>JAABUX010000353.1_pt1 | contig 78582 bp, 62 predicted proteins | sample 5561851 | NCBI WGS metagenome assembly JAABUX01 (sample SAMN10711883, study PRJNA513361) | rock metagenome | isolation source: Antarctica rocks | place: Antarctica: Victoria Land, Richard Nunatak red sandstone | collected 2016-01-03 | reverse complement strand
GGGGTCCTCAGGAGCATGCGGCGGTGGGTGATCGGCTCCACGCCGATGTAGCCGAGGAGGTGGTCGGCCTCGGCGGCCCTGGCCTCGTCGAAGTCGGCGCCGGCGCGGCGGACCTTCTCGGAGAGCGCCTTGGCCTCCTGTCGGGCCGACCGGTCGAGCCGGACCGACGACAGGGCGACGCGGTGGGCCAGCAAGTCGCCGAGCATGCCCGAGGCCCCCATCTCGGCGTGAAGCCCCGAGAACCGCCGCCGGACCTCGTCGGCATCCTCCGTCGGCAGGGCGATCCCCTCGCCGGTGAGTCCATGCTTGACCGCGTTGGCCCGCGACCGGGCCTTGCCTTCGAGGGTCCGCGGCCCGGTCGACTTCTGAGCGTTGTCGCGGTTGGCGGCAATCTGCTTGGCGGTGGCGGCCATGTCGAGCGATCCCAAAATGTGGTGAAAATCCAGGTGTTGTGCCAATCCGAAGAATTCATGACAAATCGCGGATTGCAAATTGCGAAGGGGAACTCAATCAGGACGATGCCGTGCGATCCGCGATCCCGCTATCTGCCATCCGCGAGATTCCTCGGGCGACAAGTCGGATGTCGCGGAAGGTGGTACTGACATGGTTCACTATCGCTTTCTTGGGGGATCGCTAACCGGGTTTTCCGAAATTTCGCCGGTTTTCTCGCGTTGACGTCGATCTTGCCTCATTTCCCGACATCTTGATCGCGCCGGGGGCTGGTGCTTGACGGGTGGTCGCGGTGGATGGATAATCCCCCGTCCATGAGCACCCCCTTCGAACAGCCTCCGACGCGGGTCGCCTCGGTGGATGCCTACCGAGGGGCGGTCATGTTCCTGATGATGGCCGAGGTCCTTCGGCTGGGCCGGGTGGCCGAGAACTTCCCCGAGAGCGCCACCTGGCGGTGGCTCGCGTTCCACCAGTCGCACATCGATTGGGGCGGTTGCTCGATCCACGACCTGATCCAGCCTTCGTTTTCGTTCCTGGTCGGCGTCGCCCTGCCGTTCTCGATGGCCAGCCGGATCGCCCGGGGGGAGTCGAGGCGAGTCCTGGTCCTCCACGCCGCCTGGCGGGCGATCGCGCTGGTCGCGCTCGGGGTCTTCCTCCGGTCGGTCGGCCATCGGCGGACGAACTTCACGTTCGAGGACACCTTGTCGCAGATCGGCCTCGGCTACTTGCCCTTGTTCCTGGTGGGGCTGGGTCCGACCCGGGCGCGTTGGATCGCCCTGGGGTTGATCCTGGTCGGTTCGTGGGGGGCGTTCGCGCTCTACCCGACCGCCGGGCCGGACTTCGACTACCCGAGCGTCGGCGTCCCGGCCGACTGGCCCCATCATGCCGACGGCCTGGCGGCGCACTGGAACAAGAACAGCAACCTGGCCTGGGCGTTCGACCGCTGGTTCCTCAACCTGTTCCCCCGCTCGACCGCCTTCAGCCACAACGGAGGCGGTTACGCCACCCTGAGCTTCGTCCCGACCCTGGCGACGATGCTCCTGGGCCTGGTCGCGGGGGGTTGGCTCCAGGCCAAGGGGGACGCTCCGGGCAAGCTCGCCAGGCTGGGGTTGGCGGGGGTGGCCGGGATCGCCCTGGCGCTGGCCCTCGACCGCCTCGGCGTTTGCCCGATCGTCAAGCGAATCTGGACGCCGTCTTGGGTGCTGTTCAGCGGGGGGATCGGCTTCCTGATCCTCGGAGGGTTGTTCGCCCTGGTCGACGTCCTGGGATACGGGCGCTGGACGGCACCCTTCCTGGTGATCGGCCGGAACTCGATCGCCGCCTACTGCCTAGCCCACCTCGCGGGCGACTTCATCACCGGGACGATCCGGACCCATCTCGGCCAGGAGATTTTCAAGTCGCTGGGCGAGCGGTATGAACCCCTGGTCGAAGGGGCGACGCTGCTCTCCGCCTTCTGGCTGATCCTGTCCTGGATGGACCGAAGGCGGATCTACCTCAGAGTCTGATCGTGCGGGACATACGCGATTCGATTAGATTGAGCCACGGATGAAACACGGATCAGACTTTTTTCTTACTTCCCCATCCGTGTTCCATCCGTGGCTCAATCTGATCGAATCGCACTTCGTCAACGGCCTCGGCGGGGCTGGGTGGGCGCGAGGTCGAAGTCGAGGGTTTGCGTGCCCGACTTGATATCGCGGCCGAGTTCTTCGAAGGACAGGTCCCGCTTCGAGGTGACGCCCGAGAAGCGGACCCGGTTTTGCCCGACCAAGGTCGAGACGGAATAAGTCCCGTCCTTGGCGATGGTCGCGGTCCGGGCTTGCGCCCCCTTGCGGACGTTGCTCGACGGGTCGAAGTGAACCTGCCCCCGCGTGACGGGTTTGCCCTCGAACTTGATGACGCCCGACACCGATCCCTCCTCGGTCGAGGACGACATCGCGGGCGCATCCCCTCCGCACCCGGCGAAGGGGATGGTGAGCAACGCCAGCGACCAGAGGATCATCGTTCGATCGGTTCGAAATGACATCGGATGACCTCCTCGATCGGCCCATCAATTAATAAGAATCCGCCGAGACGACTTCGCCGCCGGCCTTGGTGCCGATGGCCCGCCAGGCGACGAGGTTGATCGTGTTCTTGACCGCCTTGACCGAGCCGTCGGCCATGCAAACGTTGACGATCCCGGGGTGTCGGCTCCCGGGCGTGTGGGCGCCGTCGTTGTCGGAGTTGTTCCCGGTGCAGCTCCAGGTGTTGGGCGGCATGACGTGGTTGTAGCGCGAGCCGGGGGCTTCGCCGAGGTGCCAGGTGCTCCCCACCGACACGAAACCCGCCAGCGCGCCGCCCGTCATCGTCGGGCTGGCGTTGATGCAGATGTTGTAAACAACGACCGGGTCGCCGGTGATCCCGGAAACCTTGCTCACCGAGGCCGACGGCTTCATCCCGTCGAGCTGGTCGGTGTTGAACGTGCCGACCCCCTTGAGCCGCTCCGAGAACGCGGCGGTGTTGCTCAAGCCGTCGGTGATGTCAGCGAACTTGACGATAGTCGAGGAGTAATAGTTCGGGTTCGACAGCGGGGTCATCCCGGCGAACAGCCCGGTCGGCTGGTTGGTCGACATCGCGGGCGTCGATCCGGCGTTGCCGAAGTAGTTGTTGTGCCCCTCGGCGCTGTTGAGCCGGTCGATGTCCGACGGGCAGAGGAAGCTGCTGATCGTCGTCCGCTGCGCCGTGGTGTTGTCGGGGAACCCTCGACCCGCCCCCAACGCCTGGTTGAAGTTGATCGCGTTGTACACGTTCTGCTGCTCGATGAACGGCAGGAGCATCGTCTGGGGCGACCAGCCATCCCAGTTGTTGACCGGGGCGGCACCTTCGCCTGGGGGCAACGAGCCGACCGCGCTCTCGTAATTGTGGAGCGACAGGCCGATCTGCTTGAGGTTGTTGACGCACTGCGACCGCCTGGCCGCCTCGCGGGCCGCCTGGACGGCGGGCAGCAACAGCGCGATCAAGACGGCGATGATCGCGATCACCACCAACAACTCGATCAAAGTGAACCCCGAGCGTCCGCGTCCGCGCATCGAAAAACTCCCCCAGGTGAGTCGACTGATCCGCGACCCCGATCCCGCGAACGAAGATCGAGAGGGCGACCGAATTAAGGGTGGGCGGATCAAACTTAAGAATGGTGACGACGAGGCGACTCCGCGTGTGGGTCGGATGCGCACGCATGTCAAGAAAATTCTTGGGACAATCCGTCCGTCGGTTGGGTTGCCCGATGCGGGATCGCTTGACCGAAAACCGGATTTGGGAATAGAATTAAAAGTCTCGCGGACCCGGCTCGACGCGCTTTGTTTTCGTCCCCGATGTCATCAACCCGGCTTGACCGCTCGAGCGCGACCGGCGTGGTGGTTCGCCCTTCGGAGTTTTCCCATGAAACCCTGGATCACCCTGATCGTCCTGGCGGTCGCGACCATGATCACCGTCTTGGTGTCGCAGCCGTTCCTGGCGGACAACTCCTCGGCGGGTGTTCCCACCACGTTGATCCCCGCGCCGACCCCGGACATCACCGAGTCGGCCCCCAAGGTCGAGGTGGTCGACCCGCTCAAGTATGAGTTCGGGGTGTTGGCCCAGGAATCCGAAGGGAAGCACGACTGGATCTTCAAGAACACCGGCAAGGGGGTCTTGGAGCTGCGGAACCTGGGGACCGACTGCTCTTGCACGATCGCCCAGATCGGCAAGGCCGAGTCGGGGCAGGGCAAGACGATGCTCCCGGTGGTCCCCGGCGCGTCGGAGCCGATCGGCCTGACCTGGAACACCCGGAAGTTCGACGGCGCCTACCGCAAGTCGGCCCGGATCGGGACCAACGACCCCCGCCGGCCCGAGATCGTCCTCTCCGTCGAAGGCAAGGTCTACCCGGCGGTGGTGGTCGCCCCGGACTCGGTGGTCAGCTTCCAGACCGTCAGCAACGACGAGGACGTCCTCCGCAAGGTCGCGGTCTACTCGCAAGATCGCCCCGACCTGAAGATCACCCGCTTCGAGACCTCCAACCCCGCCCTCTTCGAGGTCAAGCCGGAGCCGATGACCTCCGAGGAGCGATCGGGTTTCAAGGTGGACGAGGGCTGGACGGTCAACGTCACGCTCAAGGCCACGGCCAAGCTCGGCTCGTTCAACGAGGAGTTGGTGCTCTGGACCGACCACCCGGCCAAGCCCGAACTCAAGCTCAAGCTCGCGGGCAAGGTGACGGGTCCGATCACGTTCACCCCCGAGAAGGTGGTGATCCACGACGCCAACATGATCGACGGCGGGTCGGCCACCTTGCTGGTCTGGGTCCGGGGCCGGTCCGCGACGATCACCGTCGAGAAGGCCCCGCCCGGCCTGGAGGTCGCGTTCGAGCCGATGGCGATGCCGAGCGGGATCAAAGGGTCGAAGTACAAGATGACGGTCAAAGTCGTCCCCGGGGTCAACGCGGCCCAGATCAACGACGAGATCGTCTTGAAAACCGACCACCCCAACGCCTCCGAGATTCGAATCCCGGTCGACGTGCTGATCCAGAACAATAATTGATCCTGGACCGTATCCCGTCTCGCCCTCGCGATCGATCGAGGGGATCGCCCCCGGGCCGTCGATCGCCTCGATCGCCCGGGGGCTTGCCCTTTGGTTGGGTCGATCGAGCGAGACGGGTCCGAGGCTCGTCCCGCGAGCGGGGCAGGACGCCTCGCCCTTGTTCTCGCCCTTAACGGAAAGGATCACGATGACGCTTTCCTCGCTCCGGCCCGTGGCCGCCGTCGGTTTCGTCGCGGCGATCTTGCTCTATGTCGGCTGCGCCCGGACCTACGAGACCGCCGACCCCGCCAGGAGTCTCCTCACGGCGGTTGTCGTCCCCTCGGCCCCCGAGCCGAAGGCGCCCACGCCCAGCTACGAAGCCGAGCCGCCGGTCGAGCCGGCGGACCCGGCGGAAAAGCCGAAAGCCGCCGCTCCGCTTCCCAAAGCCGCCGCTTCGCCCTCATCCTCCGATCCGTCGATCGACCCGCTCAAGAAGTTCGCCTCGTGGTCGCAAGCGCCCCCGGCGGCGGTCCTGGTCGTGTCGGGCGAGCAGAACGGCTACCTCCAACCGTGCGGCTGCACCGATGGCCAGCTTGGCGGGCTGGGTCGGCGATACGACCTGATCGAGAAGCTCAGGGCCAAAGGGTGGCCGGTAGCGGCCGTCGACCTCGGCAACCTGATCCACAACCCCGCCGGTTCTCGCGGGGGACCTCAGCAAGAGCGGATCAAGTTCGACACCGCGCTCAAGGCCCTGGCGGCGATGAATTATTCGGCGGTCGCCGTCGGCCCCGAGGACTTGAAGATTGGCGTTGAACAAACCTTGGGCTTGCTCATGAACTTGAAGTCGCCCTTGTTCCTCTCGGCCAACCTGAAACCGACCGAAGGGTTCGAGGACGCGGTCCGGGCTTCGACGATCATCGCCGCGGGTCCGGTCAAGCTCGGGGTGACCGCCGTGATCGAGCCCGCCGTCTACGACGCCTTGGACGACCTCAACAAGGCCACGCTCTTGACCGCCAAGACGCCCGACGAGGTGCTGCCCGCCGTGCTCGCCCAGCTTGAAAAGGATTCGGAGATCCAGGTACTCATGGTCCAGGGGACGCCCGAGGAAGCGACGAGGCTCGCGGCCAAGTTCCCCGGCTTCGACCTGGTCGTCTCGACCTCGAAGTTCGACGACCCCGACGAGCACCCCGAGGTCATCAACGGCGGCGAGACCACGATCATCAACGTCGGCCGCAAGGGGAAATACGCCGGGGTCGTCGGCCTCTTCCCCGGCAAGTCGCCGTCGGTCACGTTCGTTTTGCAGCCGCTCGAAGGCCCGGCCTTCCGCGAGGCCGAGGAGATGCGGGCGCTCATCGACGACAACTTCCCCTCGGTCTTGAAGTCCCTGGGAGTGGTCGAGAATTTCAGCCGGACGGCCAGCACCGGCTACCCGGTCGGGGCGACTTACGCCGGCGCCGAGTCGTGCCGGGCTTGCCACCCGAAGACGTTCGAGAAGTGGTCGACCACCAAGCACGCCAATGCCTACGCCGCCCTGACCAACCCGAAGCGGAACCGCGAGTTCGACGCCGAGTGCATCAGCTGCCACACCACCGGGTTCGGCTACAACACCGGCTGGGTCTCCGCCGAGAAGACCCCGTTCCTCAAGGGGAACCAGTGCGAGAACTGCCACGGCCCGGGGTCGAAGCACAACGCCGATCCCGACAACGTCGCGTTCCGCGCCCCGATGGTCCGGACCGCCGAATCCGCCGACAAGGGCGGGTTCTGCATCCAGTGCCACAACGACGACAACGACCACAACTTCAAGTTCCCGGAACGGTACGCGCAGATCTTCCACAAAGGTCTCGACACCTACGACGACCCCAAAGTCCACCAGGGTCGGCCGCGACCCCGCAAGGTCGCCGGTCGCTGAATCCACCTTCGAAACCCCTCTTCGGAACCGGAAAAGGACTTTCCTCGATGCCCGAAACGGCCGCCCCCTCGACCAAGCTCGACGGCTTCGTCGCCAAGTACCGCCAGGACCACACGCACCCGGTCAACCATTTCCTCCACCTCGGGATGGGTTGGCCGATGTGCGCCGCGGCGGTGATCTCGCTGCCGTTCCACCCGCTCTGGTCGGTCGGCCTGGTCCTGGGCGGTTACGCCTTGATGTTCGCCGGCCACTTCCTCTTCGAGGGGAACAAGCCGACGATCCTCAAGCACCCGAGCACCCCCTTCGTGATGGCCTGGGCCGTGGTCCGGGGGCTGGCCCTCGGCTGCGCCCGGCTGGTCGCGGGCGGCGGTCGCCCGCGCTGATCTTCCTCTGATTCGAGGCGAACTCATGGCGACGGTCACTTCACCCGCGACCAAGACGAAGATTGGCCCTGGCGACCAGGGGCGTCGGATGACGCTCGACGAGTTCGTCGCCGCCGAGGGGATGGACGGGTATCTTTACGAGTTGGCCAGGGGGATCGTCGTCGTGACCCAAGTCCCCGGAATCAACCACGGATGGATCGTTGAGCGAGTCAACGAGGTCTTCGTCGTCTACAAACTCGCCAACCCCGGGCGAATCATCTACCGCGCGGGCGGTGGCGAATGTCGCCTCCGCTTAGCGGGAATGCAGTCGGACCGTCACCCCGACCAGGCGGTCTATCTCACTCCGCCGCCTCGCGGCAAGCGGACCTGGCACACCTGGGTGCCCGCCATCGTCGTCGAGGTCGTCAGCAAGCGGGGCGAGGACCGCGACTACGTCGAGAAGCGCGAGGAGTATCTCCGCTGCGGCATCCTCGAATACTGGATCTTCGACCCCTACCGCCGCAAGCTCCTGGTCCTGCGCCGGGAGTTGGACGTCTGGGTCGAGCGGGAACTCGGCGAGTCGGATCGCCACGAGACCGGCCTGCTGCCGGGGCTGGTCGTGCCGGTCGGCGAGGTCCTCGGCGCCCCCTTCGATGAGGATGAGGCCGAAGGGGATGATGAAGTGGCGATAAACTAACATAACCTGTGGCACAACCTTGATGAAGGCGAACTCTCATGGCGACCGCCTCCACATCTTCGGCCACCACGACGATTGGCCCGGAGGACGCCGGGCGTCGGATGACGCTCGACGAGTTCGTCGCCGCCGATGGGACCGACGGATACCTTTATGAGTTGGCCAGGGGGATCGTCGTCGTGACCCAAGTCCCGGGGATCAACCACGGATGGATCGTCCAACGGACCGGTGATCTTTTCGCGTTGTACAATCGAGATCATCCAGGGCGAATCATCTACCGTGCGGCAGGCTCCGATTGTCGCCTCCGTTTGCAGGGGATGCAGTCGGACCGTCACCCCGACCAGGCGGTCTATCTCACTCCGCCGCCTCGCGGCAAGCGGACCTGGCACACCTGGGTGCCCGCCATCGTCGTCGAGGTCGTCAGCAAGCGGGGCGAGGACCGCGACTACGTCGAGAAGCGCGAGGAGTATCTCCGCTGCGGCATCCTCGAATACTGGATCTTCGACCCCTACCGCCGCAAGCTCCTGGTCCTGCGCCGGGAGTTGGACGTCTGGGTCGAGCGGGAACTCGGCGAGTCGGACCGCCACGAGACCGGCCTGCTGCCGGGGCTGGTCGTGCCGGTCGGCGAGGTCCTCGGCGCCCCCCTCGATGAGGATGAGGCCGAAGAGGATGACGAGATCGCGGCCAATTAACCCTGGGATCGGTCCAACCTCGAAAGGCGAAATCTCAATGGCGACCGCTTCGACCAGGACGATCATCGGTCCCAGCGACCATGGGCGGCGGATGACCCTCGACGAATTCATCGCCGCCGATGGTCTCGAAGGTTACTTGTATGAATTAGCCCGGGGGGTGGTGGTCGTGACCCAGGTACTTCTCCCTCCGCACGGACGGTCCGTCCGGCGACTCGCCCGGAAGTTTGACCTCTATGATGAGGCCAATCCGGGAGTGATCCGCTACGCGGCCGGCGGCGGCGAGTGTCGCCTCCGCCTGCCCGGGATGCAGTCGGACCGCCACCCCGACCAGGCGATCTACCTGACCCGGGAACCCAAGGGGACCCGGCTCTGGGAGCGCTGGGTGCCGGAGATCGTGGTCGAGATCGTCAGCCGAAGGGGCGAAGACCGCGACTACGTCGAGAAGCGCGAGGAATACCTTCGAGCCGGGGTCTCGGAATACTGGATCTTCGACCCCGAACGGCGCAAGCTCCTGGTCTTGTCCAGGGCGGCCGACACCTGGCTCGAACAAGAACTGGGCGAGGACGCGGTCTACCGGACCCGGTTGCTCCCCGGGCTTGAGGTCTCCGTCGCGGATGTCCTGGGACCGCCGACCGACGATCAAGACGAGGAAGTCTTGGAGGCTTGAAGACTTCGATCACCCTATTACCGCCCTGGAGTCAAACGCATGGCGACCAGTAGTCCACCTCGATTGAGAATCGGCCCCGAACACGCGGGGCGATTGATGACGTACGACGATTTCATCGCCGCCGAGTGGACCGAAGGTTGTCTGTACGAACTAGCCCGAGGAGTGGTGGTCGTGACCGAAGTGCCGGGGATCAATCACGGGCAGATCGTGAAACGGGTCAATGAATGGTTCGTGATTTATGACATCCGGTACCGGGGGCGGATCAACTATCGGGCCGCGGGCAGCGATTGCCGGATTCGCTTGCCCGGGATGCGGTCCGATCGCCACCCCGACCAGGCGGTTTACCTGACACCCGCGCCCAAGGGACGTCGGATCTGGGAGCGTTGGGTGCCGGAAATCGTTGTCGAGGTCGTCAGCAAGCGGGGCGAGGACCGCGACTATGTCGAGAAGCGCGAGGAGTATCTCCGGTTCGGTGTCGCGGAATATTGGATCTTCGACCCGATGAAACGTCAGCTCCTTGTGCTGACAAGGGCGGGCAACATCTGGGATGAGCAGGTGTTCGGTGACGGCTCAATCTACCAGACCAACTTGTTGCCGGGTTTGGATCTCCAAGTCGGCGAAATCCTTGGGCCTCCCGTCGAACCGGATGAGGACGAGGATGTCGAGGTTGCCGACGCCTGATAGAATCAAGCTCGACCGATCGAAACCATCCCGAGATTTATTGCCGAGAGCGAGAACCGACGATGGCCGAGCCGACCGCCCCTCTGACGTATGATGACTTCGCCAAGGTGCAGCTCCGGGTGGCCAAGGTGCTCGAAGCCCGGCCGCACCCCAACGCCGACAAGTTGATGCTCTTGCAGGTGAGCGTCGGCGAGGACACCAAGCAGATCGTGGCGGGGATCAAGCTCCACTACTCGCCCGAGCAGCTCGTGGGCAAGAGCATCGTCATCGTCGACAACCTCGAACCGGCGGTGATCCGGGGCGAGACGTCGAACGGGATGCTCCTGGCGGCGACCTCGGGGGAGAAGGTCATCCTCGTCACCGTCGACGACCCGGATTGTGTCTCGGGGGCGAAGATCAAGTGATCGTCGTCGAGGGCCTCCGACGGTTGAAGATCCAATAGGCCGGGACGCCCGCCGCGATGATCGCCAGCCCGGCGATCGACTCCGACGGGCTGCCCACCAGCATGCTCCCCAACAGAAGGCACGACGCCAAGGTGTAGGCGATCGGCGTGATCGGGTAGCCCCAGGTCCGGTAGGGGCGGGGGGCGTCGGGGCGGGTCCGGCGGAGGACGAACACGCCGGCGATGGCCAAGGTGTAAAAGACCGTCCCGCCGAAGATGACGTAGGTGAACATCACGTCGTAGAGCGGCGTCTGGTGGAGCTTGCGCCAGGCGACCAGGACCGGCTCGGGCCAGCCGGTTGACGGGATCGGGGCGAGGATTAACGCGGTCCCGACGGCCATCAGGATCACCGACCAGGCCGCTTGCGCCACGATCGCGTTGGCCGGGGTCTGGAACCTGGGGTGGACCCGGCACAGGCCCGCCGGGAACAGGCCGTCGCGGGCCATCGCGAAGTAGGCCCGAGGCCCCGAGAGGGCGTTGCCGTTGAGCGAGATCAAGGTCGAGGCCATCACGACCAGGCCGATCACGCCCAAGCCCGCCTTGCCGAGCAGGTGCTCGAAGAAGTCGGCCGCGACGATCCGAGGGGACCCCTTCTCCGTCGAGGCCAAGGAAATCTCGCCCAAGGGCAAGACCATGTGGTAGATCAAGGTCATCCCGAGGTAGAGGGCGATCAAGGCGAGCATCCCGCCGATCAAGGCCCGGGGGATATTTCGACCGGGATCTTTGATCTCCTCGGCCAACGACGCCGCGTTGACCCAGCCATCGTAGGCCCAGAGCACGCTGACCATCGCCGCCATGATCCCGCCCATCAGAGTCCAGCCGCCGAACCGGCCCGGCCAGACGGGGGTTAGGAGCGCGGGGTTGACCTCGCCCATGAGGAAGGGCAGGACGATCATGCCGCCCAAGGCCCCGACCTTGAGGATCGTCCCCACCACCTGCACGCCTCCGCCCACCTTGGTCCCGATCACGTTGACGACGGCCAGGGTGATCGTCGCCGCCACCGCCGCCGCCGTTTGCCAGGCGAGCGACGCGATGCCCGCCGGAGCGGGGACCAAGAGGACGAAGTAAAGCCCGAACGCCGACGCCAAGGTGGCGATCGAACCCGTCCGGATCACGAGCAACTCGGTCCAGCCGAACAAGAACGCGGGCAGCCGCCCGAACGCTTCGAGGAGGTAGACATAAGGCCCCCCCGCCCTGGGGAGCATCGTCCCCAACTCGGCCAGGGTCAAGGCCCCCGCCAGGCTGAACAACCCGCCGACGACCCAGACCAGCGCGATCCCGCCCAGGAACGGGACGTTCCGGGCCACCCCCGCCGGGACGATGAAGATCCCCGAGCCGATCACCGAACCCACCACGACGCAAACCGCCTCGGTCGCCCCCAGGACTCGGGGGAGCCGGGTTTGTTCCTCGGGGGTGGGTTGCGTCGCCATGCGTCCTCGAATCTTTTTAGCCACGGATGGAACACGGATGAAACACGGACAATTTCACTTTAATTTTTTCTGATCCGTGTTTCATCCGTGGCTCAATTGGATTAATTGGCGGGCTTGCCGCTCGAACCGGGCTTCATGGTCGGGTGGGCCGTGGCGGGTGAGACCGGGGCCGCGGGGGGAGCCGCGGCCGGTGTCGGGGCCGGGGTGGCGGCGGCTTCGGCGGCGAGCTTGAGCCCGGCGGTCGCGGCCTCGATCCGCTCGACCAATTGCCCGGCCTGGCCCGCGATCATCTCGCCGTCGGAGTCTAAGACCCCCTGGCGGACCCCCGGCAACGGCCAGGAGGCGTAGCCGGTCGTCAAGCCCGGGGCGTAGATCGAATGTTTGAACCACGGTCGGCCCGGCAAGCCTTTGGCGAGGAGGAACTGCCGCTCGACGCGGGTCAAGGCGTCGTTGACCTTGGAAAATTGGGCGGCCTGGACCCCTTCGCGGTGGGTCATCGCCTCGGTGGCCGAGTCGAGCGCCACCGACTGCGACTCGAACGCCTTGATCGCCGCGACCAGCCTGGGCAAGCCCTCGAACACCAAGGCGGGTCGCCCCGGATCGCCCTCGGACGCGCGGGCCTTGCGGGCCAGCATCCGGCGGAGGTCGTCGACATATTCGCGGAGGGCTTCGGCATACGGGGTGAACCGGAGCGGGACCAGGTCGGCGCCGGCGGCCCGCATCGCGATCAAGGTGTAGAGCTTGGCGGCGGTGGCGTGGGTGACGAACTCGGGGTCGCCGAACTTCTCCATCCAGAAAAAGTCGTCGTAGGCCGAGTGGTAGACCCCATACCGACCGCTGAACCCGACGTCGAGCGAAGGGACGCCCAGGTGATCCAGGAACGCCGTGTAGTCCGAACCCGACCCGAGCGGGTTGAGCTGCGGCGAGAACTTCTTCGACCCGTTGGCGAGGATCTTGGCCGCGTCGTCGGGGTTGGCCGCGTCCCAGACCCCGCCGAGGTCGACCGCCGCCGTGTTCGAATACGCCGCCCGCTTCTTGGCGACCCACAAGTCGCGGAGCGTCCGGCCCGAGCGGACGTCGTGGACCCCCCCGGCGGCGTCCAAGATCAGGTCGCGGAGCGAAGGGACGCCGTCGACGTCGAGGTCGGGGCCGGACACCGCGACGTCGACGTTCAGGAGCATCACCGCCTTCTCGGAAATCTCCGAGGCGTGCTGGTCGGCCCACTCGGTCGACCCGACCAGGCCATATTCCTCGGCGTCCCAACTGGCATAAACCAAAGTCCGCTTCGGCTTCCACCCTTGCTTGACCGCAGAACCCAACGCCCGGCACATTTCCAGGGTCGTCGCCGTGCCGCTGCCGGGGTCGACCGCCCCGTAGACCCAGGCGTCGCGGTGGTTGCCGACCATGACCCAGCGGTCGGGCTCGACCTCCCCCTTGATCCGGGCGATCACGTTCCAGATCGTCCGGACCTTGTAATCCATGTCGACGCTGAAGTGGACTTCCACCGGGCCGGGGCCGACATGGTAGGGCATCGGCAACCCGCCTTGCCAGCCGGACGGGACGTTGGGTCCGCCCATCGCTTCGAGGATCGGCCGGGCCGAGTCGTAGCTGATCGGCAGCGAGGGGATCGTCGCGAAGTAATCCTCGCGGACCTGGCCGGTGGTTTTTTCCCATTCCTTGATGTGTTCAGCCGTGGTCTCCCCGGAAAAGCCGGGTCCAAGAACCTGGCGGCCACCGACGACCAGGAAGCCGTGTTTCGGATCGATCGGGAGCCTCGGGGCGTCCTTGAGCGATGGCCCGTTGGGGGTCGAGGGGTCGCCCGGCCCGAGCGAGAGGAACTGGACGCTCCCGCGCTGGAATGAGGACGACGACCGGAACGGGCCGTTGGGGAAGGTGTCGCCTCGGGCGTAGCCGTCGTCGATCGGGTCGGAGTAGATCAAGATCCCCTTGGCCCCGTGCTTCTGGGCGTTCCGAATCTTGAGGCCGCGAAACACCTCGCCGTAGCGGGCCAGGACGATCTTGCCCTTGACGTCGACGCCCAATCGCTCCAGGACGGTGTAATCCTCGGGGCGGCCATAGTTGACGTACACGACCTGCGCGGTCACGTCGCCCGACACGCCGTAGCCGTGGAAAGCGGGCGAGACGTCGGGGCTGGCCGAGTCCTTGTCGGCGTTCACGGCATCCTCGACGACCTTGAGCGGCTCGGCCTTGGGGCGGACGACTTGCAAGGACGACGAGATCGGGTAGTTGAGCAAGACGTCGTATTCGGCCAGGTCGGCCTGCCAGCCCCAACTCCGGAGCTTGTCGCGGACGTCGACGGCGGTCTTGTAGTCGGCGGGGGTCCCGGCCAGGTGCGGCTCCTCGGTCAAGGCCCGGAGCCAGGCCCGCGCGGCGTCGGGCGTGGGGACGCTCAAGGCGTGCGCCTCGGCCTTGGCCTGCGCGACCTTCGACGCCGCGCCGAAGCCGATGCTCGGGCCATCGTCGCCCCGGGTCCTCGAAGTCGCCGAGGCCGAAGCCGCGAACAAAACGATGCCGACCCAGCCCAAGAACCGACGTCGACGCATAGGAAGATACCCTTCGATCAAGATCACGGTAGGCCCTGGCTTGATTTGATTCGGACTTGGCTTGGCCTGGCTTGACAGCGGGCGAGGGTCCGGTCGAAACTCGACCCGGGGCGACTTCGTTCGGTTTTCGTCGTCTTCACACCAACAAAATACGTCGCGGCCTCCCCCGGCACCAGACCCCAGGCTCCGGCTTTTCGGAGGTCGACCGACCGGTTGGGGCTTCTTCGTGGCTCGATCCACCATCCCGTCGGCTCGATCGCTCCCCCACCCCGCCGGCCAGGCGCTTCACAAAGGGGCGCTCGACGGCTTGCGGTTCCTGGCGTTCCTGGCCGTGTTCTTCTTCCACGCCCAGCCCGACCGATGCCCCTGGGGCTGGGCGGGGGTCCGGGTCTTCTTCACGCTCTCGGGATTCTTGATCACCCGGGTCTTGATCCGAGACGAGTCGGGACACCTGGGCGCCGACCTCAAGCGGTTCTACTTCCGGCGGACGCTCCGGATCTTCCCGCTCTACTATGGTTTGATCGCCTATTTTTGGCTGTCCGGCTCGCTGTCGCAAGGGGGTTGGCTCCTGGCCTACCTGTCGAACGTCAAAGCCTACTACGCCGAGAATTTCGACGCGATGCTCGGCCACTTCTGGACCCTGAGCGTCGAGGAGCAGTTCTACCTGATCTTCCCCCCCTTGTTCTGGGCCACCCCGTCGAGGTTTCGTTTCGGTCTGGTGCTCGGCTTGATCGTCGGGTCCGTCGCGTTCCAAGTTTACGCCCACGAATCGCTCCGAATGCCTTGGGCCAAGTTCTTGTCCCCCTACTGCATGTCGGACCTGGCCTGGGGAGCTTTGGCCGGGATGCTCGAGCTGCGGACCCGGCCCAGACGCTTCGAGGCGACGGCGCTGGTGGCGGCGGGCCTGGCCTTGCTCGTGACCGCCCGCCGGCTCAACGACCGCTGGTTCGCCCTGCCCGATCGCTGGCAGATCAACCTGGCCCCCTCGATCTACGGGATCGCCGGAGCCTGCCTCGTCTTCGGCCTCTGGCGGACGACGAATCCGCTCCTGACCTGGCCGCTCTCGTTCGCCCCTATCGCCTACCTCGGGCGGATCAGCTATGGTCTGTACGCCTTTCATCTCCCGGTTTTACGCGGAATGTGGTTTGTGGAAGTCCCTTACGCTTTTTATATTCCCCAAGTCTACCGCGAGTTGATCGTCACGATCATGCTGGCCGCGCTGTCGTGGCGGTTCTTCGAGGGTCCGATCAACCGGCTCAAGGATCGGATTGGAGCACGTTGATCAGGCCAATCGGACCGTTGTCTTCGCTCGCCGCTCGTGATGGATGCCGCTAGCTTTTGGATGGACCTTTGCTATTCTTTCTCATCAACAGAAAGTGATTGTTGGAGTCGGTTGAACCGTTTGAAGCGAGGGAGGCCAGTGACTGGTCGTCGATTCGACCCGAATCAGGCTGGTGGAGAGATTCGCCGGTTGTCCTCGAAAAAGATCCTGGTCACCGGGCGTGGAATCGACGCCGTCGAGCGCCACATTGCTCGGTTTGGACCCGACGAAGCCAATCAAAGTGATGGTCAATCGCCTACGTCGCGTTGCCACCGGAGAGATTGAACCGACGACTTACGACCTTGATTTTTACTCCCACGAGCTTCGAGAATTCGTCAGGTATCGCCGACAAGGATTCAAGATGGGAGCCGGAGACGATTACGACCTCTGGAACAATGCCCATACGGCTACTCTGGTCGACTACAATCTTGAGGAGTTGGATGACCAGGGAAATCGAAACCTGTTCCACCCCGAAGCGTGGCCTTATTTCTCGCATTGAGCGGCTTTAGAGCGGCACGAGGGACCAAAAATGGCAAGTCACGATGCGAGGCTGACCTTCCTCCGGCTCATCAGCGAACATGACGCGGAATGGGGATGGTATCAATTCGAGCGAGCGTTCCCGCCAGGGTGGTTCGTTGATGAATCGCCCTCGACAAGGGCCAAAGAGATCCTCGATCGACTGGAGTCGCAGGGCTTGGTGATAACCACCCCCGGTGAAGCCCAGCGAAAGTATCGACTGACAGATCAAGGGGTCGAGGTCCTGAGGGAAGCCGCAGTTCCTTCCAGCGGACCTGGATGATTTTACCCCGGCGTGACGTCGGCGGTGGGAAGGGCGTACCGGGTCGGGAGGACGACGACCTGTTCGGGCACGACATGGACGGTCAGGGGTTGGCCTTCGCGGAGGTTCTGGCTTTGCGGCTGGAGGGCCAAGACGACGACGGGCCAGTCGTTGCCGCCCCGGAGGTGGACTTGCCGGGTCTCGCCGAGGAAGACCAGGCGCTCGACGGTCGTGGCGAAGCGGTTGGCGTTGTGCGGGGCCGCCGCGCCGAAGCCGAGCGCCTCGGGGCGGATCGAGAGCGTCACCGAGGAACCGGGCGGGATCGAGGCCGTGCCGGAACGCCCCACCAGGCGGCCGAGCGGGGTTCGGACCACGACGTCGCCCCGGGCATCGGTCGACTCGACCTGCCCCTGGATCAGGTTCGTCGCGCCGAGGAACCGGGCGACGAACGGGTCGACCGGCCGGTTGTAGACGGTGGCCGGGTCACCCGCCTGGAGGATCTTGCCGAGGTCCATCACCGCCAGTTGTCCGGCCATCGCCAGGGCCTCGCGGGGGTCGGACGTGGTGACGAGGGTCGTGATCTCGGCCTCGAGCGCCATCCGGCGGATCTCGTCGCGGAACTCGTCGCGGTCGCGGGAGTCGAGGCGGCCTAGAGGCTCGTCGAGGATCAGGAGTCGCGGCTTGGCGGCCAAGGCCCGGGCGAGGCTGACCCGTTGCCTCTGGACGCTCGAAAGCTCGTCGGGGCGCTTGGCGGCGACCGACTCGAGCCGGGTCGCGCCGAGGACTTCGAGGGTCCGGGCCCGGCGGTCACGGCGGGCGACCCCTTGGGCTTTGAGCGGGTACTCGACGTTCCCGGCCACCGTCAGGTGCGGCCAGAGGGCGTCGTCCTGGAAGACGAAGCCGACCTTTCGGGCTGGCGGCGGCAGGGCGTGGACCAGGCGGCCGTCGAAGTAGATCTCGCCATCGTCCAAGGTATCCAGCCCGGCGACCAGGCGGGCCAGGATCGTCTTGCCCGACCCCGAGGGGCCGAGGACGAACGCCAACTCGCCGGGCCGGATGTCGAGCGAGATGCGGTCGACGACGGCGACCCCGTCGAAGGTCTTGACCAGGTTTTCGAGGACGACTCGGATCATGACGGTCGATACCCCCCGGCCAGTCGGGCCACCCGGCGGTAAAGCTGCTGGGTCCAGGCGGTCCACTCCCCCCGGAGCCAGGCCCGGAACCGAGGTTCGCGCGCCAGGCGACCGCCGCTCGCCCGGCCGATCTCGCGCAAAAATGGGAGGTCGACGGCCCGCTTCGGCCTTTGCCAGCTTGCCCTGAGCCAGTCGAGGCTCTCAGGGTCGGGGGCGATCTGGGCGCTCAACGAGTCGAGCAACCCGGCGCGGGTCGGGTCGGCCCGGAGCTTGGCGGCCGAAGCCGGGGGCCAAGGCGGGGCTTCGCCGATCGCCGACTCGGCCGGCTTCGGGTGATCGTGGACTTCGAGCGCGATCAAAGCGTCGCGGCGCTCGTTGCGGGCGTCGACCAAGGCGGCGCCGAGCAGGTCGGCGAGCAGGTCATCGGTCCGGGCGTCGAGGTCGGCGTCTGGGGGTGCGGGGGCGATCCACCCTTGGCTGGTCAGGGCGGTGAGGAAGCGTCGGGCCTGGTCGGGGTGTCGCCCGGTCTTCGAGACGGCGACCGCTTCGAGTGGGACTTTCGAGGCGGGCCGGGGGGTGGCGGCCTTGGGCATCAACTCGACCGGGCGGCGGACCAAAGTTTCGTACCCCTTCGACCAGCCCTCCGCTTCGAGGACGGATTTCGCCTCGGCGAACGTGGCCGGGTCGTCGCGAGGGTCTTGCCCCCGGTCGATCGACGGGTTCGGTCCCGAAGGAGAGGCGAGACCTTGAGGCCGCTCGACCACTCGCCAGGCGACGGGGTCGGTCGGGGAGATCGCGACGAGCCGCCCGGCGTCGGCCAGTCTCTGGAAGAGTCGAGCCGGCCCGCCGAGGACGAGGTCGACGCCGCCTCGGCGGTCGCAGGCGTCGAGCCAACGGTGGCTCCCGAGTCCAACCCAGGCGATCGGCCGAGACCCACCCTCCTGGCGATAAACGGCCTCGCAGGCGAGTCGGACGCTCGGGGGCCAGGGGGTGGCGACGACGAGTCGGTGCGACTCGCCCTCCCGAGGCAGACAACCCGCGAGGCCCAGCACGAAACCGGCGGCCAGGCCCGCCCGGAGCGTCCCTCGCCGCCCTTTCGGTTTCGATCGTCCGGTCGGCCTCCTGCCGATCCCAGGTGAAAATCGCGGATCGCAAATCGCGGATTGCAAAGGAAAGCCTAGCAATTTAGTGCTTTGCAATTTGCAATCCTGCGATTTGCGATGAAGAAGATTCCCGGGATGTGTGTTATCTGGAACTGGGGCGGGAGCCGAGGGTGACTTTGAGGGTCACTTCCGCCCCGTCCCGCTTGATGAGGACGTCGACCTTGTCGCCCGGCTTGGACCGGGCCAGGCTCTCGGTGTAGTCGTAGATGCTCGAGATCGGCTTGCCGGCGAAGCCGATGATCGTGTCGCCGCCCTTGAGGCCCCCCTTGGCGGCGGGTCCGTCTTCGCGGACGTCGGCGAGCTTCACCCCGGTCACCTCGGCGCCGTAGTCGGGCACGGTCCCGAGGTAGGCCCCGACCCCGATCCGTCCCGGGTCGGCCCCGCCCTCGGTGGGCGTCCCGGCCCCGTGGGGATTCTTGGGGGGTTCGGCGGCGACAAACTCGGGCCGGGCGGGGCGTCGGGCGATTTCGAGGAGGAGGAGTTCGCCGAGGTCGGCGATCCGGAGCATCCCGGGGAAGTTGATCCGCTCGGTGTCGTCGCTCGGGCGGTGGTAGTCGTTGTGCAGGCCGGTGAAGGGGAACAAGATCGGCACCTTCTTGTTATAGAACGACTCGTGGTCGGACCCGCCGAAGCCGTCGGAGACCCCCTTGACCTTCTTGACCTTGAACCCCGCCGCCGACCCGAGCGAGTCGACGATCTGCTCGATCCCCGGCGTGCTCCCGACGCCGACCATCGTCAACTCGCTCTTCTCGTTGAGGCGGCCGACCATGTCGAAGTTGATCATCATGACCGTCTTGTCGAGCGGGATCAGGGGGTGCTCGACGTAGTGCCTCGACCCGAGCAGGCCGCGCTCCTCGCCCGAAAACGCCATGAAGACCACCCGGCGGGGCAGGGGGTCGGTCCGCTTGGCGAGGCGTCGGGCCAGTTCCATCACCATCGCCGTCCCCGAGGCGTTGTCGTCGGCGCCGTTGTGGATGTTCCGAGAGAACGGGGCGAGCGACCCCGAGGTCAGACCGCCGCTGCCCAGGTGGTCGTAGTGCGCCCCGACGACGATCGTCTCGTCCTTGGTCGGTCCTTCGCCTTCGAGGACTCCGATGACGTTCTTGGTGATGATCCCCTGGCGGTTGATCTTGATCGAGGCGGACAGGTTCCAGCCTTCGAGCGGCCTCGATCGGGGTTTGAGGTCGTCGTCGATCTGTTTTTCCAGGGTTTCAAGCTTCGGCTGGCCGGCGGCTTCGAGGAGGGCGTCGGCTCCTTTGCGGGCGAGCATGATGAACGGGATCGGCGAGTTCTGCTCGGAACCCGCGCCGTTGATCCGCAGGAGTTGGTCGTCGTTCCCTTTGAGTCCGGCCAAATCGTTGACGAAGAGGACGGCGGCGGCGCCGTGCTGGAACGCGTTGGTCGCCTTGTGGGTGAAAGTGGCGTAAGTGGTCGTCTGCCTCCCGGCGAAGACGCTCTTGTCGTCGTCCATTTGCGGCTCTCGGCGGAGGACGAGGACGGCCTTGCCCTTGACGTCGACCCCGGCGTAGTCGTCGTAGTCGAGCGACTTGGCGTCTTCCTTCGCGGTGATCCCGTAGCCGAGGAACATCAGGGGGATGCCTTCGAGCTTGGCCCCGCTCCCGATCGCCAGGGGGGAAAACTCCTTGGAGGTCGGCTCGATCGACCGGCCGTCCGGCCCTTTGAAGGCCAGGGTTGGCTCGCCCGACACCTTGGCGTCGCCTCGGATCATGAACGGTTGGAAGAATTCCTCGGCGTTCGGCGCGGGCTTGAGCCCGGCGGCGGCGAAGGCGGCGGCGATGTGGTCGGCGGAGGCTTCGATCCCCTCGGTGCCCACTCCTCGCCCCGCCTGGGCGTCGGCGGCGAGGAACGCCACGTCGGCCTTGAGCCGGGCCTGGCTCGGGCTGACGTAGGCTTCGTCGGCCCCAAGGGCGGCCGACCCGACGACCCCGAACAGGGCGAAGGTGCGAACGGCCCCTCGGAGCCGGGCGGCGAGGCGGCGGTCGAGCATGGGGTAGATCCTTAGAGGTTCGGTCGGCGGGCTTGGAGGAACAGGGAGGGCAACCGCTCTTACTTAATGATCTTCCACGCCCGCGGGTTCGTCGTCAAGCGGTTGCGACAACGGTCAAACCCGGTTAGATTGGGGGCAGCGATGGCGTTCGAGGAGAGGTCCCCCATTTGGCGAAGGGATGGGTGGCGATGACCGGCGACCTCGTGGCCCGATGGGCCAACCTCCTGGTCGATTATTGCCTCCGGGTCGAGCCGGGCGAGACGATCCTGATCGCCTCGGAACTCGCCGCCAGGCCGCTGGTCGAAGCCTGCTTCCGCTCGGTCGTCGACCGAGGGGCGCACCCGATCGTCCGCATCGAGTTGCCCGGCCTGGCCGAATACTTCGTCGGGCATGCCAACGAGGCCCAACTCGCCCACCTGTCGCCGAGTTCGATCCGAGAGGCCGAGGTCGTCGACGGCCGGATCAGGATCGCCGCCGAGACCGATACCCGGTCGATGAGCGGGGTCGCCCCGGCCCGCCAGGCGATCGTCGACCGAAGCCGGGCGCCCCTGCGTGAATTGGCGAGCAAGAAGCGCTGGGTCTTGACCCAGTATCCCACCGAAGCCTACGCGAATGATGCCAAGATGGCCTTGGGCGACTACGAAGCCTACGTCGCCTCGGCCATGTTCCTCGACCAACCCGACCCGGTCCAGGCGTGGCGCGATCTCGGGCGTCGGCAAAGCGGCCTGGTCGAGTTCATGACCGGCGTCCGCGAGGTCCGAATCGAGGGCGAAGGGACCGACTTGACGCTCTCCGTCGCCGGCCGGACCTGGATCAACTCCGACGGCCGGAGGAACATGCCCTCGGGCGAAATCTTCACCGGGCCGGTCGAGACCGGCGCCCACGGCAAGCTCCGCTGCTCGTTCCCGGTCTGCCGAGGCGGCCGAGAGGTCGTCGGGATCGCCCTCGAATTCGAGGGAGGGAAGGTCGTCGCCGCCTCGGCGGAGTCGGGCGAAGAGTACCTCCGGTCGATGATCGACCTCGACCCGGGCGCCCGCTACCTCGGCGAGCTTGGCCTGGGCCTGAACGGCGGGATCGACCGCTTCACCGGCTCGATCCTCTACGACGAGAAGATCGGCGGGACGGTCCACCTCGCGCTTGGCAACAGCTACCCCGAGACCGGCGGGATCAACAAATCCGCCCTCCACTGGGACCTGATCGTCGACCTCCGGTCCGAGGGCCGAGTGATCGCCGACGGCCAGGTCGTCATGGAAAACGGCCGATGGCTCGTCGGCTGACCGAATCATATCCAAGGCACTTTCCCCCAAGCTTTCCAACCGAAGAGGAGTGGCCATGCGACGCGGACGTCAATCGGCGGTGGCGGTGGTCATCATTGGGTTCGTTTTGGCAATCGGCTCGGCCTGGAGTTGGGGGCAAGCGACCGACTCGGCGCTCAAAGACCGGGTGGCGCAACTGGTCGAGCGGTTGAGTTCCCCCAAGGCCGAGGCCCAGGCGGCGGCCGAGAAAGCGTTGGTGGACCTCGGCGAGCGGGCCTTGCCGTTTTTGCCTTCGGGCGGCCCAAACGCATCGAAGGTCGACAAGGTCCGCCAGACCGTCCGCGAGAAGGCCGAAGCCTCAAGTAACCTCGGGGCTTCGACCGTCACCTTGCGGGCCAAGGGGATTCGCCTGACCGAGGCGATCAAGGCCATCCAGGGGCAGACCGGGAACACGGTCAACGACCTCCGCGAAGCCAACGGCGAGGAGGCGACCAACCCCGCGTTCGACGTCGACGTCAACGCCCGGCCGTTCTTCGAGGCGCTCGACGTCGTCGCCGAGAAGGCCGGGGTCAAGGTCACCCCCTACACCGGCGACGGTACGATCGGGCTGATGGCGGGGGGGATGGAACCGGCGCCCGGGATGCCCGCCAAGGGGAAACCCCTGGTGGTGTACTCGGGTCCGTTCCGGGTCGAGTTCAAGCAGTTCGCCACCGTCCGCGACTTCGGCCTGGCGTCCGGGACCGCCACCGCCCAGTTCGAGGTGATGTGGGAACCCCGGATCAGGCCGATGCTCCTGGCGGTCAAGAACGAAGACCTGGCGATCGTCGACGACCAAGGGAAGGCCATCGCCCCCCAGGTCAAGGACCAGGCCGACGAGACCGCGCTCCGGGCCGGAAACTGCGCCGCCGAGCTGAACCTGGCCCTGGCGGCGCCCGAGCGGTCGGCCATCAAGCTCGGGTCGCTCAAGGTCAAGGGGCAGGTGACGGTCCCCTCGGGGATGAAGTTGTTCCGGTTCCCGACCCTGTCGGCCACCAACGTCGTCCAGAAGCAAGGCGACATCAGCGTGACCCTGGAATCCACCGAGGTCGACGAGCAGGTCTGGAAGGTCGCGTTGGTGGTCGCCTACCCCGAGGGCGGCCCGGCGTTCGCCAGCTACCGCCAGGGTTTGTTCAACAACCGGCTCTGGCTCCAGAAGCCCGACGGCTCGAGGTTCGAGCAAAACGGGGGCTACAACAACACCGGCTCCGACGACGCCCGGATCGGCTTCGAGTACCTCTTCGTCGACGCCCCCGGCAAGCCCGGCGACCACTCCCTGGTCTACGAGACCCCGAGCAAGGTCGTCCCGATCCCCCTGGAGTTCGAGTTCAAGGACGTCCCGCTCCCTTGATCGGGATCGTCACGATGGAGCGATTTCCGATCGGCCGTACCAGTGCCGGAAACGGGGTCAGACCCCTGGCGCTTCGCTTCGAGGGGGTCGGACCCCGTTTCCTCGACCGGCACACACGACAAGAAATCGCTCTAAGCACCCCATCCACACCTCGATAACCCGATCCGCCGAGGAGGTCCATCGACATGACCGTCCGCTTGCCGGAAGAGTTGGAGCATTCCATCCGCGCCGAGGTCCTCAACGGCCATTTCGCTTCCGCCGACGAACTGGTCGCCCAGGCCGTGCGGTCGTTCCTCGGCCAGATCACTCCCCGAGTGATCGACGGCGGGTTGGGCTCCATCGGCTCCATGCGGGATGCCGCCGATGAGTTGGACCAGGTCGTCGCCGACGCCTACCGCAACCGTCGCGAACAAAAGTGGCGGGACGTCGACGTTGAATAAGGCCCTGCTCGACACCGACACTTATTCCGAGATCCTGAAAGCGGCCAATCCGATCGTCGTCCGTCATGCCACCAATTATCGTCGCACCCACGGCGTCCTGACCTTCTCGACGATCACCGTCATGGAAGTCACCCGGGGCTTCCAGAGGGCACATTTGCCCCACCGACTGCAAGCCTTCATGACCGCGATAGCCCTAGAAGAGGTCCTCCCCTTCGACCATGCCGCCGCCGAGTTGGCGGGCCGCATCGCCGGCGACCTGGAACGGATCGGCCAGCCGATCGGCGTGGCCGATCCGATGATCGCGGCCATCGCCATCTCCAATGGCTTGGAGCTTGTCACGGGCAATACAACCCACTTCGAGCGTATTCGGCGGCTCGGTTATTCGCTGACGCTGATTAATTGGCGAACCTGACGGGGCAGCCCCTCGAAGAGCCTTCAAGGCAAGATCACGACCCGTCGCCCTTCGATCCGGAGCTTCCCCGAGGCGTAAAGCGCGATCGCCTCGGGCAATGCTTCGCATTCGGCCTCGAACACCCGGGCGGCGAGGGCCACCGCGGAATCGGTCGCCAGGACGGGCACCGGGACCTGGAAGATGATCGGGCCGGTGTCGTAGGTGGCGTCGACGAAGTGGACGGTGCAGCCCGACAACTTGACGCCGGCGTCGATCGCGGCCTGGTGGACTTTCAAGCCGTAAAACCCCTTGCCGCTGAACGATGGGATCAGCGAAGGGTGGACGTTGATGACCCGCCCGGCGTAATCCTCGGGGATCTGGAGCAGCGACAGGAAGCCGCCGAGGATCACGAGGTCGGCCCCACCGGCTCGGACGTGGCCGAAGATCGCCGATGAGTGGTCGGCGACCGACCGCCCCGAGCGAGTCTCGACCGCGACGGGGATTCCCGCCCGTTCCGCCCGCTCGATCGCGCCGATGCCGGGCCTGCTGGCGATCACCCGGACGATCTCGGCGGCCAAGGCGCCCGAGGCGATCCGGTCGAGGAGGTTTTGCAGCGTCGTGCCACCCCCCGACACGCAGACGGCCAGCCGGATCGGCGGGGCGGGGGGGGCGATCGGCGGTTGGCGAGGGCTCAAGCCGACTCGCCTTCGGCCAGGACCCGGACGCATCGGTCGCAGAGCGTCGGGTGCTCGGCGCTTTGCCCGACGGTCGGCCGGAGGTTCCAGCACCGCTCGCATTTCGGGTGCGGCGACTTGTGGGCCTTGACGACCACTTCCGGGGAATGTTTCACCATCGATTCATCGGGGACGATCTCCACCTCAGACACGATGCAAAGCGTCGCCATCTCGATCGGGTTGAGCGCGTGAGCAACGCTCGGGTGAGCGTAGATTTGGAGCGAAGCCTCCGCGCTGCTGCCGATCTGCTTTTGCTTCCTCATTGCTTCGAGCGCGACCAAAGCGGCGTCTCGAATTTGTCGGAACCATTGCCAATCATAATCATTCGAAGCCGATTGGTTATATCGAGAGTCGGCCTTGGGCCAGAGGGCCAGGTGGACGCTCGGGCCTCGGCGGTCGAGGGGCAGGACGTCCCAGATTTCCTCGGCGGTGTGCGGCAGGATCGGCGCCAGGAGGCGGGCCAAAACATCGTGCAGCCGGGCCAGGACGTATTGCGCAGCGCGGCGGTCGAGGCCGTCGGGGGCGTCGGCGTAGAGGCGGTCCTTGAGGACATCGAGGTAGAAGCTCGACAAATCCACGGCGCAAAACTGGTAGATCCGCTGGTGGACCTTGTACAATTCGAACCGCTCGTACGACGCCGTCACGTCGCGGATCACGGCGTTGAGCTGGCCCAAGGCCCAGCGGTCGATCTCGTGGAGGGTCGAAGGGTCGACGGCGTCCGGGTCGAACTGGGCGTAGTCTTCGAGGTTGCCCAACAGATACCGGAACGTGTTGCGGATCTTGCGGTAGGCTTCGGAGGCTTCCTTGATCCCTCGCTCGCTCATCCGGACGTCGTCGGCGTAGTCGAGGCTGGCGACGTAGAGCCGCAAGACGTCGGCGCCGTATTGCTCGGTCGCCTTGACCGCCGACACGGCGTTGCCGCCCGACTTGGCCATCTTCTTGCCGTTCTCGTCGACGATGAAGCCGTGGGTCAGCACCCCCTCGAACGGCGCCCGACCCGTGGTCGCCACCGCCGTCAGGATCGACGACTGGAACCACCCCCGGTGCTGGTCCGACCCTTCGAGGTACAAGTAGGCCGGGTAGCCCAGGCCGAAACTCGGCTCCTGCAAGACGGCGCGGTGGCTCGACCCCGACTCGAACCAGACGTCGAGGATGTCCCCCTCCTTGCGGAACTCGGTCCCGCCGCACTTCGGGCAAGTCGCGCCGGGAGGGAGGATCGACTCGACCGGCTCGGAGAACCAGGCGTCGGCCCCTTTGGCGCGGAACAGGTCGCGGAAGTGGCGGACGGTGTCGGCGGTCAAAAGCTGGGTGTCGCACTTCTGGCAACCCAAAGCCGGGATCGGGACGCCCCAGGAGCGCTGGCGGCTGATGCACCAGTCGGGCCGACCCGACACCATCGCCTCGATCCGCGACCGGCCCCAACTCGGGTGCCACCGAACGTCATTCTCGATCGCGGCCATCGTCCGGTCGCGGAGGTCGGCATGGTCGACCGAGATGAACCATTGCTCGGTCGCCCGGAAGATCACCGGCTTCTTGCACCGCCAGCAGTGCGGGTAGCTGTGCGAGAACGAGAACTCGTGGAACAGATAACCCGCCTCGCGGACCATGCCGACGATCGTCGGGTTCGCCTTGAAGACGTGCTCGCCGACGAGGTTGGCGGGGGCGTCGTCGGTGTACTTGCCCGAGGCGTCGACCGGGCTGAGGGTCGGCAAGCCGTAGGCCAGGCCGGTCTGATAGTCCTCGGTCCCGTGCCCCGGCGCGGTGTGAACTAGGCCCGTGCCGTCCTCGACCGTGACGTAGGGAGCCAGGACGATCGGGCTTTCGCGGTCCAAGAAGACATGGCGGTAGCGGACCCCTTCCAACTCCTTGCCGCGACAGCGACCGACCTCGGCGAAGTCGGCCACCTGGCGAAACGCCATCACCTTGCTCACCAAGTCGGCGGCGAGGATCGTGTGGACGGCTTGCCCGCTCGTCGGGTCGACGTATCGAAGCCCGACGTAGGTCAAGTCGGCGTTGGCGGCGATGGCGACGTTGGCGGGCAAGGTCCAGGGGGTCGTCGTCCAGATCATCGCGTGCCAAGGGGCCTCACCCCAGCTTCGAGGGACGCCCGACACGACCGGGAAGTTGACGTAGATGCTCGGCGACACCTCGTCGGAGTACTCCAACTCGGCCTCGGCCAGCGCGGTCCGGTCGTTCAAGCACCAGTGGATCGGCTTCAACTGGCGGAAGATCGACCCGTTGTCGAGCAAACCGGCCAGGACGTCCATGACCCCGGCCTCGTAACGGGGGTCGAGGGTGAGGTAGGGGTTGGACCAGTCGCCCGAGATCCCCAGGCGGCAAAATTGGTCGCGCTGGATGGCGACCCACTTCATCGCCTCGGCGTGGCAGAGCGAACGGACCTCGGCGACGCCCATCCCGACCGCCTTCGCGCCCAAGTCCTTCATGACCTTGTGCTCGATCGGCAGGCCGTGGCAGTCCCAGCCGGGGACGTAGGGGCTGTCATACCCCCGCATCGTCAAGGACCGGACGACGACATCCTTGAGCACCTTGTTGAGCAGGTGCCCCATGTGGATCTCGCCGTTGGCGTAGGGCGGGCCGTCGTGGAGGATGCGCCTGGGCCGGCCGACCCCTTTGGCTCGAATCTGGCTGTAAAGGTCTTGGGTCCGCCACCGCTCCTGGATCTTCGGCTCGCGGACGGTCAAGTTCGCCTTCATGTCGAAGGCGGTCACGGGCAAGTTCAGGGTTTCTTTGTAGGGCTTGGCGTTGGTGGACATAAAGTGCCGTGATTCGTTGAGAAGATCAGAATCCGTGACTTCAAGATTCAAGAAGATCGAGGCAGGCGTTCGAGGACCCGGGTCACGATGGTCCTCAGCTTCCCTTCGGCCTCGCGGGCGACGGCGAGGATGTCTTCGAGCTTGACCGGCTCCAAGGCGTCGGGCAAGCAGAGGTCGGTGACGATCGAGAACCCGAGGACTTTCATCCCGGCGTGGACGGCGACGAGGACCTCGGGGACGGTCGACATCCCGACCACATCGGCGCCGATGCCCCGGAGGAAGCGGTACTCGGCGCGGGTTTCCAGGTTGGGGCCGGCCACCGCGACGTAGACCCCGCGGTGTGCGATGATGTTCGCTTCGAGGGCGACCGTCAGCGCCAAGTCTTGCAAGGCTCGGTCGTAAGGCTCGATCAAGTCGGGAAATCGGGGGCCGAGCCGCTCGTCGTTGGGGCCGATCAGGGGGTTGACGCCCATCAGGTTGATATGGTCGTCGATGACGATCAAATCCCCCTTATTCTGGAGCGGATTCAAACCCCCCGCCGCGTTCGACACCAGCAGGGTATGGCACCCCAGGTGGCGCATCACGCGGATCGGGAACGTCACCTGCGCGGGGGTGTACCCCTCATAGAGGTGGAATCGCCCTTCCATCGCCATCACGGTCTGCCCGGCGAGGGTCCCGCAGACGAGTTGGCCCGCGTGGCTCTGGACGGTCGAGGCGGGGAAATAGGGGATCTCGCCGTAGGGGATGGCCGCCTCGACGGCGATCTCGGCCGCCAAGGCCCCCAGGCCGGTCCCCAAGACGATCCCAACGCCGGGCTTGCCGGCCCACCGCGACCGGACGGCGGCGGCGGATTCGGTGACCTGGTCCCAATCGTGATGTTGCATCGGCGCGAGGCGCTCACGTTCAGCGAAGGAGGCGGGCGAACCGAGGGTCGCGACGGAGCGGCTTCAGGTCCGGGTCTCGCCGAAGATGATAGACGTCATCATAACCCAAGCGAAGCGATCGTTCCAGGGCCTCGAAGGCTTGGTCGACCATCCCGAGGACCGCGTAGCTGCAAGCCAGGTTGTACCAGGGGATCGGTCGGTCGGGGCGGAGCCTGACGAGTTGTTGGTCGGCCTGGAGCGCCCGATTGACGTAACCCTTGGCGGCGAGGTTGTCGGCGTGGACCTTCAAAGCGTCGCCATAGAGCGGGTCGCGGAGGAGAACCTTGCCGAGGAAGTCAAGCTCGAAGTCGAGTTGGGTTTGCTTCCTGAGCCGTCGCTTCGAAGTTTCCGACGTGGGCAACTCGGAATCATCGGGCCGATCGAAGGCAGAGGACATCCCGGAGCGCTCCCTTCAACGACCAGAAACCAAGATGAGCGAAAGCCCCGCCTGGGAGGACGGCATGACGCCGCGTCGGAATGCGACTCTCATGCCATAATTCCCTCCAGCATAGCCGGAAAACCAAACCAAGCCAAGCGACCGTTGAGAAATTTCGACCTGGATGACGAAGCGACCCAGCCGAAGTTTCGATGCGACCCCTCGCCGGGCAGCGTCTTCATCCCACCTTGTTTCGACCCGTCAAGATCGGATCGCCCGACCGGTCTCGGTCAGACGTCTTCGAGTTCTTCGTCTTCCTCGTCGAGATCATCGAGGTCGTCGTCGTCCTCGTCGTCGTCGGGTTCTTCCTCGTCGATGTCGATCTCGTCGATCTCCATGTCTTCTTCGTCGAGGTCATCCTCGTCGTCGAGATCGTCGTCATCGTCGAGGTCGTCATCGTCGTCATCGTCGTCGTCGAGGTCGTCGTCTTCGAGGTCTTCCTCTTCCTCGTCGCCGGGATGGCGATCGAACAGGGGAGGGACCAACTCGTCGAAGTCGACGGTCTCGCCCGAAGCCGGCAGGTCGGCGATCACGGCCAAAGCACCACGGTCCCACATCGTTCGGTCCTCAGGAGAAGGGGCCAAGAGTAAACACCCCCCGAGTCAGATCACGTCACTAATTGGCTCAACCCCTGGGGTCGGTTTGCGCTGTTCCCGAGGGCGGAGACCTATTGGTAGGAGAGGGATACGACTTTGTCAAGCCGATGGGACGGGAGAAAGTTTCGAGACGATGCGAGACAACCGCCATCACCCTCGGGTTCCGGTTGTCTTTCGGCGTGAATCATCCCTCCAGCCATGTCATCGAGCCACCGCGACGGATCAAAATTCGAGCCATTCGGGCCGGAAAAACCGATCGGAAAAATGGGGCGGTGATCGGCTCGAATCGATCGGGTTGGGCGACTTTTCGGGCCAAGAGGGGGAAGATTCGGCCCGGGTGTCATCGGGTCGCGGGTATCTTATCACGCGGTTCCCGCTCGGGAGGCTCCAAACCGACCGATCGCCAAGATTATCGACCGGGATCACCCGGCCTCGCCGCTTGACGGCGCGACCGAGGCGACTTATGATAAGCATTCGACATCGACGGTGGCTGTGGCCTAGCGGTTAAGGCACTAGATTGTGGATCTAGATATCGCGGGTTCGAATCCCGTCAGCCACCCTGTCTTATTCGCTTCGTGTCCCGCTCAACCAAGCGACCGGCACCTCTCTTGATCGAGGTGCCGGTCGTTTTCGATTCAAGGGGCGGTCTCGGTCCCGACCAGGAGGACTTCGAGGGTCCTTGGGCCGTGGACGCCCTCGACCCGGCTCAGCTCGATATCCGAGGTGGCCGACGGCCCCGAGATCCAGGTGATCGGCCGGTCGGGGTTGGCGGCGGGCTCGGCGAGTTTGGCGACACCTTCGGGGACGGTCCCAACCACCTGATCCTCGAATACGACGCAGAGATGGTAGTCGGGCAAGAGGGTCAAGAGCCTTCGCCCCTGACTTGGGCCGGCGTCGAGGACGATCGTCCCGGTCTGGGCGATCCCCAAGGCGCAGCCCGACAAGACGCCGTCGCCCGGATCGAACGAACCCAAGCCGACGGCGAAGGGGTCGTCGACCAGGGCGGTCACACCCTCGGGAACCCAACCATCGGGGAGGTCGCCCGGGACGACGAGGCGACGGACCCCTCGGGAGCGGCAGGCCGACTCGATCGCCCGGGGCAGATCCGCCACTTCGACCCGGTGGACCGTCGCCCGGTACTCGGCGATTCGCTCGGCGAACTTGGCCACCCGCTCGGACGCGGTGTGATCGTCGCGGACGAGGTACGTTCGGGGGATGGGCACCGCTTCGGCGGTTTCGTCTCGCGGGACGTCGGCGGTCGCGGATCGGATTCGAGCGAGGATCTCGGCTCGGGCGGCGCTCATGGTCGGGTCTTCCACCATTCTCGGAAGGTCTGGGGGGCCACGGGGTAGACGTCTCGCATCGCGGTCCAACCGGCGAACGGGCCGGGGAGCGATTCGATGAAACCCCCGCGCATGACCGCCTTCTGGCCGAACCGACCGAGGCGCTGCGACCGGGCGAACAGGCCGGGGTTGGCGAAGACCCGGGCCAGGAACTTCATCGCCAGGTTCTCGGGGTCGGGCATGACCGAAGATTTTTGCTTCTGGCGGACGACCTCGCCCCGGAGGTGGATGAGGATCTCGGGGATGTTGATCTTCACCGGGCAGACGTCGTAGCAGGCGCCGCAGAGCGACGAGGCGAACGGGAGACTCCCGGCGTTGGCGACCCCGGCGAGTTGCGGCGTCAGGATCGCGCCGATGGGTCCGGGGTAGACCGAGTTGTAGGCGTGGCCCCCGGTCCGCTCGTAGACGGGGCAAATATTGAGGCAGGCCGAGCACCGGATGCAGTGCAGGGCGGCCCGCCCTTTGGGGTCGGCCAGGACCTTGGTCCGGCCGTTATCAAGGAGGATCAGGTGGAACTCGCGGGGGCCGTCGTTGTTCTTGGAAACCCCGGTCCAGAACGAGGTGTACGGGTTCATCCGCTCGCCGGTCGACGATCGCGGGAGGAGCTGGAGGAACACTTCGAGGTCTTGCCAGGTCGGGATGACTTTTTCGAGGCCCATCACCGACACCAGGACCTTGGGCAAGGTCAGGCACATCCGCCCGTTGCCTTCGGACTCGACGATGCAGACCGAGCCGGTCTCGGCCACGCCGAAGTTGACCCCGCTGACGGCGACCTTGGCCGACAGGAACTTGTCGCGGAGGTGGGTCCTCGCCGCGCCCGCCAGGGCCTTGGGGTCATCGGAAAGCTCGGCGATCCCCAATTTCCGGCGGAACAGCTCGCGGATCTCGGCCCGGTTCTTGTGGATCGCCGGGACCAAGATATGCGACGACCGGTCGCCCGCCAGTTGGATGATGAGTTCCGCCAGGTCGGTCTCGATCGCCTCGACCCCTTGGGCATGGAGGGCTTCATTCAGGCCGATCTCGTCGGTCGTGAGCGACTTGACCTTGACCACCTCTCGGGCATTGTGCGCCTTGGCGATCGAGGCGACGATGGCGTTGGCCTCGGCGGCGTCCTTGGCCCAGTGGACCACCCCTCCCGCCTTGGTGACCGCCCCTTCGAATTGGATCAGGTAGTCGCCCAGGTGGCGGGTCACTCGGTCCTTGATGGCGCTCCCGGCGTCTCGGAGGGCTTGCCAGTCGGGCATCTCGTCGACGACCGAGGCCCGTTTGTCTCGGATGGTCTGGGTGGCCTTGCCCATGTTCCGGCGGAGCTGGGTGTTGGCCAGGGCCGCCTTGGCGGATTCGGGGAACGGGGTCGCGGGCCGGGTGGGGATCGCCTCGACGGTGCTCATCTCGGTTCAAGTCCCTTCGGTTGAGGCCAGGATTTCCGCCAGGTGGATCGTCCCCACGCCCGATCGCTGGCGGTGCAGGGCGCCCCCGATGTGCATGAGGCAGGAGTTGTCGGCCATCGAGCAGACCTCGGCTCGGGTGTCGAGGATGCAGCGGATCTTGTCGCCGAGCATCGCCATCGACGTATCCGCGTTCTTGACCGCGAACGTCCCGCCGAACCCGCAACACTCCTCGGCGCGGGGCAACTCGACCAATTCGATCCCCCGGACCTTTCGGAGCAATTTGAGCGGGGCCTCGCCGACCCGGATACTCCGGAGCGAGTGGCAGGTCGGGTGATAGGTGACCCGGTGCGGGTAATACGCCCCCACGTCCTCGACCCCGAGCTTGTTCACCAGGAACTCGGAAAGCTCGAACACCTTGGGGGCGAGCGCCCGGACGGCGCGTCCAAGCTCGGCGTCTCCCGCCAGTTCGGCCGCCTCGGGGTAGATGTGCCGGACCATCCCGACGCACGACGCCGACGGCGAGACCACGGCCTCGAACTCGTCGAAGATGTCAACAAACCGGCGGATCAACGGGATCGCCTCGAGCTGGTATCCGGTGTTGTAATGCATCTGACCGCAGCAGGTCTGGTCGAAGGGGAACTCGACCGAGTGCCCCAGCCGTTCGAGCACCTCGACGACCGCCCGGCCCGTTTGGGGGAAGATCGAGTCGTTGAAGCAGGTGATGAACAGCGCGACCCGCATGCTTCGCTCCAACGGGGGGTCGATCGTCGAACCCGAGCCTTCGTCCCCTTCGATTGTGGGCGAAACCCCTCGGATCGGCGACCGTCCTTCCAGTCTAACAGAGGATCGGCCGGGAGATGAATTGAGCCACGGATGGAACACGGACCTGACACGGATAAGAGGAACGACTTTGACCGACCGTTCCCTTGCAGTTTGCTACCTCCGTCGTGCGGATTGCATGACGTCGACCCGGTCCAGACTTGTCGCCGCCGGCCCCCCTTTTTGCCGTAACAGGTTGCCCCGATCCAAGATGTGCGAATCGGTCCGCGAATGGTCCGCCAAGTGCGTTTGTTCACGATCGAGACTCAATCGACCGAATCGGCGGCCTCTCCGTGCGGACGCCCTGGTCTTGAGCTTGGGAGGAGAGATTTTCTACGTCTATGTGGCGAAGCATGTTACCGGCCCTGTCCGCAGCCTCGCTGTCCGCAGCCTCGCTGTCCGTCGCCTTGGGCGGCTGCGGCGAGCACGACGGGCTTTATCCGGTTTATGGCAAGTTGACCTACAAGGGTGAGCCCGCCGTCGGGGCGACCGTCTCGTTCTTCCGCCAGACACCCGACCCGGCGCACGCTGAGATCCCTCGGGCGAAAGTCCAGGACGACGGGACGTTCCGGCTCGAATCCGGCGACCAAGGCCCCGGCGCATCCCCGGGTCCTTATGCCGTCCTGGTCGAGTGGCGCCAAGGACCGCTCCGGACCCATCGCCTCGACACGGCCCGGTCGCTGGGCAAAGCCGCCGCCAGGAGCGGCAAGCCCCTCTTGATCGCCGACGATCGCCTCAAAGGACGCTACGTCGACACCGCCCACCCCCGCCTCAACGCCGAGGTCAAGGCTGAGACGAACAACCTGCCCCCTTTCGAACTCACGGACTGATACGGTTCCCAGCAGTCTTCCGCATGGCAAATTGCATGATTGCAAATCGCAAAGCATGATTCTGATTGCCTTGAATTTGCAATCTGCAATTTGCGATACGCAATGAATTTCTGGGATTCGTATGACCCGTGGGCTTCGAGGCCAACATCGGCCGGACCGTTGGACTTTGACTTGGAACGGGGCCGCGACGGCCCCATCTCTTGGAGTTTTGGATGAAGACCTTGCGGAAGTCGGATCGCGGATTCACTCTGATTGAGTTGCTGGTTGTGATCGCGATCATCGCGGTCCTGATCGCCTTGCTCTTGCCCGCCGTGCAAGCGGCCCGCGAAGCCGCCAGGCGGACCCAGTGCGTCAACAATCTCAAGCAGATCGGCCTGGGGACGATGAACTTCGAGAGCACCTACGGCTCTCTCCCCCCGGATGCCCTTCGGCTCGACAAGGCCGACATGAACGTCGACGCCCAGGCGGCCATCCCGACCTGCGCCGCGTCGTTCCTGACCCAAATCCTGCCTTACCTGGAGCAGAACAACGTCTACAATCTGATCAACCTGAACATGTCGGCGTTCAACACGGCCAACATCCCGCCCTCGACGGGGGCGCACTCAGGGTTGAACTCCGCCTACTCGGTGGCGATCAACGCCTTCATCTGCCCGTCGTCGCCCGGCCCGTCGACGATCAACTACTTCAACGCCAATTGGGGTCCGTACGGCAACGGCGGCGGCGACACCTGCACCCCGGGCGCCGTGGGCAGCGGCGGCAGCGGCGCGTCGAACGTCAACCCTCCGCCGACCCAGGTCTGGGGCCGGTCCGACTACTTCCCGATCCCGGGGATCTCGCAGGTCCCGCTCCTCGCGGCGGGGATGGGCCAGGGCTACGCCACGGCGGTGGGCAATCCCCAGCAAGTCACGGCGACGACCCCGGCGGTCAACTCCGGGACGATCGCCGACCCTTTGATCGCCGGCAAGATCCGCCTGGCTTCGATCCTCGACGGCACGTCGAACACCCTGATCGTTTCTGAGTGCGGGTCGAAGCCGATCGGCTACAACGGCAAGCGGCAGATTTACAAGTCGGAGGTGAATGGCCTGCCCGTCGATGGGATCATCGAGCCGGTCAGCAGCGGCGGCGGGGCGTGGGCCGACCAGTTCACCTACTCGATCATCGCCGGCGGCCAAGGGCGTGGTGGACTCCGAGGCGGGACCTGCATGATCAACTGCACGAGCAACAACGAGATCTACTCGTTCCACCCCGGCGGTGCCAACGGCCTGTTCGCCGACGGCTCGGTCCACTTCCTCAAGGACACGCTCTCGGTCCCGATCGTCGCCGCCCTGGTGACCCGAGCCGGCGGCGAGATCCTCGGCGCCGACCAGTACTGATCCAAGACCGGCCGGCTGTTCGACTTTTCATGACAGGGGGTGGGCCTCGACTTGAGGTCCACCCCCTTTGTTCGATCCCACGAAGCATGGCCATGAAACGATCAACGATTGGGTTCCCCTTGGTATTCTTCGCGGGCTTGGGCGGTTGTGCCGAGCGGGCAAAACCAACCCAAACCGCCGCCGTCGCCGTCGCGCAACCGCCAATCCCGCCCGTCGCTTCTTTCGCCGAGGTCGTCGCCCCGGCACTAGAGACGCATTGCCTCGCCTGCCACGATGAAGCCTCACGCAAGGGGGGCGTGGTCCTTGATGGGTTCGAGGACGGGGCGGAAGCTCGCGAGGATCTCGCCCTCTGGGACCGGGTCGCGGGCGCGATCCGATCGGGATCGATGCCGCCCCAGGGTCGGCCCGGACTTGATCCGACGACCCGAGCCGCGCTGGTCGCCTCGATCGACGCCGAGGTCTTCCGGTGCGCCGACCCTTCGAGCGTCGAACCGGTCCGGGTCGCGCTGCGCCGCTTGAACCGATCGCAATACAACAACACCATCCGCGACCTGTTCGGGATCGACCTCCGCCCCGCCGACGCTTTCCCGAGCGACGACCTGGGTTATGGCTTCGACAACAACGGCGACGTGCTGTCGATGCCGCCGATCCTGATGGAGAAATATTTGGCCGCCGCCGACCTCGTGCTCGATGCCGTCGCCCGTCGCCCCGACCTCTGGGCGTCGATCATGAACCCCCCGGCGGACTCGGTCCCGCCGGTGTTCCGGAAGAAGATCCTCCCCGCCCGATCCGCCCCGGTGAAGCGGATCGGCCGCCCCGCGCCCGCGCCCCCTCGCGTCGTCGATCCCGAGCTGGCCGCCCTCAATCGCGTCTACGACATCCTCCGGGGGTTCGCCGACCGGGCGTTCCGCCGCCCGGCGGTCGACGAGGAGCTGATCCGGCTGGTCGGGCTTTTCGAGTCGGCCCGCAAGGACGGAGATAGCTTCGACGAGGCGATCCGCCAGGCCCTCGGCGCGGTCCTGGTTTCGCCCCAGTTCTTGTTCCTCGTCGAGGAAGACCCCGCGAAGGGCGGTCAACTCACCGTCAACGACTTCGAGCTGGCCGCTCGGTTGTCCTACTTCCTCTGGAACAGCATGCCCGACGCCGAGTTGTCCAAGCTCGCCGCCAGAACTGATCTACACCGAGGCGAAGTCCTGGCCTCCCAGGTCAAGCGGATGCTCCGCGACCCGAAGTCGGCCGCGCTGGTCCTCGGGTTCGCGTTCCAGTGGTTGCAGATCCGGGGGCTTGGCGACGCCTCGCCCGACCCCACCCTGTTCCCCGACTTCGACGAGTCGCTGGGACGGGCCATGCTCCGCGAGACCGCCCTGTTTTGCGAGGCGATCATCCGCGAAGATCGGTCCGTCTTCGACTTCCTCGACGCCGACTTCACCTTCGTCGACGCCCGGCTCGCGCGTCATTACGGGATCTCGGGCGTGGACGGTCCCGAGTTCCGCCGGGTGAGCCTGGCGAAGACCGCCCGTCGAGGCGTCTTGACCCAAGCCGGCATCTTGACGGCGACCTCAAGCCCGACGCGGACCTCGCCCGTCAGGCGCGGAAAGTGGGTCCTCGACGTCTTGCTGGGCAGCCCTCCGCCGCCTCCTCCGCCCGATGCCGAAGGGTTGATCGAGTCGAAAGACGCCACGGCCTCTGGGACGATCCGAGAACGGATGGAGCGGCATCGGGCCGACCCGCGTTGCTCGAGTTGCCACTCGAAGATGGACCCGATCGGCTTCGGCCTGGAAAACTTCGACGCCATCGGCGCCTGGCGCGAAAAAGACCGGGGATTGCCGGTCGACGCTTCGGGGACGCTTCCCGGAGGAGACTCGTTCCGGGGTCCGGATCAACTCCGGGCCGCGCTGGCGACCCGCCGCGACTCGTTCGCCCGGACCCTGGCCGAGAAACTGACCACCTACGCTTTGGGCCGGGGTCCGACCCCCGCCGACCGCTGCGCCATCGACGCCATCGCCGTCAAACTCGCCCTCGAAGACCCTCGGTTCTCAAGTTTGGTCCTGGCCATCGTGCAAAGCCCGGCCTTCCGGAAGCGAGCCGGGGCGGAAGGAGACCTCCATTGATCCACAAATCTCTCTCACGAAGGACTGTCCTCCGGGGCCTGGGCGCGGCGGTGGCTTTGCCTTGGCTCGAAGCGATGACGCCCGCCCGAAGCCTCGCCCAATCGGCGATCCCAACGGCCCCGAATCGCCTCGCTTATCTTTACGTCCCAAACGGCGTCCAGATGGCCGATTGGACGCCCAAAGCGACGGGAGCGAGCTTCGAGCTTCCCGACCTGCTCAAACCCCTCGCCTCGGTCCGGGACGATTTGTTGATCCTTTCGGGCCTCAAGCTCGACAAGGCCGAGGCCCACGGCGACGGCGGGGGCGACCACGCCCGCGCGATGGCGAGCTTCCTGACCTGCGCCCACCCCCGGAAGACCGGAGGCGCCGACCTCCGCGCCGGGGTCTCGGCGGACCAGGCCGCCGCCGGGGTGATCGGCCCGGCGACCCGGTTCCCGTCGCTCGAAATCGGCTGCGAGGGGGGCCGCGATTCGGGACGATGCGACCACGGTTATAGCTGCGCGTATCAGGTCAACCTGTCCTGGCGCAACGAGTCCAGCCCGGCGGCCAAGGAGGTCGACCCCGCCCTGGTGTTCGACCGCTTGTTCGGGCGGGAAACAATAGGGGGCGATCGCGAGGTCGCGCGCCGGGAACGTCGGCGTCGGAGCGTGCTCGACTTCGTCGCCGACGACGCGAAGCGGCTCCAAACCAAGCTCGGGGGTTCGGATCGCCGGAAGCTCGACGAGTACCTCACCGGCGTCCGCGAGGTCGAGCGGCGGATCGGGCGCGGGGCGGCCCAGGTTGGCGGGGACAAGGTCGCGCGCCCTTCGGGAATCCCGGGCGACTACCGCGAGCATCTCCGGCTCATGGCCGACCTGCTCGTCCTGGCGTTCCAGGCCGACCTGACCCGGGTGGCCACCTTCGTGTTCGCCAACGACGGGAGCAACCGGAGCTACCGAGAGATCGGAGTCCCCGAAGGCCACCACGACCTTTCGCACCACGGCAACGACCCGGCCCGGCAAGCCCAGGTCAAGGCGATCAACCGCTTCCACGTCGAGCAATACGCCTATCTCCTCGCCCGACTCAAGGCGATCCCCGAAGGGGACGGTACGCTCCTCGACCACAGCATGATCGTCTACGGGAGCGGGATCAGCGACGGCAACGCCCACAGCCACGACAACCTGCCGATCCTGGTCGCCGGCCGGGGCAACGGCACGATCAAACCCGGTCGCCACGTCCGCTATCAAGCCGACACGCCGCTGGCGAACCTCCACCTCGGCCTGCTTGACCGGATGAAAGTGCCGGTCGCGTCGTTCGGGGACAGCACCTCGCCGCTCCCCCGACTGGATGGGTGACTTGTCGAAAACAGGAAGCTCCTGGTCCAACTGAAGGACCCAATCAACGCAAGCGGATTAATCCATCTTTTCGGAGAAGTTCCCTCAACTTCGCCAGGACAACGGTCGATCCTTACTCCTATCAGGTTCGAGGGCGGTGCCGGCCGCCTTCGAGCTTGACGGATGCACAACGGGGACGACCGCACCTCCTGCCTTGCCACCCGACCTCTTCGAATGCCGGGCAACCTCGTCGGTGGTTGCTCGGGTTCGTTGCGGACGGCGAAGTGACGGGAACTGACTTCGATGACTGGACACCTCTGGAAGCTGGCGCTCGTCGTGGCGCTGAGTCATGGTTACCGCTTCGTCGGCCGGAGTATTGGCCCTCGATGGGCGGGATTGATCACCGCTTTGCCTTGCTCGACCGCCATCGCGCTCCTGGGCGGGGGGAGCGATCGAGGCGTCGATTACGCCGTCGCGATGGCCGACGCCAGCTGGGTCGGGCTGGCGGGAGCCTCGGCGCTCCCTCTGGCGTTCGCCTCGGCGACGGTCGCGGGTTGGGGATGGATTCGATCCGGGTCGCTGGCGATCCTCGCTTATTTCGCCGTGATGGTGGGCGTCGGGTCGCTGGCCCACTGGTCCGGCGGGAACTTCCCGTTGGCGGTCCTCGCCTTGATGGCGGCGACTTTCCAGGCTTCGCGCATCCCCGAGCCGTCCCCGTCGCCGCGGTCGACGGGTCGGTCACTCTCCGCCTTCCAGGTGTTCTGGCTCAGGACGGCGGTCCCCGCGGCCTGCCTGGCGATGGTGATCGTCCTGGGAGAACGGATGGGTCCGAACGTGGCCGGTTGTCTCGGGACGTTCCCCGGCGTGACCCTGACGGCGTTGTTGCTGACCCGGGTCGAAGCGGGTCCGGTCCCGGCGGTCAGGATGGCCCGGGCGCTCCCGCCGGGCAACTGGGCGATGGTGGCGTTCTTGGCCACCTTCACGCTGACCGCTCCGACGACCGGGGTAGTCGGAGGGACCGCGCTCGGCTACCTTTCGGCCCTGGTCTGCCTCGGGACGGTGGCCCGGTTGACGAATCCGCCGATCCTGACGCGGCTTCGAGATCTGATCCAGGCCCGTCGGCGCCAGCTTCGCCCCGAGAGGGCCGCCCGGACCAACCCAGTTCCCGCCTGGCCCCGGATGCCTCGGCGGTTCTCACCGTTGGTCGAGCCGATCGTCGCTTGATATGGTTCTTGGAAAGTTCGTGCATCGCAGATCGCGGCATTGCAAAGCATTAAACCCAAATCGATTGGGGATCAAGAGTTTTGGGTGGCTTCCGAGACCGAGTCCTGGTTCATCATCGAATGAGCTGCCGGTCGAAAGGTCGCAACGATGAAACGAAAGGAAGGGCCGAGCGAAACGCCCAGCCCTTCCTTTGACGAGGAGACCCCACGGACCCGGATCGATCAGGCGGCCGAGACGGATTCGGTCATCGGGGCGACCTCGAACATCGGAGCCATCTCGCCGACCGCCGCCGGGTCGAGGATGGGCGAGTGTGGGGTCCGAGGCGGTGGCGGGGCGAAGTCCGCCGCCGCCGAGAGGACCAGTTCGGTGAACACCCCGCCGGCCCGGACGAGTTCGTCGTAGGTCCCGGTCTCGGCGACCCGTCCGTCGTCGAAGACGAAGATCCGGTCGGTGTCGAGCAAGGTCGACAACCGGTGGGCGACCAGGATGACGGTCCGGTCGGTCCGGGCGGCGTGGATCGCCCTCTGGACCCGTCGCTCGCTGATGTTGTCGAGCGCCGAGGTCCCTTCGTCGAGGATCAGGATCGGCGGGTTCTTGAGGAACACCCGCGCCAGGGCGAGCCTCTGCCGCTGGCCCCCCGAGAGGTTCTGGCCTCGCTCGGATACCCTGGCCTGGAACTCGCCGGGCATCGCCATGATCTCCTGGTCGATGCAGGCCATCCTCGCCGCTTCTCGAATCTGGTCGATGGTGGCGTGTTCGCAGCCGTAGGCGATGTTCTCGGCGATCGTGCCCGAGAAGACGAACGGGTTCTGGCCCACATAGCCGATCAGGTCGCCGATCGACTCGCGGGTCACCGACTCGATCGGGACTCCGCCCAGGCTCAAGGTCCCCCCGCTCGGGTGGATCAGCCGCATCATGATCTTCAGCCAGGTCGACTTGCCGCACCCCGAGCGGCCCGCCACGCCGATCGTCTCGCCCGCGTCGATCCGGAGATTGACGCCCTTGAGCACCCGCTTCCGCTTCTTGTCGCTCGTCCCGTACTCGACTTGCAGGTCCTCGGCTTCCACCAGCGGGACCGACCCGTCGAGCACCGGTTGGCGGACATTCAACGACCGGAACGAGCGGTCGATCGGCTCGTTGAGCAGGGCCAGGAGGTCGGCCACCTTGAGCGAGCACTCGTGCCCCTCGTCGATGATCCGGTGGACCTCGTTGAGCGGGGCCATCACCTGGAGGAACAACATCGGCAGCGCCACCATCTCCCCCGCCGTGATCTGCCCGCGGGTGAAGAGATAGATGGCGACGGTGATCACCGCGAGGTTGAACAACCCTTCATTAATCGCCTTGCCGCTGCCGAAGAGCGACATCTCGAAGTGGTGCCGAAGCTCCTTGCTCCGGCGCCGCTCGGCGGTCGCCTCGACCCGGAGGATCTCCTGGCGGTGGGTGTGCGACGCCCGGATGTAGTCGATCCCCGACAAGAGCTCGACCACCGTGCCGTCCATCGCCTCGCGGATTCGGAGCAACCCCAGGCGGACGCCGTTCTGGGTGGCGATCTGCCAGAGCGTGATCCCGAGCGAGATCGGCGCGACGCAGGCCATCACCACCGCGATCTTCGGGTTCGTGGCGAACGCGAAGCACAAGGCGATGCTCCCCATGAACATCGCCGGCAGGAAGTCGTGGAAGGTGATCCGCAGGAACCGGACGAACCCCTCGACGCTCCGGGCGATCCGACCGTGGATCGCGCCTACCTGCTCGAACGACAAGGTGGAAAGCTCGACCTCCATCAAGTGCGAGACCAGCTTGACGCACAAATCCTTGTCGATCCGAGTGCAGGCCCGCTCGACCAGGAACCGCCGGAGCACGCTGGCCGTCTCGCGGAGCAGATAGGCCAGGCCGATGGCCACGAGGAAGAACAGGCTCGACCGGAGCAGGCCGGCCTCGGGCGAGTGCTCCTTGACGCCGCTGGTCACGCCGTCGAACAGGTAGGCGATCAGGCGGAAGACCGACGAGTTGGCCGCCGCCCCGACCATCATGACCAGGGCCGCGCCGCCCAACGACCGCTTCTGGACCCGGGGGATCAACGCCCAAACCTCGCGTCCCCTCCGGGCGATACCTCGTACTTCGTGCCAGAGTCGTGACGATGACCTGACCAGCTTCGGGAACATTCGGGTCCCTTTTCGGAAAACGGGTGCCGCGTTGGGGAGGACGATGTACGGTGGGTGCCGCGAGGCGAGCGAACGTTCAAGGTGCGTCGAGGGGGTTGGCGACGAGGCGGGTCGTGTCGACCGATCATTCGAAACGAATCAAAAGGAGTCGGGATGAGGAGGGGTTTCGAGGTGCGTCCGGCAGGCCCGGTTCCTCGATTCGTTCGACGCGCGAAACATCTTGCCGCCCAACGGATTCTACGAGAATCATGGCGGGAAGCGTTGGCAAACCTAGCACGTTTTTCCGGAATCCATCAAAGACAGCCATGAAGATTCCATGAGACTCGACCAACGCGGCGCAAGCCTTTGAAAATTATGCCAAGATGGGACTCGACCTCGCCGGAGATTATGTCGTATTGACTATTGCACCAGAGGTCAAGGGCGAAATTCGACTTTGAAATCTCGCCCCTTGACAACGTAGATGATTGGCGGCGAAGATCATCACTGTTCGGTATGACCTTTGCCTTTGCTTGATTAGAGTCGCCGGTTGTGGATTGACTCGGTCTAATCGCAGGGGAGACCTGAATGAAAGACGAATTTCTGATGAAAACCTCCGTTCCGTCGGTCGACGGTTCGCGTTTCGCCTCGGGTTCTTCGTTGCTCAACAACGTCGTGGCCCCGCTCGCGGCTCTTTCTCTGCCTGCGGCGCGGACCTTGGCCTCGCGTTTCGCTTCAACTTTGCCGGAAGAATCGCTGGTGGTCGACGACCGCTCGCAGATCTCCCCGGCCCAGATGGTTGAAAACAAACTTGTCAACCGTCTCAAAGAGTTGTCCATGTCGGTCAGCCACCTCCAGATGCGTGGTCTGGTCCGGAAACGGTTCGAAGCTTGATTTTCGCCTTTGCCCGCCCCGACTCCCGATTTGTTGTTCGTCGCCCTGGTTGACCCGCCCCATTTTCCTTCCTCGTCCGCGAAGCGCCGATGGTTCGGCTCCCCGCCGGGTCACGGTGACTTGACCGGTGTTTCCGCTTGTCCAACTTGTTGGCATGATGTGGAAGATCGCGCCGACGCTGATTCGGTCTTCCACGGTTCACCCGGTCGATCGCGGAATTCACCCCCAAGCAAACGGCACGAGGCCAAACGCACGACGATCCAACTTTCGGATGTGACGCCGACCTGCCTAGAAACAAAGCGAACCGGGGTGACGCTTGCGTCCGCTCCGGTTCGCTTTGTCTATGGTAGTCGGTCGATCCTGTTCGTTCAGGTCGGACGACCCATCACGACCGAGATGAGATGCGACCCGCCGTCGTCGACCAGGGGGATCGCGGCGGGGTCGGTCGGCTGTCCATCCAGGGTCGCCGACCGGACTCCATGCTCGACGCCGTCGGGGTTGGTGACGGCGATCTCGTAGCGAGTCGACTTGTGGCGGTATCGGATGGTGAAACCGGGCCAGTCCGCCGCGACCTTCGGGTCGATCGCCAGGTGGCCGCCCCGGAGGTGGAACCCGAGGATCGCTTCGAGCCCGACCCGATAAAGCCAACTCGCCGAGCCGGTGTACCAGGTCCAGCCGCCTCGACCGTTATGCGGGGGACGGCCATAGATATCCGCCGCGACGACGTACGGTTCCACCTTGTAACGGGCCACGGCCTCGGCATCCAGCGCGTGGCGGACCGGGTTGAGGATGTTGAACAGCTCGACGGCCCGGCCCCCTCGGTTGGCCATCGCGTTGGCCAGGACCAGCCAGGTCGCGGCATGGGTGTACTGGCCGCCGTTCTCGCGGACGCCGGGGACGTAGCCTCGGACGTAGCCGGGTTGGAGCTTCCCCTTGTCGAACGGCGGGGTGAACAGGAGGATCACGCCGTCGTCGGAGTGGACCAGCAACTCGTCGACCGCTTCGAGCGCCTGGAGGGCTCGCTTGGGGTCGGCCACCCCCGAGATCGTCGCCCACGACTGGGAGATCGAGTCGATCCGGCACTCGTCGTTCTTCGATGACCCGAGCGGCGTCCCGTCGTCGAAGAAGGCTCGGAGGTACCATCGGCCATCCCAGGCGTTCGCCTCGGCCGCCGCCCGCAACCCTTCCGCCCGACTCCGACAGGTCGAGGCCCGGTCGTGGTCCCCCCGGCCATCGGCCAGGTTGGCGAACTGGTTCAAGGCCGCCAGGAGGAACCAGGCGTTCCAGACGCTTTCCCCCTTGCCGTTGGAGCCGACCCGGTTCATCCCGTCGTTCCAGTCGCCGGTCCCCATCAAGGGCAACCCATGCGAGCCGAGGTGGAATGCCCGGTCCAGGGCACGGACGCAGTGGTCGTAGACCGACCCCCGGTCGTGGCTGACGGCGGGCGAACCGTAATCATCCTCCTGGCCGGGTCGGAGCGCCGGGGCTTCGAGGAACGGGACCGCTTCGTCGAGGACGGTCGCATCGCCGGTGGTCGAGACGTAGTGGGCGACGACGTAGGGTAGCCAGATCAGGTCGTCGCTGATCCGGGTCCGGACCCCCTTGCCGAGCGGCGGGTGCCACCAGTGCTGGACGTCGCCTTCGACGAACTGGCGACCGGCGGCGCGGAGGATCTGGCCTCGGGCTTCCCCTTGGGCGCCATAGACCAGGGCCATCGAGTCCTGGAGCTGGTCGCGGTAGCCATAAGCCCCGCCCGACTGGTACGTCGCGGACCGGCCCCAGAACCGGCAACTCAACCCTTGGAACAAGAGCCATCGGTTGAGGACCACGTCCATCGCCGGGTCGGGGGTTTCGACCTGGACCGCTCCCAGGATCGCGTCCCACTCCGCCTTGACCGACGCCAGGGTCGAGGCGAACCGGCTCGGGTCGCGATGCTCTTTCGCCAGACGGCGGGCTTCATCGACGCTCGGAGACTGGCCGAGGACGAAGACAACTTCCTCGGTGGCCCCGGCGGCGACCTCGAATTTGATCTGGATCGCGCCGCAGGGGTCGTAAGCCGCCCCGGTCGTCCCGCTCAGGGCGACCCGGACCAGAGCCGCAGGCTCGGCGATCGAGCCGTTTCGCCCCAGGAACTCGGCGCGGTCGGCGGTCAAGGTCCGGGCCGGGTGGCTGGCGTCGAGGAAGGCGACCTGGGTCGGGTAGTCGGGGTGCGACGGGTTTCGGGCGAGCAGGGCACCTTCGGGGTCGACCTCGGTGATGACCTGCATCGCCGCCTGGTCTCGGTTCGTCCCGAGGACCCACTCGACGTAGTAAGTGGCCGACAGGCGACGGACCTCCGGGCCGGTGTTGGTGACCCGGAGGTGGACCACCTTGACCGGGTCTTTGGGGGGGACCAGCAGCGTCAACTCGTGCCGGAGGCGGTCGACCGTGCGCTCGTAGACCGTGTACCCCTGGCCGTGGCGGACGACGGTCGGCTCGGGGGACGGGATCGGCAGCGGGGTCGGCGCCCAGAGGGCGCCGGTGGCCTCGTCCCGGAGATAAAGGACTTCGCCCGATGGGTCGCCGACGGGGTCGTTGGCCCAGGGGGTGAGGCGGTTGGTCTGGCTGTTCGAGGCCCAGGAGTAGCCCCCTCCGGTGTCGGACGCGATGAAGCCGAAGCGGTCGTTGGCGACGACGTTCACCCAGGGGGCCGGGGGGAGCGAGGGCCGGGCGATGTTTTGCCGGTCGGCCCGACCATTTCGGAGGATGTCGGGCTGGGGGCTGCTGTGGATCTTGATGACGTATTCGAGGCCGTCGGGGGTGAATCCGCCGGTCCCGTTGTCGAACAGGAGCGCCTCGGTGGTCGGCGGCCCCGGGTCAACCTCGGGGTGGTCCGGCTCGGCCGAGGCGACGAACGCTTCGGGGAGGGCGTGGGTCCGCTCGGGGCGATCGAGCTGGGCGGCCAACGACCCGAGGCCGCCATGAAAGACGACCCGGGCGTAAGACTGGAGGAGGATGCGATCTTCGGGGGGGATCGCGGCCAGTCTTCGGACATAGACCCCGCCGCGCTGGTCGATCAGGTCGCGGGCGTCGCTGCCTCGGACGAGGTCGAGGACCAGGCCGGGGAGGTCGTCGAGTTCGCCGTCTTCGAGGCCGGTCAGGATGACGAGGTCGGCGTCGAGCCCTTTGGCGCGGAGGTAGGTGTGCGCCGTGAGGAGTTGCGAGACCAGCCCGGTCTGGTCGAAGTCGGCGACCGTCGCCAGGATGATCGGCTTGTCGCCGGAGATCGCGTAGGCCCAGAGGCCGGATTGGCCCTTGCGGTTCTCGACCAGGATTTCGGGGTCGGCCCGGAGCGCGTTCCCGGCGTAGAGCAGGCTCGACGCGAGCCTCTGGTAGGCGTGGGCATCCTGCGCCGACCAGTTCCTCGACCGGTGCTCGACCTGCGAGTGCGCCCAGGCGAGTTCGAATGCTCGGGCGACGGCGGCGATCTCTCGATAGTGGTCGGCCAGGGTGAGGGCTTCGTCGCGCGAGTCGGCGATGGCCGTGGTGTAGGCGACGACGGCCGACATCCCCGGCTCGATCCGGACCCGGCGGCGGATGCTGAACACGGGGTCGAGCACCGCGCCGACGGTCCCGCTCAAGGTCGAGCCGGGGTCCATCGCCGCCGGGGCGGCCGCGGATCGCCCTCGACCGAGGAACCGCGCCCGGTCGGTCTCGAACTGGGTCAAGTTGACCGGATTGGTGGTTGGCGTGACCGCGATGTCGGACGCCGCGACGTGGACCGCCCAGATCGGCTGCTGCTCGGTCGACCGGGGGCGGCGTCGGCAGAGGATCGCCTCGGGGACCTCGGCCCACTCGGTTTCGAGGAACAGCTTGCCGAACGCGGGGTGGCTGACGTCGCCGGCGTGGCCGAGCAGGACGACCTCGGCGTAGCTGGTCAGCTCGAGCTCTCGGGGGCGGGTGTCGTGGTTGATCAGGGTGACCCGGCGGATCTCGGCGCGGGCTTCGGGCGAGACGGTGATCTCGGTCAAGCACTCGATCGAGCCGTCCAGGCGGCGGAACGCGACCTTGTCCGCCGAGAAGATCGCCTCGTAATGGTCGGCGGCGACGCGGGTCGGCTGGTGCGCGACCGACCAGACGGCGTTGCTGGAAACGTCCCGGACATAGATGAACTGGCCGGTGTCGTCCAAGGTCGAATCCGCCCGCCATCGGGTCACGTCCAGCCCCCGGCAGACGCTCGAACCGGTCCCGGCGTTGGTGAGCATCACGTTGTACTGCGAATTCGACAGCAGGTGGGTCCGGGGGACGGGCGACGTCGGCGTGCTCAGCCGCCGGCTCATCAAGGGGACCATCGCCCGCTCGGCCTTCGCCTCGGTCGCCGAGGCCGGCTCGGACTCCGAAGGCTCGATGATCGGCGCGTCTCGCGGGACTCGCTCTTGCAACAGCAGGTCGACCGCCCGGATCATCGGCTCGGCGTGGAACCGCCGGGGCATCGGCTCGTCGAGGAGGGCGTTCCCGAGCGCCACCAAGCCCATCCCGTGGTGGTGCGCCATATATTCCCGGACGACCACCGACCGCTTCCCCTTGGGGACGCGCTCGGGGCTGAAGTCGACCGCCTCGTAGAAGCCGTAGCGCCCTTCGCCCCCCTCGGCGGCGAGCTTCCGGAAGTTCTCCAGGGCCGCGCGCGGTTCGACCGCGACGGCCAGGGCCGTGGCATACGGGGCGATCACGAGGTCGTCGCCGATGTCGCGCTTCAGGCCCAGCCCGGGGGTGCCGAACGACTGGTAGTGGTAGTCGCCATCGACGGAGAACGCGGCGTAGGCCGACTCGGAGATCCCCCAAGGCACGCCCATCTGGCGGCCATATTCCATCTGGCGGGCCACTGCGGTCCGGTGCGCCTGGTCGAGCAGCGTCCCCTTGAGCGGGAGCATCATCAACCGGGGCATGAGGTACTCAAAGCACGACCCGCCCCAAGACAGCAGGCCCACCCGGCCCGCCGCCTCGATGAACGGTCGCCCAAGCTGGAACCAGTGCCGCCTGGGAGCATCGCCTCGGGCCACGGCCAGGAAGCTCGACAAGCAGGCTTCCGAAGCCATCAAGTCATAGCACGAGGCGTCGAGCCGACCCGTCGCCATGTTCATCCCGATCGAGAACAAGTGGCGGTCTTCTTTATAGAGGAAGCCAAAGTCCATCTCGTCGCCCAACCGGCCCGAGCGCTCGCCCAAGGCTTCGCAGCGGGCGACGATCTCGGCGGCTTTCGACGACCGAGCGGCCTCGGCTAGATCACGGCAAGCGGACCGGATCGCGTCGGTCGTCGCTTGCTTTCCGAGTCGGTCGGCATCGGTGGCGAGCGTCCCGGCGCGGGTGGCCAGTTCCGCTATGCGGCCCGGTCGCGAGGCTTGGGCGGTCAAATCGGTCCAGGCGGCGTCGGATGGGGCCGAGGACACGGCGACGGTGCACCAAATCCAGGGGGCAAAATCGGCCAATTCTTCGAGGCGTTCTTCAATCAAAATTTGGAAGCGTTGGGCATAGCCCGCCCAGCGGTCGCCTTGACCGGATGGGACGCTGGTCAGGGCGGTGGTCGCCGCGACCAACTGGTTCGCCTCGGGCCGCAGTTGGTCCAGAAGCTTGTACCACTCAACCAAGTCGGTCGCCGCCCCGCGAAGCAACCGGTCGACCTCCCGAGTGACCTCGTCGAACTCGCGGAACTTGCCATTCGGTTTGGCGGCCTGGCTTCGCCGGACGTCCTCAACCAGCATCGCCAGGGTATCGATCAAGCCGTTGACGCAACTCGGACCCGGAATTACCTCGTTAAGCTTCTCGCGCATCCCTTGCTTGAGCGTCACCAAACACCCGAGCAAGTTCCCCGAGTCGACCGTCGAGACGTAGTTCGGCGGCAGGGTCCGCAAGGTCTGGGTGTTGTACCAGTTGTAGATGTGCCCCTTGTGCTTTTCGAGGCGGTCGAAGGTGTCGAAGGTCTTGTGCAGGCGGTCGGCCAGGGTCTTGAGCGACAGGTAGCCGAAGTCGTGCGCCGCCAAGGTGGATAAGAGGAGCATCCCCTTGTTCGTCGGCGAGGTCCGGTGCGCCACCCGACCGCCCGAGCCGATCGAGTCTTCCTGGTAGTTGTCGGGCGGGAGCCAGTTGTCCTCGTCGCCGACGAAGGTCTCGAAGAAGTGCCAGGTCTTCCGGGCGATCCGCCGCAGTTCGGCGCGCTCGGATTCGGTCAAGGGGAGTTCCCTGATCCGCTTCGGTCGGCTGATCCAGTAAGCCACGATCGGGGCGACGAACCAGGCGAGCAAGACCGGCGATGCCGCGAGCAACGCCGAGGGGCGGACCAGGTCGATCACGAACGCCATCGCCGCGGCGAACGCGGGCGAGGGCCACATCGCCCGGATGAAGTTGCCGATCCCGGTCCCGAGGCGATGCTCGGTCGCGGCGGCGGTCTCCCACTCCAGCATGTTTCGGTGCGACGCGAACAGGCGATACAAAGTCCGGCCGATCGCGTCGAGCAACCGCCGGGCCTGGTCGGCCAGGAAGACGATCCAGAGCGCGGCCTGGCCCGCCGTCGACGGCATGTTGTGGCCGACGCCGAGCAGCCCGCCCAAAGACCGCTGCTTGAGCGACCCCCAAGACGCCCCCAGGATCATCTGGACGATCGGCAGTGCCGGGACCGCCAGGGCGAAGAAGGTCCAGAGCCAGGGGGAGCCGGGCAAGACCGTCCAGCCCAAGACGAGGAGTGCCACCAGGCTCGGCGGGACCAGGCAGCGGCGGAGGTTGTCGAAGACCTTCCAGCGCTCGACGGTCGGGAGCGGGTTCGGCCTCGAACCATCGGGCGTGGGGACGTTGGCCCCGAGCCAGGGCAAGAGTTGCCAGTCGCCCCGCGCCCATCGGTGTTCGCGCAAGGCGTAGGCGTGGTAGCGGGGCGGGAAGTCGTCGAAGAGTTCGACGTCGGTGACAAGGCCGCAGCGGGCGTAATTCCCTTCGATCAGGTCGTGGCTCAAGATCCGGTTGGGCGGGAAAGTGTGGCCGACCGCCGCCTCGAAGGCGTCGAGGTCGTAGATCCCCTTGCCGGTGAACGTCCCCAGGCCGAACAGGTCCATATAGGTGTCGGACACGGCGTTGGAATACGGGTCGATCCCCGCCGAGGCCGCGAGCAACCCCGCGAACCTCGACCGAGTGGCGGCGTAAAGGTGGTAGCTCACCCGGGGCTGGAGCACGCCGTAACCTTCGACGACCCGCTTCTTCTCCGGGTCGAACACCGGCGCGTTGAGCGGGTGCGCGATCGTCCCGACCAGGCGACGGGCCGACTCGCGGGGCAGGATCGTGTCGGCGTCCAAGGTGATGATGAACTTGACGCTTTGGAGGTCGTCCGGGTCGCCGCTCAGGACGTTGTAGTTGGTCGAGCGGTCCCCCCGGATCAGGCGGTTGAACTCGGACAACTTGCCGCGCTTCCGCTCCCAGCCCATCCACCGATTTTGCTCGGGGTTCCAGGTCCTCCGCCGGTGGAACAGGTAGAACCGGGTCGGGCCGGTCGGGGCATACCGGGCGTTCAGGGTGGCGACCCCGTCGAGGGCGTTCCGGACGTAGGTGTCGTCCTCGGGGCGATGCTCCTCGGGGGAGTCGGCGAAGTCGGTCAGGAGGGCGAACCGGAGGTTGGGGTCGGGGTTGGCCAGGTAGGTGATCTCGAGCCGTTCGAGCAAGTGCGCCGCGCTGTCGGGGCGGACGAGCATGCTCGGGACGACGACCATGCTGGCGGCTTCACCTGGGATTCCGGCCTTGTAGTCGAGCCTGGCCAGCTTCTTGGGCGGGAGCGAGAGCGTGGTGAAGTGGTTGACCAGCCCGACGGCGATGTCGCTCGCCGGGATCAAGAGCGCCAGGACGACCAGGATGAGGAGGCCGACCCCCGACGCGACGGGCGAGGTCCACGCTTCGAGGCCCAATGCGGTCGCGAGCAGTCCAGTCATCAGCCCGGCGATCGCGCCGAAGTAGATCAGCTTCGGGTGGGCCATCACGAAGTCGTGGCACCGCTCGCCGAAGCCGGCATGGTCGCCGAAGGCTTCGCGGAGCGCGGGGTACCCTCGGTCGTCGAGGTAGAAGCCGACGTGCCCTCGGCTCGGGCCGAGGCGCGCCCCGTCTTGGGCCATCGCGACGGCCCGGCGGGCGACGGCCTGCTCGTCGACGTCGGACCTGCGGGCGATCCGCTCGACGGCCCGGCGGTAGCGGTCTCGGGTGGCGAAGTCTTGGCGAGCGTAGACGCCCGAGGGGTCGTCGTGGAGGATGACCTCGACGGCGCTCTGCTTCTCGAAGAAGAGGTTCCAATCGATCACCGAGAGCAACCGCAGGCTGATCACGCAGTTGCCGACCGAGACCTGGTTGGCGGCCTGGCGGCGGTGCTCGTCGCGGAGGACCCGCCCGGCGTCCTTCCTCTGCTGGGCCAGCTCGGCTTCGAGCCGCTTGAGGGTCGAGGCGGCCACCGGCCCCCGGTCGCGGAGGAGCTGGACCAAGCGGACGACCATCGGGTCGGTCAGCGAGGGGAACGGGGCGCCGCTGGGTTGCGTGGCGATCGAGGCGGCGGTGTCCGAGTCGTCGGAATCATCGGGAGCCGAGGCGGCGGGGAACTGAGCTTCGACCCAGGCTTCGGCGGTTCGCGAGGCGTCCCAGCCCCGGACCATCCGGTCGGCCAGCCGCCTGAGGTTCTCGACCAGGACCAGCCGGAGCATCGTCGGGACGGCCCAGACCTCGCCGATCTTCAGCGGGGCGTCGGCCTGATAGGCCTGGAGGAAGCGGCCGATCCGGGCCTCGTCGAGTTCGCTGTCGGTGTGCGCCACCAGCGCCAGGGCCAGGGCGTAGACCCGAGGGTAGCCCCGCGCCGGCTCGTCGGCGAGCTTGGGGAGTTCGCTGTAATACCCGCTGGGGAGGTCCTGTTTGATCTCGCGGAGGACTTCCTCGACGATGTGGAAGTTGTCGGCGAGCCAGTCGGCGTCGATCCCCCGCCCTTCGGGTCGGTCGGCCTCGACCACGATCCGGCGGTGGGTCTTGACCAGCGATTGACCATTCTCGGCGAATCGCCTCAGGAGGAGATCCCCGACCTTGAGCTTCGGGGCGACTTGGCTGATCGATGCCAGTTGGCGGGCCAGCGCCTCCAAACGGTCCAAACCGTAAAGCTCGGCCCGGATCGGCGCATCGCCCTTCGGGTTGAGGAACGGCGACACGGTCTGGTCCGACGCGAGCGACTGAGGGGCGTTGGTGGCTGCGATGGAAGGACTCATCCCGCTAGTTTTCTCCTGAATAGTCCAACCCGACGATTTCTCAACCGATTGAATTGAGCTGGTCGGTCGCCGACTGACACCGCCTGGGCAAATCCGCTCCTCCGCCTGGAGAGGAGGAACGTACCGCGAGTCGACCTACAACTCGACCAACCGCTGAGAAGACCCAGAAGAAGGGGAATAGTCGCAAGACTCGAACACGCGACTTGGTTCGATCGGAACGCATTTTCCAACATTATATCAAAGAAAAGGACCGAAATCGGCGCGGGTTTTCCAGGAGAACTGAACTTGACACCACCGCACGCTCAAACTCGATGCTGTGCTCAAACTTAGCAAAAGCCGGACGAAGCGCTTTCTAATTTCCCCAAAAGTCGACGGATGAAAGTAATGACGCTTACAACTCTTTATGATTCATAGAAAAAATGGTAAGCAATGTTATTAAATGCAATTATCAACAGACTAGACTCAACAAAAAATAAAAAAATCCGCGTGAACATGCAAGAACGCAATGCTCAACGCGGAGTTGCCAAGATTTAGGTAGTCAATGAGAATCAGTTGACGATAACAGAACCGCCGTCGATCGTCTCCGTAAACGAAACGGCAAACCATTCGCACCCGTTCCAGTTACCGTGTAGGTAACCTGGTAAGTTGACCCGCTGTTCACGCCAAGATTAGCAGTAAACGTGTAGTCTGTCGAGCCGTCAGGATTCGGTGTCCCAACACTAGGAGCAGGCCCTTTGAAAACCCCGCCCGGCCCCTGCGCGGTAATCGTTACCGTAATGTTGGTTACACCAGGGTTAGTACCAAAGCCTCCTTTTCCTGTGATGACGCCGCTGGAGGCGGAAACCGTATTGGGACTGGTTGCCGTTGCCACACTTTGTGCCGATGGGCTTGGGGCAAGGGTCGAGGAGCCGACTTTCGCCATGGTTTGCGCTGTGAAGGTCGGGACGACGGCGCGGGTCGAGAAACTTTTTAGCGACGGCTGTTCGGTTGAGTGGCTGCGATAGAAGGTCAGCCCGGTGGCGGGGTCCTTGATGCGTCCCGGGGCGGTAGATGCCGTCGCGCCGGCTTCATGATTGATCGCCGCGTCGGCTTGGGCGCCAGGGCGATTGCGTGGTGCAAACCATTGTGATGAGCGGACTTAGGGCGATTTGAGCCGACGTTTTCGGCGTTTTTTCGGCACTCGAATTTTTTATCTCGCTGCCAGTAAACGACTTATGGGTGCAATCGCCCTGGCGCGCGATCCAAGTTTCATGGGAAAAGCGATCCACTTCCCCCGCGATGGTCCGACGATCCGAGTGCAAGACTTTTAAGGCCACATGGCGCCCCTCCTCGCGCCGAACCGCTTGATAAGGGGTTTGAAAGAAGGTGACCGTTCCGTTAACTTGTCTCTTCGCATCAGGAGACACAGGAGAGACGGAAATGCGGCCCGATCCCGAGATGATCCCCGTCCTCATCGACATGGCCAAGGCCCTCAAAGGCCCTCAAAGGCCCCAGGGCCAGCGCACCTAATCCGTAACTAATTACCAGATAACGACTTAAAATCCAGTGATCGCATGGCGAGTAATTTTAAGTCGTTGCCGCGCAATGAGTTGCAATTTAGATGCGCCGCCCCTGACAAAAAGGGCGTGAGGCTGGCAGCGAAAGAGATGGAGGCGTTGGAAGCAATCGTCAAACGCCTGCCCGGTTTAGAAAAGCGGTTCGTCGAGGTTCCCCCAGAAATACCGAGCGGTTAACTTCTTTCAAACCCCTTATCGACTTCCGTCTTCAACTCATGGACTCGGGTTTTGTCTCCACTGGGTGTGACTTTGGATTTTGGCGGGACGGCCGGAAAAGGGGGACAGGCACCGCGAGTTCCTCGCTTGAGCCAGTCCCCCTTTTCCTCAACCCACCGCGCGATCCTGCAATTTGCAATTCTTGAACCCGATAAAACTCCAGATTCGAGAGCTACACCCACGGGAACGCCCTGATCGACAAAAACAACCCTAAAATCGGACTGAACGGTTACGATCGCGGTATCTTGGTTGATGTCCGAGGGGGTCGTCGAACTGAGGACGGTTGGATTCGCTTTCGGGGGAGATCAAGTCCGATGAGCACCACGAGCCGCCCCGCCCTGGCCAACCCGCCGTTGTTCGCCGGTCAGCGGCTCGATCGCGTCGAGTTCCACGAGCGATATCTCGCCATGCCGCCGGCGACCAGGGCCGAGCTCATCGACGGAGTGGTTTTCATGCCCAGCCCGGTCGGCCTGAAGCATTCCCAGTCTCATTTCCCACCGTTGATCTGGCTGAGCTATTATGAGGAGAACACGCCGGGCGTTGAAGCTTTGGTCGACGTATCGACCGCGCTCAATCCCAGGAGCGAAGTCCAGCCCGACGTGCTGCTCCGGATTCTGCCCGAGTGCGGCGGTCGGACGCGGACGGAACGAATCCTCTTCGGCGCGCCGGAACTGGTCGTCGAGGTTTCGCACAGCACCCGACTTTTCGATCTCGGCCCCAAACTCGCCGAGTACGAACGGGCCGGAGTGCTCGAATATGTGGTCCGGACCCTGGAACCCGACGAGGTTCGTTGGCACGTCCTCCGAGACGGTCGGCTGGCCGCCGTGCCGCCCGACCCCGACGGTTGGTACCGATCGACCACGTTCCCCGGCCTCTGGCTCGACCCGGAAGCGTTGCTGAACCGCGACACCCGGCGGCTCCGGGCGGTGGTCGATCAAGGGCTGGCGGCCCCCGAGCACGCGGCGTTCGCCGCCCTGTTGGCCGCTCGGCGAGTTTGAGCGACTCGCGTCGGGCCGCGGCTCGAAAAATGAAGAGCGTCGGGCGATCTCGACTTTCGAGCCGACGTTGGGCTTGGTATGATCTTGGGTTCACCGACGGCGATCGGGCCTAGGCCCATCACTCGCGAAATGAACCGGAGCGTCGAAGACCGCGATGATCATCGTTTTGAAGCCGCAACCGACCGACGAGATGATCCGGCATGTGGTCGCCCGGATCGAAGAACTGGGATTCACCCCGCACCTGAGCCAAGGGGTGTCGCGGACCATCATCGGCGTGATCGGCGATGAGGACAAGCTCCAGGCCGAGCCGCTCCAGGCGATCGACGGCGTCGAGCGCGTCGTCCCGATCTTGAAGCCGTTCAAGCTCGCCAGCCGCGAGTTCCACGCCGAGTCGTCGGTCTTCGAGATCAAGAATATCCGGGTCGGCGGCGGCCACCTGATGATGATCGCCGGCCCTTGCGCCATCGAGAGCGAAGACCGACTCGTCGAGATCGCCGAGGCCGTCAAGGACGCCGGCGCCAACGTCCTCCGAGGCGGCGCCTTCAAGCCCCGGACCAGCCCGTACAGCTTCCAGGGGATGGGCGAAGACGGCCTGAAGATCCTCAAGGCCGCGGGCGAGCGGTTCGCCATGCCGGTCGTCACCGAGGTCATGGACCCCCGCCAGGTCGACCTGGTCGTCGAGTACGCCGACATGATCCAGATCGGCGCCCGGAACATGCAAAACTTCGACCTCCTCAAGGAAGTCGGTCGGACCCGGACGCCCGTCCTGCTTAAAAGAGGGATGGCGGCGACGGTCAAAGACCTCTTGATGTCGGCCGAGTACGTCCTTTCGCAAGGCAACCGCAAGGTGATCCTCTGCGAGCGGGGCATCCGCAGCTTTGAAGATTCGACCCGGAACATGCTCGACATGTCGAGCGTCCCCAACGTCCAGGGGATGAGCCACCTCCCGATCATCGTCGACCCGAGCCACGCCACCGGCCGCCCCGACCTGATCCCGAGCATGGCCCGCGCCAGCATCGCCGCCGGGGCCGACGGCGTCCACATCGAGGTCCACTCCTGCCCCGAGAAGGCGCTTTCCGACGGGCCTCAAGCCCTCCTCCCGGCGAGCTACGCCACCCTGATGCGCGAGATTCGCCGGTTGGCCGAGGTGATGGGCAAGACGATCGACGCGAGCGATGGGGTTTCGGTCTGATGCGAACCTTGTTCATCGCGGGCAACTGGAAGATGAATCCCAACTCGGCCGAAGCCGCCGTGGCCCTGGCCGAAGAGGTCAAGGCCGGGGTCGGCCCGTCGGTCGAGGTCCTAGTCGCCTTGTGCCCCCCGGCGGTCTTCCTCGAACGGATCGACACCGTCCTGGCCGGTTCGCCGATCGGCCTGGGCGGTCAGGACATGCACGCCAAGCCCGAAGGGGCCTACACCGGGTCGATCTCGGGCGCGATGCTCGTCGACGTCGGCTGCACCCACGTCATCCTCGGCCACTCCGAGCGGAGGCACGGCCTGGGCGAGACCAGCGCGACGGTCAACGCCAAGCTCCACGCCGCCCTGGCCGCGCAGTTGCTCCCGATCGTCTGCATCGGCGAGACCCTGGAAGAACACCAGGCGCACCAGGCCGAGCGGGTGGTCAAGGAACAACTCGACGGGTCGTTGGCCGGGATCATGTCCGAGCAGATGAATGGGATCGTCCTGGCATACGAGCCGGTCTGGGCGATCGGGACCGGCTTAACCGCCAGCCCCGAACAGGCGGAGACGATCCACGCGACCATCCGCGCCGACCTGGCGAATAAATTCGGCGAAGCGACCGCGAAGCGAGTCGTCATCCAATATGGGGGGAGCGTCAAGCCCGACAACGCCGCCGACCTCCTGGGCTGCCCCGACATCGACGGGGCCTTGGTCGGAGGCGCGAGCCTGAAGGCGGGCGACTTCCTCGGGATCATCGCCGCCGGTCGAGCGGTCACCGCCCGAGGCAAAACTTGAACACGGCTGCCGCATTCCGATAAGCCAACCCAAAATTGTTGATCCGATCCAGCGACCCTTTGTGATCCTCCACCCTTCGGAGGACAGTTTGGAAGGACTTCGAACGTGGTCCAGTTCTTGAGCGCCTTGATCTACTTCCTCCTGGCGATCATGTCGGTCTTCTTGATCTGCCTGGTCCTGATCCAGCGCGGCAAGGGGGGCGGCCTGGCCGGGGCTTTCGGCGGCGGCACCGGCAGTTCGAGCGCGTTCGGCACCAAGGCGGGCGACGTCTTCACCCGGGTCACGATGATCACGGCGGGGATCTGGATCGCCCTCAACATGGTCCTGGTGATCCTGTCGAACCAGAGGACCTCGGCCTGGGGCGACACCTCGACCCCCGGCTCGGCCAGCAAGTCGGCGTTCAACCCCTCCAGCCCCGAGAAGACCAAGCCGAGCCTTCCCGCCGGAGGCACCGCGGCCCCCGCCGCCGCGAACCCGTTCGACGCCTTGGCCCCGGCCGTCCCGTCGGCCCCCGCCGGTTCGCCGCTCGGCAAGGGGGGCACCCCTTCGGTCAAAGACGAGCTGCCGTCGCCGTTCGGCGCCGAGCCTTCGGCCCCGCCCTCGCCGCTGCCCGCCGGGTCCACCCCCTCGGGCGGGGCGGGCAACCCCAAGCCTTGAGTTTGAGCCATCTCGACCCGCGAAGCTCGACGCGGCGAACCTTCGACTGGAAGGTTCGTCGCTAACTTTTGTTTTGATCGATCGGTCTTTTTGGGAAAAGGTGAGTCTTCGTGCTGCTGAGCATGACCGGTTTCGGAGAAGCCCGGACCGCCGACGACCGCTGGTCGGTCCTGGTCGAGGTCCGGACGGTGAACAACCGGCATTTGAAGCTCCAGGCCAGGCTGAGCGACCCCTATGGCGGTCTCGAACCGGACCTGGAAAAACTCGTCCGGGAGACGATTCGCCGGGGGACCGTCACGCTCTCGGTCCGGGTCGACCGCCCTCGGGTCGAATCGGACTATCGGCTCAACCTGGTCGCCCTCAAGAGCTACCAGACCCAGCTCGGCGAGATGGCGGCCATCGGGGGCCAGTCGGTCGACCTCGCCGCCATCCTGAGCTTGCCGGGGATCGTCGATGACCGGAAACCCGCCGTCGACGACCCGCACCGCGACTGGCCGGCGCTCGCCGCCGTCGTGTCCCAAGCCCTTGAAAAGCTCCAAGCCTCCCGGCTCGAAGAGGGCCGGGCGATGGGCGTTGAACTCCTCGACCTGGCCCGGAAGGTCGGCGATCGCCTGAAGCTGGTCGAACTCCGAGGTCCCGACGTCGTCCAGGCTTACGGCAAACGGATCGCCGACCGGGTCCGGGCGCTGGTCGAAGGGCAAGGCGTCGCGATCGAGCCGGAGCACCTGATCCGCGAGGTCGCCATCTTCGCCGAGCGGGCCGACATCGCCGAGGAGGTCGTCCGGCTCCGGGCCCACCTGGCGCAGTACGTCGAGGTGATCGCCGAGCCCGAGAGCGCGGGGCGGAAGCTTGAATTCGTGGTCCAGGAGATGGGCCGGGAGATCAACACGATCGGCTCGAAGGCCAACGACGTCGAGATCAGCCGGAGCGTGGTCGAGATCAAAGGGCTCCTCGAAAAGATCCGCGAACTGATCCAAAACGTGGAGTGAGCCGACCCTTGGCGACCGACCCAGCCTCGAATCCCGAGCAAGATCGGAACGGCACCCAAGCCTCGGACCCGGCGCGGACTCGGGGCCGGTTGGTGGTCCTGTCGGGGGCGTCGGGGTCGGGCAAGAGCACGATCGTCGCTCGCCTCCTGGCCCAAGATGGCGACATCCCGGTTCGGCGCTCGATCTCGACCACCACCCGCGAGCCTCGCCCCGGCGAAGTCCCCGACGTCAATTATTACTTCGTGTCCCGCGACCGGTTCGAAGCCGAGCGCGACCAGGGCAAGTATCTCGAGTGGGCCAAAGTCCACGATCACTACTACGGGACCTACGCCGAACCCGTGGCCAAGCTCCGGGATCAAGGCTTGGGCGTGATCCTGGTGATCGACGTCCAGGGGGCGATGCAGGTCCGCGAAAAAGTCCCCGACGCCCTCTTGATCTTCATCCAGGCGCCCAGCTTCGAAGTCCTCGAACGACGCCTCCGAGAACGCAAGACCGACGACGAGGCGACCATCCAGCTTCGCCTGAACAACGCCAGGCGAGAGGTCGCGATGGCCGACCGGTACGACGTCCAGATCGTCAACGACCACCTCGACCGGGCCGTCGACGAACTCGCCACCGTCCTGAAGCAGCACCCCTTGAAAGGTTGATCGACCATGTTGGAAGAACTCAAAGAAGAATACATCGTCAACAAGGTGGGCGGCCGGTTCAAGCTGTCGACCTTGATCCAGAAGCGGATGATCGCGCTCAACCAGGGGTCTCGGCCTTTGATCGACGGGCGAGGGATGGACAAGATGGCCGTCGTGATCCAGGAGATCATGCAGGACAAGATCTACCTCGACATGTCGGGCCACCTCGCCACCAACGAGCCGACCGAAGAGGACGAAGGGGGAACCGTCGACCTGACCCAACCGTCGGAATGAGCGCCACCCGAGCGGGCCGCCCGATCGACCCGACGAGTTGGTGCAAGTCGATCGCCTCCGCCGGTCGATCCTTCCCGAGTGGATCGAGCCGGCGAGGCGTCCTTTCAACGGCCGCCCAACGCGACCGCTTTCGACCAAGCGACGGCTCGAAGATCGTAGCCCCGCTTGGTTGATCGAGGAAACTCCATGTCCGATCGTCGTCGGTGGGTCGGGCAAGGTCGGACCATCCTGAGCTTGTGCGCCATCGCTTTCCTGGGGCTTTGCCTGGTCGGCTACGACCCGGCCGACCGACCCGGGCACGCCCTCGAACCCGCCAACAACCCGCCGAGCAACCCTTGCGGCCCGGTCGGGGCGGCGCTCGCCCATTTCTTGATGACGGCGGTTGGCCGGGGTGCGTACCTCCTCCTCTACGCCTCGGCGGTCATGGGCCTGCTGATCGTCCGGCGGCGGAAACCGCCCGAGTTGTTCGTCCAGGCGGCCGGGATCGCCCTGTTGGCCGCGGTCGTCGCGGCGTCGATCCAGAAATGTTGGCCCGACCTTGGGCGGGTTCCCCCGGTCGGTTCGGGCGGTTATGTCGGGTCGGCGACCCTGGCGTTCCTCGAAGGGCAATTCGGGCCGGCGGGGTTTTGTTTGACGCTCGTCGCGCTGGGACTGGTGGGGTTGGGGTTGTGCCGCGACCTCTTGATCCACGCGCCGATCTTTGAACTTTCGACCCTGGTCCGGTCGCTCCGACGGCCCAGGCCCCCGGACACGTCGGCTTCGGCACCCGTCCTGTCGGGTCGGGACGGGGCCGCCTTGATGCTCGGCGAGGGGGCCGCTCGACCGGTCCCGATCGCCCGGCTCGCCCCGCCGGTCAACCGCCCGCCGCCGCTTCGCCCCTCGGCCTCGATCGAACCGGCGGTCGGGTTGGTCTCGCCTCGATCTTTCCCGGCTTCGGCGTCGGCTGCCCCGCCGGCCTCGAACGTCCCGAGTGTCCCCGACGACGGCGACTACCACCTCCCGCCGGTCGAGCTTCTCGAGCCCGGGGTTCCTCCGATCCCGGAGCATCAAGGGAAGGTCCACGCCCGGGCGCTCCTGCTCGAAAAGACCTTGCTGGAATTCGGCTGTCAGGTCCGGGTGGTCCAGATCGACACCGGGCCGGTGATCACCCAGTTCGAGATCGAGTTGGAAGCCGGGCTGCGGGTCGCCAAGATCAACAGCGTGGCCAACGACCTGGCCATCGCCCTGGCCGTCCCGAGCGTCCGGATCGTCTCGCCGATCCCGAACAAGACCACCGTCGGGATCGAGGTCCCCAACGAGCGTCGGACGATGGTCCGGCTCAGTGAGGTGATCAATGGGGTCGGCTCGCACCTGAGCAAGTTCAAGATCCCCTTGTTCCTGGGCCGCGACGTGAAGGGAAGCCCCCTGGCGTTCGACCTGGCCGACATGCCTCACCTGCTGATCGCCGGTCGGACCGGGACCGGGAAGTCGGTCTGCTTGAACGCGATGATCCTCTCGATCCTGATGACCCGCCGCCCCGACGAGGTCAAGCTGATCCTGATCGACCCGAAGATCGTCGAACTCTCGCAATTCAAGCGCATCCCGCACCTGATGAACCCCGTTGTCACCGACATGAAGAAGGCCGAGGCTCTTTTGGCATGGGCCTGCGACAAGATGGACGAGCGGTACGGCTATCTCGCCCGCGCCGGGGTCCGCAACATCGCCGGGTTCAACCAGTTGAGCCAGGACGAGCTTTACCATCGGTTCGCCCCCGAGGATGACGAGGAATGGGAGCGCATCCCCAAGTTCATGCCCTACATCGTCATCATCATCGACGAGATGGGCGACCTGGTGGCGCAGGTGGGCAAGGAGGTCGAGACCCAGATCGTCCGCCTGGCGCAGAAAGCCAGGGCGGCGGGCATCCACCTGATCCTGGCCACCCAGAAGCCGACCGTCGACGTCATCACCGGCTTGATCAAAAGCAACCTCCCCGCTCGGATCGCGTTCCAGGTGTCGAGCCGGAACGACTCGCGCGTCGTCCTCGACGAGATGGGGGCGGACAAGCTCCTGGGCAACGGCGACATGCTCTTCCTCGTCCCCGGGACCTCGCACCTCGTCCGCGCCCAGGGGACCTACGCCTCCGACCAGGACGTGAACCAAGTGTGCGAGTTCCTGGCCCAGTACCCCCAAGAGTTCAGCCGAGAGCTGACCCAGCTCAGCGTCGGCGGCGTCGGGGGAGCGGGCAAGGACCGCGACGCCCTCAAGGCCCGCGACGAATATTACGAGCCGGCCATCGAGGTCGTCATCCGCGAAGGCCGAGGCTCGACCTCGCTCCTCCAAAGGGCCTTGGGGATCGGCTACGGCCGGGCCGCCCGCCTGATCGACTTCATGGCCGAGGACGGGATCGTCGGCGAGTTCAAGAGCGGCTCGGCCCGCGAGGTCCTCTACTCGCTGGAGGAGTGGGAATCCCTCAAGAACGGCGGCGACGGGTCGAGCCAGGCGGCTTGACTCGCTACCGCACAAGACTTACCACCAACGATTTAAATATTCTTCTTTCAGGCGAGCATGTTTCGTAGCGAGCGCACCGAACTCCTTCGCTTGTTCACAATATACCGGCACTCTTTCATCAGTAGGAGCGACCTGGCGATACCAGCGGATAAACACGGAGGCGACCGGCTTTTTATACTCCTCGCGGGATCAACTTGAGGTTTCCGATTTGAGCCTCGCGGCTGATCGGTCGAAGACTCGCGTCGAGCGAACCTCAATCTTGAGCCGCGAGGAGTATAAAAGCGTCGTGTCGCCAAATCGCATCTCGCGCTCGATCTTTCTGGAAATATAATGAGTTGTTCACATAGATCACTCCATGATACAAAAGCCACTACTTCGCCGACAGAAGGAATTGGACGAATGTTTCTTTATTTCAACGTTAAGTTGATTCCAATCAACCGAGCGGGTCGGGTCGGGTCCGAGACCGCCTTGCCGAGTCCCCTCGGCGCCTACCGGGGTCGGTTGAGGGCGATACCTCGGGATGAGGCGACGAGAAGGATCAGGATCGTTCGCCCGAAGGGTTGAGGAGGACCTTGGGTTCGTTCCGGCTCGATTGACGGGAGCGTTCCAGGCGCGTTAGGTTTGCCTTGGCGCCGCCGGTCCGGAGGGTGCGGGATCAACGACGGATTTGGTGCCGACCTTGCGGCCTGAACGGTCGTCGAAGAAGGTTTCGCGCCATCGTTTTGGGGTTGGTCCGCGGTGGGCCGCTTTCCTGGCCCAGTCGGCTCTTCCGCCACGATCATAGGTTGATTCAACGTGCGTTTCGCCCCCGCCGCTTTCGTGCTCCCCTCGAAGATCCGGGCCATCGCCGCCTTGGCGGAGGAGCATCCGGGGACGCTTCGCCTGTTCTATGGCGAAGACTCGCTGCCGACGCCCGACTTCGTCAAGGAGGCCGGTTGCCGGGCGATCGCCGAGGGCCACACCTTCTACACCCCCAACGCCGGGACCCCCGCGCTCCGAAAAGCCATCGCCGACCAGACGGCCATGCTCCACGGGGTCGAGCTTGACCCGATCCGCGAGGTGGTCGTCACGGCGAGCGGGATGGTCGCGCTGGTCTTGGCCTGCCAGGCGACCGTCGGGCCGGGGGATTCGGCGGTGGTCCTGACCCCGCTCTGGCCCAACGTGGCTTCGGCGATCCGGGTCGCGGGGGCCGAGGCGATCGAGGTCCCCCTGGCCTTGAGCGACCTCGGGTTCGAACTCGACTGGGAGCGGATCGAAGCCGCGATCAAGCCGAATACTTGCCTCTTGGCGCTGGCCAGCCCCGGCAACCCGACCGCCTGGACCGCGACCGTTGACGACTGGACCCGGCTCGTCGACCTTTGCCACCGCCACAACCTCTGGCTCGCCGCCGACGGGGTGTACGAGCGGCTCGTCTACGACGGCTCGACCGTCGCCCCCAGCCCCTTGGGCGTCCCGGGCGCCCGGTCGCGGACGATCGTCGTCCAGAGCTTCTCCAAGACGTACCGGATGACCGGCTGGCGGGTCGGCTACGCGGTCGCCCCCCCGGAACTGGCCCGCGCGATGACCCACCTCCAGGAGTTCGTCGTCAGCAACGCCCCGAGCATCGCCCAGGAAGCCGCCCAGGTGGCGATCCTCGACGGCGAGCCGTTCGTCAAGGCCAGCCAGGAGCGTTACGCCCGGCACCGTCGGATCGCCGTCGACCGATTGGGCCGACTCGAAGGGGTGACGGTGCCCGAACCCACCGGCGCGTTCTACGTCTTTCCCCGGCTCGAAGGGCTGGCCGACTCGTTCGACTTCTGCCGCCACCTCGTCCAGAGCCACGGCGTCGGCCTCGCCCCCGGGGGCGCGTTCGGGACCGGCGGCGAAGGGCATATCCGGCTCTGCTTCGCCGTCGACGAGCCGATCTTGCTCGAAGCCCTGGATCGGTTCGAAGCCGGTTGGCTCGACTATCGACGACCTTGAAATGGCCCTTGGAACCGCGACGGAAGGCGATCACTTGGACGAAATCCAGCCCGAACGTCGGATCATCTACCGAGGCCGGAAGGTCGACCTCGCCCTCCAGCCCGTCCGGCTCCTCGACGGGTCGCTCGCCGACCGCGAAGTGGTCCTCCACCGAGGAGCCGTGGGGTTGGTGCCGATGGTCGACCGCGACCACGTCTGCCTGATCAAGAATTTCCGATACTCGGTGGGGCGGACTTTGGTCGAACTCCCCGCCGGGACGGTCGACGAGGGGGACTCGCCCGACGCCACCGCCCCCCGCGAACTCGCCGAGGAGACCGGATACCGGGCGGGTTCGATCACCCGGATCGCCGAGTGGTTCGTCTCGCCCGGCGTCATGAACGAGCGGATGTATCTCTACCTCTGCGAAGACCTGACCCCAGGCCCGACCGACCACCAGCCCGACGAGCGGATGGAACCCCTGGTCGTCCCCTGGCCCGAGGCGGTGGCGATGGCCCTCGACGGCCGGATCGAGGATGCCAAGAGCCGGCTGGCGATCTTGCTCTGCGACCGCCTTCGCCAGTCGACTTGTTGACCCGACCGGCAAGGTCCTTGCGCATTCGACCAATCCGAGCATTTTCGTTCTCACGCCCGCGCATCGACTCCGAGGCCGTTCTTCCCGGTGACGAAGCGACCGGATGCTCATAAGACCGCCTGTTGCCGGTTTTGGCCGGATGACGAGTGGTTCATCGGGCTTGGCGCGACGTTTGCCTTGATAACCCGCCGATGGGTCGCCACGAGGTTGACACAGGCAGGCGAGTGACCCGAATGGGCCGGCTCGCCGATTCGGGGCGACAGCGCTTTCACCCGCCCAACCAAGGACTTTCAAAGATGCGTACCGTCGTGGGATTGTTTGACACCCGTGAAACGGCCGAAGCCGCGATTCACCGACTGACGGTCGATGGGGTCGACCGCGACTCGATCAGCGTCGCCATGAAAGACGCCCGGGAAGCGACCTCGATCTCCGAAGCGACCGGCACCCACGACCTGAGCGCCGAAGGCGCGACCGCCGGGGCCATGTCGGGAGCGGGCGTCGGGGCCTTGGTCGGGATCGCCCTGATCGGCAGCACCGTCCTCTTGCCCGGCCTCGGGACCTTCCTGATCGGCGGCCCGATCGCCGCCGCCCTCACCGGGGCCGGCATCGGGGCGGCCTCGGGCGGCTTGATCGGTGGCCTGATCGGCGCCGGGATTCCCGAAGAAGAAGCCGAGCACTACGCCGCCGGGATCGAAAAGGGCGGGATCTTCGTCTCGGCCCACGTCGACGACACCAAGGTCGCCGACATCCGCCGCGTCTTCGACGAAGAAGGCTCGCAGCGGACCTATGCTCCCTGATTATCAATTCAGCGATTTTTAATCCATCTTCCAGCCCAACCTGAGTTGGTTGGGCTTTTTCGTTGCCTCTACTTGGTTTTTCCTCAGTCATCGTCGAGTTGCGTCATCGCCGGGCCAACCGTATAGTTGGGAAGGTAGCCAAGGCTTGCACCATTCGCGGCGACGCGATGGGTTTCCCCTTTGGGTTCTATCCTAATGTCAATCAATCTTAACAAAACGGGCATCCTTCCTCGATCCGACATGATCGAACGAACCGCAGGGGTTTGTGGCGGGTCGGCTCGAATTTCGGGAACTCGAATCCCCGTCTGGGTTTTGGTCGAGGCTTATGACCTGGGCGTTTCGGAGGCACAACTTCTTCTAGATTATCCCGACCTCCAACCCTCGAACTTAGTTGACGCCTGGAATTACGCGGAGCAGCATCGGGCGGAGATCGCCTCGGAGATCCATCGGAACGAGGTGGCTTGATTCTTGGCCGACTTTTACGCCGATGAGAACTTTCGCTACCCGGTCGTCGAGGCGTTGCGGGCACTGGGGCACGATGTGCTGACATGCCGTCAAGCAGGTCAAGCGAGTCAGGGCATCATCGATGAGGTTGTTCTCGCCCAGGCGTTGACATTTCGTCGGATCTTGCTGACTCAAAACTGCGTTGACTTTCGACATTTGCATCAAGCCGGGAGACCCCATTGCGGCATCGTCAATTGTTCTCACGATCCTGACATCGTCGGGCAAGCCAGAAGAATCGAGGAAGCCGTTCTGACCGAACCTCCTGGTGATCGTTGGCTGGTTCGCATCAGGAGGCCGAACCTGGGCAGTGCCAATCGACCAAGAAACCCCTAGCATTGTCGGATCGCCGCCGGGATCGAGAAGGGCGGGATCTTCGTCTCGGCCCACGTCGACGACACCAAGGTCGCCGACATCCGCCGCGTCTTCGACGAAGAAGGCTCGCAGCGGACGTACGCCCCCCAAGAGCAGGACGCCGCAAAGGACCTCGTTAAACGAAGCCCATCCGATTAGGTTGGGCTTTTTTATTGGGTCGCAGCCCGTTCGTAGGGCTTGGCGATCATTTTGAGGTGAATCGATGGGTCCTTGTGGCCGGTGAAGCCGAGATAGCGGACCTTGCCTTCCTTGAGCGCCGTCTGGATCGCGCCGTCCTCGGCGAAGATCCAGTCGGGTCGTTGTCGAACGAGCTGCCAAAACGACGCTCAGTTACATCAACGACGTCTCACAAGACTTTCGATAATTTTGCAAGCCTTTTCCCAGATCGCTTCGACAAAGCGGTCGAACGACAGTTCCTTGGTGCTTGGCAGCGTTTCCAGCAGGCTGAAGTTTATCACCTTCACTTTTGGATGCGATGAGTCTAGGGACGCCTCAACACTCGCGTACCCAGTGAACCCATCTAACATAGAAGGCTCATTCCAGCCACTGAGAAAGCCCAACACCTCTGAGCTTGAGAAGGTGGTTTTCCTGAAACGAAGGAAGTACAGGAGCCTTTGTCCCTGTTTCAACCTGTAAGTCACGTCCAATCCAGAGTCGCCCGACTTTTCCATCCGGATGCCCGACTCAGCCAAGCAAGCGAACCGCTGTTCAAGGTTCATCTCGATGAACCGATGCAATTCGCTCAAAGTGTGGGAGGGATTAGCGTCGTTTCTTGGAATGCGGGGGAGACGGAACGCCGGTGTCTGTGGCTTGGGAGTTTGAACACCTAGATCTACTTCGGCCTTGCCCAGTTTGGTCGGAGTCAAATTCACTAGCTCAGAGTCGCTTGTCGTCCTCATGTCGATGTAACCCATCGTGGACGGCATCCCGGGCAGAGCCGTATCATCCAACCGCACAGGAAGGATGTACTCGGCACTTTCGGTGAACGCCCTGGCTTGGGCGTTCCTTAGCTCGTGTCGGGTCCAGAGTTTTCTAGAATAAGCTTCCGAAACGAAGACTAGGCAGTACCTCGCCTTGTTTTGATACAGTTCGGCCAAGTGCTGATAAAGGTCTCTTCCCCACAAGTTTGCTTGTTCGTACTCGTCGTAAAATACGGTCACTCCTTTTGCTTTCACAGCTTCTGCAAACTGCTTAACAATCTGGCGATCCTCCCCTGCAAAAGATAGGGTGAGGTCGTAGCTGAAAGTTTTTGCCATGTCGTCCACCCATCCACCCCGCAGGTGTTGACCACTCGCAATCGGTGACTCGGATCTAGCTAGGAATTCAAGTGTACCTTGGTTCCCTATGGGGGTACAGACCGCGAGAAAAGTTTTCGAATCTGCACCCCCTTCTCCTATCCCTCAGACCGCGAAGCCGTGCTGCTTGCGGTGGACGGGGCCGTCGAAGTCCTTCGAGCTTTTGAAGAGTTCGTAGCGGCCGTCGCCCGCGACGTGGAGGTACTTCTGTTCGAGGTCGGACTTCTCGTCGGCCGACATCGGGGTGTGGCTCCGGACAATGCTCAGGTTCTGGTCGAGGACCTTTTCCGAATCCATCCCCGAGACCAGGGTCGAGATGGGGAGCGAGAAGACATAGTTCAAGGCTTGGTCGACCGGGATGCCCGCCTTGGCGACGATGTTGCCGGTGCCCCCCAGGCTTTTCATGGCGATGCAGCCGATCCCCTTCTGGTTCATCACCGGGAGGACTTCCTTCTGGAAGCTCCGGTAGTTGGCGTCGAGGACGTTCAGGGGCATCTGCGACGCGGCCCAGTCGTAGGGCTTGGCGATCATCTTGAGGTGGATCGACGGGTCCTTGTGGCCGGTGAAGCCGAGGTAGCGGACCTTGCCTTCCTTGAGCGCCTTGAGCGCGGTGTGGATCGCGCCGTCCTCGGCGAAGATCCAGTCGGGGTCGTTGTCGTAGCACATCTCGTGGAATTGCCAGAGGTCGAGGTGGTCGGTTTTCAGCCTCCGGAGGCTGTCTTCGAGGCCGGACTGGGCGTCCTTGGCGGTCCGTCCGCAGCACTTGGTCATGAGGAAGACCTTGTCGCGGAGCTTGGCTTCGGCCAGGGCCTTGCCCATCCGTTCTTCGGCCAGGCCGTCGTGGTAGTCCCAGGCGTTGTCGAGGAAGGTGATCCCCTCGTGGACGGCCCGCTGGATCAGCTTGAAGCTGCTCTGCTCGTCGGGGAAGTGTTTGGGGTCGGTGCAGGCGTACCCGCCGAGGCCGAGGAGCGAGACCAGCTCGCCGGTCTTGCCGAGCGGGCGGAGCGGGACGCCGCCTTCGTTCTTCTTGACGTCGGCTCCGGCCGCGCCGGCAAGCCCGACGGCGGCGACCCCGGCGGCCCCGGCCTGGAGGAACTCGCGGCGGTTGGGGTTCTGTGGTTGCGGCATATTGGATGGCCCTTTCGCGAGGATTCGAGCGGAAAATTCGAAGGTCGACGGGCAAGAAACTCGCTCTCGGACCGAAGTCCTTCACAGGGGATGCCGCAATCGACGCGCCACGGTTCGTGGCCGCGTTTCGAGGGGCGGCACCTCCCCGATCCTCCCCGGGCAAAGATCAACTTGGCAAGGCGAAAACGGCTCGGCGGATGGGCACGCCATTCGCAACAAGTCTTGGCGTTGCCGATGTTTAACCGCGATCGGACGGGACCGGTCGCGGCGATACCGCCCAGTGTTTGGCATTAGACTGGAAGTGATTTCGATGGCAAGTTCGACACCGACTTTGAAGGCGACCGACCTCCTGGCCGTGAAGAGCCGGGTGAGTTGGGGCGCGATCGCCGCGGGCGCGATGGTCTCGCTGGCGATTTATTTCCTCCTGACCTTGATGGGGATCGCCGTCGGGCTGGAAGCCGCCGCCCGTCGCCCGAACGAGGTCGCCAACTCGCTGGGCATCGGCGTGGCGATCCTCTCGATCATGACGCTCTTGATCTCGATGTTCTTCGGGGGGTGGACGACGTCGCGGCTCGCCGTGGGCGAAACCAAGCTCGAAGCGGTGCTCTACGGCGTAATCTTGTGGGGCGTCCTCTTCGTCGGGATGCTCTGGCTGGTCAGCGCCGGGGTCCGGATCGGTTTCGGGGCGATGCTCGGCCTGGCCTCGGGCGCGGTGGTCGTCACCGACGAAGACCCCGCCGGGGCCGCGAGCCAAGGGGGCGTCAGCACGCTGATCGACCGATTCAACAACAAGTACGGCGACGAGAAGTTCGTGGCCGACATGACGAAGATGGGGGTCGACGAGAACAAGGCCAAGCAGATCCAGCAATCCTACCGCGACAACCTCAACACCCTGAAGAACGACCCCGCCAGCTTGCCCGGCAAGCTCGGCGACGCGGCCAACGCCAACGCCCCCGCCGTCCGCGACGTGTCGAGGCAGGCCGCCTGGTATTCGCTCCTCGGGGTGGTCGTCTCGATGGCCGCCGTGATCCTCGGCTCTTTGATCGGTTCGGGAGACCTCCCGGTCCCGGTCCCGATCCTCGGCGTCCGCCGCCAACCGGTCGACCCTCGACTTTGAAGATCGTCGCGACGCTCCTTGGATCGTGCCCGGCCTCGGTTTGATCCGTGTGGATCGATCGCCGAGGCCAGGCTATCATCGCCCTCCTCGCCCTTTGGCGTTCCATCCTCGATCCACCGAGGTGGAAACCCCCTGGGCCGGGAGGGTCTTCGTTTCGCCGACCAAGCACCTTGGTTTTCGGATTTCGCATCGTGTCTCCTGTTTCCATCGAGGAGGGCGGACCATTGGCCTCGAATCGTCGGGCGTCTTCGATGAATCACCCGGTGGTGATCACCTTCCTGATCCTCGCGATCATCGGGTTCATGTACGCGGCGGGCGAGGTCCTCAAGCCGCTGGCGCTGGCGATCTTGCTCAGCTTCGCCCTGGTCCCGATCTCGCGGTTCTTCGAGAATCGCGGCCTCCCCCGGGCGGTGTCGGTCATCTTGACGGTGATGGCCGCCCTGGGCGCGATCGGCTTCATGGCGTTTGAGGTCGGTCGCGAGTTGAATCAGTTGACGAGCAACATCGACAAGTATCAGACCAACATCACCAACAAAATCCGGGGGATGAAGACCGACCAACCCAACGCGATCGACAAGGTACAAGCCGCCGTCAAGGGCGTCAGCGAGTCGATCGCCCCGAGCACGACGAAAGACGTCCAGGAAGTCCGGATCTCGAAAGAATCCGAATTCTTCGCGGATACCGAAACCCTCCTCGGCCCCTACCTCCAAGGGCTGGGCACGGGGTTCATCGTCCTGATCCTGCTCTTGTTCCTGATGATCAATCGCGAGAACATGAGCGACCGGGTCACCCGGCTGTTCGGCCAAGGCAAGATCAGCCTGACGACCAAGACGACCGTCGAGGTCGGCCAGAGGATCAGCAAATATCTGGTCACGTTCGCCGGGATGAACACGGCGATGGGGATCGTCATCGGCCTGGGGTGTTGGCTGATCGGCATCCCCTACGCCTTGCTTTGGGGCGTCCTGGCCGGCGCCCTCCGGTTCATCCCCTACGCCGGTCCCGCCACGGCGTTCGCCCTGCCGCTCGTGTTCTCGGTGGCCAGCTTCACGACCTGGCGTGAGCCGCTCCTGCTGGTCGCCCTCTATGGCGTGGTCGAAGTCGCCGCCAACATGTTCCTGGAGCCGGTGATCTACGGCAAGACCACCGGGGTCTCGGCGCTGGCGCTGCTGATCGCGGCGATGTTCTGGACCTGGCTCTGGGGCGGCTTGGGCCTGCTCCTGTCCACCCCCTTGACGGTCAGCCTGGCGGTCCTGGGCAAATATGTGCCCAGCCTCCACTTCTTCGCCACCTTCTTGAACGAAGACGTCGACCTCGACCCCGGCGTCCGGTTCTACCAGAGGTTGCTGGCGGCGGACCACGACGGGGCGACGGCGGTGGTCGACGAGATGCTCAAAGAAAAGCCCCGCGCCGAGGTGTTCGACGAGGTGATCATCCCGACGCTCTCCTTGGCCGAGCGCGACCATGCCCGCGACGAGATCGACGACCGCGAGCTGGCGTTCATCCACCGGGTCACCGCCACGATCCTCGACGACCTGGCCGACGAGCCGGAAGTCAACCTGACCACCTTGTCGACCGACGCCCAGGGTTCAACCCCATCGACGACCTCGACGGGACCGTCGGAGGCTCCGATCAAGGTCCTGGCGCTACCTGCCCACGACGAGACCGACGCCCTGGTCTTGCGGCTCCTCGACCTGCTCCTCAAGCCGACGGGGGTCTCGCTGGAGATCGGCGCCCCCGGGGTCTCGCCGCTCGAAGTGGTCGAACGGATCGAAGAGGAGAACCCCGACCTCGTCTTGATCTCGCACCTGCCGCCCGACGGCCTGACCGCGACCCGATACCTGACCCGTCGAATCCGGGCCCGATTCCCCCGGCTTGCAATCGCGGTCGGTCGCTGGGACCACGACAGCGAGGGCGAGGCCGCCGTCACCAGCCTGACCCAATCCGGGGCGAACTCGGTCTTCAACAGCCTGGCCGACGCCCGCGAATTCCTCGCCAAGCGACCGAAGACCGTCAAGGAAGAGGCCCAAAAGGTGCTCGACCACGCCAAAGCCTGATCCCTTGTCGTTACAGGGAAGATGAGGATTGCAAATGGCAGATCGCAAATCGCAAAGGGGAGCGATTCCCTCGTTCGCAATCTCCGGTTGTATCGCGTACTAATGATCCAGAGGCGTAGCTTTCCATCTCGTCTGGATTCCTTTGCGATCTGCGATCGGCCATTTGTCATGAATCCTTACGGGTAGGTCTTCCTTATTGGGACCGCGCCCGCGGTTCGAGGTGTCGCGGATGAGCCAGCCTTTCGGAGTCGGTTTCAGGGTGGTGCTGTCGGTTTGCGTCCTGGTGCTCCTGGGGGTGGGGGCCGTCTTGTTGTCGGAGGCGACGGTTCCCCAGCCGATCATTTCGATGGTCTCGGACACCGTCCAGGTCACCCAGGACATCGAGTTTGGCCAGGTCGACGGCGTGACGCTCCGACTCGACGTTTACGGACCTCGGACGTCGTCCCGCTCGCCCCGCCCGGCGATCCTCCTGATCCACGGCGGGGGCTGGGTCGAGGGGGACAAGTCGGGCCAGGGCGACTTGGCGGCGCGCCTGGTCCCCAAGGGGTTCGTCGCCTTCGCGATCAACTACCGGCTCGCCAACTCGGACAAGACGCGATACCCCGCCGCCGTGCTCGACGTCCGACGCGCCTCGCGTTGGGTCCGGGTCCACGCCCGAGACCACGGGGCCGACCCGACCCGACTGGCGGTGGTCGGGGTGTCCGCCGGGGGGCACCTCGCGGCGCTCTTGGGAACAACCGACGTGCCCGATCCCGCCGACCCGAACTCCCCCAAGGCGTCGAGCCGGGTCGACTGCGTGGTCGACACCTTCGGCCCGACCGACTTCACCGACGACGCCGGCCCCGCCGTCGGCCCGAAGATCGCCCGGGTCATCCCCGCGTTCTTCGGCAAGGGCCGCGACGAGATCCCCCGGATCTACGCCGAAGCCTCGCCGGCCTTGCACGTCGACTCGAAATCCGCCCCCACCTTGATATTCCACGGGACCGCCGACGACATCGTGCCGATCGACCAGTCGCGGCGGTTCCACCAGGCCCTCGCCAAAGCCGGGGTCGAGACCAAGCTCGTCGAATTAGCGGGCGAGGGGCACGGCTTCCTCCAGCCCGAGAACCAGAAGCGATGGCTCGACGAGATGACCCGGTTCCTGACAACCCACCTCAAACCTTGATGCCGACCGCGAATCGCGAAGGCGCGGCCCTGATGGGCCTCCTTCGCGATTCGCAATCCGCGATTTGTCATTCTTCGCCGAGGTTGACATACCTCTTGGTCAACGGGTCGATGCGGTCTCGTTCGAAGCGGGGCGGCCGTAAACCAAGCGGGGCTGGCGGATCGCCGAGACGGGCGGCTTGGCTTCGGCAACCTTGGTTCGATCGACACTCGGACCATACGGGAAGTAATCCTTGAGCTTGAGGATCGGCTTCTCGAAGTAGTGGTACGACAGCGTGGCGACCACGAACGTGATGGCGATCTTGGCCACCCACATCGGCCAGGGTTCATTGACCTGAATCCAATAACTGTTGACGAACCAGTAGACCGGCATGTGGAACAGGTACAGCCCGTAGCTGATCTCGCCGAGGAACGACAGCTCCTTCATCCGGAGCGGGGCCAAGAACCAGGCCCCGGCGTTGGTGGCGACGAAGCCGACGATCCCGAAGTGCAAGGTATAGAACGCGAAGTTCTGGAGCGAGTGGCGGTACATATCATAGGGTGCCATCCAGCTCGGCGGGGGCGTGGTGTAGTACCAACGGACATAGGCGAACCCTGCCACACCACTTGCGATGAAGAAGACCGACAGGAGCGGTCGGAACCGCGCGACCCGTTCCTTGTCGTTCAACATCGCCGCGATCAGCCCCCCCATCGCGAACGCGCCGAAGACGTTGGGCAAGATCCAGGTGTGATACCCCAAGGTCTTGAACCAGACCCCGAAGCCGAGGATGGCGAACACCATCGGCACGACCATCTTCCGGCCCACCAAGGCGATCGCCAGCGGCCAGAGCAGGTAGAACTGTTCTTCGAGTGCCAAAGTCCACGAATGCTCGAAGGCGTGGACCGTGTCGCCCGGCGGCTTGGGCAAGATCCCGCTCAGGCCCGGCCACTCCCAGGTGTACTGGGTGAATGTCAGGTAGTATGGCAACCCCCGGAGCGAAGGGGCGTTGGGCAGGTAGTGCTGGAACACCACCAGGAAGCCGAGCGTCGCGTAGTAGATCGGCCAGATCCGGAGGATGCGTCGGGCATAGAACGCCCGGAAGAAGTGGGGCGCGCCGACGTGGTTGATCACAATGTTGGTGATCAAGTACCCCGACAAGACCAAGAACAGGTGGACCCCGGTCATCCCGAAGTGGGTCCACCCCTCGTTGGGCCGAAGGTGGAACAGCAAGACGCCCAGCGCGGCCATCGCGCGGAGCGCGTCGAACTCGGACACTCGACGCATCGTTTCCTCTCCCATCCTTGGGAATCCTGGCGAAAATCCAACAAGCGCGGCGTGACCGCCCGACCCCGATCGATCGAGATATTACCCGATCGACACAATCCGCCAATCCGAATCAGTCGATTTTCGTTTTCAACTGGTTGACCGCCCAAGGAAGGGAAGTGACAAAATCGATCGTCAAGGGTAGAAACTCGGCTTCGATCTGTGCATGGATTTTGTTCACGTCGCAATAATCCGCGGTGTTCGATGTGCAATAGACCAACCGATCGCCAAAACCCGCCGCTCGCAAGTTCCGGCAAATTTCCAAGCATTCCTCCAGAATTGTCGAATCCTTGATTTCACCACCCTTGCGAGAAGGTGGAATGTTATCCGCGGCTCTGGCAAATGCCTTCAACCGAATCTCGTCTTGAGCATCGAGGTCGATCGCGGAATTCCGCAGGTCCAACGACAACTCATACAAAGCTTGCGGGAGTGCGACGTAATTCAGTGTGGTTTTGATCCCGCTATCAATTTGAAGGTGACCGCATGCCTCGCGATAGTGGTTAAACCCTTCGTCGAGCGCCCTCAAGTGCTCTTCCAGATCAATGCGTGTTCGGTCGGCATGCTTTGTCCATTCGATCCCGACGAAGGACCCGATCACCAGATAACATTCAGGTGGTGACGCCAAGGCCATTCTCCGAAGCTCAACCGCACCCTTGATACATCCTCTGAGCTTGGCCGCTCGCTGTGGTGCCCGGATGATGTCGACCAAGATGCAAGTGTCGATCATCAAGACGGGCGCCGGATTTCTCAAGATCGAGGCGGAAGCATCGGCAATGGTTGGCATCAGACGGACTGAACCGGGCGGTGGGCGTCGGCGAATGCAAGCAAATCCCGGCCTCTTTGATATTCGACGGCCAGATCTCTAGCGATATCCGGGTCCCAAAACTGGCTTTCAAGCCAGTGAGTGAGCATCGCGGGGTCGAGTCGACTCTCCTCTTCGTGAGTCTTCAGGAGGAAGGAGAACCAGCGATCTCGATCATGAGATTGGGTCGAACCCGTTGTCCTGTTGGCGAGTGTTGAAAAGGCCTCGAGTCTCTCGATGGCCTCTTGGCTAAGCCAAGCGTCCAGTCCTTGTTGATCCGCAGTCATTCGCACACGAACTCCGAACCGCTTGGCGGCTGGAACGACAAAATCGTCGTGAAACTCTTCGAGTATCGCGTTATACTGGGCATGCGAAAGTTGCCCGGATTGACTTGGGATGATGTTCGTTACTAAGAACGTCCCAACACCTTGTTGTTTCAAGAAGAGACGCGCGGCGGCCCGTCGCCCATCCGCCTCGCAGGCGAAGCAGTAGATGGCATCGTCGCCTATGCTTCGCTCCTTGAGTCGCCGCTCGGCGTCGAAGTCTCGGCGCCAGCCTTCGTTCAAGGATTGTTCGACAGCATCAACCATCTTAAGAATGTTTCCCGGCTCCGCGTCTAGAAACAGCTCTCGAAAAACAATCATGGCACCCCCAAAACCACTTCAGTGCGGATGAGTGGCAGCGATCTGGGATACTCGGGGATTAAACGCTGTGGTAAACAAAGGGCTCCGACCCCAACTGCCAAGTCGAGAAGCCGGAGCCCTTCTCGAATCAGGCGATGATCCGCTCGCCGCTGGAGATGATCGGGTCGCCCTTGACGATGATCCGGTCGCCGTTCATTCGGACCCTCGCGCCGTTCTCGTTGAGGAAGTCGAGGCATCGGCGGGGGATTCGGCATTGGAGGAGGACGCGGTCCTCGTCGTAGACCTGCCCCCGGATGTTGGCGTGCTGCGCGAGGTAGGACAGGACCCGGCCGTTGCCGACCCCGGTCTCGACCTCGGCGTCGAGCGCCCGCTCGTTCAGGCTCTCGCGGACCGCCTGTTCGAGCCGGTCCAAGCCTTCGCCGCTCGACGCGCTGATGGCGATCGACTCGTCGTGGTGGGCCTTCAGGACGTCCAAGAACGACCGGTCGGTGACCTTGTCGACCTTGTTCAAGACCAGGATCGTCGGTTGCTTGTCCAACCCGAGTTCTTCGAGGACGGTGTTGACCGCCTTGATCTGCGCCTCGGCGTCGGGGCTGGAGGCGTCGGCGATGTGGAGGAGCAGGTCGGCCTGCCGGGCCTCTTCCAAGGTCGCCTTGAACGACGCCACCAGCGAGTGCGGCAAGTCGCGGATGAACCCGACGGTGTCGGACAACAGGACGTACCCCCCCCCCCGGAACCGCCAGCGCTTGGTCCGGGTGTCGAGCGTGGCGAATAGCTTGTCTTCGGCCAGGACCCCGGCGCCCGTCAGCTTGTTCATGAGCGTCGACTTGCCGGCGTTGGTGTAGCCGACCAGCCCGACGGTCGCCACGTCCCCCCGACCGGCGACCTCGCGCTCGCGCCTCGACTCGACCTTGCCGAGCTTCTCCTTCAAGTCGCGGATTCGCTTGGTGACGAGTCGTCGGTCTTCTTCCAACTGCTTCTCGCCCGGCCCTCGGACGCCGATCCCGCCCTTGTACCTCGACAAGTGGGTCCACATCCGCTTGAGCCGGGGCAAGGCGTATTCGAGCTGCGCCAGTTCGACTTGCAGGTGCGCCTCGTGCGACCTCGCCCGGGTGGCGAAGATGTCGAGGATGACCTCGGTCCGGTCGATCACCTTGACGCCGAGGAGCTTCTCGAGGTTCCGCGTCTGCGCCGGGCCGAGGTCGTTGTCGAAGACGACCAGATCCGCCTCGTGGGCTTCCACCAGTTCTTTGAGTTCATTGACCTTGCCCGAGCCGATGTAGGTGGCGATGTCCACCTGATGCCGTTTCTGGAGCATCCCGCCCGCGACGATCAAGCCCGCCGTCTTGGTCAGGCCGCGAATTTCTTCGAGCGGGTCGTCGGGCGTGGATGAGCCGTCGGACAGGAGGACCTTGACCAGGACCGCCTTCTCGTGGCGGTCTTCACGTTCGGTGCTTTTGATTTCGATCAAAGTGGGTGATGACCTCGATGAGAAGGTGGCGGAGATGGGTGGACGGAAGCCCCCGTCGATGGATTCTAGGCCCGAGCGACGGGCCGAGTCAACGAGCGAGTCGCCAACCCGATCGCCTCAAGAAGAGGAGACACGAAGTCTCCTTTTAAGTTCGCTCCTTCGCCCGGTTCGGTTCGATTGGTGAGGAGGAGGTCCAGGAGCTGCTCCCCGCGACGGAGTCGGCCACCATCTCTCCCTTTCGAGAGTTCAAGGCCCGGATCAGACGGCGATGTCGTTCGCCGATGCGAATTCCCCGAGGCTCAAGATCAAACCGCTTCCGTCGACAGTCGCTCTATGGCCGCATCTCCCAGTCGGACGCATCGGCTGAGATGGCGAATGGAGGCGCCGTTCCGTTCGTAGAAGGCGATCCCTCGGTCATTGCTCAAGGCGACGGTCCATTCGATGCGACCGCAATTCGTTCCCTTGGCGATCCGGGCGAGGGCCGACATGATCGCCTTGCCGACCCCACGGCTCCGATATCCGTCTCGAACGTAGAGGTCATCGAGCCAGATGCCCGGTCGAGCCTGGAGGGTCGAAAACGTCGGGTAGTAGCTGGCAATTCCGATTGCAGGCCCCTCGGATTCGGCGAGGAGGGCTTGCATGCGCGGGGGAGAAGAGAAGAAAGCCTGTCGAATTTGATCGGACGTCGCCTTGAAAGCGTTTGGCCAACCATCGAACTCGGCCTTGAGCTGGATCAACTCCATCATCGCGGGCAGATCGGCTTCCATCGCAGCGCGTACGATTAGATGCATTGAAGTCGCTCGCTTGGGATGCGTCGAGCGAATCGGGCTCGACTTGATCGGGTGAGCGTTTTGTTTGTGGGTAGACGGATGGATTATCCGTGGATGGGTTCTGCCCAGAAGGCGTCCCACTGGCTTCTTTCTCCTTCGTACAACGCACGGAGTTGACACATTGCGTCGACTCCCGCTTCGCTCCAACGCATCCCGCTCTGTTTGAGCCGCTGGTTGATCACCGTCTTGCACGCCGCCTCGATGTGCCCCGAACCGATTTGCCAGCCTGCCGATCGGTACGCCGGGTAATCCGTTCGCAATCGGTTCTTCTGGAGGTAGCCGCTCACCAGTCGGTGTTCCTCCCGTGCCGCCGGGGAGCGGCCCGTCAG
>JAABUX010000352.1_pt1 | contig 78591 bp, 66 predicted proteins | sample 5561851 | NCBI WGS metagenome assembly JAABUX01 (sample SAMN10711883, study PRJNA513361) | rock metagenome | isolation source: Antarctica rocks | place: Antarctica: Victoria Land, Richard Nunatak red sandstone | collected 2016-01-03 | reverse complement strand
GCATCGACGGTCATCGTGAGATCCGGAATTTGCTACGCCGCGAGCTTGATTCCAAGAAAGCCGCATGAGATAATTCGCCCGTAGTTACGTCGCCTTCATGTTTCAACGGAATTTGAAACGACCTCGTCTTCGAACTCTGCGCGCAACTCGTTGAGTGCCGACGGAAGCGCATCAGTGTTTTCTCGTACTCGATTCGTCTCCAAATCTCGAATAAGAAATTCAACGGCTCCACGAACCAGCGCTTCCTTGCTCGGGAAATGATAATGTAACGTGCCATTATCAATACCCGCCGCGGATGCGACTTGACGAATACGAAAGCCCTCAAGTCCCTTTTCAGCAATCAGACGGTAGGCTATTTCTACTATCTCACATTTACGATTTTTTGCGCCGGTGCCGTGACTGTCAAGCACGACTCCAGAATCGCTTTTCACGACTGGATTATCGCTCACTTGAAAGCGCCTGTCAACCAGATGACCGAATTTCATACGCTCCGTGGAGTAGGGAGTAGGGATGGTTCGAGCTGAAGAGAGCTGGGGGTCCATCGTTTCGGGCTTGCACGCCGTCAGGTTATCGCTGAAACAATGCCAATATGGCGCTGCGGTGTCAAAGCAGATCGCAACAGAAGGTGGGGCAAACCCGGCAAATTCTCGTCATGGAGCTTACGAGCTTGACAATGCCTGCGTGGGCCTCGACGACTCGTGTACGTTTGCACTACATCGCCCCAGCAAGCGACGCGGAACGCGTTTGTCGAAGGTTTCAATGAAAACTTTCGCACCGAGTGCCTCCACGACAAAGTGTTTTCGATGCCTGCCGATGCCCGCGAGTCATCGAGTGTAGGCGAATCGACTACAACCAGCGCCGCCGTCCTCGCCGATCGCGCGGGCAACAAGCTCTCGACTAGATCGCAACGCCCAGCTAAAATCGCTATTCAAATTCTGCTTATGAGTAAGGCAATCGGTAGGGCAACGTCACTCGTCCCGAGCGATCGCGTCGTCGACTCGTCGTCTCGATCGCAGCGTACGGCCTTCGCATCAGCGCCTGATTCAAACTGCCTACCGCAAGACTCCGATCGGCGAGGCCGAGCACATTTAGGCCTGCGTTTCTCAGCCTATCGTCAAGTTTGCCCGCCGTCGATGCGCGCACGCGCCGAACTCGCCGAAGTAATCGTCGGCTCTTGCCCTAGCGCTGCCGCAATTCCGTAAGTCGGCATATTAATATATATCGACTCGTAGCTACCTGCCGCAATCCGATAGGTCTCATGCCAGATACCGGTGCCGATTCCTTTTTTGCCAAGCTTGTGAAACCAATGCCAGATAGCTTTATGTTTGCCATCAGGAAGATTCGCATATTTCTCGAGTTCGTCAAAGGAACGCCACACCTGGGTCAGTTGGATCACCGGCCACGAAAGCGATGTCGTGGTCCAAAGCAACCCAAATTCTGGATCCGCCTTGAGTTCGACAATCATGCGTGGCATCGACATGAAAACGCGCAGAGCCGGAAGGACCCCCCGAATTCCATTGAAACGCATACCAATTCTGAAAAGCACGAACGCGTCGGTATTCGGTGGTGTAAAGCGTCCTGCAAAGATTGGATTCATCGAATCTCCTAAGTTCAGCATCTGTTCTGTCCAACCCACGGACTGGCGGGAGGCATCCGATCAGCACCGCCGACGCCGATATTGCGTTGTGGAGTGCCGGGGCAGAGCCGATCGTTAAGTGCCAAAGTAACTATCGGCGCGCTTGATAGTTTGCCTTGCCGTCGGTAAGTACCGGATAGGAACACGTCCCTTCGATGCTTCCATCGCCGAGGACAACTCTGAACGCGACGCCTGCCGGCAAAAAAGCTTCGCCGCCAAGGTGAACGAACCCATAGAATGACCCTGCCGCACCTATCGCGGACGTGATTGCACTATGGAAAAATCCAGTACCCGCGAATATGAACGGGAGATTGCAATCGCTACCGGTCGTTATTGACTTTGCGGTTATTAGCGACGCCGACATCTTTGAGCCGTCTTTAGTAATAATGTAACGCGGTTCGATCACTAGTGCACCACCTCGCGCGCGGCTGGCGTGTCGGGCGTAGCTTACGAGACCGTATCCTGCTAGGCCCGGTTGAATTGGCGATGCGGGGCCGTCGGTCGATTTCGTAGTAAAACGGAACACGTTGCCAACGCTGGCCGTTGCTGAATCGATCGACTCATCAAGTGTAACTAGCGTAGTCGCACAAGGAGTTGCGGTTGACGAAGAGACCGAACTCGGCTGCGGGTCGCTCGCCTCAGCGTTCGCGACTCCCAGCATCGTGCCAAATGCCACTACGCTCGCAAATGTCGTAAGTTTAGAAAATATCATGGCCGTCTCTTTCAAAAAACTTGAAATCGAGAATTTTTTTAAGCCCATGTATGTATAGCAGATCGGTAGGTGAACTTGCAAGGTTAACTGTCTATTTAGGAGAACTCCCGAAGTATGCCGCGCAAGAGTGTCGATGCTTCCGTTACCGAGTTGGCTCATGCCGTAGGCCTGCTCGTGCGGCGCGTTCGAGCGACGGCCACTGCCGAGGGCCTCTCGATGACCGAATCCGTCGTGATCTCGCGGCTCGCCAAAGAAGGGCCGAGGACGACCGCCGAGCTTGCGCGACTCGAGGGAATGCGACCGCAATCCATGCGCATGACGGTCGGCGCGCTTGAAAAGATGGGGATCGTCGAGCGGAAGGCCCACCCCACAGACAGGCGTCAGCAGTTCATCGCTCTCACGCGCCATGGCGCCGAGCTACGCAAAACGGCCAAAGACACGAAGCGAACCTGGCTCTCGCAAGCTGTAGCTGCGCTTCCGGCAGCCGAGCGCGATACGCTCTTCGCGGCCGGTGACATAATGCTTCGCCTGGCCGAAATGTAATGGCCGTCAATGATGATCTCGAGGCGGCGACCTCGATCGATCCGATCGTCTGGCGCGTCGCGGCCGTCGCGTTCGTCGGACCCTTCATGACGCAAATGGACTCCACCGTCGTCAACGTCTCGCTCTCGACGATTCGAGAAGAGCTGCATGCCTCGATAGCCGCTGCGCAATGGATTTTGAGCGGCTATCTGCTTGCATTGGCGCTGATGCTGCCCGTCAACGGCTGGCTCGTCGATCGCATCGGCGCGCGGCGTCTCTATCTTAGTTGCTTCTCCGCGTTCACGATGGCGTCTCTGCTGTGCGGAGCGGCACGGACGATCGACGAACTGGTCCTCGCGCGCATTCTTCAAGGCATTGCTGGCGGTCTGATGGCGCCGATGGCACAGTTGATGATCGCACGGGTCGCCGGGAGAAACATGGCGCGCGTGCTGGGCTTTGCTGCGGTTCCCATCCTCATCGCGCCGATTCTCGGGCCTGTCATCGCGGGCGCCATCCTAAAGTACGCCGCATGGCCGTGGCTCTTCTATGTGAACTTGCCGGTCGGCATCGTCGGCGTGACCCTCGCGTTCTTCTTGTTGCCGCGGGACGAAGTCTCAAGCACGCGGCGAGCCTTCGACATTTTGGGCTTTCTCATGATCTCGCCGGGATTGGCCTGTCTTCTCTATGGATTTCCGCGCGAATCGCATCCTGACGGCGTAGCGGCGTTACTAGTGGGTGTGCTCCTGATGGCCGGGTTCGTGGCGCATGCGCGACGTCTAAAACTCCGCGCCCTCATCGATCTGCAATTGTTCCGAATCCGCATCTTTTCGACGGCCGCCGCGACACAGTTCCTCGCAAACGCCGCGTTCTACGCGACCCAATTCATCATCCCGCTTTACTTAATCACCGGGTGCGCGCTGTCCCCGAGCCAGGCAGGATGGCTCGTTGCCGCCATGGGCGCAGGAATGATGTGCTCGTTTCCGTTCGTCGGAAATCTCACCGATCGATTCGGTTGCCGCGCCGTCTCGGCCGGCGGTGCCGTGGCCGCCCTTTGCGGTATGCTGCCGTTTCTCTGGATGAGCCATTCGGCATTTTCCGCCGGAGCCGCGGGCGTGTGTCTCTTCGTTACCGGCATCGGTCAAGGTACCATCAACATCCCGTCCGTTTCTGCGGCGTATGCGTCCGTCCCCAAAGATCGGATTCCCGTCGCGAACAGCGCCATCAACATTGTCCAACGATTGGGCGGTCCGCTAGCGACCACGTTGATGGCCGCCGTCATGTCGCTTGCCGCAGGCGGGGCTTCGGTTCCGGCTGCTCATCCGTTTTCGCCAGCGTTCGCTGTGCTCATCGGGCTGTACGTCTTAGTGTTCGGCGCCGCGAGCCGACTTCCGATCCGCATCCGCGAGACCGCCACCTAACCACCCTCGTCAGCGAACGCTTCAAGGAGATTCGGGCATGACATGGCTTACCTACGTGTCGTATTTTTCGGCGGAATATTTCTCGGCAACGCTATCCCGCATTTCGTCTCCGGGACGATGGGCCGTGCGTTTCAGAGCCCATTCGCGCATCCGCCGGGTAAGGGCCTCTCCTCCGCGCTCGTCAACGTCGGATGGGGAGCCTTCAACATCGTCGTCGGCTACGTGCTCGTGTTTCGCGTCGGGACGTTCGATATTCGCGACACGTTGCAAGCCGTCGTCTCTGGCGCCGGCTTTCTCTTGATAGGGACGCTGTCGGCTCGTTTGTTCGGGCCATTCCATGGCGGTGACATGAAAGGCTTGCAAGAGCCCTCATGAGACCGAGACTTGCCAAGAAGGGCGTTCGATTCGCGTTGCGCATGAAGTGCACGCGGCAACGTTGCCACGGTTGATCCCGAGATATGGCCAATCGCCTTCGAGCGGGCGTGTTAGAAAGGCGTTGACTCGCTCATCGTTCTCGCCGCATAACCGAGAGACTTGGCTTTTTCGAAATTCCTGTCATGCCCATCGCCTTTACTCGGGCGATCCGGCGTTCGACACCTTGCCGGCTTATTTCGACCAACGCCTGCGGCCGGCACTCTGGACATTGCTCAAGGCCGCCGTTGCGGCCGGTCAGGTGCGCGGCGATGTCGATGCTAATGACCTTCTGGTCGCGGTCGCGAGCTTATGCATGTCGGCTCACAGTGACGGGCCCGGTCTTGCGAAGCGTATGGTCGCTCTGCTCGTCGACGGGCTACGCTATGGCGCGGACCCATCGGTAGTCACGACTTCCTAAGCCGCTGCACATTTGCATCACAAATTCGATCTGCTGATGGGAATCGACGGAAACATCATGAGTCAAGTATGCGACTCTCGCACAACATGTTCACCTTCGTAGCGATCAGCTCGTAAGTTCTAACTCGCGCCGGCGGACGCCGGTACGTCAGCGTCTTCTCTCGGTTGCCGCATCGTGCCGATGATTACCAACGGCGGTTCCCCGGTTTGGAGCGGTCGTAGAATATCCGGGCGGTATGCCGCCGATGGGCACGGAGCGTCTCCGGCGATGCGGCGATCCCCAAGTAGGGTGGTCAACCTTGCCCAGCGCCGACGATCTCGGCCGGTTAGCGATTCGAACGCGGCCCGGGCACCTTTGTACGGCCTCGTGTTTATCTGCCGGGCAGCCGCTCCGATGTCACGTCGGGCGCGGATGTTCGCCGTTTAGCTCCAGGCGCCTCATGGCGGCGCCCCGTAGCGAGGTCGCTAGGCGTGTGGCACCATCCTAGCTATGAGGAGCTCGGAACTAAACCGCTCTCTCTCTTGGCTATTGCGCGGTCAGAATGCCCAATTACGCTCTCAAAAACGGCGATTGCGCTACCAGCCGCAATTTCGCGTGCAGAGCCGCCGAGCACGCTGCGCAGCAACAGAACGTGATCGCGCTCGTCGCTCGCCAGTTCCGTGGCCGTTGCGTACGAGATTTCGTTGTCGAATCGCGTCTTCGCACCACCCGTCGTCGGGCCACGTTCGCCCTGTCCCGTGATGGGAACGCCCATCTGCTCGATCGTTTTCCCGTAGACGGAATAGTTGTAGAACTCGGCTTCAAGATATTCGAGGTTCAACGCAAAATTTAGAATATCAGTGTCGTTGACCGTGAGCCGCGCTCCGGAGGCATCGACGACTTGCGCCGCTACAGGCGAAGCGCCGGCGGCGGGAAGCAGCGCGCCCATGGCCACGCTGCCGAGCATCGAAGCACGTGAATGGCGCTTCGCATCATCGCCAAGCCCTTCTCTCCGGGAATGGTTCGAATCCATTGATGTCACAGGGTAACTCCATATAGAGGAGCGTTACGGCCGCGAGCCGGCAGCGCAGGGATTACGAAAAGCTAGCCGCCGCTACCAGCGCGGCTTTAGTCAGCATTGCTGAATGACAGCGGCAACTTTACAAATTATTCCCGCACAAATCAGGCCAAATCGTGCCGCTGCTTAAGCGGCTTATTCGGTCACTCAATTGTACGGCCGTGCCTCTCCGACAAATCAAACGCAACGCTGCGTCTTGAACAGGCGAGCGATCAAGCAAACCTACGCGAACGAAATGATGCTCGATGAGGTCGGCCGTTGGTCGGTACGTTCACAACCAGTGCGAGAGACAGCTTGCTCGATCGTACTTCCCCGATTTGCGGTCGACGCGGGTCGATGATAGAAAATCGAGCCGCGGTTCAAGCTAACGGCGACCGCGCGATCATAGGCGAGAGGCGGTCTTTAACGCAACCAGTCGAACCGGCACTTCACGCGAAGCAGGTCCTTATGCACGTATAATATCTACGTCATGCGCGTGCAATCATCTACGTCGACAGACCTCCCGCCGGAAGCGTAGCGCGAGCAGTCCCGTAAACGGCCACTCGCCTCGAGTCGCGCAAGCAACAGATGGTAATACAGCATGCCACGCTCGCTGCCCAACATCTGCAACGTGGCGGGAATGTCTACGGGCCCTCCGGCAAGCGCCGTTAGGCTACGCACGACGCCGGAATCCTTGGCCGGGAAAACGTCCAGGCGTCCGAGTCCGCGCAACAAGATGACCGTTGCCGTCCACGGTCCGATCCCTTTGATCCCGGCTAGAAACGCTACGGCGTCAGCGCTCGGACGTTGTTCGAGCATCGCCTCGCTCAGTGCGCCGCTTAGAAATGCCTGCGCTACGCGCCGCAGCGTCGCGATTTTCGCGCTGCTCAACCCGGCTACGCGCAGCGTCTCGTCGTTTGCGGCGAGCAGCGTCGCTTCGTCGGGAAAGCGATACAGCTCGATACCATCCGAGCGCACCGGCTCGCCGAGCGCGATGATTGTCCGGCGCAAGATCGCGGTCGCGGCATAGAGACTGATTTGCTGGAAGACGATCGCGTTCGCGCACGCTTCCCAGAGCGACGGATAGCGCGGCGCCCGAACGCCGCGCATGCGTGCGGCAAGCTCGCATAACCATGGAAGCTGCGCCGCCCCACGATCGAAAACCGGCGTTTGCCGGCCGGTTCCGAGCACGCGTTGCACCAGCTCGATTGCGTGCGGCGCCTCGTTCGCGTCCCCCGATACTCGCACGCGCAGCACGTCCGGGGCCGTTTGCCGCACGCGCACGATGACGGGCGCGACGAGCTCGCCGAGCGCGCGCACGTATTCGCCGGCCGGTCCCATCACATCCACGGCGTTCGTAGAAAAGCGCCGCAGCACGTCGACCGTCAGATCGAGCCGGTACGGCGGTTCGACCGCTAACAGACGTTCGATGAGCGCGTTTCATCGTAAGCCGTCGCGAAGACGACGGCTATCTCTGCGAACATCGCAAAGATCGCGTACACGGATTTCAGCGGGTGCCGATCGACCATGTTTGCGGATCGAGCGACTGATATCCCGGCCGAACTTCATAGCCTTTAAAATCCGTATCGTAGATCTGCGGCAGCAGCGGCCACCAGACGAAAGCCCAGGGCGCGTCCGTCGCGATCAGGCGTTCGACGGTGGCGTAGGCCCGTTTACGGCCTACGTTATCGTAGGTCGACGTCGCGAGCCGCTGTGCGGCGTCGAAAGCCTGATTGCAATAGCGCGCGTAATTGAATCCGTGCGGCGGACGATTGCGACAGACGAACGTGGTCGCATCGTCGGGATCGTCGGTTTGGAAGAAGCCGCTCCAATTAAGATCGTAGTTACCGCCCGATAGGACGCCGTTACTGCCGTAAGGCGCGAACAGTTGATTCGGATCGAAGGCCTTTAATGTGACGGCGATGCCGACGGCACGTAGCATCGCTTGAACCTGCACGGCCACCGCCTGCGCCGTCGCGCTGCCCGTACCGAACACCATCGAGAGCGCAAGCGGCTTGCCGCCTTTTTGCAGCGTCCCGCCTGAGCCGGGCGCGTAGCCCGCTTCGCGTAGCAGACGCCGCGCGAGCGCCGGATCGAACCGCTGCCCCTGAAACGACGGATCGTGCGTCCATAAGAAGCTCGGCAGATCGGCGTCGGCGACCGAAGCGGCGCCGAACGCGACCTTGCGCGCGAGCAATTGCCGGTCGAGCGCGGCCGAAACCGCTTGCCGCACGTGGCGATCGCCGAGCGGCGGCCGTGCGCCGTTCATCATCACACCGAAGAAAGCGTTGTAATGAATGAGGGCCGCATGCAGCGTCGGGACGTCTTGCAAACGCCGGTAGGCTACGGTCGAGGCGCCCCAAAGCCAATCGACGTCGTGCGTGCGCAGTTGATTTTCGGCGACGTTTTCATCGGAGGTGAAACGGCCGACGACCCGGCGAATCTTGGGCTTGCCGAGATAATAATCGTCGTTCGCCACCCATTCGATGCGATCTCCCCGTCGCCAGGTCACGAGCTTAAACGGTCCGGTTCCGATCGGTGCAGCGTTGAAGGACGACGTATTGAGCGTTCCCGGATTCGCAAAGGCGTGCGCCGGGATGACTCCGCCCTGCGTGGTAAACTCGCGCAGGAAGGGCGCGCTTTTGCGTTTGAGGTGCACGACGACGGTCAGGGCGTCCGGCGTCTCGACCCGTGCGATATCTTCGTAACCGGTCCGCGTGGTGACGTTATTGTTCGCGTTCATGTAGGCGAGATAGGTAAAGCGCACGTCGGCGCTCGAGAACGGCTTGCCGTCGTGCCAACGTACCCGCGGCCGCAGGTGATAGGTAAACGTGAGCCCGTCAAGCGAGATGCCGCCGTTGGCGAAGGAAGGGACGACGCGCGCGAGCTTCGGTTCGAGGGTGCCGTCGGCGCGCGTCGCGATCAGCGGATCGAACACGAATTGCGCTAAGAAGAGCTCGAGGAGTTCCGTGCGCAGCACGGGATCGAGGGAGTTGGGCATCTGCGTCAGCGCGATGCGGAGCGTCCCCGGTTCGGTCCACGTGTGCACGCCCACCGGCACCGCGGGCCGGGCACAGCCCGCCCCGCCCGAGGCCAGCAGCGCAATCGCCAGGCAGATGAAAGCGCGCCGAAACGACATGCGCGCGCATTTCCGGCGTTGCTTGCGCTCGCCTTCCTATGGAACTGTAAGCCGCGAACGTACGGTCAATTCGAGCATAACGAAGGTTGTGCGACTCCGAAGCCGGATGTAAGGGGGTGCTCGAGATCGCGAGCATCTTCAAGGAGCCGGCATGTTAGCGGTTTACGCTCGCTATTGGCGCATCAATTTGCTGACGATGATCGAATACCGCGCGAACTTTTTCATGTGGTTCGGCTTCACGATCATGTATCACGCCACGGCGATCGTCGCGCTGTGGGTAACGCTGCATCAATTCCCGTCGATGAACGGCTGGAATTTCAAGCAGACCGCCTTTCTTTACGGTCTATGGATGCTCGGCCACGGTTTTCACAACACGTTCTTCTTTACGGTCGGCGACGTGCCGAACATGATCCGCGAAGGACGCTTCGACCGCTTTCTCGTCCGGCCGCTCGACCCGCTCTTTCAGGCCATGACGACGCCGCAACAGATTTGGCCGGACGAGCTGGTTCTCGCCATCACGTTCTTCTGCTTCGCGACGGCCTATGCGGGCGTGCGCGTCGATACCGCTTTCCTGCTGTACGTTCCGCTCGTCGTCATCGGCGGCGCGCTGATCGATTTCGGTATTCAACTCGCGATCGCGACGGCGGCGTTCTGGGTGATCCGTATCGACACGCTGCGCTGGGTCGTCATGTCGCTGGAACAGGATTTCACGCGCTACCCGATCAGCATCTATTCGCGCGCAGTCAGCGCATTTCTGACCTTCGTTTTTCCGTTTGCATTTATGAACTATTTTCCGGCGACGTACCTCCTGCATAAGAGCGAAGATGCGCTTTCCCTCTCACCGCAAGTCGGTTTACTGACGCCCGTCGTCGGTGCGCTCTGGTTCGGCCTGGCCTACGTTTTCTGGCGCTACGGCCTCAATCACTATCAAGGCACCGGCAGCTGACGGTTTATTTGCCATAAACGTCGAGCAGCGCCGCGTAGACGGCGCGCGCGGCACGCACCTGAAAGGCCGGCGTAGCGAGTAAACGTTCTTGCTCCGGATTGGAGACGAATCCGAGCTCGACGAGAACCGCCGGTACGCGCGCTTCACTGGTTACGGCGAGATCGCGCACCCGGAATTCGGATTCGCCGAGCCGCAGTCCGCGCAAGCGTGTCCGCAGCGCATTCGCGAGCGCGATGGAATTCGGCCGTAGCCAGAACACGCTCGTTCCGCGCTGCGCCGGATCCGTCGATGCGTCGGCGTGCAACGCGACGAACGCGGTCGCGCCGAGTTTATTGGCGAGTGCCGCGCGCGCGCGGTTGTCGAGCCGCAGCACGCTGCCCGTGCGATACGGCCGCGCGTACGAACGCGTCAACACGACGCGGGCGCCCGCGGCTCGAAGCAGGCGGCCGAGATTCTCACCGATCGCAAGCGTCACGGCGTTCTCACGGACGCCGTCCGGACCGACCGCGCCGACGTTGAGCGGCGAGCCGTCCGGGGTGCGCGTGCCGTGTCCGGGATCGACGACGAAGGTTCGGCCCGCAAGCTCCGTGGCTCGCGCCGGAGAGCAGTAGAGAGCTGCGACCGCGCACGACAGCGCGAGGATTCGACGACCTTGCATTCGTACGCTGAACCCGCTTTGAAGCGCCATACGTTCTTGTGCGGTAGCGTTGCCGTCACGTTCCTGCCGACGTCCGCGCGAGCGTCGGCGCTCGAGGACCAACTAACGCGCCTCGCGACGGAATCCTCAGGGACGGTTGGGATTTACGCTCGCAAACTCGGCGTGACTTCCCCCGTCACCTACAACGCGGACCTTGTTTTTCCGGCCGCATCCGTTATCAAACTCGTGATCTTCGTCGCGTTGTATCAGTTCGCGGAGCACGAACCGGACGTGTTCGCGCGGCGCATCACGCTCCAACTGAGCGACTTCGTCGGCGGCTCGGAGATACTCGACGGCTACAACCCCGGACAGTCGATCGCCATCGTGACGCTCGCGCGAGCGATGATCGAGCAGAGCGACAATACCGCCTCGAACGTGCTGCTCGACTATCTCGGCTTCGACCGCATCCGCGCGACGATCCACCAAGCCGGGCTCGCGCACACGCAGCTCAAGCGGCATTTCATGGACGTCAACGCCATCTTCCACCACAGCGAAAATCTGACGACGCCGCGCGATATGGGCATGCTGCTTTCGCAGCTCGAACGCGGCGCGCACGAAGGTCTGCGCACGATCGCGTCGCCCGCATCGTGCCGCAAGATGATCGACATTCTGCTGCATCAAGAAGACCGGGACAAAATCGCGCGCGGCTTGCCCAGGGGACTTCCGCTCGCGGATAAGACGGGCGAAATCGACGGCGTTCGCAACGACGTCGGCATCATCGATCCCTACGGCGAGACGCCGTACGTGCTGGCGGTGCTGACGAAGGATCTCAACGATTTCTCGCTCGGCAACATCGCGATTCGCCGGATCGCGACCGCCGTGCACAGCGCCCTCTACTGAGCTCCGCGGCGCCGCCCGGCTCGCGTGCGAGCGAAGTCGGTTACGGCGCGGGTTCGACCGTCACTTTTTCCATCACGTCCCCGACTCGAATGTTCGCAACGACGTCTTGACCTTCGACCGTTTGCCCGAAGACGGTGTACTGCTTATCGAGAAAGCGCGCGTCGCCGAGACAAATGTAGAACTGCGAGCCGCCGGAATTCGGACTCGCGGAACGTGCCATCGCGACCGTCCCGGCAACGTGCGGCTTATCGTTGAACTCCGCGTCGAGCATGTAACCGGGACCGCCCGTGCCGGTGCCCTGCGGATCCCCGCCCTGGATGACGAAGCCGGGCTCGACGCGATGAAAGGTCAGCCCGTCGTAGAAGCCCGCGCGCGCCAGTTTAATGAAGGCGGCGCTGTGCTGTTTCGCATCGTGCGGATAGAACGTGAAGACGATATCACCCTTGTTCGTCTTGATGCGAGCGCGCGCCGATTCGGCTTCCTTCGCGAGCGTATCGAGTTCGGCGCCGGTCGGCGCGGTATTGGTCGGCATTGTTCCTCCTCAACGTCACGCGATCGTGCTCGGCGGCCGCGCGGACAAACGGACGGGGCGTTGTGCGGCTCGCCCCCAGACACCTGTCGGCTTCGTGACCCCCATCACGCGGCCGCGCCCCTCGGAGCGCCATGATGGGCGAAAGCAAGACCAATCGGGGGCGTTAGCCGTTGTTCGAATCCCAAGCGGACGTTATCGAGCGCGACGATTTCTGTTCGCTCGCGCCGATCGGTTGGCTTCATCACAAGATGCAGGACAGCTTCTTTCTCGTCGTGGGCACCGGTTCGTGTCAAGGTTTCCTGCAGACTGCGCTCGGTGTGATGATTTTCGCGAAACCCCGCTTTGCGACGGCCGTCCTCGACGAGGACGATCTCGGCGGCGCCGATCCCCTGACGGGACTGCGGCCGCTGATGTCGGCACTCGTCGCCGAACACGCACCACGGGCGGTCTTCCTCGCCTCGACCTGCACGCCCGAAATCCTCAAGATGAATATCTCCGGCTGCGCCGCGCCGCTCGAGGCGGAGTTCGGCGTTCGCGTGTACCCGTGCCGGCTCGACGGCTTCGACCCGGCATACACGCAGGGCGAGGACCACGTACTGCAAGCGATGATCGCGCGCGCCCCATCCACGGCGGAGCGCAATCTCGTGATCCTCGGCTGCCTCTCCGCGCTCGAAGAAGCCGAGCTGCGACTCGAGTGCCGCGCGATGGAACTGCCGGAACCGCAATTTTTGCCCGGCGAAAGCGCGCTCGACGTGCCGCCAATCGGCCCGCAGACCGTGCTCGCGCCCGTCCATCCGTATCTCTTCGGCGCCGCTTCCTACGCGCAACGCGAGCGCGGCTGTGCGCTGCATAAGACCTTGTTTCCCTACGGTCCCGACGGCACGCGCGCGTTTTACGAGACCCTGGCAAAGGCGTTCGGGAAGACCGCTTCGTACGCGGACCGCGAACGCGAAGCGTGGGCCGCACTCGAACCGCAAATAGCCCCCTTACGCGGCAAGTCCATCGCCTTCTGCTCCGACGCGATGCTCGAACTGCCGCTCGCGCGGACGCTGCGGGCGGCGGGTGCACGCGTCGACATCGTCGGCACGCCGAACGTGTACAAAAAATTTCACGCCCTCGAAACGGCCGCGCTTTCGGACGTCGAGATCCTGGAACGCCCCGACCGGTTCGAATTATTCGCGCGCCTCTGCGAGAGCCGTCCGGACCTCGTCGTCGCGAACCTCAACGTCGCAAATTCGCTCGAAGGGATGGGGTTCGCGGTCAAGTGGTCGACGGAACTAACGTTCCAGCCGATCCACGGCTTCAGCGGCGCGGCGACGTTATTCGGCATGTTCGCTGCGTCCGTGCGGCGTCACGAAGCGCAGGCGGCACGCCGGCAGCACGACGGCACGTCCGGTACGCCGATCGACCTGTCGTTCTTCCGCAACCCGGTGCGGGCGTGAAACTCGCACTCTGGTCGTACGAAGCGCCGGCGCACGTCGGCGTCGCGAAAGCAGCAGCCTCGTTTGCCAACGTCCACTGCGTGTTGCGCGCACCCAAGGGTGACGGCTACGGGACGATCATGCTCGCGATGTTCGAGCGGCTGGGAGTCGTCGCGCCGCTCTCGGTCAGCGCGATGTCGGAAGCGACGCTCGCAGGTGCGGCCGCAAACGTACCGCACTTGCTACGCGAGATCGACGCTCGCCATGCGCCGGAATTAATCGTTCTCACGCGCAGCGCGACGGCGTCCGTGCTCCAAGAACCACTCGCCGGCGAGATCGCGATGATGCCGGCCGGGTCGCTGCGCGCGGAAGTGTTGCAGGCGAGCGCGCACCCGATGCGCGACACGGAATTGTCCGCGTTCGCGCGGACGACGCGCGAAATCGTAGCCCATTACGCGCAGGACGTCATGCGCAGCGAGCGACCGTCGGTCAATCTCGTCGGACCGTCGCTGCTGGGCTTTCACGACCGTTCGAACGTCGAGGCGCTGCGCCGCACGCTCGCCGACGTCGGCATCGATGTGAACGCCGTCGTGCCGCTCGGCGCTTCGCCGCAAGATCTGCGCGGCATCGGGCGTGCCTGGGTCAACGTCGCGACGGCGCACGAGCTCGCGCTGCCGACCCTCGAATATTTGCGCGAACGCTTCGGGACGCCGTTCGCGCGCGAACTGCCGTACGGCGAAGCCGGTACGACGCGCTTCTTACGCGAGCTGTGCGGGCTGTGCGAGATCCCGGCACAGCGTATCGAAGTCGCCGCCCGCCGGAGTCAGCTCCTCTGGTACGCGCGCACGGTCGACGCCCACGCGCTCTCCTCGAAGCGCGTCGGCGTCTTCGGCGCGCCGACGGTCGCGGCCGCCGTCGCACGGGTGATGCGCGACGAGCTGGATATGGAAGTCGACTTCGTCGGAACGTATGCGCTCGACTGGGGCGGATGGTTGCGCGAACGCGTCGCCGACATCACGTCGGACGTACTCGTTACCGAAGACTACCGCGCCGTCGCGCGCGAAATCGATCGCACGCGGCCGGATATCGTGTTCGGTTCGCAGATGGAACGCCACTCGGCAAGCGCCGTCGGCGTTCCGTGCGCGGTCGTCTCTCCGCCCGCGCACATTCTCAATTTTCCGCTCGGCTACGTACCGTTCGTTGGCTACGACGGCGCCAATCACATCGGCGATCTGGTGAATGCGACGCAGGTGCTCGGACTCGAACACCATCTCATCGAAACGTTCGGGCCGCGCGGTCAGGGGCGCTTCGCAGAGGCAGCGCCCGAACCCGAAGCGGAGCGTGCGGCCGCACCGCAGGCCCCGGAAGACGGCGCGCCCGTTTGGGACCCCGCGGCAGAACGGCTGCTCGGACGCGTGCCCTTCTTCGTCCGTAAGAAAGCGCGCGCGAACGTCGAGCGCTATGCTCGCGAGCGTTCCCTCGCGACGATCGACGAAGCCGTGATGCTGCGCGCGCGCGAGCATGTCGGTGGGTAGCTCCGCGCCGACGCCGCTGCGCGATTCGGCGCGAGCGACGGTCGAAACGGTCGGACAGTTCGGCGCGCTGATGCTGCCGTTCGCGAATCGCACCAGCGGAGCGGCGCGCATCAACGCGTCGCTGCGGACGTTCGCGAAACCCGGGACGTGGTTCGCACCGATGTGGGCCATGCTCGTCGGCTGCGTGGCGGGCGGCGCGACGTGGACGCTGCCCGCGGTCGCCCGGGTGCTGCTCGGCATGGTCCTCGCGGGGCCGCTGTTGTGCGCTTTTTCGCAAATTGCCAACGACTGGTTCGATCGCGATGTCGATCGTATCAACGAACCGGAGCGTCCGACCGCCGCGAACGTGCTCGCGCCGAAAACGGTCTTGACGGCCGCCCTCGTCCTGGGAGCGAGCGCGCTCGGCCTGGCAGCAGCGCTCGGTACGGCCGTCCTCTGGCTCGCTCTCGGCGGCATCGCGCTCGCGCTCGCCTACAGCGCGCCGCCGCTACGGCTCAAAGCGCGTAACGGCTGGCTTGCGAATGCGGCCTGCGCTTTTTCATACGAAGGTTTCCCCTGGGTCGCCGGGGCTGCAATCTTCGGCCGTATTACGACCGGAACGCTCGTGCTCGCAACGCTGTACTCGCTCGGCTCGCACGGGTTGATGACGCTCAACGATTTTAAAAGCTACGAAGGCGACCGGCGCCTGGGGCTGCGCTCTCTACCCGTGCTGCTCGGGCTCGACGGAGCGCTGCGCGCCGCTTTCGCGTTCATCGACATTTTCCAGGTGCTGGCAATCGCTTACGTTCTGGCCCACCGCGCTTGGCTCGCGGCGGCCTGCATGCTCGTCTTGTTCGTCGTCCAGTTACCGATGCAGCGCCGGCTCGCGACCGATCCCAAAGGCCTCGCGCCCTGGTATTGCGCGAGCGCCATTCCGCCATTCGTTTGGAGCATGCTCGTCTCCGCACTCGCCGTTCGTTATGGAGTATTATAGTGCTTGCTTTCGTACATAACCGTAAAGTCGCTCGGCGCTTTTCCGATCTCGCGGCGTCGCTCGTCGCTCAAAGGACGCTGTCCTTCTTCGCTCCTCCCTCCTCGCGAGATCGAAAAATCGCTCTCGCTTTATTTACGGCTATGTACGAAAGCAAGCACTAGTGGATGTCATCGTCGTCGGTGCCAATGTCGGTGGAAGCGTCACTGCGGGCGACCTTGCAGCGAGCGGAGCGAACGTAACGTTACTCGAGCGCGATTTCCGGCGTAAAAAGCCGTGCGGCGGCGCGATTCCGCCCAAGGCCATTACGGAATTCGGTATTCCCGAGCAGATCATCGAACGCAAAACCAAGCGCGCCGTCATTATCGGCCCGAGCGGCAGTACGGTCGAGATGGACGTTCGCGGCACGCAGACCACAAACGACGATTACATCGCGATGGTCACGCGCGAGGTGCTCGATCGTACGATGCGCGCCAAGGCCCAAGACGCGGGCGCCGACTTACGCGAGGCGACGTTCGTTTCGCACGAGACGGACGCTCATGGCAAAATCCGGGTCGCCGTTCGGTATAAGGACGGGCGCGAAGAAACACTCGTCGCCGACGCCCTCGTCGGAGCCGACGGCGCGGGCTCCGCAGTTGCGAAGTCGTGCGGGCGGCCGGCGATCAAACACGCGTCCGCAATTCAAGAACGGCTCTATCTGCCGGACGACGCGATGGCGTACTACGCGCAGCGCGCCGAGCTCTACCTCGGCGAAGACGTCTCACCCGATTTCTATGGGTGGGTGTTTCCGAAAAGCGACCATGTCGCCGTCGGAACGGGCTGCCGTCCGGAGCATGCGAATCGCTCGTACGCGTTTCTCGAAGGCGTGAAGCGTCGTGCCGGATCGAAGTTGCACGGCGCGAAACGGGTGCTTCTCGAAGGCCATCCGCTTCCGATGGCGCGCTATAAGAAGCTGGTCTACGGGCGCACGTTGCTCGTCGGAGATGCGGGCGGTATGGTCGCGCACACCTCGGGCGAAGGCATCTATTTCGCGATGGCGGCCGGACGTATGGCAGCGCAAACGCTCATGGCTCATTTCGGCGATCCGAAGACACCGCTCGAACGCTACGAGAAGATGTGGCAGAAGAAATACGGCGTCATGTTCGATTTTCTCGAAGCTCTCGAGAAATGGTCGTATTGCGGGAACCGCAATCGCGAATTTTTCGTCGATATGTGTGACACCAAAGAAGTCCAGACGCTAACCTTCGATAGTTATCTGTTCAAACAGATGGCGACGGTGATGCCGGGACATCACGCGCGCATGGTCGTTAATGGAGTTAAAGCTGCCGTGAGGAATTGGATGCATCCGAAGACCGCTCTCCTGGCGGGGCCGCCTCAAATAACGGCTAAGGAAGCGTTGCTGGCGACGCGCGGCGCGCTCGCGGACGGCACCGGCGTCGACGATCGAACGTACGCACATGCGGGTTAGCGCATTACGCCAGATCGTGAGCGGGATCGTCATCCTGGCGCTAGCCGCCGTCATTTTTTCCTACAGCCGGCTGATTCGCACGGTCGAAAGTGCCGCCACCGCCGCAGGCGTCGTCGATTCGGAGGTCGCGGGAGGCTAAAGCGAGTCTGCGACGGCCCGGAGGGTTGACGCCCCTCGAGAGGCATGATAGCCTGCCGAGTAATGAACGCGTCCGTACGACTTCTGAGCGAGGCCATTTCCGGCCCCATCCGGGCCCGGCTTCGTTCGTCGTAGTATACAGCAACACACGATGGACCTCGCCGCTAGGGCGAGGTTTTTTTGTTTCGGGGGGAATCATGCCGAGCGCGCCGCTGAAACACATGCAAATCGCACCATATTACTGGTTCGACGGCGAAATCTCGCTGCGCGAGCACGTGAGCGTCGATCCGTTCGCGCACGGGCTTCACTACGGTACCGGCGTCTTCGAAGGCATCCGCGCGTATCTGACGCCTCGCGGCCCAGGTATCTTCCGGCTACGCGAGCACATGGAGCGCTTCGAGCGCTCCGCGGCCATGTATCAGCTCAAGCTGGCATGGAACGTTCCGGCGCTGTGTGCCGCGATCGTCGAAACGCTACGGCGTAACGAACTCGATTCGGCCTATATCAGACCGCTCGCCTTCTATGGCGAACGAACCATCTCGCTGGCGCCCTGTTTCTTCTGCCCCACTCACGTGCTGGTCGCGTTTCGCGCGCTCGGTGATTACTTCGGCGCCGGACAAGCGCTCGGCATCCGCACGACCATCTCGTCATGGCGCAAGTTCTCATCCAAGGCGTTGCCCTCGACCGTCAAGGCCGCCGGCCACTACGCCAACTCGGTCCTGGCGATGCAGGATGCCGTCGGGCGCGGCTTCGACGAAGCGATCCTGCTCAACGATCGCGGGGACGTTGCGGAGGGGACGGGCGAAAACGTGTTCCTCGTGAAGGACGGCGTGCTGCGCACGAACGATCGCTCTGCCGACGTCCTGCACGGCATCACGCGCGGCACGGTGATCGAACTCGCGCACGACCTCGGTATTCCGCTCGAGATAACGAATATCACGGTTACCGATTTGCACGAAGCCGATGAGGCGTTCTTTACGGGAACGGCGGTAGAAGTTACGCCGATCGCTTGCATCGACGAACACGTGTATCCGTCGGCCCGGCCGGTGACGGCGCGGCTTCGCGCGGCGTACGCGCGTGCGATCGCCGGTGAAGATGAACGGCATCCCGAGTGGGTGACGTACGTCGATGCCGAGCGGCCGCTCACGGCCGCAAGTTACTAGCGGCACCGTTGCCCGCTAAAATCCTTCGCTCGCTAGCGATGTTCGCAGCATGCGCTGCGACGCTGGCTTCGGCCGGCGCGCAAACTCCCGATGCGGTTGCGCCGCTGCCGCTCGACCCGGCGGTCGCCGGGCTCGTCGCTGCGGTGTCGCCCGAGCGGCTGCGCGCGACGGACATGCAGCTCGTTGCCTTCGGCACGCGCAATCTTTTTTCGGAACGCCTTGGCTCACGGCGGCGCGGTGTCTATGCTGCCCGCGATTGGCTCGCGGCGCAGTTCCGCGCGGCAGGCGAGGCGAGCCGTGGGCGGCTGTCCGTAGCGTACGATACCTACGTGCAGCCGAAGACGGAACATACGCCGCGCGCGGTCGAAGTCTCGAGCGTCATCGCGACGCTGCGCGGCGACGATCCCTCGCGCGGAACCTATGTCATTTCGAGCCATTACGATTCCCGCAACTCCGACGGCAACGACGCGACACGCGACGCGCCCGGAGCGGACGATAACGGCTCGGCAACGTCGGCCGTACTCGAAGCCGCGCGTATTTTGGCGCCGGTGCACTTTGCAGGTACGATCGTCTTTGCGTGCTTCGACGGCGAAGAGCAAGGCTTATTCGGTTCGGCGCATTTCGCACAGTCGCTGGCGGCGCAAGGCGTTCGCGTCTCGGCCGACCTCAACGACGACATCATCGGAGCATCGCAGGGGCACGACGGTGAAGCCGCCCCGAATGACGTGCGGCTCTTTAGTGAGGCGCTGCCGGCCGAAGCGGATCCGAAACGCGTAAACGTCCTCGGCGACGAAAACGATTCGGCTGCGCGTGAGCTCGCGCGTTTCACGAAAGAGACGGGCGAAGCGTACGTTCCGAGTATGCACGTCGCGCTCGTGTATCGTAGCGACCGTTTCTTGCGCGGCGGCGACCAACAGTCGTTCGCGGGCGCCGGAGACCCGGCCGTGCGTTTCGTCGAAGCGCACGAGAATTTCGATCACCAGCATCAGAACGTGCGCGTCGAGGGCGGCGTCCAGTACGGCGATCTCTTGCGCTTCGTCGACTTCGATTATCTCGCACGCGTCACGCAGCTCAACGTGGCCGCCCTCGCGACGCTGGCTCTGACGGTGCCGCCGCCCGCGGCGCGGCTACTCGCAAAAGCGCTCGGCTATGATTCGACTCTTGCCTGGGACACCGTTCCCGGAGCGGCGACCTACGAACTCGTGTGGCGACGTACGGACGAACCCGTCTGGACGCACGCGCGGGATGTCGGCAACGTGACCTCCGCAACGCTGCCGCTCTCGAAGGACGACTGGCTCTTCGGCGTCCGCAGCGTCGACGCGGCCGGGCGGCGCAGCGTGGTCGCGTTTCCGGTGCCGGTTCGCCGTTAGCGGCTAGTGCTTGCTTTCGTAAATAACCGTAAATGAAGCGAGAGCGATTTTTCGATCTCGCAAGGAGGGAGGAGCGAAGAAGGACAGCGTCCTTTGAGCGACGAGCGACGCCGCGAGATCGGAAAAGCGTCGAGCGACTTTACGGTTATTTACGAAAGCAAGCACTAAGCGCTATCGCGCGCGATCCGATCGATCGCCGCGGCGAGCCGGAAGTCGCGTTCGGTTAATGCGCCGGCGTCGTGCGACGACAGCGTGAAGGCGACTTCGTTCCAGGAAAGGGCGATATCCGGATGATGGTTTTGCAGATTCGCTTCTGCTGCCACGGCATTGACGAAGCGCATCGCGCCGTCGAAGTTCTTACGATCGAAGGTTTTCGAGATTGCGACGCCGTCGCGATGCCAACCGTCCAGCCGGGCGAGCGCACGCGCGATGTCATCCTCTGAAAAGTTCATACCACTCCTGCCGCTTGCAAATCGCCAAATGCGCCGTCGACGGCCGCGAGCGTAAGCCCGATCTCTTGCTCCCCGTGTTCGGTCGAAAGAAACATCACTTCGTTGGCCGAGGGCGCGAGGAGAATGCGGCGCTCGCGCATGGCATGATAGTAGGTTGCGAAGGCGCGTCCGTCCGCCTGCGCGCGCTCGTCGTAATCTTGCGCGGCGACGCCGCACCGAAACGCGAAATCGACCATGCTCGCATACTGGGTTACGCCCAAGTCGAGGCCGCGGGCGGCAAAGATGTCCCGGATGCCGTCCGCCAGGGCGCGGGCTCGTGCGGCGAGGCGGAAGTACACGTTCGCATCGCTCTCGATGAGATCGAGCACGCGGTGCGCGACTCCGACGCCGAATGGATTACCGGAGAACGTGCCCCCCGTAAAAGCGCCACCTTGCGGAGCGAGCGCGGCCATGACGTCCGCGCGGCCGCCGAATGCGGCGAGCGGAAAACCGCCGCCCATGATCTTGCCGAGTGCGGTCAGATCCGGCCGGTGACCGCTCTCCCCTTGCGCTCCCCCGAGCCCCAGGCGCAGCCAGGTGATGACCTCGTCGAAGATGACGAGCGCGCCCGCCCGCCGCGCGCGTGCGAAGAGACCGTCGATGAAGCCCGGCTTCGGAAGCACCAGCCCCATGTTCGCAACGACCGGCTCGACGACGATCGCGGCGAGTTCCGCTTCCCGCCCCGCGAGGTTCGCATCCAGATCGTCGAGCGCGTTGAAGCGCGAGACGACGCTATCCGCGCGGACCCCGGCGGGAATGCCGCTGCGGCCGCGCGCCGGAGCCTCGGCGGAGGCGCCTGCACCGTGGAGCGCAGCATCGAAATGACCGTGATAGTTGCCTGCGAAGCGGGCGACGAGGTTGCGCCCCGTAAAGGCCCGCGCGACGCGCACCGCGCTCATCATAGCTTCCGTACCGGTGCTGACGAAACGTAGGCGCTGCATGGACGGCAGGTGGCGCGAAATCCGTTCCGCGAGCCGCACTTCTTCTTCGCTCGTCGAACCGAAAACGGTCCCGCGGGAAGCGAGCATATCGAGCCCGAGCACGAGTGCCGGAGGCGCGTGACCGAACAGAAGCGGACCGTAAGCCATCACGTAGTCGACGTAGGCATTGCCCGCCGCATCGAAGGCGTAGGCTCCGCTTCCACGGGCCTGCACGAACGGTTCGCCGCCGACTGCGGCGCCCGCGCGCACGGGCGAGCTCGCTCCACCGGCTAGCGCACTCGCACCCATGCTGCGTTGCAGTCTCATTCGCGGGGCGACTTGCCTCCGCCGCCGTGCAGCGCCTGCACGGATTGCGCTGCGCTGAATCCGTACTGCCGTCAGCGTCGCGCGATGCAAATCGTCGCCCGGTCGGAATCGAAATTGAGGCGCACGAAAACGACGCTCACCCGCTGCGTGCCGCGGGCGAAGGGAAACTCGAATTCGAACGGCTCGATGCTCGTCTCGGGCGACGTTAAAAAGTCGGTGAAGCGACCTTCAAAATCGCGTAGCGCCGTACACGGCGCAACGTCGTGAAAGAAGTTCCGTCCGAGTACCCGCGCGCGTGTCAGGCCGGCGAGTTCGCTCTCGTAGGCGTTGTATTCGAGAATGATTCCGGCCCGATCGACGACGATGACGCCGAAGGGCAACGCATCGAGATCCGCACCGAGTATCGCAGCGCGCTCGAGATCGAAAGGTTGGAAGGCATTCATGCTCCGGCTGAGATTCCTTATCCGTTCAAGGTAAACGAGCCGACGGTCGCCGCCGCTCTTCGCACGTCCCAAGGCAGCGTCCGCGCGCCGTCCGCGAGGGCGCGCTCGTTTCCGCCGTAGCTCGCGGCGCCCCGGGCTTCGAAGGCGAAACGTGAGCGACCCAGCCGCTGCGCAGCGGCGAGCGCGTGCATCGCGCCGCCCTGCGCGTCGCTCTGCACGAGAACGATCGCGACGGCATGTGCGGCCTGCAAGCGGTCCCGCCGGACGAGAGACCACTTCGTTACGGCTTCATCCGGTAGCGTTTCGCTGAGAATCGCGCCGCCCGCAGCGACGATGCGATCCTCGAGCGCGCGGTGCTCGGGAGGATACGTATTGCCCAGGCCGTGCCCGACATAGGCGAGCGTCGGCGTGCCGCTTGCGAGCGCGCCTTCGTGCGCCGCCGCGTCGATGCCGCGCGCGAGGCCGCTGACGATCGGACCCGGCAGCGCGGCGGCTAGCGCTCGCGCCGCTCGCACGGCGCGCGCGTCCGGCGTACGCGAGCCGACGATCGCCGTTCCCTCGCGCCAGCGGCTGCGCGCGGGCAGCGTTCCGCGCACGGTTAAGAAGGCCGGTGCATCGGAAAGTTCGCGTAAGCCCGCGGGATAGTCCGTGTCTTCGATAGCGACGACACGGCCGCCGAGCGCCTCGAGCCGTGCGAGCGCGAACCGCGCGTCGCGACGTGCCTCCGCCAGCCGGATAACGGATTCGTTGGCGAGCCAATCGCGCAGCGCCCCATCTTCCCCGCGCGCGAGCGCACGCATGCGCCGCGCCGGAATGCGTAGCAGCGCCGCGGCGAGCAACACGAGAGGCGCGACCGACGGCACCCGCAGCGATTAGCGATTCGGTGCGTAAGCTGCAACGATCTCTTCCACGATGGCGCGATCGACGGGCACGTTACGGTTTCGGGCCAAGCGTTCGGCTTCGCTACGCAGCTTCTTCGTAACGGAAACGCGGACGAAGAACGGGACGCGTTTAATGGCCTTCTCTGCGACCGCCTTCGCTTCGTCCGTCCAGACGAGCGCGCTATTCTGCCCCTTACCGGCCTCCGCGACGACGCCGTGCGCTTCGCGCAAGATTTCCGCAGTCGGCTTAGCTGCCTGTTGCGGCGGCGCGTAGGATGTGGGCAAATTAGCGAACAGCGTGTCGAACAGAATCTCGCAGACGACCTGCAGCAACCAAACCGCGCCGGCATAACCGACGTAGGGCGTGCCCGTCGCGCGGCGTACGACCGCGCCCGGAAACGACGCCTGGTAAAAACGGGACGGCAGCTTCTCCTGCGCGATAATCATGCGTTCGTTGATCGAACCGAACACGAGCATCGGGCTCGGACTCGCATCCGCGAGCGCCGCCCGAACCGCCTCGTTCGGGGCACTTTGCGGGCCCGTGCGGTAGGCGCTGTAAACGACCGGCAACCCCAGTTCGCCGCCCAGATAGCGCTCCAAACCGTCTTTGTAACTCGGCGGCGCAACGATCGCGATCGGACTGTTGGCGAAGAAGTCGCTATGAGTCGAGCGCCAGATGTCCTGCCATGCGGCAAGCGTCGTCAGTTTCTCGCGTTTCACGAACGCCTCGGCCTCAGTTGCGAGACCGAGAACAGCACCGAGCTCGCGTACGAATTGCGTCGTCTCTTCGAGACCGAACGGCGCGTAGAACACGGGCAGCCCGACCTCCCGGGCCAGCGACGCGCCGAATTCGCGATACATCACGATCGTCGCCGCGGCGTCCGGCAAGCGCGGCGTATCGTACGAATTCGCTTCGAACGGGAAGACCGCGTTAATCTCCGCCCCGATGCCCGCTACGATGCGTTTTATTTCCGCCAGGTCGCTATACGAATTGAAGCAGCCGTACGTCGGGCCGATGATGTTGACGCTGGGGCGCGTGAGCACCGGCAACGCTACGCTCTGCGGCCGCCTGAAATGGGCGCGGTTTTGCCACAGGAAGAGCAACGCCCGGTCACGCGCGTACCACTCGTCGTCGTCTAGCGATTGCGCGTTGAAGAAGAGCGGCGAACCCGGAACGTCCTCGTCGACCGTCGTCCAGGCCGCTCCGATGAGCTCGGACATCGGCGTGCTGACGATGAACACTTGGCGCCCGTCCGTATTCGCGCGCGTCACTTTCTCTTTGAGCACGCCGAGGGTGCCGGCGATCGTCACTTCGTTCTCGGAGAGTTCGGAGCAAGTTACGTTTTGCAGATATGGGATGCTGTCCGTATAGTTGATGACGGCAACGGCCGGCATCACATGGCAGCCGACCGGACCGTCCAGGACGACGTTGCCGTCGCGCAGGCTCGCGAAAACCTGCATCGCACCCGTATCGCCGCCCGCATGATCGAGATCCGTGACGCGCGTGCGGATCGGCGTGTTCGCGACATCGCTCGGCAGTTCTTGTTTGAGCCCCATCAGTCGAGCGTCTCGAACGCGCGACTCGAGTCAGGCGTTGCGACGGCGGTCCCGCCGCCGTACGCGTTATTCGCGAGCAGATGTTCCGTGAGATCGATCTTCGGTGCCCATGACGTCTGCGTTCGTTTCGGCGTTCCCGTCTCACTGAAGAAACTCGCGATCTTGTGATAACGCTCTTTGCTCCGATACGTCGCCATGATGAGCGAGAGAATGTCGCTCGCACCGTCCGCAAACATCAGGGAGCGCGTTGCCATCGCATTCGTGTAGTAGAGCGATGGGATGCCGAGTTCTTTGGCATGTGCGCAGAGCGGCGTCGTACCGATGACGCAGTCGTAGTCGTGATCTTCGAGCGCACCGATCTCATCATCGAAGTTCGCGCCGTACAACACGGTGCAGCCGCGTTCGCGCAGCCACGCCTCTTCGGTTCGCGCGAGCGGGTTGGTGTTGACCGCGGTCGAGAGATACGGTACGGATGCGCCCGCTTCAATCAAGAGCCGCACGAGTAAGAACTCGTGGCCCTCGTAGCCGGCGACCATGAACGTGAGCCCTGCAAGCGGATAGTCCGCCATTGCCGCAACGACCTTATCGCGTTCTTCGACCGCGACGGCTTCGACGACGGCGCGGTTGAGCTTCAGCGTTTCTCCGATACCGCGGATCCAACCGTAGGTTCCGTCGACACCGACGGGTGCGCCCTCCAGAAACGGCAACCCTTGCTTCATCTTCATCCGCTTTACGCTTTCGCTGTAGAACGGATGCAACGGCGCGTTGAGCGCTCCGTCGACCATCGCAACGTAATCGTTCCAACGCGGACCCGGAACTTGCGTGTTGACGTGCGTTCCGATACGGCGCAAAACCTCGTCGATCTTCATCGGATCGCTTGGAAAGACTTCACCGATGAGATTCACGCCGGCGCGCGTCTTCCGTTGCGCGGGCAAACGCCATACGAGTGAATCGACGACGATGTCCTTCGCGCGCGCGTGCGTATGCACGGAGTACGCGGGCAGCGGTACGTAGACGATTTCGGTATTGCCGACCTGCTTCGGTAACAACTCGAAGGGCAAGCCGACCGTATCCGAAACGCAGAGCGAGCAAATCGGAATGAGCGCCGGCTGATATTTCTCCGCCATTTCGATCGCCATCGCCTTGAGCTCGTCGAACACGGAGCCCTTGGCCCACATCTGTGAAGATACGCCCGGTGAAAAGATGGGCCGGTTCGCGACGTAAAAATGCGCCACGAACGTGTGGCCGTACATGCATCCGTCACCCGAGGAAATCACGATCGGCATCGCATCTTCCATCCGGAGCAAGTTGCGAATGGCGCCGAATGCGGGGCACATCGACGAAGCCTGTTTGCTCATGAGGACCTCCGCGTAAAAGCCTAGACGCCCGGCGGCCGGCGCTCCGTGATGACCATCACCCGGCACGGCAGCCTTCGCCCTCGGCGGTCGCTCGGCGCCACGCTGGCGCCGGCTTCGGGCCGTCGTCCGAAGAGACTGAACGCCGGAGACAGAATGCTTGTGACCTGTAACGCTACTGCCGCAGTGCGAACGGGCGACCCGGAGGTATATCGAAATGGCTGCAGTGCTGACTGGTCTGGCTCCATTCTCCGATGAGGATCTGCAGCGCGTCTCGCGCGAGAATCCCGGTTGGTCTTTCGAACGTGACGATGCAGGTGCGCTTGTCGTGAGCCCGACTGGTACCGATGGAGGGGCGAAGAGCGGTGAAGCCTTCGGACAACTTCGCGACTGGGCGAAAGCGGGTCCCGGGGGGAAAGTCTATGACTCTTCGACCGGCTTCAAGATGCCGACGAATGCCGTACGGTCCCCCGATGCCGCCTGGATCAGTCGAGAGCGGGCCGGCTCATTCGGACCGTCGCAGATGCGTGGATATCGAGAAGTCGTCCCCGACGTCGTGATCGAAGTCGCGTCGCCGACGGATACGTGGGACGACGTAAAAGACAAGATTCACGCCTTTCATCGTTTCGGAGCTCGCTATGCCGTCGCGATAGATCCTTACGCGCGAGAAGTCTATGAACTTGGAGAACCCCCTTCCGGTCTGGCACTCGATTTCGATGCAATCATCGACGCATGAGAAACGTCGCGACGATCTTGCTCAGGCAATCCGCCTACGACGAACGCGGGCTAGGCGAAACGCGCGAACGGCTGGGCGGAGCAATCGTTATTTGTGCGCCGCCGATCGTTGTCAAGCGGTACGTCGGCGCGCCGCGATCGATCGCGGTGACCCGATCGCGGTGACCCGATCGCGCATCAGCGAGACGACGCAGTACGGGCGATACATCCCAAGTGAGCGATTGCGGAGTCCGCGATTCCAGCGGCACGAATCAGCAGCTGGTAGGCGCTAGGAAAGACGGTGCCGTCGTCCTGATGCACTAAGCCTTTGCTGAAGCTACCGATGTAGCCGCCGCCCGCATAGCGCGCTTCATCTCCGTTTCCGCTCGATGAAGCATATTCATGGCGCGCGGCAGCGGCGGCGGCGACAGGCAGCGCGTAGACGAGCTCGGGACGAGTTCGTGCATCCTCCGACGCAACGGTCGCTTCCCCGGCGGATGGCAGTGCGGCGAGCAGTCCGGCTCCCGCCGCACCGACGAACGCGGAGCGTTTCAACGCAACCTCCGCAAGCCGGCACCTGCAACGCCATCCTTCACCGCCGGCCGACAAGGAACGCTCCGTTTGTTCCGTCGGAGAATGTGCTCGACCACGGCGAGACCTCCGTCAGGTGCGGCTGCGCGGTTCGGCGCGCTACCAGTCGGCTGAGGGAACCGCGAACCCGCCCGCGCTGACGACCGTCGGCACGAGCAATTTCTCGGCGTCGTCTTCGCTTTCGACGTAGCGGCGATCGAAGGCACCGCCGTTCGGAATCGCTTTGAGTTCGGGCTCGAGTTCCGGCAGCGACCACAACTCGTCCGAGGAGACCGCAGTCCCGTCCATCGTCGCGGCATTCCCCGAGAGCGCGCACATGAACTCGTGAAAATCGACGCGGTTCGGAAACGCGGCGTCGCGGTGATCGACCGCGTCGATGACTCGCTCGACCGCTGCTGCAACGAGCGGATGCAGCGAACCGCCCGTCGCGAGTTCGCTCTGCGGGATCACGGGTAATGACGCAAGCACCGGGACGCCGAGGAACTCCGCGAGCCGCACGGCCTTCCCGCTCCCGTCGTCTTTGTTTACGAAGAGCCCGAGCAGTCGCGTCTTGCCGCCCTGCTCCGCGAAATAGCGGACGGCCGAAGCGATGTTGTTGGCCGCGTACATCGACTGGCCTTCGTTGCTGCACACGATGACCAGCTTGTCGGCCATCGAACGCGCGATCGGCGTCCCGAAACCGCCACATACGACGTCACCGAGGAAGTCGAGCAGCATGTAATTGAAATTCCACTCAGAGAGGCCCCACTTCTCGAGCAGTTGGAAGCCGAACGTGATGCCCCGGCCGCCGCAACCTCGCGCCGATTCGGGGCCGCCGAGCTCGATGCAGTAGACGCCGTCGCCCTTGAAGATAATATGTTCGGGCGCGAGATCGTCATCGCGCCCGTCTTTCTGAAATTGCGCCCACGTGCCGAGCACCGTCGGAATAAAAGCGCCGCCGAAATGCGTTACGACGCTATCGTGCTTGGGGTCGCAGCCCATCTGCAGAACGCGCTTGTTGCGGTCGGTCAACGTTTTCGCGACCATACTTGTCAGAAACGACTTGCCGGCTCCGCCTTTGCCATAGAATGCGACGGTGCTGTTCTTGCTTACGCCCATTGCAGTATCACTTTCAAAACGGAGGGATCTTCGAACGCCGTTCGATAGGCGCGCTCGTATTCGGCAACGGGAACAACATGCTGCGCGAGGCGCCCGAGCCCGACCGAACCCGTGGCCACGGCATCGCGCGCGGCGAGCAGGTCCGCGTGCTGCCATTCTCGCGCGACGAGCAGCGAGACTTCCTTGACGAACAAATCGACGTACGGTGTTCGCAGCTCATCGTAGTATGAGAGCAGCAAAACCGTGCCCCCCGGTCGCAGCGCCCGGGCGCAGCGCGCGATCTCTTCGGGCTGCCCCGTGGCTTCGACTACCGCATCCAGATCGTGCAGAGCGTGTTCGAGCGTTAGCGCCGAAAGGTCGAGCCGTTCGCATCCCAGCGGCGCGTCGGCGAGGCGCGCACCGTGCACGTCGGCGCACACCACCTGCGCGCCCGCGCGAGCGAGAAAGCGAGCCGCAAACTGTCCGATCGCACCCATGCCGAGCACGCAGATCCGTTGTCCGGCAACGTTGCCCAAGCGCAGCACGCCGTGAAGCGATGTTGCCGCAAGCGCGAGAAGCGGCGCCTGCGAAAGCGGTATCCCCCGCAACGGAATAACTTGCGAAGCTTTTTTAATAAGCCGCGCGGCATTGCCGCCGAACACACCTGCGACGTCGGTATAGCACATGCTGCCCCCGACGAAGACCTCATCGCCGACATCTACGTCCGTCACGCCCGCGCCCGTCCGCACGACGATACCGACGGACTCGTAGCCCGGTACGAGAGGGAAGCGCAGCGTCGGGAAGCCGGGCAACCTGCCCGCAAAAAGAAGCCGTTCGGTTCCGGCTGAGATCGACGAAAACTTCGTATCTACCACGACTTCGTCGGCTGCAGCGACACGTAACGAAACGGCCTGCGTCACGAGCCGGCCGGGCGCCGTAAAAACGATTGCCTGCGTCGTCTCGCCACTCGGCTCGGGGGTCGCGGCGGGAGCGTGGCCGTGAAAGCCGGCCTGCGTCTGCGTGGCGGCAGTCACGCGGCACGCGGCAAGGCGGGGACGTCCTGATCCTTCTTCATGCGCTGCGTCTTATGGATGTATTGAGCGACGTTCGCGACGTACACGGCGTAGGCAAAGCAGAGGACGGCGACGATCGGGCCCATCCGGCCCGGATGCAGCCACGTCATCGCGAGATAGGTCAGCTGCAGGACGAAGACCATAAGCGTCATCACGTCCTCGGCTAAGAATTCGGGCGCAAACCACCACCAGCCGAAGACGTCGCGCTCCCAGAACGAACCGCTAATAACCGCGCCGACCATCAAGCCGATCTTTATGAGTACCGAGACGTGAACCGTATGGAAGGGAACCGCATGTCGGAAATAAGCGATCAGCAGCCCGAGGCTGACGAAAAACGCCAGCAGTTGCCCGATCGCGAACAGAGGATGAATCGTCGTCCAAATACTTGCAGCTCGCCGAGAGCGAACGGAATGGGGTCCCGCTTCAGGCATACATCCTCCGGCCTTAGGCTAAAGCCGACACGCTCGCGGAACGGTGATACCTGTCACGATGCTCCTACCCCCGGCCGCAATCGGCTCCCCGAGCTACGCCCGAGAGCCGGTTACGAGAACGGGAATCGAATTCCGAAGAAGTCGACCCGGCCGGTGCGCTCGATCCTGTAAAGAAAAGGCGGGATGACGAAGGTCGCCGCGAGGCTGCCGACCAGCATGATGATCAGAATCGTTAGAACTGCCATATGGTCCGTGTACCCAGCGAGCACGACCGCGCAGCGCCGCGCTCAAACGATCAGTGCCTCGAGCGAGCGAAGGTCGATCAATTCGAGCGCCTGACCGGCTGCCGCATCTCGCACGTATCCCTTCTGGCGAAAGCGGGCCATATTTCGGGACACCGTCTCACGGGCCGTACCGATCATGTTCGCAAGGTCTTGATGGGTGACCGGCAGATCGATGCGCACGCCTCCCCGATCCGTCGGGACGCCGTACTGTTGGGAGAACTTCACGAGCACGCGCGCGAGCCGCGACGCAACGTCGCGACCGCGAAAATCATCCAGTAACGTCAATGCGTCGCTGACTTGCTCGGAAATCCGCTGCATGAAACTCGTCAGACGCTCGGGCCGCGCGAGCAAGAACGCTTCGAAGACCGCATTCTCGACGGCATAGATATCGCTCGGCTCCATCGCCTCGATGAATACTTCGCGCCAGTATCCGTTGAGAACGGCGCGGTCGCTCCATAACGATCCCGACTGTAAGATCGTGATGAGTATTTCGCGACCGCTCGCAAGCAACTTCGTAACTTTCAGCGTTCCGGAGGCACAATAGAACGTTCTTTCCGGTCTGCGTTCGGGATCGGATAAAACCGCGCCGCTATCGTAGCGGCGCGGCGCGACCTCTAAGAACAACGTTTCGAACGGGCTGTCCAGCGGTGTAGCAATTACAGAAGCGCTTGGAAGACTCCAAAACAAATCCACCTATCGAACAACTCCCGACTCCAAATGCGCCCCCGGATTTTCGGAAAATTCGGGGTGTGCTGCAACGGCTTGGACCGGCGTTTCATCGAGCCCTGCTTTCACGAGCGCGCTCGGCCATTTCGCACCTTGATGACACGTGTAGCACGTGACCGCTTTGATGTTCGGTGGAAGATACTTGTGATTGATATCGTCGACCATCGCCCACATACGATGGGCGATTTTGTTGGTCGGATAGTATTGCAACGAAACGAAATCGGCACTGTTGTGGCAAAAGAGGCAGTTAACGCCGAGCGATTTGACCGCCGAATACATCGAATTCACGACGTAACCGGCCTGCTTCGTCGACTTGTTTGTATAGTTGAGATACTGCACGGGAACGATGTTGTATTTCACACCCATGTGCGGAGCCCCACGGTGACACGTCACGCAACCGACGGCGCCCGAGACCTGATAGTTCGGGTAGTCCGCTTTGACCGGTTCGATCCAATCGTGCTGGGCGGAGTTCGACATGATCTGCATCGTACGGGCGATTTTCTTCGTCGGCGTGTCGTAGGCGAAATTTTGAACGTTATGACAGTACGTGCACTGGACGCCGAGCGCCGTCGTATAGTACGTCATCTGCCCGATCAATTGCACGTACGTGTAATTTTTGAGGACTTGAACGTTGTACAGGCGGCCGGCGGCGTAATTTCGCGGCACGGACTGCGGTTGATTGCTGAAGTCCAAGGGCTTCGCCTGATCGACGGGGCCGTACTGACCGCGGTAGATCTGGTTCGCGCGTTCGTCGTTCTCCACACCGTTTTGGGCCGGATTCGCGAGCGCGTTCGGCACCTGCTCCGCGCGCTCGGGCCGGCCGGCGGCGGACGCGGGCATGACGCCCTGCGGGGTCGTTTCGGGCGTGGCGGCTCTCACGGCCTTGACCATCGGCGCGACCGAACTCGCTACGACCAGGACGATCGCGATCAGCAGCGGAGCGAAGAGTTTACGCATCCCTAATAACCGCCCTGCGGCGACGTGTTGCCGGGCGATTGCATCTGGTTGATTCCGACCGCCGGCTTCTGCGGCATGCCGTTGATGGCCGAGCGCGTAATCGGTCCGTACTGCTGCACCCAGCCGTGGTCGACGCCCCATACATACCAGTCTTTGACGATCGTGCCGGTCGAAATGATGCCGATCGAGGACGCCAAGACCGTCCCCATCGAGAACCACAGCAGCCAATCGTGAATCGTCTTGGGGTTGGCGTTGAAGCCCATCGTCCAGCGCCAGAACAGCATCGACTTATGCGAACCCGAATGCATGTCTTTGATCTCGGCGTCTTCCTGATGACTGCCCTCGGCTGCGGTCGCAAGGATCGTGGCACCGTGCATCCCCCAGAGCATCGTCGACCCGAAGAGGAAGAAGATCGCGAGCATGTGCCACGGGTTGTAATACAGGTTGCCCCACAGAACGCTGAAGTTTTGCGCCCAGTCGAGATCCGAATTAAGTCCGAACCCCGGCGCCTCCGACCACGAGCCCATCGCGAGCGGGCGGAAAAGCCAGATGGTCGCCGTCAGCAGAATTGCCGACAGCCAGGCGAAGAGCAAATAGGGCCGCCACCCAAAGCGAACCAGCCGATCGTAGCAACGACCCGCCCAGCACACGACCGCAGCCGCCCAAAACACGAGTTGGATCTGCCAAAAACCACCCTGCTGCAAGGAGGGTGCCATGCCGAGCCCTTCCGGCGGCAAGATCTGAATGTTCGCGAAGTATTTAAGAACGAGCCAAATGTTGCCTTGCATCTGCTGTATGCCGGCAAACGTGAGAACCGCGAGCCCGGCGATAAAAAAGAAGACCGACAGGATGCCCCACGTACCGAGCCAGATTACGCCCGTCTGCGTCGACATTCCGAAGCGCGAGAGCAACCGGATACTGATCGGCTTTCCCACCCGGATGCCGGCGATGTCGGCGTTGTCGATCGGGCTCGGGCCGGGCAGTTCCAGCGATGGAATGCGCGGGCGCGCAAGAATCGTTGCCATTAATGATGGACCTCAGTGAAACCAAGGGATCTGAAAGTGCCAGAAGTCGACCCAGTCCTTGACGACCGGACCGGAAGTCAGGATACAGAGATCCGACATGATGAGCGTGTAGATCGCGAGCCAGAACCCGAGCACGTGGATCCCGAGTTCGCCGATCGAATACCCGATGTAATCGCGCCAGAAGTTATCGACGTTGGCCGTCTCGACGCTCGGATCGGCATTGGTATTATAGGTCCCGAGAATGGCACTGCCGTGCATGGCGAGCACCATCGCCGTGAGAAAGAATCCGAGCACGCCGTACGCGTGAAACGGGTTCAAGTAGAAATTGTCATACTTGAAGCCGGTATTGGAGACCCATGTCAAGTGGCCGGTGAAACCGAGATCGAAGCCTTCGCACCAGCACCCGAGCAATAACGGGCGGATGATTTCGAGCACGACGAAAGCAGAGATCGCGAAACTGAACATGATCGGGACGTGATAACCCATGTCGAGCTTGCGACAGATCTCCACTTCGCGCAGCGCCCATGCGACGAACGAGATCGTCGCGAAGAGAATGATCAGCTCCCAGTTGCCGCCTTGATAGAACGGCGCGAACCCGAGACCGTACTGCCGCAAGGGCGCCCCGATCGTAACCCGGGCCAGATCGCCGTCGCCCAGTGCCGCGATCGACAAAACGATGATCGCGATGCCGAAGATGGCTGCTCCGACGGAGATCGCTCCGAAGACGCCGACATAAAACCGGCCGACCCAAAAATCGAACGGATCGTCGCCGAGTAAATCGGCGAGGAACGTTCCCCCACGCTTGCGATAGACGCCTTCGAAACTGAGCATGACCGCCTCTCTATCCCAATGTGCGCGAGGGGGGCGCCTCGCCGCCACTCGTCATCGATACCGCCTGGACGACGGGCGCTATTTCGCTCCCGGAGCGGGCGCCGGTGCCGTCTGCTGGGTTGAAGTTTGCGGGAAGATCCAGTTGTACTTCGGTGACGAGAGTACGATGAAATGGATTAGGAACGCGACGACGAGCCCGGCCGCACAATAAGCGGCGAGTACGGCGCGAAAGTTGTACGTTTTGCGAACGATCACTTCAGTCGGTCTCCTACCACGGCCGCCATAGCCACACGAAAATGTGGGCGATGACTGCGATGACGAAAAAAACCCAAGATCCGTAGACGGTCAGGGTGTGCTGCGTCCAATCCCCGTTGTCGAAAAACGGGCGATAGACTTCCGGCACCTGATCGTTGCCTACTTCATATATTCCGGCGGTGGCCGGATCGAGTGTGGCCATGTGCGGGCGGTCTCCCTCCTAGGTGTTGAGTGCCGATAGCGCCGGCCTCACCGATACCATACCAGTTCGAAAGATGCCGCGTTGTAGTCGCTGCTACCGGACTAAGGCGACAGAGAACGCCGTGGCGAGCTTGGCGCGCAGCGGAACGAAAGCGCGACGCCGGAAGACGTCGTATCCGTTGAGTTCGATCGCATTGAGGATGCGGCGGTACAGGCTCAGCGCGAGCCGGACGGTATAGCGCGACTCGGGCGCGAGCAGCGCGATGCCGGGTTCGGCTTGCGCATACAGCGTCCGCACGCGCTCTATCTGAAAGCGCATGAGCGCGACGAACCGCTCGTCGACCACCTGCTCGAAGACGTGTCCTTCCGCGTATCCGAACCGCTCGAGATCTTCCGCCGGCAGATAGATGCGGCCCATCAAGGCGTCCTCGCCGACGTCGCGCAAAATATTGGTGAGCTGCATCGCGCGACCGAGCATGACGCCGTAGTCGAGCGCCTCTGCGCACGCGTAGCCGAGGATGGGCGAAACGAGCAAGCCGACGGTCGAAGCGACGAGGTAGCAATACTCGCACAACTCGTCATAGGTCGCGTAGCGGCGGATCGTAACGTCCATGCGTGCGCCCCGCAGTAGCGCGAGCGCCGGCTCCGCCGGGATGCCGAAGCGGCGCGCAGCATCGGCATATGCAATAAAGATGGGGTCGTCCGCACGCCCGGCCGTGGCGGCTCGGAACCTGTGTTCCAAGCGGTCGAGCGCGAGCAGCCGTTCGGCGGGGGGGCTGATCCGGTCGACGAGATCGTCCGCCGTTCGGCAAAACGCATAGATGGCCCAGACCGCGCGCCGCTTGTCCGGCCCGAGGAACAGCGACGCGAGATAGAACGTCTTCGAGGCGGTGCGTGTAATCTCGCGACAGGTCGCATACGCTGCGCGCAGGCGCAAGTCGGAGTCGGGCGCGTCGGGAGCAGCGCTATCGAAATCCTGATTACGCGCGAACACGAATCGCTTCCACGGCGTGTTCGACGGCGGCTTTGGCGCTACGGACCGCACCTTCGATGCTCGCGGGGAAACGGTGGTTGGTATAGCAGCCGGCGAGGAAGAGATTTGCCACCGGAGTGCGCGAACCGGGCCGCAGTTTTTCAGCGCCCGGACTTGCGCGATAGACGCTCTTGGGAATTCGGACGAGCTTCGCCTTGACGAGGTGCGCGCGTTTCGCAAGCGGATACAGGCGCTCCATATCGCGCATAACTCGCTCGATCACCGCTTCGTCGTCGAGCGCCATGAGATCGTCGGCGGGCGCGACGCACACTTCGACGAACGACTTGTTCGGCCACTCATAGCCGCGCGAGGCCTGCCCGAGATCCGCATGCACGGGCAAGATCGTGCCCGGCGCGAAGATCAAATTCGAGAGCTTGGAGATCTTCCGATCGAACCAAAGATGCGCGTTGATGATCGGGCTCGAGGTCAATTTTCCGACGCCGTACACGAGCGGGTCGCGCAACATGTCGGGCGGTAGCAACTCCGCGGCGTTGTGAACGGGCGTCGCAAGGATCGTCACTTGCGCCCGGTATTCGCGGCCGTCGAGCGTGCGCACTCCTGCGACCCGTTCGCCCTCGAAGAGCAACTCGGCCGCGCCTGCCGACATTTCGACATCTTGTCCCCGTTGACGCACGTGGTCTACGAGCGGTTTCACGAACGCCTCCGAGGGAGGACCGTTCAAGAAGCCAGTTCGGCTCGCATCCTTGCTCGATGCGAAGTAGGCCATCACGCGCAGCATCGCTTCGGCCGAGATTTTATCGACCGGCGTAAAATTGAGCGCGAGCGACATCGGCGCGAAGAACGTTCGCAGCATGTGCTCGCTCATGCCGCGCTTACGATGCCACTGCGCGTACGTAATCTCGTCTTGCCGTTCCGCGTAACGGTGGTCGCCCAGTAGCACCGGCAGCGTGCCTTTGGCAAATAACAGTTTCTCGAGCGTATTGAAGACGTATTTACCATTGAGTACGGCTCCGACGCCGTTGAACGGCGCCGGCAAATCGACGAAGTGAAATTCTTCGAAGACGGGCTCGTTCGCACTCCAGCGTGGCGAAAAACCGGCCGGGAAACCCCACGTCAGCGTGTGCGGCTGCCATAAGACATTATGCGCGATGCCGACGTCGGCGAGTAACTCGTGAACGTTAGCGTAGCCGCCGAAGAACGAATGCAGACCGCTCTCGAGCCAATCTCCGTCGCGATCGCGCCATGACGAGAGCTTGCCGCCCGGGATATGCCGCTTCTCGATCACGAGGGCAGTCTTGCCCGCATCGGCGAGATACTTCGCGGCCGCTAAACCTGCCGGCCCCGCACCGATGATTAAAATATCAGGTTCCGAAGTTGCGATCAGAGGACGAACTCCTGCTTACCGGCTACCGTCGGCATATCGACCGCGGTCAGACCCGCAACGATGATCTCTTCGTACACGTAGCGCATAGACGCCGTCATAGGAACGATCGTTGCCGAGACCGTCGTACCGTCGTACTGCGCTCCCGTGATGGCCGGCGACGCGTTGAGGTGCGAAACGAACGCAACCGCATCGACCGTCTTGCCGGTCAAATTCTTAACGGGCACCGACATCACGACCTTCGTCGCCGCCGAAAGGCCGCGCGAGCGGAGTTTACGCATGATCGGGTCGATGTTTCCGGGGAACTGAAACTGCAGCGTCACTTGAGATTTCGCGGGATCGACGGCGATATCGGTGGCGCCCGCGGTCGCTTCGAGAATCGACTGCACGTCGTACCTCTGCGCGGGATCGACCATGGTCACGGGGATCGTAAGCGATGCCGAAGCGGCCATCGTTCTCCTTTATGTGCACCTAAGGTGCGGAAAGCGTACGTAGGAAGTTGAACTGAGACCGTGACTCCCCGCACAGGACGCGGTGGGGGGCCCGAGTCAATTCTAGCCGAGCTCGTTATAGAAAGTTGTAGCCTGCGCCTCATGGCCTTCACGATCGCCCCCTCGACGAACATTCGCGAACTCGTCGGGGAACTCCCAATAGCGCAAGACGTGTTGTCCGCCTTCGGACTCCAATGCTCCGGCTGCGGGGTCAACAAATATGAGACGCTTGAAGCGGGCGCCAAAGCACACGGTCTGCGCGTCGAGCCGATCGTCGCCGCTCTAAGTCAAGCGCGCCTCTCGGGGCGCGTGCCGACAATCATGAACGACGACCGGCGTCCGCAGGTCGGCGCTCCCGGCGCCTTCGCGCGGCGCGGAACTTTCAAAGCGGTCGTGCCCGTCATGTCCGGCAAAGGCGGAGTCGGCAAATCGCTCACGACGGCGCTCCTCGCGGTCGGGCTACGGCGACAGAATAAGCGAGTCGGCATCCTCGACGCCGATATCACGGGACCGTCGATCCCGCGACTCTTCGGGTTGCGCGAGCCGCTCGGTATCGAGAAGGATCCGAACCAAGCTCCAGGCGCAGCAGCGGGGCAAACGCGGCCCCTCTTCGTACCGGCAACGACCCGCGCCGCAATAGAAGTCGTCAGCGCGAATCTGTTGACGCCCGAAGAAGACACCGCGATGATCTGGCGCGGCCCCATTCTCTCCGGTGTGATTCGGCAATTCTACGAGCAGACGCTCTGGAGCGACCTCGACGTGCTGCTTATCGATCTGCCGCCCGGAACCTCGGATGCTCCGCTCACCGTGCTGCAATCGCTCTCGATCGACGGAGTCGTGCTGGTTACCATGCCGCAGGCGCTCGCGACGATGATCGTGCGCAAAGCCGCCAACCTGATCCACCAGATGAAAAAGCCCATCCTCGGCGTTATCGAGAACATGTCGTATTTCGTCGCGCCGGACACGGGCGTGCGCTACGACCTCTTCGGCCCGTCGTATGCCGACCAAGTCGCTGCGCTGGCCAAAGCCCCGGTCCTGGCCCGGATCCCGATCGATCCCGTGCTCCTGGCCCTGGCAGACGCCGGGCGAGTCGAAGAGACGGAGTCCTCCATTCCTGACGCTCTGGCAACGGCACTGCTCGGGGCGCTCGCCGCCACCCCCAAGGCAAAGGAGACGATCTCGATCATCTGACCGGCAGCCGGCGCCCGAGCACCGCCGTTGACGGACGGCTTCAACGGGTAACGCGGCTCATATGCGTCGTTTTCTGATCGGCACGGCGGCCGGCGCCGTACTCGGCTACGGTTGCCTTCGCAGCGCGCAGGCATTCCAGGAACTGCGCGTCCCGGCCGCTCCGCTCGCGAAGGATCCGGCGCGCTACGGGCGGTTGCGCCGCGCGCTGATGCTCGTCGGTATGGCGCGCTCGCTTGCAGCGTTGACGACGGCCGCGTATGCGATCGGACCGCGCATCGAGCCGCCGCCGGGCGAACGCGAGCCGCGGGCACGCCGCATCGCGCTCCTCGCCGCCGGGCTCGCCCTCTCGGCGCTAATCGAGTTGCCGGGAGATTTCGTCGAAGGCTTCGCCCTCGAACGACGTTACGGCCTTTCGAAGCAGAGTGCCCGCGACTGGGCGCTCGAACACCTCAAAGGCTTCGCTCTCACCCTGGGCATCGCGCTGCCACTGATCGAATTGCTGGCCGCCACCGTCGCGCGCGCGCCGCGCTCGTGGCCTTGGCTCGCGACCGCCGGGAGCTTACCGCTGCTCGTTCTCGCCAATATCGTCGCGCCGGCCTTCATCGCGCCGCTCTTCAATCGATTCGAAGCGCTCGACGGCGCGTTCGCGGATCAGATTCGAGCGCTCGCCGGCCGTTACGGCGCGGGCGATGCGAAGATTCTGCGCGTCGATATGAGCCGCCAGACGGAAAAGGCGAACGCCTACGTGACGGGCTTGTTCGGCATGAAACGGATCGTGATCGGCGACACGCTGCTCGACCGCTTCGAAGCGCGCGAGACGCTCTTCGTCATCGCCCACGAACTCGGGCACTATGTCAAGCGCGACGTGTGGCGCGGGGTGGCCCTCGGCACCCTCGCCGCCGGGGCGGTCTTCTTGGGAGGGCGGAAGGTCGCGCAACGCCCCGGAGAGCGCCTGGATTCGGCGGCCGGCTTAGCGCGTCTCTTCTTCGCAATTTCGCTGCTGGGAACCGTCGCCGGGCCGCCGCTGGCCGCTTTTTCCCGGGCCCGGGAACGGGCGGCCGACCGCTTCGCCATCGTGGCAACGGGCGACCCTGCAGCCGGTGCCGCGGCTTTCGAACGCTTGCGCGAACGCAATCTTGCGGAAGACGAGCAGCCACGCTGGATGGAACTCCTGTTCTCCTCGCATCCGTCGCTCGGGAGCCGCATCGAACGGTTGCGGGGCGCGTTCGCGTAGCAGCGGCCGGCGTGTCAGCGGCCGATAACGGCTTTGAGGGTATTGACGTCGTCGCCCGTGATCGTCGTGTCGAGCTTCTCGGCAACCTGGGCGATCGTGACGAAACCCGCATGCGGGCTGTAAGCCACGCCCTTATCGCGTTCGGTGCCGACATGATACTCGAAGTAGCACGTATACGGCTTGCCTGCGGCCGTATCAAAGCGGTCGACGTGCACGTGACGGGAGGTCAGGGTGTCGTGGAAGGTCTGTATCACGCCGAGCGTGGCGCTATCCGTATCGCCCGGCACCTTCACGATACTGACCGTCGTCCGCTTCGTCCACTTGTCGGCGTTCTCACCCGGGCGGCCAAATTTGAGTTCGAGTTGTGATTTGTCACCGGCTCCTGTGGAAGCGGCGAGGTCCGGGGTTCCAAGGGCCTGGGCGAGTTTTAGGTAAGGCGGCTCGGCCCCGTGCGCGCTCGTCGCGAGTACGAGAAACGCTGCGGTGGAAGCCATGATCGTTCGCATGAGTGGCGCTTTCGCGCTCCTGCAATGTTTGTCATCGGCGGCCGAGGGTACTTCGGTTCACATATGAACCTCAACGTCGCGAAGAGCGTCTTCGCCGCCTTCGGCGAAGATAAGGCTCCGCGACTCGCGGCTGCGATCGCGTTTTCGACGATCTTTTCGATCGCGCCGCTCTTCATCGTCTTGATCGCGATTTTGGGAGCCGTCGTCGGCAGCCACGGTAAGGCCGAGACCGCCCTCGTCGACGTTGTCTCGAAGAACGCGGGCAGCAGCGCCGGAGACACGATCCGGCAGCTCATCAGCGCGAGCTTCAATAAGCCGCGCCAGGGCGTCGTCGCACAGGTCATCGGATGGATCGTCTTCATCTTCGGCGCGACGGGTTTATTCGCGTCGTTGCAAGACGCGCTCAATTCGATTTGGCACGTCGAATCGACCAAAGGCGGCTTCAAGCAGATGCTGCGCGACCGGCTGGCGTCGTTCGGCATGGTCGTCGCGGTCGGGTTTCTGCTGCTCGTAACGTTCGTCGCGAACGGCGCGATCGCGTTCATCGCGTCACACTATTTGGCGCTCATTCCGTTCGGAGCAAATCCCGCCGTCATCACGATCATCAACACGCTCGTCACGTTCGCACTCGTCACCGTTATCTTCGCGCTCCTCTATAAAGTACTGCCCGACGTGAACGTCGCTTGGCACGACGTGTGGATCGGTGCGTTGTTTACCGCCGTCTTATTCGTCATCGGGGAGGCACTGATCGCGCTCTATCTCGCGAAGGCCGGCGTCGCGTCTGCGTACGGCGCTGCCGGCTCGCTGCTGGTCGCCCTCTTGTGGATCTACTATTCCGCGATGATCCTCTTGCTCGGAGCCGAGTTCACGAAGGTTACCGCCAAGAAGGCCGGGCTAACGGCGCCGTCCGTCGTTCGGCAAACGGACGAACATCCCGCCGGCGCCGATCCACGCTATGCCGGTAAGCCTGCGGAATAGGTGTGCAGGAAACGACCGCAGCCGGCGGCATTGCCGGATACCCGTGGCGAACGGCGGCGGCCGGGCTCCTCATCGGGCTGCTGCTGGGACTGGGCGTACCGCAAAGCGACGCCGAACGGGAGCGTATCGCGCCGCTTGCCGCGCGTTTACGGGAGCGCGCCCAAGCCGCCGCTCGCCGAACCTATAACGAGGCACTGACCGCGTTGCTTCACGTGCGCTTTTAAGATTCTATTTCGCAAAAGCACTTGCAGCGGCCGCGCCGCGCCGTCCATTAGCGCCATCGCCTACGCGATGACGGGTGACGAGCGGGTACCGAGCCAAGCGGCTAGGTCGGTTTTCAGGCCGTCGTAGGTGCCCGTCTCGAGCTGCCGGCGCAGCTCGCCGAAAGTTCCGAACGCTTCTGCAAAAGCGTCGTGCTTGTGAATCGACTCGTAGTTGATTTGCGAAGCGAGCACGAACGTATCGTCCCCAAAATCGGCGTACACGTCGAGCGCTCGAGCCATAATGCCGCGGACGACGTCCTCTACGAACTTCGGATTGTGGTGCGCTTTGTTGACCACGAAAAATTCGTCCGGACGTTTGAGGAGATCGTACGTTTCGCTCGACATCGAATTCTCGACGATTTCGACCAGATCGTCCACGCGGATCTCGGGATCGCGTCCGTCTCGCGCACCGAGGAGAATCGTTCCGCGGCCCCGCTGGTTGTGCGTTGCCGCCGGTAACGCATCGAGCGCACGGATTGCCTCCGCTTGGCTGAACCCCGCTTCGACCAGTTCGCCGAGCGAATGTTCGCGCACCATCAGTTGTGCGCAGGGACACGCGGTCATGCCGTCGGCTTCGACGCCGACGACATGCCGCGAGCCGCCCGCATCGGCATGCGCGATGCTTACGAGCGAGTACGTTTCTTCGCCGCGCTTGCCGCTCACCGGCGTCCAGCGCTCGAGGCCGAAGTCGGCGCGTAACCGGACGTCGGCTCGCAGCGCCTTTTGAGAGCCGACGATCGCGCGCGCGACCCGGGCCGCTACGTCTTCGATCCGGCCGTATTCCGCCCGCGCGAGCACGTCGAGCGTCGCCTCCTCCAGAAGCTCGGAGAAGCGCGACATATGAATGCCGGCCTTATCCGGCGCGAGATCGGCGACCATCGTAAAGTCGCCATTGAAAACGGTCTCCCGGCCGCCGACCGCCAGCCTCACCAGCCGCCTGACGCTCGAAACACCGACGCGATCGATCGAGAGACGCACGTCCGGCGCCTCATCTTGACGGTTCGCGAAGAAGTGCAAGGAGCGCCGCTTCTTCACGATGCCGGCGGAGCCGCACTTTGCCGCAAGCGCGTCGATGCGTTGACCGCCCGGGGGCACCACGAGCGCCGGCGCGATTTCGGCGAGCGGCAAGAGGTTGAAGGGACGCTCGGCGAGATACGGATGGGGAACCGCGAAGTGTCCGAAGTCGCGCACCAGATCGTCGATCAGCAAGATATCGATATCGATCGGACGCGCACGCAGTGGCACCGCACGCTGACGGCCTACTGCCAGCTCGACCTTTCGCAATGCCGCTTCAAACGCGCACGGCTCGAGTTCCGTACGCACGACGGCCGCCTGGTTGAGGAACGCCGGCCCGGAGACGCCGCCGGCCGCCGGCGCTTCGAAGTAGGACGACACCGTTTCGATCGTCGCCCAGGTGCGAAGCTTTTGCAGCGCCTGCAGGATATTCGCTTGCCGGTCACCGAGGTTCGAGCCGAGGCCGAGGTAGACGGTATGCATGCGGCTCGTATGACCGGCCGAGCGGCACCGCGGTTGCTCCGCAGCCGGCGGCTTCGACTGCGGCCAGCATCTTGGCGACCTGCACCGTTTCCGCGACGTCGTGGGCGCGCACGAGCCGCGCGCCGGCAAGAATACCGACCGCAGCCACGGCCAGCGACGGCACGAGCAGATCCGACGCCGGGCGTCCGAAGATGTGTCCGATAAAACTCTTACGGCTGGCCGCGAGCAGAATCGGCACGCCGAGTGATCGTAAGTCGCCGAAAGCGGCGAGGATCTCGAGGTCGGTTGCCGGTTCCTTACCGAATTCGAGCCCGGGATCGACCACGAGCGACTCCGCGGCGACACCCGCTGCGCGCGCCTCTTCGAGCCGCAGACGGAGAAACTCCAGGACCTCGCCGCTGACGTCTGCATACCGGTACTCGGGCTCGCGGACGCCCAGTTCGCCTTTGAGGTGCATGACGACGAGCGCCGCGTCATAGCGCGCTACCACCGCGGCCAAGCGAGGATCGCGCAGACCGCTGCAGTCGTTGATGAGATCGGCACCTGCCGCAAGCGCAGCTTCGGCAACGCCGCTCCTGAACGTGTCGACCGAGAGCGGGATGCCGATGCCGTCGCGCCGGAGGGCTTCGACGACCGGCACGACGCGGGCGCACTCCTCGCTCTCTTCGACCGGTGGGGCGCCCGCCGCATACGATTGCCCTCCGATATCGATCAACGTGGCGCCGGCGGCGAGCAGTTCGGCAGCACGCGAGCGCGCAGCGTCGAGGCGGCGGTACGCGCCGCGATCGTAGAATGAATCGGGCGTTACGTTGAGGATGCCCATGACTCCGGCACCCGCTTCGAAGGTCAGCGTCGTGCTACGTAAACGCAGACCTGGTGGCGGGGCCGCGTCGGCCGCGGCGGCCCGCAGCACTTCCTCGGCGAGCGGGCGGCAGCCGAGGGGCACGTCGCCGGGCAGCGACGCGAGGACGTCTCGGTCCGCGACGACGATGAAGCGCTGCCCGTCCACGAACGCTTCGCCCCCGCGCCGCACGACGGCGGCGGCGAACGTCCGCGTTTCCTCGCTCGGTGGTCCATCGACGACAATGAGCGGCTTCTGCGCTGCGCCGGAGAGAGCGCGGCTCGCCCTGGGCGAAAGATACGTCGCGAGCCGCCCGGCGAGTGCGACCGCATCGTTCGCCGTCAAGACCCGCGCGTTCACGCCCCGCGAGCGGCGTTCGGGTCGAGTGCGTGCTTGACGCGGCTCTGCGTATCTTCGAGATGCGCGCGCGTCGAGACGTCGAGGTGCGGAGCGCGCAGTGCCTCCTCTACGCGTCCGCGTAAGCGCCGGAGTTCATAGCGCGCGAGCGGCGCGGCGTCGCTGGGATAGCCGATCGCCGCGACGAGAGCCGACGGCGCGAGCGAGAACGCCACGAGCAGATTCGTATAGCGTCGCTGCAGCGCACGGTGCAGCGGATCGATCGCGGGGCGGCCCAAATCGTCCCATACGGCCGCTTCGGTCCAGCCGAATAAGTCGTCCAGCGACATCGTCGTTTGGCCTGGGCCGAGCTTATAGCGTTCGTCCGCAAGCCGGCTCATCGTTTCGGGTGAAAAGATTTCGAACATGACGGCATCCTGCATATCGCCGACCGTTTCTTCTACCGGAAAGTCGGGCCGCTCCACGTCACCCGCTCCGCGATGCAGGTAGCGGTTCGCGCCGAGATCGCTCAGGAGTTGCGGCGAGAAATGCAGCGCCCGGCTGGAGAACACGTTCTCCGAAAGCAGATCGAAGGCGCGCCGCGATTGCGCTCGCGGGACAGGCGAGAACGGCGGTGCGGCCCCGGGTTGCCCGCGGTGGGAGCGCGAGGTGTGAATGCCGCCGACGTATTTGGCCGCCAACAGCGCCGCGCGCTGATAACCGCGCAAAATCGTTTGAAACGTCTGCCGTTCTTGATAGTACGGTTCGTCCGAGCGCGGATAGACGCGGTCGAGCCGCGCGATCAATCCATCGTACACTTCGAATTGATTGCGATCGTAGGCGAGCGGATCGTTGGAGAGATCGTACGTAGCGACGCGCGGATCGACGGCCAGCGGGCCGTTCGCATCTTCGTCCGTCTCATACGCGTATTCCGGTTGCGTGCTCTCGTTTGCGATGCCGCGCAGCGGCAAAATTTCATCCTCGGGTCCTCGCACGTTCGGGAAACGCGCGTAACCGTAGCGAATCGCCCATTTGTCATACGCACCGAGCTTCTCCTGAAAATACGCGCCTTGCGGACGGCCTTCCGGAGAGAGATTGACCGGCGTATATTCCATCACCGAGCCGACCAACCCGTGCTCGCTCGTGAACCGCATATCGTGCAATTGTGGAAGCGAGTATAACGTCGAAGCGACGAAATTGTGGCGTAACCCGAAATTGTGACCCGACTCGTGCAGCACGACGGAGCGCAGCCAATCCTGTGCGTACTGTTGCGTTTGGGCGGCCGTTGCGCCCGAGGCACGTAGTTCGACCGTTCCCGTAGCCGCGAGTTCCGCCGAATCTCCGACGTAGCGGTCGCAGACGCTCGAGTCGCTGCAGGCCCGCGAAAGCGCCGATTCCAGCGGCAGGCCCGCCGCATCGCGGGCAATCGGATGTGTCGGTTCGACTTGATCGACGAAGCCGCGTTTGACGGTGCGCAGCGCTTCGCCGTCGATAACGATTTCGACGCGCAAGATTTCTCCCGTACGCGGGTCGGCAAGGTGCGGACCGTAGGCTGCAAACGCGGGACGGTCGCTCGTAATCCAGCGGACGGTCGAGTAGCGAGCGTCGTCGGGATCCCAGTTGGGGTCGCCCGGCTGATCGCGTACTTCGATCGCATTGGGAATTCCGATCTTCGCGAAGGCCATATTCCACTCGAGTAACGCCGAACGAATCGCCGGTTTATACGGCGCGGGGATCTCGTTCGTGAGATAATAGACGATCGGGCCGTTGTTGAAATTCCAGCGGTCGATGTAGCGCACGAAGGGCGTCGAGCGCGTATCGTCGTCGAAACGTTTTTGCGCTGTGATGAAATACCCGACCCGGTCGTCCGCCAGACGCGGAACGTAGGCCGCCGCCTGCGGCACGTCGACGATAGAGTAGTGCATGCGCAAGCGCACGCCGCGGCCGTCGGGGGCGCTCGTGAGGTCGCCGGGGGGTCCTGAGAACGCGAGGCTGGATAAGAGCTCGTCGTTCTTCGGAAGCGCTTTGGTTTTCTCGATGTACGACCTCGCCGGATCGACCGCGAACGCCGGTCGCGCCGGGCCGAAGCTCAGGAGCAACGGTTGCGACGGACCGCCGAGCGAGTGCGCGACGTTCTCAAAATCGGTGAGGAAGAAACCCGCCGATACGACGACGTGCTGCTGAGCTTCGTCTTGCGCGACGACGGGCGTACTGTTGATGACGGAGTCCGTTACCGAAATCGCAAGCGAATTCGCTGCGGCCGTGTCGGGCGGAGCACTAAAGGACGTGTTGTCTTCAATCCACAGCACGCGCCGGCCGACATGCTTGAAACGGATGATGAACGATTCGAAAATGCGGCCCGCAAAGGCTTCATCGCCCAGACCCGACGCGAGCACGGGCGCGACGATAAACGGATGGTCGAATTGCGCGGGACCGAGATCTAAGAAATATTCGTCGTCTTTCTTGACGATATCGATGAGCCCGTGCTGAAGCTCCGTGCGCCGGACGAACGAAGCATACGGCTGCGGCGCGCCGGCCATCGCTGCGAGGCCCATCATCGTCAGGCCCTCAGCGGGCGTTGCCGTCGCCGTCGGAGCAGCAGCGCGCCGTCCGCGCCGCGGCTGGGGCGACGGAGAAGCAGGCACCCCCGTCGGCGTCGCGATTGGGGCGGGCGAAGCCGGACGCGGTGACGGCTCTTCTGCAAAACCGGACAGCGGAGTCAGGGTGAGCAGGGCAACTAGGCAAAAACCGATGCGCGACGCAATCACCAGTGCGGCTACGCCGGAAGCTCGGGCCACACCCCCTACCTTTGGCCGCCGAAGCGACAACGATTGGCCCTGGCAGGGGTTATGCGCGAACGCGCCACGTTCGGCGCCAGATGCTTCCCGGGCGTCGTTCTGGTCGATTCGACGCCGTTAAACGGCTTCGGCCGACATGCTCCCGCTGCGTTTGCGGCGCGAGTGCACCTTCGGGACGTTGCGCTTCTTCTGGACCGGCCCTCGGCGGCGGCGATTTCCGAAGGGGTCGCCCGCTTCGAGCCGTGCGGTCGCGGCCGCGATCGCGTCGGGCAAACTCGGCGCCGTAATCAGGTCGCGCGCGGCGCCGCGGCCGTTTTTGTAGGTCGCGACCCACACATCGCCCCGCCGCGCGACCTCGACCAATTGCGCTTCTTCCGAGATGGAGCGGCGGTCGACGTCGAGCATGCGCATGGCGAAGGCTTCGGCATTCTCACGCGGTGCCGTCTTCTTGGCGGTCCTGACGTACTCGTCGAATCGTTCTTTGAACTGCGGTATGACGCGGCCTTTGCGATCACGCGCGGTCCGCTGCGGAGGCCGCTCGAAGCGCCAATGTTCCGGGCTTACCATCTGCCACGCGACCGACCTATTCGGTTTCGCCGCTTCTAACACATCGCGCAACGCGTTGTCGATCTGCTCGGCATCTCGGACCCGCGCCGCTTCGCGCGGAGCTTTCAAAAACAGTTCTTCGTAGCGCTGGGCGACTTGCGAGATAGGGCGCCCGAGCGCATCGATCTGTGCCGGCAACCCCCACAGCGTGGGTAGCGTAACGAGCTGATGGCGGCGGGCTTTATCGACGATGTCGATGATCGTTGCAAAGGGCTTACGGCTCACCTTTTCAATGAAATCGGCGCGAGCTGCCGCAGTCGGAAAGCTCGAGACGACGTATGCATCTTCATCGAGCGGACGCAAGCCGCGACCGGTAATTTGCGTGTAGAGCGTCGTCGATTTCGTCGGCCGCGCGTTGACGATCACCTGAACCGACGGCACGTCGAAGCCTTCCAGATACAATCCGCAATTCACGAGCACGTCGATCCGCTCGCCTCGGAAACCGGCGACGATGGCCTCACGCTGCGCTTGCGGAGTTTCGCCGCTTGCGAACGCGGCCCGAATCCCGGCGTCCTTGAAGAGCTGCGCGACGTTACGCGCGTGTTCGACGGAGGCGGTAAAAACGAGCGCTTTTTTACCGGGCGTGAAGCGCTGATACGCTTCGAGTACCGCCATGTTGCGTTCTTCCGTATCGACGGCTTCCGCGAGCTGACCCAGCACGAAGTCTCCCGCGCGCGATGCAACGGCATCGAGATCGACATCGGTCGTCACGGCGTAAGAACGGACCGGAACGAGATACCCTTCCTCGATTGCGGCGCGGGCGTCCATTTCATAGACCGTATCGGGAAAGATCTCACTCAGCAGGGCGCCGTCTCCGCGCTGCGGCGTAGCGGTGAAGCCGATCACCATCGCGTCGGGCCGTTTCGCCACGATCTTATCGAGGATTGCTAGATACGTCGGCGCGGCCGCGTGGTGGGCCTCATCGATGACGAAGAGGGCGATCCGCCGTCCGAAGCGGGTGACGAAGCGGGTAAGCCGCGCCCCGGTGAGCGTCTGCACCGTCGCAACGATGATGGAGCAGTTCTCGGCCGCCGCTTCGTCGGCTTTTTCGACGCCGACGATGGCCGTCGGGTTCTGCGCCTTCATCTTCTCGACGAGTTGCGAGATCAGTTCATCGCGGTGAGCGACGACGAGCGCGATGTCGGTCGGCCGCAGTTCCAGAAGCTCCGGAAGCGTCGCAATGATGACCGTCTTCCCGAGACCGGTCGCGAGAGAGACGAGTTGGGCGCGACAGCCGCGCTTACGCCCTTCGACAATTGCCTGCTGCGCCGCAAGTTGATACGGACGCAGCCGCAGGGTACTGAAGTTCACGGTTACCTGTCCATCACGAGGTGATGCTGGTTGCGTTCACGCGGAGCTGCGCTCGACACGTTCGCCGTCCACTACTATTTGTGACGCCGTGCCGTTATCCCCGCCGGTCGCACCCGGTTCTTATGGTTCGACGGTTTTACGGTCGGCTGCGAGCCGAGCCCGATACTCTTTCTCGGTCGCGAGCCAGCCGGCGAATCGCTCCTCGAAGATTTCGGGACGTAATAGCATGAGATCGCGAAACGCTTCGAAACTGCGCTCGTGGTATTCGGAGTATCGGCCGAGAAGCTCGGGACCCGTAACGAGCCCCTTTTCGATCACCACGTCCGCGAGCGCCCGGAGCCGCACTCGTAAGAAGGCAATCGTATCGAGCATATTCCCAAAAATTTCGATTCCGACCGTCTCGGATTCTTCGATTGAAGGCAGTTCGTCATCGATGCTTGCAGCGCTCGGGGCCGGATGTTCGAGAGCGAGGATCCGCAGCTGACCGAGCGTCGTGAACGTCTTGCCGAAGGCGCCCCAGGTCAGCGAACCATCGCCCGCCACGGAGTAACTATAGTTTTGGCCGCCGAGCAGAAACGTCGCGAGCTCCGCGTCCTCGGGCCCCATGACGTAATCGTCCGACAAGAGGATGCTCCGCCGCGCGGCACTTTGGGAAATGCTGACCGGCCGATCGTCCAAGACGCGGCTCCTTTGAACACCGGGAAACGAGGGAACGGACTCCCCCGCCTCTTCGGCTCGCGGCACCTACCCCCTACTTGGGATGGTAGGCGCTTGAGCGGGACGCAAACCCGCGGCTAAAGTTGAGGCCGATTTCGGTCGTAAGCTGGCGTCGGCAGAGGTGGTGGCGGGAGTCACACCGAGACGGGATTGGGCTTTTCGGGATCGATGGCGAGGTCGCGTATGGCTTTAGCGACGGTTTTGCGTTCCACGGCACCGTCCGCTGCGAGCGCAGATAACGCGGCGAGCGCGATGTAGCGCCGGTCGACTTCGAAAAAGGCGCGTAGCTTGCGCCGATAGTCGCTGCGGCCGAATCCGTCCGTTCCGAGTGCATGGTAGCGGCGAGGAACGAAGGGCCGAATGCCGTCCGCGTAGCTCTTCATATAATCGCTCGCTGCAACGACCGGTCCCGGACGCGCCTCCAGTGCCGCCGTCACGTAGGGCACGCGCGGCTCGTCTTCGGGATGCAGCAAGTTCCATCGCTCGACCGCGAGACCGTCGCGGCGCAACTCGTTAAAGCTCGTGGCGCTCCACACGTCGGCCGCTACGCCGTAATCGGAGGCCAGCAGATCCGCTGCCGCGATGACCTCGCGCAAGATGGTCCCCGATCCGATCAATTGAACGCGCGGCGAGTTCTTCGCAGTCCCGACGCCTTCGCGGAAGAGATACAAGCCGCGCACGATCCCTTCGGCCGCTCCCTCCGGCATCGCCGGATGGGTATAGTTTTCGTTCATGACCGTAATATAGTAATAGACGTCTTCTTGCTCGCCGAGCATGCGGCGCAGGCCGTCGCGAACGATCGTCGCGAGCTCGTAGCCGAACGTCGGATCGTATGAGACGCAGTTCGGGATGAACGCCGCAAAGAGCTGACTGTGCCCGTCCTCGTGCTGCAACCCTTCGCCGTTGAGGGTCGTGCGGCCCGAAGTTCCGCCGATGAGAAAACCGCGGCTACGCATGTCGCCGGCGGCCCACGCGAGATCGCCGACGCGCTGGAAGCCGAACATCGAATAGAAGATGTAGAGCGGGATCATCGGCTCGTTATTCGTCGAGTAACTCGTCGCCGCGGCGATCCACGAGCACATGGCGCCCGCTTCGTTAATGCCCTCTTGCAGAATTTGGCCCGAGACGTCCTCGCGGTAATACATCAACTGTGCGGCATCGTGCGGCTGGTAGAGTTGCCCGACCGGCGAATAGATGCCGAGCTGGCGGAACATGCCTTCCATGCCGAAGGTGCGAGACTCGTCGGCGACGATGGGCACGATCCGGTTACCGAACGACTTGTCCCGGATCAGCGTCGACAGCAGTCGCGTAAAGACCATCGTCGTCGAAAGTTCGCGCTCGCCCGAAGCTTTGAGTTGCGCGTCGAATACGGAGAGGTCCGGGATCGGGAACGCTTTCGAGGTCCGACGCCGCTGCGGCACGGAGCCCAGTGCGCGCGTCCGCTCGCGCAGATATTGTGCCTCCGGACTATCGTCCGGCGGCCGGTAAAAAGGAACGTTTGCGAGTTCGCCGTCGGAGATCGGAATGGCGAACCGATCGCGGAATTGCCGCATCGCTCGAATGTCCATGTGCTTCTGCTGGTGGGCGATGTTTTGCGCTTCGCCGGAGGAGCCCATCCCGTAGCCTTTGATCGTCTTGGCGAGAACGACCGTCGGCTGCCCCTTGTGTGCGCTCGCGGCCGCGTAGGCCGCATACATTTTGCGCGCGTCATGGCCGCCGCGTTTGAGATCCCATATTTGCTCGTCCGTCCAATCGGCGACGAGTGCGGCCGTTTCCGGATAGCGCCCGAAGAAATGCTCCCGCACGTACGCGCCGTCGTTGGCTTTAAATGTTTGATAGTCGCCGTCGACGCACTCGTTCATCAATTGAACGAGCTTGCCGCTGCGGTCGCGTTCGAGTAACGAGTCCCACCCGCCGCCCCAGATAACTTTGAGAACGTTCCAGCCGGAGCCGCGGAACTCGCGCTCGAGTTCCTGGATGATCTTACCGTTACCGCGCACCGGACCGTCGAGACGCTGCAGATTGCAGTTGACGACGAAGATAAGATTGTCGAGCCCTTCGCGCGCCGCAACCGAGATCGCGCCGAGAGATTCGGGTTCGTCGACTTCACCGTCTCCGAGGAAGCACCAGACCTTGCGACCCGCGGTATCGGCGATACCGCGATTATGCAGATACTTTAAAAATTTCGCCTGGTAAATTGCTTGAATGGGTCCCAGACCCATCGAGACGGTGGCGAACTGCCAAAAATCCGGCATCAGCCACGAGTGCGGATACGAAGAGAGCCCGGCACCGTCGACTTCTTGCCGATAGTTCGCGAGCTGCGGCTCGCCGATGCGCCCTTCGAGGAATGCCCGCGCGTAGACACCCGGTGCCGAGTGACCCTGAAAGAAAACGAGATCGCCACCGAAGCCCTCGGACGGCGCGCGGAAAAAATGGTTGAAGCCGACATCGTACAGCGTCGCCGAGGACGCAAAGCTCGCAACGTGACCGCCGAGCTCGGAACTCGCCTCGTTCGCCCGTACGACCATCGCCATCGCGTTCCAGCGGATGAAGTGGCGCAGGCGCGTCTCGAGCTCTTCGTTACCCGGCATCATCGGCTGCAGCGCGGGCGGTATCGTATTGACGTACGGCGTCTGCACGCCGAGCTCGACCGCAGCGCCGCCGAACTGCGCGCGCTCGACGACGCGCTCGACGAGCTGCTGGGCGCGCGCCGGACCTTCGTGCGCGAGCACCCCGTCGAGCGCATCGAGCCACTCTTGTGTTTCCTGTGGATCACCGTCGAGATCCGGACGCGTCGTTAGCATAGCGTGCGCTTTTCCATCGAGCTCATTTTCCATGCGCCGCGAGCCGGCAGTTGCCGTGGCCACGCTATGCGAAACCGTCCGACCGTGACGCGGGCGGTTCGCAATAGCCGGCTGTTCTTTGCCGGCATGCTGATCGGCGATCTCGCCTATCAGGTCCAAAGCGTCGCCATCGCCTGGCACATCTTCATGCTGCGCCACCGGCCTTTCGATCTCGGACTCGTAGGCCTGGCGCTTTTTTTGCCGGCGCTGCTTTTCGCGTTGCCGGCCGGAGTCGTCTCGGATCGCGTCGACCGGCGCGCGCTCGTGGCCGGAACGCAATGCCTGGAAGCGGTTGCCGTCGCGGCCCTGGTGCTCGCCATCGTGTACGGCGAGCGCGGGCTCGGCGTTTATCTCGCCATCCTGACCGTGGTCGGGAGCGCGCGCGCGTTCGGCGTGCCCGCCGAACGCTCGCTGTTGCCGAACATCGTGCCGCTCGAACGTTATCTGCGGGCGCAAGCGACGTATTCGTCACTGCGGCAACTCATCGTGATCGGCGGACCGGCCCTGGGCGGCTTGCTCGTAGCCGTGTCGACACCGGTCGCGCTCGCGCTCGCCTCGGTGGCGCTTGTCATTTCGTCGTATCTGCTCGCTTGGCTGCAGATCGTGCGGACCGTCTCGACCGCGCCCCCGACGTTGCGCGACGCTTTCGAAGGCTTACGCTTCGTCTGGTCGCGCCCGGTCGTCGGGGCGGCGATCTCGCTCGACCTCTTTGCGGTCCTCTTCGGCGGCGCAACGGCGCTGCTGCCCGCCTTTGCCGACGGCGTCTTTCATCTCGGCCCGACGGGTCTCGGCCTGCTGCGCAGCGCCCCCGCCGTCGGAGCCGCGGTCGTAGCCGGCTATCTCGCCCGGCATCCGCCGAGGCGCCATGTCGGCCCGCTGCTGCTGCTCTGCGTCGCAGCGTTCGGAGCGGCGACCATCGCTTTCGGCCTATCGCGCAACGTCGGCCTGTCGCTCGCACTGCTCGCAGTGGCGGGCGGAAGCGACATGGTGAGCGTCGTCATCCGCAACGGTCTGGTGCAGCTCGGAACACCGGACGCGATGCGCGGGCGGGTAAACGCCGTCGAGAACGTGTTCATCGGGGCGTCGAACGAACTGGGCGCTTTCGAGTCGGGAACGCTCGCGGCGTTCGTCGGCGTAGTACCGTCGGTCGTGCTCGGCGGTGCCGGAACGCTCGCCATCATCGCCATCTGGAGCCTCGTATTTCCGGCGCTGCGACGCGCCGACGAGATAGGACCCGCCGCTTGACGCCTCTCTTGACAAGCCCGAACGTCCATCTCAAGATGACGGGATGTTCGGGCTTCACCCGGGTCAGGCGCAGCCGCATACGCTGCGCGATGTCATCGCACGGCATCTTCGCGACGAGATCGTAACCGGCGTCCTGCGCCCGGGCGAAATCCTTAAGGACGTCGAACTTGCCTTGCGTCTGGGTATAAGCACGACGCCCGTGCGCGAGGCACTCTCTCAACTGGCGCTCGAGCGGCTCATCATCATGCCGGCGAATCGCCCCAAGCGCGTCGCGCCGCTCTCGAAACGGCATACGCTGGAAATGTTCGCCGTTTTCCATTTGCTTGCCGCCGACGCATACCGAACGGGACCGCCGGCCCTGACTGCGGAGGCCACAGCGGCCATGCAACGAGCGAACGACGCTCTTGCAACCGCCCTCGAGACCGGGGATCGGCGTGCCGCGATCGCGGCTTCGCGCAACTTTCACGACCGTGTGATCAAGGCCGCCGGAAACCGCGAATTACGGCGCGTATGCGCACGCAGCTTCGTCTGGCTCGAGCGCGCGCTGTACTCGGCGCCGGAAATACCTGCCTTCGGAACGACGCTCGCAACCCAGAACGCGATCCTCGCCGCTCTCGAACGCCGCGATTTCAGCGCCGCGACGAACGGCTTACTCGCCACCGTGAGCGATCTCGCGACCATGCTCGGCCGCCTGGCCGACGATCCGGTGCCGGCCGGCAAAGATCCGGCGTAGCCGCTTCGGTCAAAGCGCTTCGAGCGGTCTATCCCGGCGCGACGTAACGAGCCATCGCGATCAATGTGGCGCGCGCATCGTCGGCATCTGCCAGCGAGTGATCGAAACGAATGCGAGCCCTGTCGGCTCCATCGCTCGTGACGACTTCGAGTTCCATGGCGCAAGCATCGAACGCGCGTATGCGAGCCGAAACGGTGCGCTCACATTTACCGAAAACCCGTGCATAATGTGCGACCGCGTCGGCGTGATCTTCGTTCATGTGAGCGCAGATTTCTGCGACGACGTCGGGGGTCAAGGAGCGTGCCATGGACGGGCCGCTTCGCGCTTCGCGACCGATTACCGCTAGGCTTCGAACGGCGAGCGCAGCGGGCATACGAAGCGGACGCTTTGAGGACGGTCGCACGCTACGCTATCCGAAGCGTAACCCTTCTCACTAAGGAGGCACTATCGTGTCTATTACCCACGGCAAAACGTTTGCCGACCGGTTAGCAGCGTGCGTTCTATGCGTCGCCGCCGTCTCACCGCTCGGCGCATCCGCCGCGCAGCCTGCTTTAAAAGCGACGTGCTCGGCACCCGATCATCTCGCAACGTTCGACGAAACCTACAACCCAAATTACCCCGCTCCGCAAGCGCGCTCGGCCTTCGCGGAACGGCCGTCGTACGGATTGCGCTAGCACGCACCGGACGCCTGAAAAGTGCGGCAATCGCGCACTCGTCGGGCCATCGGCAGCTCGACGAAGCGGCGCTGGAAGCTGCTCGCGCCTCGACCTTTAGGCCCGAAACCGTTGCCTGTCAAGGGGTCGAGGGAGAGTATCTCATTGAGGTCGGCTTCGATCAATAGCGCTTTACCGGAAGCGCTATTGATCGGTAACGGAAACACATGGCCAGCTTACGGTCGAGCATGTGGGCTCTCTGCTCGAGAGCGACGCGCTGCGTGCACCTTCGCGCGGCGCAGCGCCGGACACATGCCGGCATTCGCTTTCAATGCTGACACAAACGGCTCGACCGGGGCGTAAAACACTTAGGACAGCTTGGAGATTTGGAGACGTGCCGAAGAATCGCTACCGACCTTTCGCGCTCGCACGCGCGACGACCCACACTCGAGGGGCGGTCCCCACGTGAGCACCGTACGGTACGGTCGCAAAAGGCATTCCGGCGCGAAGCTGCGCTTAGACGATGCACGCCACGACGCGCGATCAGTCGGAACGCAATATATGCTTATCGCGATGGCGGTTGCCGAGATCGGCGGACTCGTTTACTTCGCGTTGACGCCGTAGAGCAGGGACGCGAACGCGAACGGCTTCTCGCGCAAATGCAAGCCCGATTCGCGGCGCGACGATGCAACTCGCGGCTGCGTGCCCTTACGCGGAGTATACGGCTATCGATATGGCGGATTGTAGGCGAGATGAACTCGACTGCAGTCGTTCTACGGGCCGGCAGCGTAGATTTTTAGGCGGCCGCGCGATTCGGGCGACGCGATCTATGTTACGAGTAAACTGCGACTGCCGACGCGTGCAGACCCGAAGCGGCTCGTTGCGCGATCGCGGTTCGCTGCCGAAGTGCGGCGACGGCGAGCGTGACGGCTTAGCGTGGGTGCGCCGCGTGATGCGGCGCTCGATCCTCAGAAGTCGTCGGCTACAAGATGAACGAAGTGACTAGCGAACGAAAGTAGCATGCCACGCGCCTCGTTCGACCGCCTCGGGATCATTCTGTCGCCCGATGGGAGCAGCGCCGAACGCGAGGGAACGATCAATCCGGCCAGCGCACGCGCGCGAGACGGGTCACTCGTTCTTTTTCCGCGGTTCGTTGCTGAAGGGAACGTCTCACGCATCGCGCGCTGCACGGCGTCGTGGGCCGGTGACGATGTAACTTTCGAACGCGATGGCTTCGCCTTAGAGCCGGAAGCTCCATACGAACGTCGTGCGCAACCGGGAGGATATGGCTGCGAAGATCCGCGCGTCACTTTCGTGCCGTCGCTCGACCGTTATCTTATGGCATATTGTGCCTACGGCCCGAGCGGCGCGCGCGTCGCGCTGGCGGAATCTCGCGATGCTTACATTTGGAGCCGGCTCGGACTCGTGGATTTTCATGGCAAAGAAAGTTATGGTGACAAAGACGCCGCGTTTTTTCCGGAAGTCGTAGAATCGCCAAGTGGGGTTCCGTCCTTGGCTTTGCTGCACCGGCCGACGCTACACGCCTCGACCGCGCAAGGACGAGATATCGTCCCGGCGATCCTCGCGATGCCACCAAGTGAGCGCGAGGGAATTTGCATCGCTTACTTTCCCGCGAACGAGGCTCGCTCCAATATTGGAGCACTGCTCGATGCGAGAGAAACGAGCGTCGTGATGCAACCCGATGGCGAGTGGGGAGCAATTAAGGTGGGCACCGGTACGCCGCCGGTTCGAACCGACTTCGGATGGCTGCTCGTATATCACGGCATCGATGTCTTGGCCGGGCATGAAGATGCTGCGCGGCCTGCTATGCAGTACCGCGCGGGTATCGCATTCCTCGACCTTTTACGTCCGCACATTCTTACCTACCGCTCTCCGCAGCCGGTGTTCTGGCCGCAACTGCCGCAGGAACGTCACGGTATCATCGACGACGTCGTTTTCCCAACTGCAATCGATCCGCGACACGACGTCGGTTCGTGCGCGTTCGACATCTACTACGGGATGGCCGATGATATGATCGGACGCGGCCGATTACGGGTCTTGCCTTAGGCCTGGGTGCCTAAACGCCAAAGCCGAGAGCTCACGACGATCCGGATGCGCTCGACCCGGTGAGGAATCTGATTCGGCTATCGTAAAGTCACTCGCGGTGATGTGGGGCCGGTGATCTCGACTCGACATATCAACGAGCGCCGCGAAGCGACAAGAACGGTCTTCGTGCGCATTTAAGGCAACGCGGCAGTCGTAAAAGTTCCGATCGTGCCGCTGGTCTCGTGGCTACCGCACGGATCAGAAACTTGCGGCGGAGCATATAACAAGGCATACGTTGTTTTCGGTTCGAGAAGCGGCAACGCAAGAAGTTGACCTTGCGTCGATCCGGCGGCCGCCTTTGAAAGAATCGTGCTCGATCCGTCGCTCGCGCGCAAACTAAACGTGCCGTCCGTCGGGCCGGTTACTTTAACGCTGGAAATCCTATCGGAGACGTTTATGGAACCATCTGCCGGGGTGACAATAAACGTTGGGATCACGTAAGCCGGACACGCGATACCTCTATTCGTCGAACAGCCGGAGAGCATGACGAAGGAAGCGATTGCGATCGACTGTAGCCGCGTGTGGGCGAGAAACCGGTAGGGAATCGGAAGCACTAAATAGGCCTTCTTCCAGAAGCCGATGGAAACGGTTTCGATAGAGTAGCGAACCGCATTTGTAGCTTAGGCCGTCGGATGCGCGCTCGGCGATGGCGATGGCGATGGCGATGCGGTTGCCGGCACGACTCCGCCGTTCCCGCAGCTCGCGAGAACGCCTGTGGCGCCGACAAGCAACGCGAACAGGACGACGCGGACAGATAAAAAGCGCATCTCAGCGTTCGTTCGCGATGGTCCGCAGCTATTCCTAGCCCGTTTGAGTTAATATGACTCCGAAGGGTCAGTATGTGATTGTGCCGCAACAACAGTTATGACTGCGACGCCCTCATCGGCCTTATCGGCCAAGGAAGCCCTCACGCGAGCGACTGCTGACGCGCGAAAGGCCCGCTTCGCGGATGCCGCATCCATTCTCGACGAGTCAGCGCTGCGACATGCCCCTTCGGCGCAGGCAGTATTGCTGCGGGCGCGCATTTACCTCAAGCGCGATGCTGGTGCAGCGCTGACATACCTCGCGCGTTCTGCCTCGCGTACGCGCGCTGGGGACGCGGCGGGCGTCGCTGCGATATTGGCCGGAGTCGCTCACGCGCGGCTCGGCGACGCCCGGTCCGCACGCGCTTGCTTCCGCGACGCGAAAGCGCTGCTCGGTTCGCAATCGCCGGCGCGAGCGGAACTTGCTTACCAGCAGGCTGTGGCACTGTGGATCGAGCGACGTCTTAACGCAGCCGAAGCCGCGCTCGAGCACGCGTCGCCGCCCGAAGCGGGCAGCGATCTCGACGTCGAAATTCGCGTGTTGCGAGGAGCGATCGCCGCGAGTCGAGGTGCGGTCGCGGCGCAAGGCGCGATCCTAATCGACGCACTTCCGCTCGTGGCGCACGACGACGCTAGCGTCTTGCATCGCGGCATTGTCGTCGCGCAGATCGCCTCGCTCGGCTGCGAATTGCCGAGCGCTGCGCTACGCGATGCAGCGCGACGTGAAGTGCCGCGCGTGCCCTGGACTCACGACATCGCCGACGTGTGGTTCGACGCGCTGCGGGAGCTCGCGTGGTCGCATGCGCTCGAAGGCGACTACTTTAACGCATTCCGCCGTCTTAAAGAAGCGGCCGCCGTCGCTCCGAGCGATGCGTGGCGCGTGGTCGCGCTGTGCGATCGGGCGAGCGTCGCGGCTGCCATCGGCGAGCGACGCTGGTCAGAACAAGAACTCCGCGACGCACTCGACCTCGCTGATCGGGTAGTTTGGGACAGCGTTCGCGGTGAAGAACGGTTCGCGCTCGCGGCGATCGCGGAGTTACTTGCGCCGCGAGATCCCGCGCTCGCGCTTGCCTGGGTCTCTCGCTGGCGCGACCTTTCGGACCGCTGGACGCGCACACTTGCCTCAAGTAACGATCGGCGCGTTATAGCACTCGATGCGTTCGCGTCGGCGACCGTACGTGCTGTGCTCGGTGAAGCCGCAGAGGCCGAGCGGCTCTATCGACAGGCATGGGATATTTACGAAGCGATCGGCTACGACTGGCGTGCAGGGCGCACGGCGCTGCGCCTCGCCAAGTTAACTGGCGACGATAAATGGCATGAATTAGCACTGATGAAGTTGCGTGCCTATCCGCATGCGAGGTGGCTCGCCGCCCCCATTACGACCGAAGAGGAGCCGGCCCAACCACCCCAGTCTATCGATCCCGAGACGTTCGCTAGATTAACGCCCGCTCAGCGGGGCGTCGTTGCACTCGTAGTGCGCGGGCTCAGAACCGACGCGATCGCACGCGAACTTGGCCGCAGCGAGCACACCGTGCGCAATCACCTCAAGACGATTTTCAGAACGCTCGGGGTCCGCACGCGCGCGGCGCTCGTCGCGCGCGTCGCCGGCACCGACTGATAAAACCAACGGCGAGCTCTGCGCTGTCCGAATGCGTTATTTGTTAGCGTCGCGCTCCACATGCGCAGAGCGATCAACGGTCCGGCGACTAGACAACCGCGCCAACTTATAGCGGGCACGTCGGCATGATCACGCCGATGCCGGTAAGTACCGCGCGCGATCTCATCGGCAGCAGCTCCTCATAAGGGTTCCGATAATTGCACTAGGCTCCAGCTTCGTCTAGCGGGGCGGCTCGGCGGTCCGGCGATTAAGCCGCACGAACCGCGAGATCGGCACAAACGATCAAGGGCAAACTGGCCAATCGGTCGGATCTTCGAACCGCTCGGGTCGGCGGTCGGTGCATTAAGGCGCAGCCACTTCGCAAGGTTCAGGACCATGTTGCTCATGGCGAATCGAGATCGACCTGGTTCGCTTAGCGTGGGAGGGCGCCGCCGGCGCCGATCACCCGGTGCGGTTAGTTTTTGCGATCGGGCACCCAATTACCGTGGAAGCCGAAAGGCACCCGAACCGGCAACTCGATCGTGGCGACCGGCGGACCGGAGAAATCTTGCGCCGAGAGGATGACGATATCGGACGCGTTACGATCCGCATCGTACACATAGGACATCACCCAGCCGTCATCTTCTGCGGCGGCGCCTGTCTTCGCGACGAATATGGGCTCGAGTGCCAGCCTCCCTCGACCGTAGTCGTGCACTTCGGTAATTCCGGTCGCCAAATCGTGCTTCATCGTTGGACCCAGTTTGCCGCCGTTTTGTGCAGCAGCCGTGTAACCGTAGCGGTAAGAGAGACTTTCGCGTGTGCTGTTCACGCGTGGGAACTCGGAGCCGTGGTCGTCGACGATCGTGTCCGACAATTTTCCGGAAACCCTGTCGAGAATCCAGCGGGCGAGAACGGGGTTGCCCTCGCTTACGTCCGAGTTGCCGCTCGCGAACATCCTAGGATGTCGGCACACATCGAGTACGACGCTGGTCCCGTCGTCGTAACTGTTGAGGCAATGGAAGACGAAGCACGTCGGCGCCTCAAACCACTGCATGCCTGAGAAATTGCCATCGCGGGGCAGCAAGCCGACCCGCGCCTCTCGCTTCCCGTCCCAAGCATATGGGAAGTCCCCGGATTTCGCTTTGGCGGATTGGAACGTTACCGGAAGGTCGAGCACGATGACGCTCGATTGCGTTATTGCGATGTCGTGGATAAGCGGCATGTGCGGCGGTTCGATTTCGGCGCGCTGGCGAGCGACGCCGTCGTTACCAACGACGAGGTATTGAACATGCGGCTTGCCCGGTTGACAGGCGATGGCGAAGTGTTCCCCCGTCTGCGGAGCGGTCTTTGCGTGTTCGGCGAACCCGCACTTCAACCCGCCGCCGAGATCGCTGCGTGATATGGAATCGAGTTCGTATGATAACTCGACGGGAAACGCGCCCGCCTCCACGCACGCATACATGCCATCGCCCAGATGAAGGACGGTCGTGTTCACGTTGAAGTCGTCGTAACCGGCGGGTCCCGGCGCGACGTATAGACCAAGCAATCGCGCGCCTCTGCCCGCTCTGACGTAACGGCTGCGGTACCAGTCTGCTCGTCCGTCGGAGAGCCGTAAACCATGAACCATTCCGAGTCCAGTGAACCAGTGCGCGTGTTCGGCGTCCGGCAGCCGACTCGGATTTGGCCCGATCCTGACGAGCCGTCCGCTGAGCTGCTCGGGGATCGTTCCCTTCACCGGCAGTGCGAAGGACGTCGTCTCGAAGTCGATAGGCGCGTAGTTGCCTGCGAGATACGGGTTCGCCCGGTTCGATGTTTGAGTGCGGGGTTCAGTAACGATGGTAGGCATGGCAATCTCCATTGCGCCCTACATCTTGTCGGTGGCAAGATTGTACGGTACGTATCTGGACACTGTCAACACAATCTGCAATATTACACGTTCCGCGATCGATTCTGAGGCCTGCGCACGACGGCGCGACGATCTTTTGCGACGAAAGGACCGCCGACCAAGTCGCGTTGCGCGACCAGAAGTAGTGCTCGCGCGGCTCCGTCCCGCGCTGATCGGACCGTAACGGCTCCGTTTACGCATGCCTGATCAGAAACGTCGTCGCTTCCGTTTTCGGCGACCGAATGGACACCCGCGCCTCGGCCGAATCGCGAATAGCGGGTTCCCACGGTGCCTTCGATTGTCATTCGCGACGTCGTTCGCGCCGATCCTCACGGCTCGTAGCGCCTGATATGTAGAGATCACCGGGTTCACTCGGTGGCCCAGGTCGAAATGATCGGGGTCTCCGCGGCGGTGACACCGTAAGTGCCTTGGGCTTCGAGCTCGTTGGTTAGATGGGTGCCCGTCGCGGCAGTGGTAGCAGACCGAACGGAATCGAGGGCGATGCCGTAGGCTTCAGCCCGCATGTTGTCAGAGAGGTGTGCCGCTACCGCTGAGACGAGCTTGGAGGTGGGTGATGGTCTACTTGGGGATCGACGTCGGTAAAGCCGACTTCCATTGTGCGCTTTTGAGCGACGGTCGATCGAAGCCGAATAGTTTCCCAAATTCTCAAAAAGGCTTCGAACGTTTGCGTTCGTGGCTGCACAATCGAGGGGTCGACCGCGTTCACGCATGTTTGGAAGCAACCGGCGGTTGGAGCGAAGAACTCGCACTCTTTCTCCAAGAGCAAGGCCACGCCGTCAGCCTCGTAAACCCGATGGCGATCAAATCGTTCGGGCAGAGCGAACTCTCCCGAACGAAAACCGACAAGGCCGACGCTGCGCTCATCGCCCGCTATTGCAGTGCGATGCAGCCGCGGCTATGGGAGCCGCCGAGCCCGTCGCAGCGGCGTTTGCAGCGATTGGGACGGCGCCGCACGGCGCTTGTTGAGATGCGAACACAGGAGCACAATCGCCTGGAAGGTCCCGGGATTGCCGAAGTGCGCGACTCGCTGGAAAAGTCGATTGCGTTCCTCGAACGGCAGATCGCCGACATCGATCGAGAAATTGCGTCCGTGATCAACGATGATCCGGATTTGCGCAACAAACGCGACCTACTCGAATCGATCCCCGGCATCGGGGAGCGCGTCGCTTCAACTCTGCTCGGCGAGTTGCCACAGATTACCGAATTCCGCAACGGTAAGGCTCTCGCCGCGTTCGTCGGCCTCTGCCCACGCGAGTTCCGATCCGGATCGTCAGTCTCAACGTCCTGGCTTTCTAAAATGGGCAATCCGCACGTTCGCCGCGTCCTTTACATGCCGGCGATCACCGCCATGCGTTGCAATCCGATTCTTGTGGACTTTTCCGCCCGACTGCGCGCGCGACGTAAGCGAACGAAGCAGATTATTGCGGCCGTCATGCGTCGTATGCTCGTTCTCGCCTACGGGGTCCTAACCACGTGGCGGGCGGAGATTGCGCCTGCTTCTACAAACGTCCGACCGTCGTCCGCACCCGAGCGAGCGGCCTCACGCGTCGGAGGATCACTGCCATGTCTCACGGCTCCGTCGACGAACTCACGCCGGAGGATTATCGCGCGCGCTACGTCGAGTTGATGCGCCGCGCCCAAGAGCGCGCGTCGCTTTTTGGAGCGCCGCTGCCTTACGAAGGCTCGAGCGAGATTCGGGCGGACGCGGTCGTCGTTCGAGAAACGATTGCAGCCGGTTGGTATTGGAGCGCTTTCGTCCCACGCGGTTACACGCTTCGCATCGAGAATACGAGCGGGACGCCGGGCGTCGGCGCATTTTTCTGGAACGCGGACGATACGAGCGAGCGCTACTGCGTCGGTGACACCGTAAAAATTCAATGGACGGTCCGGATACAAACGGGACGCCTCCTCCTCTCGGATATGGGCCGCGTTCTTTTCTCCGTAACGTCCGATACGAACGGGTTGCACGAGACGCTCTTGGGCGGCACGACGCGCCGGACGCACGCGCAACCCGGCATGCGGAACACGCGCGATAACCTGCTGCTCGCCGCGGGTAAACATGGGCTCGGAAAGCGCGATCTCGCGCCCCTGATTACCTTCTTTGCAGGCGTCGAAACGGACGGTGTTGGTGGCTTCGCCTGGCGGCCCCAAAGTGCGACAGGCGCGTTTGTGGATTTGCGCGCGGAGATGAACGTTCTCGTCGCGCTCTCGAATACGCCTCACCCGCTCGCGCCGATGCAGCACGCTGCGGGCACGATCGATGCGGTCGTGTGGCGCTCGCCGCCCGCGCGGCATGACGATCGCAATCGCAACGCCACGATCGAAGCGATACGCGCTTTCCAAAACACCGATGGATTGCGGCGCGTATGACGGAGACGACCGCCGCATACGATCGCGTCATCGCGGCCCGAACGCCGTGGTCGCACGTGGTGTGCCGTGGCGAAATCCTCCGCATCATCGATCTCTACGGACAGCAGGCCGTCGATACGCTCCTCTACAACGGGCACGATACCGCCGAGCGCTACGATGCGCAGCAGACGCTGCTCGGGCAGCGACGTGCCTACGTCGGTGCAGGCACGGAACTTTTCTCGAACGACGGCAACGTCCTCGCGACCGTCGTTGCCGACACGTGCGGGCTGCACGACACGATTGCCGGCGCCTGCAGTTGCGAAGCCAATACGGTCCGTTTCGGCCACGAGACGCGCTACATGCACGCTTGCCGCGAAAACTTTCTCCTCGAACTCGCTGCATACGGCATGACGAAGCGCGATATCGTTGCGAACATCAATTTTTTTATGAACGTGCCGGTGCGGCCCGATGGCGAACTCGCGGTCGTCGACGGCGTCTCGGGGCCGGGCAGTTCCGTCGATATCCGTGCGGAGATGGACGTGCTCTGCGTCATTTCGAATTGTCCGCAAGTCAATAATCCCTGCAACGGATTCGAACCGACGCCGATCCGCGTCCTGATCTGGAGCGGAGCCGACCGATAGCCGCTCCTTTTGAAACCGTTCTCGTCGCCAATCGCGGCGAGATAGCCGCGCGCATCATCGCGACGTTACGCCGGATGGGCGTCGGTTCGGTCGCGGTGTACTCCGATGCGGATCGCTTCACGCGGCCCGTTCTGGGCGCCGATCGTGCCGTCCGCATCGGTGGCAATTCCGCCGCGCAAAGCTATATGAGCGGCGATGCGATCCTGGCCGCATGCAGCGAGACGGGCGCGACCGCCGTTCATCCCGGTTACGGATTTTTGAGCGAAAACGCCGATTTCGCCGAACGGCTCACAGCGGCCGGCATCACGTTCATCGGGCCGCGCAGCGAACACATCCGCGCCTTTGGGCTCAAGCATTCCGCGCGCGCGCTCGCGCAAAGCGCGGGCGTCCCGCTTCTGCCGGGCAGCGGTCTGCTGGGCAACGTCGCAAGCGCCCTCGAGCAAGCCGCGCTCGTCGGCTATCCCGTCATCGTGAAGAGCACGGCCGGTGGCGGTGGCATCGGCATGCAAGTCTGCCGATCCCCCGACGAACTCGCCGCGAAATTCGAGACCGTACTGCGGCTGGGGAGCGCGAACTTCGGCGACGGACGAACGTATTTGGAGAAGTACGTGGCGCAGGCGCGCCACGTCGAAGTCCAGATCTTCGGCGACGGATGCGGCCGCGTGCTGGCACTCGGCGAACGCGACTGTTCGCTTCAGCGCCGGCATCAAAAGGTCGTCGAGGAGACGCCCGCGCCCGGACTCTCGCCCGTCACGCGCCGGCGCCTGCACGCCGCAGCCGTGGCGCTCGGTGAAGCCGCGCGCTATGCGTCGGCCGGGACCGTTGAATTCATTTACGATGCCGTAACGGAAGAGTTCTTTTTTCTGGAAGTCAACACGCGTCTGCAGGTCGAGCACGGCATCACGGAACTACGCTACGGCATCGATCTCGTCGAATGGATGGTGCGGCTCGCAGCGGACGATTTCGCGCTACCCGCGGCGAGCGAACTGAAGCCCAGCGGGCACGCCATCGAGGCGCGCATCTACGCGGAGGACCCTTCGAACGACTTTCGTCCCAGCGGCGGCGTGCTCACGGGCGTTCGCTTCGCGGACGATGCGCGCACCGATACGTGGATCGAATCCGGCACGCTCGTTACGCCGCACTACGACCCGCTGCTCGCGAAAGTGATGGTGCGCGGCGCGACGCGTGAGGCGGCGACGACGGCGCTTACCGACGCGCTGCGGTCGAGCGTTATTTGGGGAATCCAAACAAACCTCGCCTATCTGTCCGCCGTGCTCGCGGACGTGCCGTTTTGTAGCGGCACGATGACGACGCAGACGCTGGGTGAGTTCGGGTTCGTATCGCCGACCGCGTCCGTCTTGCAACCCGGCGTGCAGAGCTCGCTGCAAGAGCTACCGGGCCGTCTGGGCTACTGGCACGTCGGTGTACCGCCGAGTGGCCCGATGGACGATCGCTCGTTCCGGCTCGCGAATCGCCTCGCCGGGAACTCCGAGACGACCTGCGCGCTCGAGATGACCCTCTCCGGTGCGACGCTGCGCTTCGATTGCGACGCGACGATCGCACTTGCCGGCGCGCATATGTCCGCGTTCGTTGATGACGTTTTGGTGCCGTACTTCACCCGGGTTCACGTGGCTGCAGGATCGGTTCTTGCGATCGGAGCCGTCACCGGTCCCGGCAACCGCACGTATCTCGCCGTGCGCGGCGGCTTCGAGGCGCCACTCTACCTTGGGTCGCGCGCGACCTTTGCACTTGGTGGCTTCGGCGGCCACGCGACGGGCACGCTCACCACGGGCGATGTGTTGCACCTCGCGCCCTCGCCGCCACATCGACCCGGCGTGCCGCTGGGACCGGGCGACATCCCGCAACTCACGCGCGAATGGGAGGTCGGCGTGGTGTACGGCCCCCACGGAGCGCCGGACTTTTTTACGCGGGCGGATATCGAGGCGCTCTTCTCTTGCCCCTACGAAGTGCACTTTAATAGCGCGCGCACGGGCATCCGCCTCATCGGACCGAAACCTGCGTGGGCGCGCCGAGACGGCGGCGAAGCGGGGCTCCATCCCTCGAACATTCACGATAACGCGTACGCGATCGGATCGCTCGATTTCACGGGGGACGTGCCAATCGTACTCGGACCCGACGGCCCGAGCCTCGGTGGGTTCGTGTGTCCGGCGGTCGTCGCGAGCGACGAGCGTTGGAAACTCGGCCAGATGCGAGCCGGCGATTCGGTCCGCTTTCACATCAGCGCGAACGATGCGCCGGTTCGCGCCTCATTGGAACACGCTTCGGCGATCTACGCACGCATCGATGACGCGGAGGTTGCGGTCACCTACCGGATCGCCGGCGACGACAACGTGCTCGTCGAGTACGGTCCGATGGTGCTCGACATCGCGCTGCGTCTGCGCGTTCATCTGCTCATGGCTGCCTTGGACGCGCAACGTCGGCCCGGTATCATCGACGTCACGCCGGGCATTCGTTCGCTCCAAATCCATTACGATCCACGCGTTCTCGCGCGCGAGCGGCTCGTCGCAGAGCTGCAAGCGATCGAGCGCGACTTGCCCGCCGTCGACGACGTCGAAATTCCCACCCGCACCGTGCACCTTCCGCTGTCATGGAACGACGATGCCGCACAACTCGCGATGCGCAAATACCAGGAACTCGTGCGACCAGATGCCCCGTGGTGTCCCTCAAACATCGAATTCATCCGGCGCATCAACGGCCTGGGATCGGTCGACGATGTCTATCGGACCGTGTTCGATGCCGAATATCTCGTGCTCGGGCTCGGCGACGTCTATCTCGGCGCGCCGGTCGCGACGCCGCTGGACCCGCGTCATCGACTCGTCACGACGAAGTATAATCCCGCGCGGACGTGGACTCCGGAGAACGCCGTCGGCATCGGCGGCGCGTATCTCTGTATCTACGGCATGGAAGGTCCCGGCGGCTATCAACTCGTCGGTCGTACGATCCAGTGCTGGAACAGTTGGCGCGCCACCGCGTGTTTTCCAGCCGGCGCGCCGTGGCTCTTGCGTTTCTTCGATCGCATTCGTTTCTTTCCCGTATCGGGCGACGAGTTGCTTGCGGCGCGCGAAGCGTTTCCGCACGGGCGGTATCCCGTGCGCATCGAGGAAAGCGCTTTTCGTTATCGCGAGTACCGTGCGTTTCTCGAAGAGAACGACGCCGCGATCGTCCGTTTTCGCCAGATGCAACGTGCCGCGTTCGAGGCCGAACGGCGTGACTGGGCCGCGCGCGGTCTCGACACTTACGTCGCGCAGGACTCGGTCCAAGAGCCCGAAGCCGCGGGGAACCTGCCGCCCGGGCTGCAGGGAGTCGAAGCGCCCGTACCCGGCAACGTCTGGAAAGTGCTCGTTACGCCCGGCACTACCGTCACGCGCGGTGAGACGCTCGTCATTCTCGAGTCGATGAAGATGGAGTTGGAGATCACTGCGTTACAACCCGGAATCGTTGTCGAGGTCCGCTGCGAGTCTGGGAGACCCGTCGCTGCCGGGCAGACCATCGTCGTTCTGGCGGCGAGCGACGCCGCGTGAGCGCGCCGAACCTGAGTATCGCCGCGCTGCGCGACGGATACCGGCGCCGCCTTTTCACTCCCCAAGACGTCGCGCAGGACGTGCTGTCGCGCATCAGCGCGTATCGCGATCCCGCGGTGTGGATCACACGAGTGCCCGATGACACGCTTCTCTCTCGCGCGTGCGACCTGCCCAGTGATCCGGCTGTCATCGAAAGTTTACCGCTCTACGGAATTCCCTTTGCCGTTAAAGATAATATGGACGTGGCCGGCATGTCGACGACGGCGGGTTGTCCGGCGTACGCGTACCTTGCGACGAAGACCGCTTTCGTCGTCGCGCGGCTCCTGGAAGCAGGCGCGATGCTCGTGGGCAAAACCAACCTCGATCAATTTGCGACGGGTCTCGTCGGGACGCGCTCGCCGTACGGCGCGCCGCGCTGCGTGTTCGACGACCGCTACATTTCCGGCGGTTCGAGTTCGGGTTCGGCCGTTGCCGTTGCAGCCGATCTCTGCTCGTTCGCACTCGGCACCGATACCGCGGGCTCCGGCCGTGTCCCCGCGGCGTTCAACAATATCGTCGGGCTCAAGCCAACAAAGGGCCGGCTGAGCACGAACGGTGTCGTGCCCGCTTGTCGCACGCTCGACTGTGTGACCATCTTCGCGAAGACCGCGCACGAGGCGCTCGCGGTCGCCGACGTGGCCGCGGCCTTCGACGCAGCCGATCCCTACGCGCGCGTCGGGGACGACGTCGCGTTGCCGCGCGGACGTTTTTGTTTCGGTATCCTGGCCGCGGAAGACCGCGAGTTTTGCGGCGACGGCGACGCCGCCGAACTCTACAACGCCGCGATCGCCCGGCTTCAGGGTTGCGGTGGCACGCCCATCGAGATCGACTATGCGCCGTTTCGCGAAACGGCGGCGTTGCTCTACGGCGGACCCTGGGTCGCAGAACGGCTGGCCGCGATCGCGCCCTTTTTTCGAGAACACGCCGCCGACATGGATCCAACCGTCCGTACGGTCATCGGGGGAGCCGCGCGCTACTCCGCACTCGATGCCTTCGGAGGCGCCTACGCGCTGCGTGCCCTCGAACGCCGCGCCGCACGAGCGTGGCAAGATATCGACGTGCTACTCTTGCCGACGACACCGACGATCTTCAGCATCGCAGAGGTGGAAGCAGATCCCATCGGACGCAACACGATCCTGGGCACGTATACGAATTTCGTCAACCTCCTCGATTATTGCGCGATCGCCGTGCCGGCGGGATTTCGCAGCCGCGACGGGTTGCCACTCGGTGTTACGCTCATCGCGCCGGCGCACGCCGATCGTTCCTTGGCCTTGCTCGCCCAGCACTTCGGCCACGAAGGGGAAGAAAGAATCCTTCTCGCGGTCGCGGGCGCGCATCTTTCTGGCTTGCCATTGCACGGACAACTGCTCGATCTCGGCGCAATATTCGTGCGCGCTTGCAAGACTGCGGAATCGTATCGTTTATTCGCGCTTGCAAACACGACCCCGGCCAAACCTGGGCTCGTGCGCGATCCGACGTTCCGCGGAGACGGAATCGCGCTCGAAGTGTGGTCGCTCGATGCTGCCGCCCTCGGGCATTTCGTCGCCGCGGTGCCCGCGCCGATGAGCATCGGTAAGATTACGCTCGAAGACGAGACTACCGTCACCGGTTTTTTGTGCGAGCCCTTCGCCATCCACGGCGCGCGCGAGATCACCTCCTACGGCGGCTGGCGCGCTTTCGTCGCGCAGCAAATGTAAGGCGCGCGGCGCGTCGCTCTTACTCGTTGGCCAGCAGGATCGCCGTGGCAGCGGTTAATTCCCAGAAGCTGCGTCGTTTAACGAGGAGTTCATCGCGTTGCTATCACGCAAGGGTTTCGTCGCAGGTGCCGCGGCGAGCGCCACATTGGCGTCCACCATCCGCGCTGGGGCCACGGGACCGATTCGCATCGGCTATAGTGCGTGGCCGGGGTGGTTTCCGTGGAAAGTGGCCGAAGCGAAGGGACTGTTTGCGAAAAACGGCGTCGACGTGAAGATGGTCTGGTTCGACGACTACACTGCGTCGATCAGCGCGCTCTCCGCGGGTAAGCTCGACGGCAATTGCGAGACGACCAACGACGCGATCTCGGCCGTTGCCGGCGGCGCTGCGCGGACGATCGTCCTCACAAACGACAACTCGTTCGGTAACGACCAAATTATCGCGAGAAAAGATATCGCCGACGTTAAAGCGCTAACAGGAAAAGATGTCGCTGTCGAATTCGGACTCGTCGACCACTTCCTCTTGCTCCTTGCCTTGCAGAAGGCAGGCGTACCCCAAAGTACCGTACACATCAAGGCGCTACCGACCGACAAAGCCGCGGCTGCCTTTGCCGGCGGAAAGGTCGATTCGTGCGCGGTCTTCGCGCCCTTTACAACTACCGCGATGAAGACCGGGCTCGGTCACGTCGTTGCGAGCTCGAAAGATTTCCCAGGCGCCATCCCGGATCACCTTGTCCTCACACCGTCGCTCGTTGCATCGCGCCCTGACGACGTGCAAAAGCTAGTCGCGACCTGGTTCGAAACGCTAGGGTACATCAAAGCTCACAAATCCGAAGCGGTCGGTATCATGGCGAAACGTGCCGGCGTATCGGCCGCCGATTATGCATCTTACGACAGTGGTACGCACATTTTTAGTCTCAAAGAGAATTTAGAGGCGTTCGCCCCCGGCAACACCATCAAGCACCTTTCGATGAGCGGCAACATGATGGCCAACTTCCTCGTGAAGGCCGGACTGACGAAGAAGGTGATCGCAATCAATACGATGCTCGATCCGGCGTTCGTCAGAGCCTATGCATCCGCGCACGCCGCGGCCTGACCGAGGCTCGGCGTGATTCGGGAGCACGGCGTACGCGTACCGGCAATCGAGCAGCGCGCACGCACACGAAGGAGTCTCCCCAGCAGCGAGTTCTGGGCCGTACGTCAACCGATATCGCATCGCATGAGCGTCGTGCTGCCGCTAACGGTGACGGTCATCCTTGCTTTCGCCTGGACGATGCTTACGCGCTACGGTCATATCCCGACGATGTTTCTCCCAACACCGGCCGGTGTATGGACGGCTTTCCAAGCGCTGATGGCCGATGGTTACGCGAGCGACATTCGAACGAGCATCCTGCGCGTCGCAATCGGCTTCCTAATCGCGTCGCTCGTGAGCATCCCCGTTGCGCTGTTGATGGGGGCTTTCGGCACGCTCGAAGCCATGCTCGCGCCAATCATCGGAACCTTGCGTTACGTTCCCATCACGGCGCTCGTACCGCTCCTCATAATCTGGCTCGGAATCGACGAAGCGCCAAAACTGGCGATCATTTTTCTCTCTGCATTCTTCTATAACACGATCATGATGGTCGACGCGGTGCAAAACGTGCCTCGCGATTTCATCAACGTCAGCTACACGCTCGGCGCTAACCGGCTCGACGTGCTGCTGCGCGTGATCCTGCCCGCGGCGATGCCGCAGATTTTCGATGCTTTGCGCGTCAACATCGCGGTAGCTTGGAACTTTCTTTTCGTCGCTGAATTGATCGCCGCCGACAGCGGTATGGGCTACCGCCTGGAGATGGCGCAGCGCACCAACGCGAGCGATCAAATGTTCGTGGCTCTCATCATCGTTGCGATCATCGGTTTTCTTCTCGATCGCTCATTCCGGCTAGCGCGACGAATCGTACTGCCGTGGTCCGTATGAGCGGCCTCGTGTTCAGTGCGGTATCGAAGGTCTACCCAACGCGAGGTGGCGATCTCACGGTACTCGATGGCATCGACATCCACGTCGCCCCAAACGAGCTCGTCACCCTCGTCGGAGCTTCGGGGTGTGGAAAGTCGACCTTGCTGCAATGTGCGGCGGGCCTGGCCGCGCCGACTTCCGGGACGATCACACTCGACGGGGAACTCGTCGTTGGACCGTCTGCGGACCGCGGCATGATCTTCCAAGCCTACACGCTCTTCCCATGGCTGACGATCGAGCAGAACGTCGGCTTTGGCCTGACGCTCGACGGCGTCTCCCCGGTGCAGAAACGCGAGACGATCGCTCACTATCTAAACGTGGTCGGACTCACGAAGTATGCTAAAGCCTTTCCAAAGACGTTATCGGGCGGCATGCAGCAACGCGTCGCGATCGCACGCGGACTCGCGAATCGGCCATCCGTGCTATTGATGGACGAACCCTTTGGCGCACTAGACGCACAGACGCGCATGGCGATGCAAGAGTTCCTTCTCGAGATCTGGCGAACGACACGCATGTCGATTATCTTCGTCACGCACGACGTCGAAGAGGCAGTGTATCTTGGGGAACGCGTCTACGTGTTGCGGTCGCACCCCGGTCGCGTGCGGGAGGAGCTACGACCCGATCTTGGTGCCGATCGCGACCACCTCGTCAAAAGGAGCGCCAAGTTTCATGCGTGCGTGGACGACGTTCTCGATCTTCTCCGAGAAGAAGCGCTCTCACAAGCGTCGTAGCCACGCAAGCTCTCTTTACCGTCCCCGGCAAATGGGCGTTACGGATACTTAAAGACGGTCTCTACCGCAATCGAACTCTGACGCGGACGGCCGGCGGTAAACCCCGTCGTCGGGTCCAAGGCCGCTTGACGAAACGTGAAGTTGTTCCCGTCGGCTGTATCGAGGCGATACTCGAGCCGGATGAGATAATGGGAGTTCGGCGTGTAGCTCACCGTTGCGGTGTTCGACTGCACGCGCTCACCCGTTCCCGGGCCGGCGAGTCGCGCATTATTCGCGTCGTGGAACGTCTCTTTGCGCAGCGAGGCGGCCAGAATCGGTGAAAACGTGTAATTGAGGTAACCGGCGATTCCGTTCCAGCGCTGCCCGGGCGTTCCTATCGCATCACCGCGCTGCGTGGCGTTGTCGTAATTCGCAAGGATGGTCAGTGCGGATGTCGCGTGAACCGTCAAAACGGCGTCGTAGAGCATGCGATTCGTAAAGATCGGCGGTAGACTCAGAGCGCTGTTGCCGAAAGCCAGAAAATCGCCTCCATTGAGCGTCGTGAGATTCAGTGAATAGCCCGGCGATGGCGCGAGCTGGATCGCGCCTTCGAGCGTTTTCTTTTTTCCAGCCAACTTGATGTCGTCCCAGCCGTTGTTGACGCCGCCGATTAGCGTTATTTTCGGATTCACAACGTACGTCAAACGTAATCCGGTGAGGCTCGTTGGGACGGCGGCGTACAAAAAGTCTCGTGAGAAGTTTGTGTTGTTGACCGTTTCGGGCACTTCGGCACCGGCGACGCTCTCGTATTTTCCCGCAAAGAGCGTCACCGGACCGACGGCGTATTGCAGGTAGGCCTGCAAGAGATTCGTGCCTTGGCGCGACTGGCCGTTCGAAGCGAGAAATTTCGAATCCGAACCGACGAGACCCTCGACCTTCACGCCAACCGGCGTTCCGTTGTACGCAAGCGTGAGGTTCGCGGCTTGAAGATTGGGCAGATTGTTGAAATCCGTCGGTCCGACGAGCGCTCGCCCTCCGTTCGCATCGAAATATGCATTCGCGCCACCATCGAGAATCCGGCTGAGATTTCCGTTCGTGAAGCGCACGCGATCGGTGTTATTGACCGACGTATACGCGAGGTCGATAAAAGCGTTTGCCGTGAAGAGCTTCGTGGGCATCGCCGTCGGCGAAGGCGACGGCGATGGAGATGCCGGCATCGACGGACTCGCCGAGGCGACCGTTACCGGAGTTGGTTGTGCGGCGGCCACAGGCAGCGCCGACACGCCGGCTGCTATGACGAACGGGGCCAAGCTTAAAAGCCGTGAATGGTGCAAAGTTCCTCCTTCGGTCCCGTACCATCGATCGCGCAGACTGCTCCCTCATACGGGTCGAGCACTGCTCGGGGCGGACCATTCGCCAGTGTAGCGACGTCGAGGACCTTCGCGCATTAGGCATATGACGCATGATCGTCTCGCCGCTCTATCACCGAAACGACGGCGCAAAGCGCCCGCATCGGGAGACAATCGTCAGACCGGCACGCGGAGGTCTGCGTTGCAGAGGAGGCGGAGGGTCGTTTCGCTGATGGCTTGCGGCGGCGCCCCGCGCCGTTTTCGAGCGAATGGGTAACGCGATAGCTTTTCACGCCGCGGCAAGTCTGGCTTCGTTCGAGAGAACTCGCTCCATGCGTTGAAACCGTTCCTCATTCGGCCGCAGATGACGATTGTAGCGAATCATTCCGATCGCGGCTGAGGCGTTTCGCTTGTGATTCGCGCACACATGATGGAAGCACGCGGGCTCGGCGAAGGACCCAAGACGTCTAGCGTGAGACCGTGATGTATCGATGTGAGAGATCCAGCGGGCGATGCGGACGGCAGCGAACGAAAATCTTCCTTACCTAGGCGACGCCAAACCCGTCATTATAAACCGTGCGAGCGCTGCCCCGGACAAGTCGAAAAATCGATACGTCCTCACGTGTTGGTCCGTATGGCGAGACTCATGCAACCGCGAATCGATCGCACCGATACGCTTCGATGCCGCGCGGTGTGGAACGTCTGCGCTCAGCGCCGGCTGGACGCGCTCGATGGTTTCACGATGATTGCTTGCAAAAGCAGATCGTTCGTTTCCATGCTCATTACGGTCGTGGCTAATTCACTGCCGCGATTCGCGTTCCCGTCCGTGAGGACAACATCACGTCGTCGACCAGACGCCCGAGCGCGTCGCGAGTTCCTTTTGGGTGATGTCACGTCGCTGCATGCCCTGCCGTAGTACTTTACTAGCCGTCTTCCGGTTTACCTGAATTGACATATGACCATGATGCACGACGTCGCGGATAGCGACAAGACAATATGTTACGTTACATTTCATACATTCGCGGCGTTATGTCTTGCCGATTCGATCCGGCCGTTACGGCTATCACCGGGTTCTTGGGATTCTTCGGAATGCTTCGGAGGTTCCTCGGAACGTGTAACACGACCCACGGCGATGCTTTGTGTTATATGTGTTCCATGACAGCGCACGATCGCACAGCATATCTGCGCATGCGCCGGAGCTACGCCGGCGGCAAACCGGTCCGTAAGTTCGGCGGCGACTTACGCTTCGGGCGCTTCGGACCCTGCGCGATTCCGCGGCGCTCGCAAGACGGAGCATCGTGCCGGCGATCGGTAAACTGCGCGCACACGCGCTGCGCCGCACCGATGTCGTCCGCATGCTTGACGGCGTTCGTGGCGCCCGCGGTCGACAGCTCGTGTACGTCGTCGCGAAAGCGGCGCTAGCCGTCCACGTCCGTCACGTCGACCCCGTCGAGAATCCCTTTCCGCCGCGGGCGACGCCGCCCGTCGCTCGCCGCGAACATCAGCCGTAGTCGCCGTCGCAGGTCGCGACCTCCTCGAGGCGATCCGCGTCGATCGGTTCGAGGCGCTCTACATCGTCGCGCTGGGTACGGGGCTGCGCCACGCGCACGCGACCGCGCTCGCCGTCGCGGCGTGCATCCGGCGGCGGTCTCGGCGCGGCTCGGGCACGCGAGTACGCGCTTGACGCTCGATACGTTCTCGCACGTGATGCCGGCAATCAGCGACGCCGCGGTTCACGCCTCGGCCGCGCTTTTCGAGAAGCCCGTTCCCCCAAAACTCGCCCCAAGTCGCTGGGGAAAACGCGCCGAAACACGCCCTAGGGGGCGCGTTCAGACTCCCAGATGAACCCTCGCCGGTCATGCCGTGATGGAGAACGCGTTAAAGCGCCCGGGGAACGCGACGGCTGGACTCTCAAACGGGTGCGCGGGTCCCACCGACATATAGCGATCCGACGAAACCTGGCATCGTAACCGTTGCCGAGCACCTCATGAGCAATGACGTGCCGCCTGAACTCGTTAACTCCATTCTCAAATAGGCAGGGTTGAAGTGAACGACTACGTTGCGATTCTCGAGCCGGCCCCAGACGGGACTTGGGGCGCGTACGTCCCCGAGCTACCCGGCTGCACCAGCGGCGGCACAACGCGCGATGAAGCCGCTCGCAATATCCGCGAAGCGATTACCGGACACATCGAGCTTTTACGTGAGACCGGTCAAGCCGTTCCAGCACCTGTTTCTACTGCGGAGATCGTTCATATCGCCTGAGACTAAGCGCCGGCTACCAAGGCGCCGAAGGCGACCAGAAAGCGCGGAGGTGGCGGCGACCCGTCGCCCCCACGCCGTTAAAACGTAAGCGACGAAATAAAGAAAACCCTTACGGCATAAGGGTTTTCGCTGAGCCGACGAGCAGACTTGAACTGCTGACCTGCTGATTACGAAAACCCGGGTCACACGTGGGGCGAAGGCTCTTGGCGGCGCTAAATAGCCGTCAGGACGGCGTAGTCGGCATAGTCGCCTTGATTATTGGCTATCAATCGGCTATCATTTGTGCAGTCTGATAACAGTCGCTTGGGACTTGCTTCTCGGACGTCACAATAAAGCGGACCCCGGAAGTGCTGATACACCGCCGAGGTCCTTGGAGAACCGAAACATGAATTCGATCACTCCCACGGACGAGTTTCTCGCTCGTCGCCGCGCTTCCCACGCCGAGCGCGAGTCGAACGCGCCGGCGAGCGTCGCCGCGATCGGCGACTACATGGACCCGCTCGCCCGCATCTATGCTGATTGCTCTGCTCTCGCGGCTGAGTTTTTCGCTCGGGCGACCGAGCTGCGTAAGCAACTCGAAGAGAGCCAATGAGCGCGCTCGCCGTCCTCGACCCGCTGCCGCATGCGCTCGCGGTCGACGTGCTCGTCGAGCGGGCCCGCTCGTTCGCAGAGTCCTCGTCGTCTTCGGCGACGCGCCGGGCGTACGCGAGCGACCTACGCGACTTCGACGCCTTCTGTGCCGCGCACGGTCTCGCGTCGTTTCCCGCAACGGCGCAGACAATCGTGCTGTACGTCTCGAGTCTCGGCCCGACGCATAAGGTCGCGACGATTCGTCGGCGCCTTGCCGCCATATCGGTCCGCCACCGTCGCGCCGGCATAGAACCATCGCCGTGCTCGCACCGCATCGTGCGCGACGTCCTAGACGGCATAGCGCGCACCCACGGTAGCGCGCAGCGCCGCGTCGACGCCGCAACGCTCGATCTCATCGGACCGATGCTGCTCGCCGTTGCGGGCGACGACGTCGCCGCTCGCCGCGACCGCGCCATCCTGCTTCTCGGGTTCGCCACTGCGCTGCGCCGCTCGGAACTTGCCGCGCTCGACGTCGCCGACGTTCACTTCTCGAAGAAGGGTCTGCTCCTGACCATCCGGCGCTCGAAGACGGACCAGGAAGGGCACGGCACAGGGATCGCGGTCCCGATCGTCGCCAACGCATCGCTTTGCGCCGTACGGGCGGTGCGGGCATGGCTCGATGCCTCGAGAGTCGTTTCGGGCGCACTCTTCCGCACACTCACGCCACACCGTGCCGTTACGGAGCGTCGGCTCGACGGCCGCGACGTCGCGAACCTCGTGCAGCGCCTAGCGAAGCGCGCACGGCTCGAGGGTGACTTCTCGGGACACTCGTTGCGGAGCGGCTTTGTGACCTCCGCGGCGCAGGCTCACGTCTCGCTCGACAATATTATGCGCACGACAAGGCATCGGTCCCTCGCCGTCGTGCAGACCTACGTCCGCCGTGCCGACGCGTTCGATGCGCCGGCTCTTTCCTCAATCATTGCATAACCGAAAGGAAGGTCAGATGGAACAGGATTCAGCAGCCGAAAGAGCTCGTCTCCAATCGGCAATGACAAAAATGGCGCAAGATAACGCTGAGCGTATCAGGGCGCATCGTCGAGACAACATTGACGATGGACTGCCGCGCTCCATCGAGGAGACGCTCGTAATAATGCAAGCCCTGATGGCGGTTCCGACGCTCGTGGATACTGAGCGAAAAACGGCCGTACGTTCGACAATCTTGCCGCTGATCACCCAATTGTTCAGACACGGTTACGGACTGGCCGCACTCGACGATCGCATTACCGAATACGATACGCTTCTAGGAGGACTTCTCGATACGCCTGCGCCGAATCCGAGTCCCGGGAGATCGCCGCAGGTGACCCGCCGGGCCCGAGGACGCAAGAAAGACGCGGCAGTGGACGCGCAAGCTGTCGGCAGACCGAGGACCGACGCCGTCTCACAAGCAACCGCGATCGTCAAATCGGCGTCCTGCGACACGATAGACTGGTCGGCAGAGCCGCATACCGATTACGAGCGTAGAGTGCGCGCGGCGTACCTACGGAAGTATCTCGACGGGTTCATGCCGAGCAGCCTTGCTACCGAAGCCAGTATCCTGCGTCTAAGCGGCAAGCGCGTCGCGAGCGATCTTGCCGCCGCAGCTGAGGAAGGCATGCGTCGGTCTGAAATATTACAAGCCGAGCACGAGCGCAAAAAGATCCGCAAAGCGCGTGAAGAGGTGGACGGCGAGTCATGAGCATCGCATCGTAGATGAGCCGCTTGCCGTCGCTCCTCTACCGCCTCGCGCGGGCATCGGCATGGGCACGCGCGATCGGCAAGCTGGGCGGCGGCAACCCGCTCCCGATCGCGCGCCGCGTTCGGAATCGCTATATCATGCGGGTCGTCGGACGCGTTCT
>JAABUX010000351.1_pt1 | contig 78694 bp, 78 predicted proteins | sample 5561851 | NCBI WGS metagenome assembly JAABUX01 (sample SAMN10711883, study PRJNA513361) | rock metagenome | isolation source: Antarctica rocks | place: Antarctica: Victoria Land, Richard Nunatak red sandstone | collected 2016-01-03 | reverse complement strand
TGATCTCGTCACTCAGACCCGCAACGACGCTGCCACGCCGAGCAAAACCCCTGCCCTACATGGGAAGTTGCTTCGACTTTTTCAGGTCGAAGTAGGTAGCGATCGGCACCGCCCGAGCTCAAGCCGGTATGACGGTTGATGCAGCTGCCGGCTTCCCGCCGCGGCGCGAAGCCGACCGTTGTGACGGTCGCAGCGCATGCCGATGACAACCTCTGTCTGCAAGCGTCGCTGCTACACCTGCAGATCCGCTCAGGAGGATCACCCGACGTGGTGCTGCGGTACGCCGTCTGCAGGATGCCATCCCCTTAGGAACGGCGACGGGCGAACCCGGAACAGGGCAAGATGCGTCCGTGGCAGACCTAAAGCTCTTCAAGCGGGACACCCTCAGTACGCTCTACCGGGCCGACCCCAGGATCTCGCCCTGGGCCGGTACCGCCCACGGCGTCCTGCAGGCCGTCAACACCTACGACCAGCACAACGGCGTCATCCGCGGTGACCGGGCCGAGCGCAACAGCCTCAAGACGATCACCGGCGAGTTCGGGAAGCTGGACCGCCTCACCTGGCACACCCTTCAGCCACTGCTGGCGGAAGCTGCCTGACCACTACCTGACCCGCCTGCCGTCCTCCGGGGCGGTGGGCGGGCCTCAGCAGCCTTCTTGTCGTTCTGGGCCCATCCGGTGCCAACCGCGCGATGAGTCCTCGTGCTCTGGCTCCCAGCGGCTCCTGAGTCGCAGCACCCCGTCGCCTGGCGCTGCCCTGGCACCGCCGTCACCGGCTGCGGGACAGCAGCGCAGGCCATCCTGTTGGGCTGGGATGGCCGGGTACTACGAGCCTGCCTCCTCCAATGCCTCCGTCCGGACCTGCTCATGCCGTTCGTCGGAAGGCATCCAGCTCGGCTTGCGGTGCGGTCTCAAGGTGCAGCAGCCGCTGGTCGGCTCCAGGCAGGACACGCAGGATCTCATCGAGCTTGCGCTGCACGGCCGCTTGCTGCCGAACCTGGGTGTGCTGCAGGGCGAAGACCATCACCAGCGTGACCGCGGCGGCGAGCGCCTCGAACGCGGTCAGCCACTGGGTGGCATGCGGCAACGCCAGCGCCGCGAGCAGGAACAGCACGCTGATCGCCGCCGCCACAGCGGTCGCGCCGCTGCTGGCCGACACCTCGTTCACGCGGTGCAGCTGACGGCTCGCCCACGGCCGGTGCTCACCGCCTGAGGCGACCCGGCGCTGGCTCCGAAGGGCCGGGACCTGCGCGGCGTCATCCAGGTCCTTCAGCAGGTCGGTGGGGCCAGCGGTGGACGTCATGACCCTGCTGTGCCCGAAGCAGCGCACCTGCACGTCCGCGAAGAAGCGGTCGTTGGTCACGCCAGGACGGCGCCGAACATGGGCGGAGCCGAGCCGTCACCAGCTCCTGGCCATCGTCGTGCAGTTACTCCTCATCATGGTCGTCCTCGCGTACCGTCCAAAGGCGTGACCGTTCCCTATGTCCCCTCCGCCCGAGCACACCGAGGTCCTGGTCACGGTCGACCACTAGGACTACGGAACGCGCCGATCACCCTTTCAAGCGAGCGAAGGGTCTCTGCCACGGCAGGCTCAGCGCCATGAAGCTCAAGCTTGACCTGCACGACATCTACAACCGCGGCACCGACATCGACCACGCGTTACGCGAGATCATGGACGAGGCCGTCCGCATCCAGGCCAAGACCATCGAGATCATCCCCGGCAAGGGCTCGGGGGCGCTCAAGAAGCACGTCCTGCGCTGGCTGGACCAGAAGGACATCAAGGTGCTGTATCACCGGGTGGAGAAGGATTCCGGCAACTTTGGGCGGATCTTCGTCCACTTCAAGTGGAAGTAGCCGGGAACTTCCATGGATCCCGGCGAGCCTGGGTAAAACCCACTTGTCTAACTCAACCAGCAGTACAAGATCTATAACACTCACGTTGCGTTGCCCGGCCAGGTCCTGAACCGAACCAGGAACTGGTATCCGGCCAGCTGTTCCCTGCCGCGTTGCTTGTCACCGGTGCATGTCAGGCAGGCAAACGGACTGCTCAGTGCTCTGCCCCTGCACTGCCCTGCCCAAAGGGCAGGGGCAGGGCAGCTAGTGCAGCTTCTCCAACACTCCAGGCTCTTATTTCTGAAGTGCAGGCTCTATGGACGATGAACGTCTTGCTCAGTGCTCTCCCCTGCACTGCCCTGCCCAGAGGGCAGGGGCAGGGCAGCTAGTGCAGCTTCCTGTGGTACGCCTTGGAGGCTTAGAGGACGCGTTCCTGTCGTATCTTCACGGCGGCCGAGAGCGTGGCCGTTGTGTAGGACTGTCCGGCCTCCTTCAACTTCTTGATCGCGGCTGGCTTTCCCGCTTTGTTCGGAAGGCTCAACTCGTCCAGAAGTGCAACGACCTGGCCGAGGTCATCGGTGCTGTCCTCGTCGAATGGTTCCTCCGGTGCATTGCTGACTACCTCATGACCCAGCGGTGAGGAGGTGCGCTTGAGGACGAACCGCCCAACTGGGGCGGGCGTACGGCTTAGCTCCTGACGTAGCGTCAACAGACCGTCTGCGCGTTGCGCCAGCACCCAGGACTGATCAACGTCGTCGCCCTTGGCTGAGCTGCCACGGGCAGTGCTGCGGTCGTTCTTGCCGAGGTGATCCAGACGCAGCACGGCGACGTTGCGTGCGCGCAAGGGCATCGACAGCAGCCGGTACATGTCCCGGACACCCTGGGAATTGTTCTCGTCCCCGGTCAGCACCCGTTGCAGTGTGTCAATCACCACGAGCTCAGCGCCGGTCTCTTCGACCCGCTTGAGTACCGCCTGCGCGCCCGGTGTGCTATCCAGCGGGCCGATTGGCGGGAAGCACTCGTACGACAGCCCACTCAAGTCCGCGAGGTCGAAGCCCATGGCGAACAACCGCTCGCAGACCATCTCGGGCTTGTTCTCGTAGTCCAGATACAGCACCCGCCCTGCCGCCAAGTCCGTCCCAAGGAAGGATCCACCGATCACTTTCGAGGCCGCAGCATCCAGCGCCAACAGGCTCTTGCCGACCTTCGCAGGTCCGACCAGCGAGACGTGGTCACCGCGCTCGATCCAGTTGTCGATGCACCAACTGGTAGCAGTCACGGCCTCGCCCAAGGAGTTCCAGTCGATGTAGGAGGGCGCATCAACAGAAAGTGGGTGCTCCAAGCGCAACGATGCAATAGTCGCGTCGATCCGGCTCCCAAATATCGAGGGGCAGTCCTCGTTGGGCTTGAACCGTTCCTGCGTCGGCTTGTGCTCACGCGCCAGGATGACGATGTGGTCGTCGCTCAGCCCCTCCTGCATGCAAGCGAGCAGGAACTCCTCACACAGCTGGTACGCGCCCTTGTAACTCCCTTCGCCCTGCAACCGGCGTATACGGGCTGAGATCTCAGGCAGGGACACTGGGGGCTCCCCACGGGGCCACACAGCGCGCGACGGCGCTCAGCGGACGCCCCATCACAGCCCCGCGGTCTGTGCCGGCGCCAGCAGCTTGGCGGCCTGCTCAGCGGTCAGCCGACGGTAGTTCTCGTCCAGCACCGCCTCATGCACCACGGGGAGGGCGACGGCAGTGTCCAGCACCGTCTCGAGACCGGCGAGCGCCATGATCCCCGGCGCAGGCCCGCGACGGACGTGTACCCACATGTCGCTAAGCACCGGCACGGTCCTGAGTCGCGCCCAGCTGCGCCAGCCAGCGGTCCACCTCAGCAGCCTCGTACAGCACACGGCGCCCCACCCGGACGCCCTTAGGGCCGTAGCCAATGGCGCGCCAGTATCGGCAGGTGGAGGGGCTGGTGCGGCAGTAAGCCGCAAGCTCCTCCGTCGTGAAGAACGTCGAACCGCTCACGTAGGCTCCTCAAGGCTGATAACTGTTGTGCGTGAGGAGCCATGGTGGTCGACGGATGAGCATGAGCGCAAGTAGGAGGAGTCGGGTAAGTTTCAGGCCCATGGGGACTAGAGAGCATCAGGTCGGCGATGCTGCCGCGGACGCTGAAGGCCCGGCACGCAGGCAACCGAACGTCCCAGCGGGCCAACCACGCATCACCTATCGCGCGCGTCGTCCCAGGCCGGCCCTCCCACCCACCGACTTCCTAGGCACCCCTGAGCAGCGCTTCGCAGCGCAGGTCCGACGACTCCGCATCGACCGAGGCTGGTCCCAAGCCGAGCTGGCAGCTCGGCTTCAAAGCACCCTGCCGGCATGGGCACAGACCACGGTCGCCAAGACCGAATCTGCCTCCCGGCCGATCCGGCTCAACGAGGTCGCGGCGCTCGCAACCGTGCTCGGGGTCGCGCTGCACGAGCTAATCGACGCACCACAGAACGTCGCGATCTTGCAGGCCCAAGCAAAGGTGGAGAGCCTGCTGCACGAGGAAGCCATCCTGCTCGCACGCAAGCGCGACCTCATCCGCACAGTGGATCGGCTTGAACATGACATAGAAGAAATCGACGAACGTGGAGAAGGGCTCTACGAGGAACTCCAGACCGCCGTAGACGAGCTCAAGGCGGTCGCGAACACCCAACCCCCCGGCACCTGATCACCAACGCACCATCGCGAAAGCCACCACAGGAGATCAGATGGCCAGCATCACCAAACGCCCTGACGGCAGGTGGCGGGCACTTACCGGGATGAGGCCGGCAAGGAGCACGCCAAGCACTTCGACCGCAAAGTAGACGGCCAGCGCTGGCTCGACACGGTCACCGCAGCGGTGCAGACGGGCACCTACGTCGACCCCAAGACAGCCAAGACGACGGTCACCGACTGGTGTGACACCTGGCTCGCCGGCTACGCGACGCGCCGACGGTCCACGGTCCGGCAGGCAGAGGTGCACATAGCCCACCTCAAGGCCGCCTTCGGCCCGATGACGCTGTCGGGCGTACGGCCGTCGCACGTGCGCTCGTGGACGGCGAAGCTGAAGACTGATGGCGCCGCGGACTCCTACGTCTACGCCCTGCACAGCCGACTGTCCCAGGTGATGGGCGACGCCGTTCACGACGGCATCCTGGCCCGCAACCCGTGCTCGCGTCGCACGTCGCCCGGCGCCGGCCAGCAGCGGGCACACGTGGCGACGACGGAGCAGGTGTGGAGGCTGCACGACGCGTTCCCGGAGCACCTGCGGGCCGCCGTGCTGCTCGGCGCGTTCGTTGGACTGCGGACCGCTGAGGTCTGCGGTCTGCGAGTAGAGCACGTCGACTTCATACGCGGGATCGTGACGCCGCACGTGCAGTGGCCGGGGGTGGAGCTGAAGACGGAGATGTCCAGGACGGCCGTTCCCATTCCACAGGAGCTGGCACTCGACCTGTCGGCCGCTGTCGCCGCCTTCCCGGCTAACGGCGCCGTCGTCACCGACGGCGGCGGCCGGACGGCGGCTCCGTGGATGCTCGACCGGGCCGTGCGGGCAGCCCGGGACAAGGTCCCCGGGCTGCCCGGCCACTTCCGCTTCCACGATCTGCGGCACTACCTGGCATCCATGCTGATCGCGTCCGGGGCCGACGTGAAGGTCGTTCAGGCGAGGCTGCGCCACGCCTCTGCTAAGACGACGCTTGATGTGTACGGGCACCTGTGGCCCGACTCCGACGAGTCCACCAGGACCGCAATCGGGGCGGTCCTGGTGGCTCGTGCGGACTTTTTGCGGACTAGCCGAGGTGGCACTGCCTGAAACCGCAGGTCAGAGGCCTACAAAAACTAGATGTCGTAGTAGAGCGCGAACTCGTACGGGTGCGGCCGCAGGCGTAGCGCGTCGATCTCGATCTCCCGCTTGTACGCGACCCATGTCTCGATGAGGTCGGGTGTGAACACGCCGCCCTCCAACAGGTACTCGTGGTCGGCCTCAAGCGCGTCGAGCACGGCGTCGAGGGACGCTGGCACCTGCGCGACCTCGGCGAGCTCGTCCGGTGGCAGCTCGTACAGGTCCTTGTCGACCGGGACGGGCGGCTCGATCTTGTTCTTGATGCCGTCCAGACCGGCCATGAGCATGGCCGAGAACGCCAGGTAGGGGTTGGAGGAGGGGTCCGGGCAGCGGAACTCCAGGCGCTTGGCCTTGGGGTTGTTGCCGGTGATCGGGATGCGGATGCACGCCGAGCGGTTGCGCTGGCTATACACCAGGTTGACCGGGGCCTCGAAGCCCGGGACCAGCCGGTGGTAGCTGTTGACCGTGGGGTTGGTGAAGGCCAGCAGTGACGGGGCGTGGTGCAGCAGCCCGCCGATGTAGTAGCGCGCGGTGTCCGACAGCCCGGCGTAGCCGACCTCGTCGTAGAACAGCGGCGCGCCGTCCTTCCACAGCGACTGGTGGCAGTGCATGCCGGAGCCGTTGTCACCCATGACGGGCTTGGGCATGAAGGTCACTGTCTTGCCGGCGGCGTGGGCGGTGTTCTTGATGAGGTACTTGAACAGCATCAGATTGTCGGCGCTCTCGAGCAGCTCGCCGAACTTGTAGTTGATCTCGGCCTGGCCGGCGGAGCCCACCTCGTGGTGCCCGCGCTCGACGACCATGCCGGCCGCTTCGAGGTGCACGGCCATCTCGTCGCGTAGGTCGGCGTAGTGGTCGGTGGGCGAGACGGGGAAGTAGCCGCCCTTGGTCCGTGGCTTGTAGCCCAGGTTGCCGCCGACCTCCTCCCGGCCGGTGTTCCATGCCGCCGAGGCCGCATCGATGTGGTAGTAGCTGCCCTGGGGCTGGGAGTCGAAGCGGACCGAGTCGAAGATGTAGAACTCGGCCTCGGCTCCGAAGAAGGCGACGTCGGCGATGCCCGAGCCCTTGAGGTAGGCCTCGGCCTTCTTGGCGATGTTGCGCGGGTCGCGGGAGTAGGCCTCATGGGTCAGCGGGTCGTGGATGAAGAAGTTCATGATGAGCGTCTTGCGGGTGCGGAAGGGGTCGATCCGCGCCGTGGTCGGATCGGGCATCAGCAGCATGTCCGACTCGTGGATCTGCTGGAACCCGCGGATCGACGAGCCGTCGAAGCCGAGCCCGTCGGTGAAGACGTCCTGGCCGAACGAGCCGACCGGGACCGTGAAGTGCTGCATCACCCCAGGTAGGTCGCAGAAGCGGACGTCGACCATCGCGACGGCTTCATCCTTAATGTAGCTGAGCACCTCGTCGGCGGTGGTGAACACGCTCGTCCTCTCGAAGCAGGGGGCCTTGCTCGTACGGTAGGAAGCCGGGATGACCCGGCTGTGCCGTGCGTGTTACAGGCAGGTTGCAGACGTGGGCTCGCGCCTCGTCGAGCGGTCGTACGCCGCCGAGGCTAGCCTCTCGTCGTGGCGAGGTGGACCGGGGACTGGCTGCAGGGCCCGGCTGCGACGCTGGCCGAGATGCGCCCCCCCGGCACATGGCCGGGCAGCCGGCTGGGTCTGCCACAGTCCGGTCCGGGCTCGCTCGCACGCTTTAGCAATCGGGCCGCGGCGTTCCTCGTGGACGTCCTGGCCAGCGCTCTGGTTGCCGGCCTGCTCAACGCCTTCGTCACACATCCGAGCAGCGTGCAGCGCCAGGTCGCCGCGTACGCCGTGCTGGCCGTGGAGCACGTGCTGCTCGTCTCGCTGACCGGTCAGACCGTCGGGATGCGCCTGCTCGGCCTGAAGGTCTTGCGCCTGTCCGACCCGGCCCGGGTGCCGGGCCTGCTGGCCTCGCTGGTGCGCACCGCGCTGCTGCTGGCCAGCGTCGGCCTGGCGGCGCTGTTCACCCGGGGCGGCCGGGGCCTGCACGATGTGGTCGCGGGCACTGCCGTCGTACGAGGCTGAGGCCTGCGCCAGGGCGCCTCGAGAGCTTCCCGGCGTCCCTCGACCCTCGACCTCGGGCTCGGGCTCGGGCTCGGGCTCGGGCGATCTTGACGGAACGGTCACTGTCCCGGCGTGTCGCGCACACCAGCGTCAAGATCGCGGATGGCCCCGGGGCGGCGTTGGCCAGGGACCGGAGCGCCCCGGCGTTGCTAGCGGGCGCGCGGCACCCGGTTCGGCATCGGGCCCTTGGGCACCGGTGGAACAGCCCCGCCGAAGGCCTTGAGCTTGCGGTCCAGGTCGTTGACCTGCGCCGGTTTGATGTTGCGGGGCAGCTTGAGGAAGTGCCGCTCGAGGTCGCGCAGCGGCACCTGCCCCTCGGCCTCGCCGACCGTCACGTCGTACAGCGGGGTCTCACCGACGATGCGGCTGATCTTGCGCTTCTCGGCACCGATGAGGTTGCGCGTCCGGTTGGGCGCGCCCTCCCCGACGAGCACGAGGCCCGGCCGGCCGATCACCCGGTGCACCAGGTCCTGCTCCTTGGTGAAACCGACCGCGGGCGTGACCCGCCAGTCGCCGCGCATGTTCGTCAGGACGGCCGCGGCCGCACCGAGCTGGCCTTCCACCTGGGCGTACGCCGTGCGCTGCACCCGCTTGCCGAACACCACGGCCGTGGCCACCAGCGCGAACAGCAGACCCAGGAACCCCACATAGATCGGGTGGGAGATCGCCAAGCCGATGCCCAGGAACACCAGAAAGGTCAGCAGGAACACCCCGACGACCAACGGGAGCATCTTGGGGTCGCGCTGACGTGTCATCGAGAAGGCGGTCTTGAGCTGACCGAGCTTCTCGCGCCGGTTCGGCCCGGGTGCCTTCGCCGCCTTGCCGGCCGCGCCGCCCTTGCCGGGACCGCCCTTGCCGGGACCGCCCTTGCCCTTGGCGGCCGCGTCACCCTTGCCGGATGCGCCCTTGCCCTTGCCTGCAGCGCCACCCTTGCCAGCGGCACCCTTGCCGGGGGCGCCCTTGCCGGCGGGACCTCGGCTCTTGCCGGCGGCCGTGAGCGCCCTGCTGCCCGTGCCGGCTGGGCGGGCGGGGTCCTTTGTCGTACGACGTCCCAGGGCCATGGCGCCAGGCTACTTGCCGGGGGAGGAGTCGTCCGTGCGTGCGGCGTGCCGGGCGGCGCGGGCCGCGCGCTCCTGCAGGTCGGCAGATTCGGCGTCGGCCAGCGTCGGCGCCGTGCCCCCCTGGGAGGCGGGGACCCACCAGGTGTCCTCGGGCGTACGGGGCGCGCCGCGGTAGGTCGCTCTGGCCTCGTCCAGCAGAGCCTGCATGCGCTCCTTGAGCTCCCGGGTCACCTGGACGGGCTTGCTGCCCGGCTCGGGCCAGTACAGCTCGCCGAGGACGATGCGCAGATCGGTCCCGCGGGTGAGGTCTCGCTTGCGGCCCTTGGTCATGATCCGCTGGCTGCCCCAGATCACGGTCGGCAGCAGCGGTACGCCGGCTTCCATGGCCATTCGGGCGGCGCCGGTCTTGAACTCCTTGAGGTCGAACGACTGCGAGATGGTGGCCTCGGGGAACACGCCCACGATCTCGCCCTCCCGGCACGCCTGGACCGCCAGGCGGTAGCTCCCCGCGCCCGCCGACCGGTCGACCGGGATGTGCTTCATGCCCCGCATGAGCGGCCCGCTGACCTTGTGCTGGAACACCTCGGACTTGGCCATGAAGCGCACCAGTCGGCCGCGGGGCTGGGTCGCGAAGCCCGCAAAGGTGAAGTCGAGGTAGCCGATGTGGTTGACGGCCATGACCGCGCCGCCCTTGACGGGGACGTTCTCAGCACCTGTGATGTGGAACCGGATGCGCATCGCCCTGAAGACGATCTTGGCGAAAGCGATGACAGGACGGTAGACGGGGTCGGCCATGGCGGCACGCTAGTGCCCGCCGGGACCGCCCGTCAGGCGTGCGAGCGGGCGCCGAACCCGCGGGAGGCCTGTGCGAACGCCGCCTCGGCCTCCCGCCGCCCCCGTGCGCGGGCCGCGTCCGCGGACATGCTGGCCCAGGCGTTGCGCCGGGCGGCCTGCTGGGCACCGTGCGGTACGGCGAACAGCAGCAGAGAAAGGGTCGTACGTCGGAGCGGGGCGAGGAGCACGATGACCTCCAACAGGTGGCTGCCCCGTGAAGGCTTCCGGACCGAGGTGTCGTCTGTGTGACCGGAGCGTGACGATCTGCTGGCGACGTCACCGGTCGGGGGTCGACCGGTGACTACTGCGTCCGGCGGGCCAAGGCCTGGGCGTACAGGCGTCCGGCGCGGTAGGACGAGCGGACGAGCGGCCCGCTCATCACGCCGGCGAACCCGAGCTGCTCGGCCTCGACCGCGAGCTCGTCGAACTCCTGCGGCTCGACCCAGCGCTCGATGGGGTGGTGCCGCGAGGAAGGCCGCAGGTACTGGGTAATCGTGATCAGCTCGCAGCCGGCGTCCCGCAGGTCGCGCAGGGCCTCGCCGACCTCGGTTCGCGTCTCGCCCATCCCCAGGATGAGGTTGCTCTTGGTCACCAGACCCGCGGTTCGGGCCTGGGTGAGGACGTCGAGGGAGCGGTCGTAGCGAAACCCCGGGCGGATGCGGCGGAACAGGCGCGGCACGGTCTCGACGTTGTGCGCGAGCACCTCCGGGTGGCTGGCGAAGACCTCGGCCAGCTGGCCGGGCTTGCCGTCGAAGTCCGGGATGAGCAGCTCGACCCCGATGCCGGGCACCGCGTCGTGCACAAGCCGCACCGTCTCGGCGTACAGCCACGCACCGCCGTCGGGCAGGTCGTCACGGGCGACGCCGGTGATCGTGGCGTAGCGCAGGCCCATGGTCGCCACCGACTCGGCGACGCGCCGCGGCTCGTCGGTGTCGTAGTCCGCCGGCTTGCCGGTGTCGATGTTGCAGAAGTCGCAGCGCCGGGTGCACTGGTCGCCGCCGATGAGGAAGGTGGCCTCGCGGTCCTCCCAGCACTCGTAGATGTTGGGGCAGGCCGCCTGCTCGCAGACGGTGTGCAGTCCCTCGTCCTTCACGAGCCGCTTGAGCGCGGTGTACTCAGGACCCATCGAGGCGCGCGTCCTGATCCAGGACGGCTTCTTCTCGATCGGCGTCGCGGCGTTGCGGACCTCGAGCCGCAGCATCTTCCGGCCCTCGGGCTGCACGGTCGTCACACCCTGAGCCAACACCCACGCCCGGCGGCTGCTTCCCTAGGGTTGTCGGCATGCAGATGCTCTACCGCCGTACGACGGCCGCCGAGGTCATCGAGCTCGAGCGGGATCCGGACCGGGCCGGGCACCTGGTTGCGGACGGACCGCCCCCGCGCATGCTCGAGCTCGGCAGGGCGTGGCACGGCATCCACTTCCTGCTCAACGGCAGCGCGTGGGGCGGCGACGGGCCTGCCTTCGACGCGGTGCTCGGCGGGGTGCCGTTGGGCGACCCGTCGTCGTACGAGCCGGTGCGGTTGCTCGTCCCGGACGCGGTCGCGGACGTTGCCCGTCACCTGGACCGCACCGGGCCGGCGGAGCTGACGCCGCGGTTCACCCACCGGGCGCTGCAGCGGGCCGAGGTCTACCCCGAGGCGGCGTGGTCGGAGCCGGACGCGCTGACCGCGTTCCTGCTCCCGGCGTACGCGCGGTTGGCCGCGTTCTTCGCCGCCGCGGCGGCCGAGCGGGACGCTGTGCTGATCACCCTGGACCGGACGTAGCCCCTGCGGGTCATCGCCGCTCGCGGACGGCCTCAAGCGGGCAGGGCGACCAGGGCCGGTAGGTGGCGCTCCAGGACCGGCAGCACCTGCTCGACGGCCACGGGCCGGCCCAGCTCGGCGCTCAGCGAGCTCGCTCCAGCGTCCCGGATTCCGCAGGCGATGATCACGTCGTACGCCGACAGGTCGGGGTCGCAGTTGAGGGCGAAGCCATGCATGGTGACGCCGCGCGCAACCCGGATGCCGATGGCGGCGACCTTGCGCGCGCCGTCGGTCGTCCAGACACCGGACCGGGCGGCCACGCGGATTGTAGCCAGGCCCAGCTCGGCGCACACGTCGATGAGCACCTGCTCCAGGCGGCGCACGTAGGCGACGACGTCGACCGGGTCGGCGAGCCGGGTGATCGGGTAGCCGGTCACCTGGCCCGGCCCGTGCCAGGTGATCTGGCCGCCGCGGTCGACGTCGATGACCCGGGCGCCGTTCACTGGGCGTTCCCACGGCTGCGTGCGCTTGCCCGCGGTGTAGACCGGCTCGTGCTCGAGCAGCAGCACGACGTCCTCCGCGCCCGCCACGACCTGCTCGTGGATCTGCTGCTGCAGCGCCCACGCCTGGTCGTACGGCACGTGCCCCAGGCGGCGGATCTCCACGACCGCACTGTACGGCGGCCTCAGGGCAGCAGGCGCGGCTCGATGCGGGTCTCGACCGCGGTGCCGTCGGCGGAGCGCTCGACCCGGTAGGCGCCCGCGCCGGGGCGGTCGGTGACGGCCTCGACGAGCTCGGTTCCGTCGTACACCAGGCCGACGCCGTCATCGGTGGCGTAGGACGTGGGCAGCGTGCCGTCCGCGACGAGGCGGTGCAGCAGGGGCCGGCGCTGCGGCTCGCTGTCGTAGTGCACGCCGTTGCCGTACGGCAGCAGCGCGAGACCGTTGGTGATCGGCCGCAGCTCGGGCCCGAAGGAGTCGGTCGGGCCACCGACGTGCCAGCAGAGGGAGCCGGCGCTGATCCCGCCAAGCACGACGCCGGCCTCCCACGCGGCGCGCATCGCCGCACCCACGCCGTGCAGCTCCCACAGGGCCAGCAGCCCGGCGACACTGCCGCCGTCCACCCACACGAGGTCCTGGGCGAGCAGGTGCGCGGCGATGTCCTCGACGTTGGGCATGCCGAACAGCGCCAGGTCGGTGACCTCGACCTGGCTGCCCTGGAAGGCCTCACGCACCTGCTGCCGGCGGTGCATCTGGTCGCCACCCGCGGTGCCGAGGAAGCACAGCCGGGGCCGCGCGGGTCGTCCGGCGAGCTCCAGCATCAGGTCGAAGACCGGCCCCGGCTCGAGCCAGGTGCGGTTGCCCGGGCGGAAGCCCATCGACGTGGCGACGATCCAGCGGTGGGTCATGCGCGCAGCTCCTGCAGGACGGCGGTGGCGGCGCGGCGCCCGGAGACGAGCGCGCCCTGGATCGAGCCGGAGTCGCGGTGGTCCCCGCAGACGAACACGCCGTCGCGTACCCGGACAGACTTGCGGAACCGGCCCATCGGCGGCACCTGGGACGGCAGGCCGGCGGTCACGTCGTACCGCGCTACGTGCTCCCAGCCGTGGGTGTCGACGCCGTAGAGCCGGGCCAGGTGCGCCCGGACCACCGGCTCGTCGGCGTCGCCGCTCACCACCGAGCTGCTGACCAGGACCCGGCCCGTGGCGTACGACGGGGCGGCGTTGGTCATGACGACGGTGTTGGCAACCGGGCCGGACCTCTCGCCGTCGAGCACGATGGCGGCCTCGGCAACCGGCGGCTCGGGCGCGAGGTGGTAGTGCGTGACCACGCCGTTCATGTCCGGGACGTCCAGCTCGGGCAGCAGGCGCCCGGCGCTGAACGGGTCGGTCGCGACGACGACCGCGCGGGCTGTGGGCAGCTCCTGGACGGGGCTGGACAGCTGCAGCACGCCCGCCGGCAGGCTGTCCGCGAGCTGCTGCGGCATCGCCCCCATCCCGGCCGACGGGACGCACTGGGTCCCGCGCACGAAGGAGCGCCAGACCAGGTCGAAGAACCGGCTGCTGGTGCTGAGCTGGTCCTCCAGGAAAACCCCGGACAGTAAGGGCCGCAGGAACCGGTCGATCACGGCGTCGGAGAAGCCGCGGGCGCGCAGTGCGTCGTACGTCGTGGTCTCGGGGGCCTCGATCAGCCGGTCGGCGGAGCCGAGCCCGGCGCGGACGGCCGAGACCGCCACGAGCAGCTTGTCCTGCAGGGAGCCAATCGGCGCCAGTGTCGTGGACAGCGCCCAGGTCGGGACCCGGCGCGGATCGCCCACGCGGTGCAGCCGGTCGCCGTAGCGGACCAGGGCGCCGGCGGCGAAGGGCTGCAGGTCGAGCGCCTCGTGGTCCAGGACGCGCTGCGCCTCGGGGTAGCCGGTGTTGTGGACCTGGAAGCCGCGGTCGAGCAGCAGAGTGTCGACGACGTCGGTGCGGACCCGGCCCCCGACGGTGTCTGCAGCCTCGTGCAGGACGACGTCGACACCGGCGGCACTCAGGTGCCGCGTGCAGGCCAGCCCGGCGAGCCCGGCCCCGAGGACCACGACATCGGGCACGGCGACGACCCTACCTGTGGACAACTGCAGCAGCCGGGCGTGCAGTCTGGCAGCGTTCGGGGATGGACTAACGGCTGGGAGCCTTCGGGGTACGAGGCGCTCGAGCTGATCGGTTTCGGCGCGGTGGGGGAGGTCTGGCGGGCGCGGGCGCGCTCCTCGGGCGAGGTCGTGGCGCTGCGCCGGCTGCCCGAGGCGGAGCGCGAGGAGCTTCAGGAGCTGCGCCGGCAGGCCGCCGTGGTGCGCACCCTGCCCGGCGTGCACCTGGTGCGCCTGCGGTCGGTGCACGGTGACGTGCTGGTGCTCGACCACGCGCCAGGCGGCTCGCTGGCCGCGCTGCTGGCGCGGCGCGGTCGGCTGGACCCCGGGGAGGTGGTCACCGTCGTCGCGCCGGTGGCGCAAGCCCTCGGTGCGGCGCACGCGGCCGGTCTCGTGCACGGGCACGTGGGTCTGAGGTCGGTGCTGTTGACGGCCGACGGGATGCCGCTGCTCGACGAGCTCGGGGCCGGCCACCTGCGCGAGCGTGCCCTGGGCCTGGACCCCACCGGCGTGCTCGGGTCCGCGGCGGACGTGTGGGCGCTCGGCGCTCTGTGTCACGTGCTCCTGGCCGGCACGGCCCCCGTCCCCGGGGCCAGCCTGGCGCTGTCGGCACCGACGGTCCCGGTCCCCCTGGTCAGAGCCGTGGACGCCGCGCTGGTCTTCGACGCGGCAGCCCGCCCGGAGGCCGCTGAGCTCTCGGCGCTGCTCCTGCAGGCCTGTCCGGCGCGGCCGGTCACCTTCCCGGCCGGCGCCATACCGAGCGCGCCGGCGGTGACCCTGCGGCGTCGTCGGTCGCACGCGGCCCGTCCGGGACTGTTCGGCGCGGTGTCCCGCTCTGCCCTGTACAGGGGCGCTTCCCGCTCCCGGGTACTGACCGCGGCGGCGGCCGCGGCGGTGCTCGCCGTGGTCGCGCTCGTCGGCTGGGCGTGGGGCAGCGGGACCGCGCGGTCGGCGGCGACCACGCTCCGCGCCGCCGTGGCGGCCGACTCCGGCGCGGCGCTGGACTCGGGCGCGGCGGCGGACTCGGGCGCGGCGCTGGACTCGGGCGCGGCGGCCGGGACCGGGTCGCCAGGGGCCGCGAAGACCGGGTCGCCTGGGGCCGCGAAGACCGGGTCGCCGGGGGCCGCGACGGGTGCGGGTCCCCAGCCCGGGGCGCCCGGCGCGCCGAGGCCCCGGGCAAGGACCCCAGGCACGCCGAGCTGGGCGCCCGTGCTGGCCGGGCTGGACCTGGCCCGGGAGCGTGCGTATGCCACAGCGGATGCCTCGGCCCTGGCCGATGTCTACTTTCCCGGCTGCGCGGCCCTGCGGACCGACCGAGGCCAGCTCATGGAGCTGGCAGCCCGACGTCGTACGGCGCAGGGGGTGCGGCACCGCATCCTGTCGGTGCAGCCGGTCCAGGTGACCGCGACGACCGCCCGGCTGCGGGTCGTCGAGTCCCTGCAGGCCGGCGTGCTTCTCGACGAGCAGGGGGCCGTGGTGCTGCGACAGGCACCCACCGCCCCGCGCGCCGAGCTCATGAGGCTGCGCCGTACGCCGGTGGGTTGGCGCGTGGAGCAGATCGGCCTCCGGGCCTGAGCCCCTACAGGTTCGCGTGCAGAGCGGCGGCGAGATCCCGGTGTGCGAAGCCGAAGCCCGTGCGCTCGAGCACCGCGGGGACCAGGCGCTGCCCGACGAGCACGCCCTCCTTGGCGAAGCCGCCCAGAGCGGCCGTGAGGACCAGGCCGGGCACGGGGACGGGCAGCGTCGGGCGGTGCAGGACCGAGCCCAGCACTTTCGTGAACTCCCGGTTGGTGACCGGGGCCGGCCCGACAAGGTTGACCGGGCCGTGGACCTCGGCGGTCAGGGAGTGCACGATCGCCGCGACCTCGTCCTGCAGGGAGATCCAGCTGAGCCACTGGCGGCCGCTGCCCAGCGGCGCCCCCAGCCCGGCCTTGAAGATCGGCAGCAGCTGCTTCAAGGCGCCCCCGCCGCCGGCCAGCACGATTCCGGTGCGCAGGTGCGCGACGCGTACGCCGGCCTGCTCGGCCGGTGCGGTGGCCGCCTCCCACCGCCGGCACACGTCGGCCAGGAAGCCCTCGCCGGAGGGTCCGTCCTCGTCCGTGACCGTGTCGCCTGTGTCGCCGTACCAGCCGATGGCGCTGGCGGACAGCATGACCTGCGGGCCACCGGCGGCGGCCACCGCACCGGCCATGGCCGTGGTGCCGTCCACCCGGCTGTCCAGCACGGTCTTTTTCCACTGCGTGGTCCACCGGTGGTCGGCAACGCCTGCCCCGGCCAGGTGCACCACGGCGTCGAGGTCGGCGACCGCGCTCGGGTCCAGGTGCCGGCTCGATGGATCCCAGGTGCGCTCGTCGGCCGCCGCCGCCGTACCGCGCACGAACCGCACCACCTCGTGACCGATGCTGCGCAGCGCGGTGACCAGGGGCGTGCCGATGAGCCCGGATGCGCCGGTGACTGCGATCTTCATCCCCGCATCCTCGCGCAGCGGACCGCATGCCGCCCGCCGGCCAGGTGTCGCCGGCCATGCGTCGCCGGCTGCCTGGGCAGCGTGATCGCCGATGACGTATCCCCTGAGACGCAGGACGAGGCGAGCGCACGTCCATGGAGCCCGGCTTGCACGGCGACCGAGCGGCACATCAGCAGGTCGGCGAGGACCTGACCGACGGCTCCCAGCGTGGCAGGTGACCGCAGGGCCGCGCACCCGGCCCGCGATCATGCTGTTGCGCTGGTGACGCGAGCACGCTTGCTGCGCTGTGCTTCCCCGGAGGTGCGACAGCGCTGCGTACGGGGAGACCCCGGTCATGAACCGCGTCGACTCACCCTGTACGCCCGTGCCCGTCCGGGCCATCGCCGCCACCATCGCCATGGTGCTGGCGGCCGCTGTCGCGGTCCTCGTCGTCCTGCGCGTGGAGCGCGTGCTGATCTGGCTGCTGGTGTCGGTCTTCCTGACCACGGCGCTCTGGCCGCTCGTCGGGATGGTCGAGCGACGCACGAAGGCCCCGCGGTCAGTCGCCATCCTGGGTGTCTTCGTGGTCTCCGGCCTGCTGCTGGCAGGGATGATCGCACTGCTCGTCGCGCCCGTCATCTCCCAGGGTGGCGACTTCTTCACCGCCCTGCCCGGGTACGTGAGGCAAGCGCGGCAGGGGCAGGGGCCGGTGGGCGAGTTGATCCAGCGCTACAACCTCGACCAGCTCGTTGCCCGCAACGCAGCCAAGCTGCGCCAAGGGGTGTCCGGGCTCGGCGGTGGGGCCGCGCACGTACTCGGCGCGATCGCGAGCACCCTCGCGGGGATCGCCAGCATCACCGTGCTGACGTTCCTCATGCTGCTGGAGGGGCCGAAGCTGCTGGCCGGCGGCCTCGCCGGACTGGCTGCGCCGCGTCGTGAGCGGGTCGAGCGGGTGGGGCGCGACTGCGCCCGGGCCGTCACGGGCTACGTCGCCGGCAACCTGCTGATCTCGGTGATCTGCGGCCTCCTGACGTTCATCACCCTGCTGGCCCTGGGGGTCCCCTCGCCGGCGTCATCGCGGTCTTCGTCGCCATCGCCGATCTCGTCCCGCTGATCGGCGCCACCGTGGGCGCGATCGTCGCGGTCGCCGTTGCCTTCCTGCACTCGGTGCCGGCGGGCATCGTCGTGGTGGTCTTCTTCCTGATCTACCAGCAGCTGGAGAACCACCTGCTGCAGCCGCTCATCCTGTCCCGCACTGTCAAGATCAACCCGCTCGCTGTGCTGGTGAGCATCCTGGTCGGGGCCGAGCTGGCCGGCATCCTGGGCGCGCTCGTGGCCATTCCGGTGGCCGGCATGATCCAGGTGCTGCTGCGCGACATCTACGACCACCGCATCGGTGTGGTGAAGACGACGCCCACGGTCGGGGAGGACCAGGTGCCCATCGGGGGCCAAGACCTGGCAGCGCGCTCGGGTGGGACCGCAGTGCGGTCGGGTGAGCACCGGGCGGGCGGCAGCGCTGTCAAGCCGGGTTGACCGGCGGTGCCCAGCAGGGCCGGGGGATCAGGCAAAAGGGGTGGCCGGCCGGGTCGGCGTAGACGGTGCACAGCTCGGCAGCCGTGGACAACGGCCGTGCTCCCAGCTCCAGGACCCGCCTTCCCGCGGCGGTGACGTCGTCGACCATCACGTCCAGGTGGAACTGCTGGGGGTGATCGGGATCGGGCCACCGGGACGGCTGGTGTCCCGGTGCGAGCTGGAAGGCCAGGCCCGAGGTGGCGTCGTCTTTCGCGATGACGACCCAGTCGGCCGACCGGGAGGTCATCGGCAGACCGACGAGCTCGGAGTAGAACATCGCTAGGGCGTACGGATCCGGGCAGTCCAGGACCACGTGGTGCAGGCGACCGATCACCGGTCGATCCTGACACGGACGCGGCAAGCTGGAGGCAGCGTCTTCGCACGCCGCCACGCCGCGCGGAACCTGCCCGTAGCCTGGCCGGGTGCCCTGGCTCGAGGCGGCGGATCCGTTGCGTCGCCGGCCCCGACGGGTGCTCGTGGCAGGTACCGCCGGGTCGGGAAAGACGACCTTGGCCAGGCGAATCGCGAACGTGCTCGAGGTCCCGCACACCGAGATCGACGGCCTGTTCCACGGTCCGGGCTGGGTGCCCCGAGTGAGCTTCCTAGCCGATGTCGAGCGGTTTTGCGTCGCCGCCTGCAGCGCGAGCTGCTCTGGCACGACAACGTCGAGCCCGCCCTGTGGACCGTCGTCACCGAGCGCGATCACATCGTGCGCTGGGCCTGGCGCACCCACGCCGCGAGCGGGGCGCGGGTGGCCGCGCTCGCTCGGGCGCGACCGGCCCTGCAGGTCGTCCGGCTGCGGGACCAGGGACAGATCGATCGGTGGCTGGCGGGTCCGCTGCTCGCGGCGGCACGGCAAGAGCAGTCGTGATCGACTGGATGTGCTGATGCTGCGCGACACGCCGGGCGCGTCGCGCAGCAGTTGCAGGATCAGAAGATCCAAGCCGGACTTCGCCCCGGCGTACGGCGGTGGGCGGCTGCTACAGGCCGAGCTCGGCGGTGAAGTCGCCCTCCTCGAGCCGGTCCTTCACCGTGACGAGGAAGCGGGCGGCGTTGGCGCCGTCCACGATGCGGTGGTCGTACGTCAGCGCCAGATAGACCATCGAGCGCACCGCGATGACCTCGCCGAGCGTCGGGTCGCTCACCACGACGGGCCGCTTGACGACCGCGCCGGTGCCGAGGATGGCGACCTGCGGCTGGTTGATGATCGGCGTGTCGAACAGCGCGCCGCGCGAGCCGGTGTTGGTGACGGTGAACGTGCCACCGCCGAGCTCGTCGGGCGTGACCCGGTTGGTCCGGGTGCGCTCCGCGAGGTCGGCCGTCTTGCGCGCCAGGCCGCCGAGGTTGAGGTCGCCGGCGCCGTGGATGACGGGTACGAGCAGGCCGCGGTCGGTGTCCACCGCGACACCGAGGTGCACCGCCTCGTGATAGGTCACCGTGGCTGCGTCGGCGTCGATGCTCGAGTTGACCATCGGGTGCGCCTTGAGGGCCTCCACTGCCGCCAACGTGAAGAACGGCAGGAAGGTGAGCTTGACGCCCTCGCGGGACTGGAAGTCGGCCTTGGCCGCCTCGCGCAGCCGGGAGATCCGGGTGACGTCGGCCTCGAGGACCGTGGTGAGCTGCGCGCTCGTCTGCAGGGACTCGACCATGCGGCTGCCGATGACCTTGCGTAGCCGGCTCAGCGGCTCGGTGCGGCCCCGTACTGTCGTGGTCGGCGCAGCGGCCACGGCCTGGTCGGCGAAGGCCGCAGCGGGTGCGCTCGTGGCACCGGCAGCAACCGGAATCTGCGGACGGGGGGCCGCCCCTCCGACTGCGGACGCAGAGGCTGCTGCCGGGGAGTCTGGCGCAGGGGAGCTAGCCCTGCGGGAGTTCGTGTCCGGCGAGTCCGTGGTCGGTGCGGCAGCGTCGGCGGCGGGGGGCGAAGCCGGGGAGGGCGCCTTGCCCTGACCCTGGTCGGCGGCGTCGAGCACGTCCTGCTTGCGGATCCGGCCGCCGACGCCGGTCCCCTGCAGGCTCGACAGGTCGACGCCGTGCTCGGCGGCGAGCTTGCGGACCAGCGGCGTGACGTACGCCCCCTCGCTGCCGGAGCCGTTGACCGGCGCCGGCGTGGGGCTGGCAGCGCCGGGCGGAGGCAGTGCGGACGCGGGGGAGGGTGCAGCGGTGGGAGGGGCGGCCGCCGTGGGCGCCGGATCCGGTGCGGAGCTGGGTTCGGCGGTGGGTGCGGGTGCGGGCTCCGGTGCGGGTGCGGGCTCCGGTGCGGGCGCGGGCTCCGGCGTGGGTGCGGGCTCCGGCGCGGGCGCCTGAGCCGCCTCGGGCTCGGCCGCCGGAGCCTGGTCAGCCGCCCCATCGGGCGCCGGCTCAGCGGGGGCACCGTCCGGCTCAGCGGGGGCACCGTCCGGCGTACCGCTGTCACCGCTGTCACCGCTGTCGGAGATGACGGCGAGCTCGACACCGACCTCGACGGTCTCGTCCTCCTGCACCTTGATGGACGTCACGACACCGGTGTACGGCGAGGGGATCTCGGTGTCGACCTTGTCGGTGGAGACCTCGAGCAGCGGCTCGTCCACCTCGACCCGCTCGCCCTCCTTCTTCAGCCAGCGGGTGACGGTGCCTTCGGTGACGCTCTCACCGAGGGCGGGCATGGTGACGGAGACGGCCATGGTGCGAGAGCTCCTAGGAGTGGCTGTGGAGGGGCTTGCCAGCCAGCGCCAGGTGCGCCTCGCCGACGGCCTCGGACATCGTGGGGTGGGGGTGGATGAGCTGGGCCACCTCGGCCGGCAGGGCCTCCCAGTTGGTGATCAGCTGCGCCTCGGCGATGAGCTCGCCGACGCGCTCGCCGACCATATGGACCCCGAGGACGGGGCCGTCCTTGGCGGCGACGACCTTGACCGCACCTGCGGTACCGAGGATGCGCGCCTTGCCGTTGCCGGCGAGGTCGTACGTCGCCTCGACCACGTCGTACCCGCGGTCGGAGGCGACCTTGCTGGTCAGGCCGACCGAGGCGACCTCGGGGTGGCTGTAGGTGACCCGCGGCACGCCGTCGTAATCGATGGGCGTCACCGGGAGCCCGGCCAGCCGTTCCGCGACCAGGATCCCCTCGCCGAAACCGACGTGCGCCAGCTGCAGGGTCGGGATCAGGTCCCCGACCGCGCTGATGGTGGGGATGCTGGTCTGGCAGTAGGCGTCGACCTTGACGAAGCCGCGCTCCATCTCGACGCCGATCTGCTCGTAGCCCAGGTCGGCCGACACCGGGCCCCGGCCGATGGCGACGAGCAGCAGCCCCGCCTCGACGGTCTTGCCGCCCTCCAGGTGCACGACGAGGCCGTCGGCGGTGTGCTCGACCCGCTCGAACCGCGCGCCCAGCTCGGTCTTGATGCCGCGCTTGCGAAACGCCCGCTCGAGCAGCTTGGAGCTGCTCTCCTCCTCCAGCGGCACCAGGTGCGGGAGCGCCTCCACGATCGTCACCTCGGCGCCGAAGCTCGACCACACGCTCGCGAACTCGCAGCCGATCGCGCCCGCGCCCAGGATCACGACCGACCGGGGGATCTGCTCGAAGCTCAGCACATCGTCGCTGGTGACGACCGTGTCATGGTCGATCTCCAGGCCGGGGATCGAGCGCGCGTAGGAACCGGTCGCCAGCAGGACGTGGCCGGCCTCGATCGTGCGCCCGTCGACCTCGACGGCGGTGGGGGAGACCAGCCGGCCGTGACCCTGTACGACCTCGATCTTCCGGCTCTTGACCAGGCCGGTCAGACCCTTGAACAGGCCCTCGACGACCTTGCTCTTGTAGGCGTTGACCGCGGCCATGTCCACGGACTCGAAGCTCGCGTTGACGCCGAACTGAGCCGACTCCTTGATGATGTCGACGGTCTCGGCCGAGTGCAGCAGGGCCTTGGTCGGGATGCAGCCCCGGTGCAGGCAGGTGCCGCCGACCTTGTCCTGCTCGACCATGACCACGGTCATGCCGAGCTCCGCCGCCCGCAGCGCGGCGGCATAGCCTCCGCTGCCGCCACCAAGGATGACCAGGTCGACGGGCTGGCTCGGGTCGCTCACAGCGGCTGCTCCTTCGCAGGTCGTGCCCTTCAGGGGCGTTCCTAGGGCATCCTTCCACTCAGGCTGTACAGGTGACGAACGGCCCCGCCGCATTCCCCGGCGCGGGAGCGGAGGGGTGGGACGTGGCACTGCGGGACCGCTTCAGACGGCGCGCTCGCCCGGGTACGACGCGGGGTGCCGACGATGCCGACGTGGACCACCTCGAGGCGTTCGCGTCGAGCCGCCGGGGGGTGGAGGGCTTCGTCGAGCCGGCCACCACGACGACGGCGATGACGCTGGTGCTGGTCGCCGGTGACGGCGAGTGGACGCGCCGTCGGGTGCCGATGCTCAAGGCCGCCTTCGCCTTCGGCACGCGCCTCGGCCTGCCCGTGTACGACGTGGCGGCGACGGGCTACCCGCCCCGCATGCGCGAGTGGACCGCCCGGCGCAAGGCGGCCGGCGAACCCCGCAACTGAGCGGCCCGCCGGGCGCGGCTGCCCGCCGCGGCCCCGTTGATCAACAGAAGAACTGATGATCGTCAGGCGCTCCGGGTGCCTCTTTGCGCATCGAAGCTTCTGATGATCAAGGGGCGGTGTCAGGTGCCGGCGCCCAGCGGCGTCAGGTGTGTCACGTGCATCCGCCCAGCGGCGTCAGGCCAGTTCCTCCAGCAGCTGCAGGAAGGTGCGCACGGCCACACCGGTGCCGCCGTGCGGGGTGTAGCCGTAGGCCTCACCGGAGTTGTACGCCGGGCCGGCGACGTCCAGGTGCGCCCAGCGCACCTCGTCGCGGACGAACTCCTTGAGGAACAGTCCGGCGGTGAGCATGCCGCCCTCGCGCGGGCCGGTGTTGACGAGGTCGGCGACCTCGGAGTCCAGGCCCTTGCGCAGCTCGGCGGGCAGCGGCATGCCCCACATCGCCTCACCGGCCCGGTCGGCGGCGGCGACGACCTGTGTGCGCAGGTCGTCGTCGTTGCTCATCACGGCAGCGGTGCGGGCCCCGAGCGCCACAAGCTGCGCCCCGGTGAGGGTCGCGACGTCCAGCAGCACGTCCGGGGCGTCGTCGCAGGCCCGGGAGATCGCGTCGGCCAGGATCAGGCGGCCCTCGGCGTCGGTGTTGTTGACCTCGACCCGCTTGCCCCCGCGCATGGTCAGCACGTCGGAGGGCCGGATCGCCGTACCGCTCGGCATGTTCTCCGCCATCGGGACCCAGGCCTCGACGTGGACGGGCAGGGCGAGCTCGGCGACCGCGGCCATGGTGGCGATGACCGCTGCCGCGCCACCCATGTCCATCTTCATCTCCTCCATGCCGGCGGGCGGCTTGAGGGAGATGCCGCCCGAGTCGAAGGTGATGCCCTTGCCGACGAGCGCGACCTTGCGGTCGGCACGCCTGCCGCCGCGGTAGGAGATGTGCACCAGCCGCGGTGGGTTCGCCGAGCCCTGGCCGACCCCGAGGATCCCGCCGTACGCGCCCTTCTGCAGCGCCTTCTCGTCGAGCACCTCGACGTCGAGCCCGACTGCGCTGCACGTCTTGCGGGCCAGCTCGGCAAACTCAAGCGGGTGCAGGTCCGATGGCGGGGTGTTCACCAGGTCGCGGACCAGGTGAACGGCCTTGGCCACCACGAGCGCGCGGGCGACCGCAGCCTTCACGGCCTTGTCCTTGGCCAGGGCAGTGACCAGGACCAGCTCGGCCACCGGCGCCCGGCGTCCTTCCTGGGACACCGAGCGGTAGCGGTCGAAGGAGTAGGCCCCGAGCAGCGCGCCTTCCGCGACGGCGCGCACCTGCTCGACGTCGAACGCCGGCAGGGCGAGCCCGACCTTGGTCGATCCCGCCATCGCCCGGACCGCCGCGCCGGCAGCGCGGCGCAACACCTCGCCGGCGTAGGAGGGGTCGGGGGCGCCGAGGCCGACGGCGACGACGACGGCTGGCCCCTTGGCGCCGAGGGTCGACAGGCGGGTGACCTCCTCGGCCTTGCCGGTCGCGCCGAGGCCCACCAGGGCGGGGACGAAGCCCTTGCCGAGGTGGCTGGCGACCGACTCCGACCCGGGTGCGAGCTCCAGGCCCTTGGGACCCTTCGCCACGCCGATCACGAGGGCGTCGACCTTGAGGTTGGATGCCGCGCTGCTGGACAGGTCGAGAGAGGTCACGCGGCCGACACTACAAGCGTGTGACGTCCTCCCGCGGGTCGGTTGCTCCGGTTTGGCGGGTGGGCAAGGGTTGGCTGTCGACCGACGCCTGGAGAGGGGTGCATGGCCGTGACGCGGATTCGCACGATCGAGGATGTGGCCGCGCACGTCGAGGCCACACTGCACCTCGGACCGCCGGCGACCATCGGTGCGGAGCTGGAGTGGCACGCAACCGACCCTGCCGCGCCGCACGAGCGGCCGAGCCTGCCCCGGGTGGAGCGGGCCCTAGCCGGGGTGTCCCTGGCCGGCGGCAGCGTGCTCACGACCGAGCCCGGCGGTCAGGTCGAGCTGAGTTCTGCGCCGTACGCCGGGGTGTCGGCCCTGATCGACGGCCTGGCCGCGGACGTCGCCGGCGTGCGGGCCGCGCTGCTGGCCGACGGGCTCGAGCTGCTCGGTGAGGGGACCGATCCGCTGCGGCCGCCCGAACGACTCCTGGAGCTGCCCCGGTACCGCGTCATGGAGGAGTTCTTTGCCGCCGAGGGGCCCGCGGGCAAGCAGATGATGTGCAGTACCGCCGCCGTGCAGGTCTCGGTGGACGCGGGGCTGCCGGGCGAGGGCGCGCAGTCGGCGACCGCGCGCTGGCAGCGGGCCCACGCGGTCGGGCCGGCGCTGGTCGCGGCGTTCGCCTGCTCGCCGTTCCTGCTCGGGGAGCCGACCGGCTGGTGCTCCACGCGGCAGGCGATCTGGTTGGACGTGGACGAGAGTCGCACCCGGTCGCCGGACCCCACGAGCGGGCCGGTGCAGGCCACGGTCGACCTGGCCATGGCGGCCCGGCTGATGTGCGTGCGCGACACGGAGGGGGTCTGCCGCGAGGCGCCGACGCGGACCTTCGGGCAGTGGTTGGCGGCACCGGACGGACCCACGGTCGACGACCTGGACTACCACCTCACGACGCTGTTCCCGCCCGTACGTGCCCGTGGGTGGTACGAGCTCCGCTACCTCGACGCCCTGCCGGACCCGCTCTGGCAGGTCGCGGTCGAGGTGGTGGCAGCGGTCCTGGACGACGACCGCGTGGCGGACGCGGCGCGCGCGGCCTGCGCCCCGGTGGAGGGCCGGTGGCGCGACGCCGCCCGGCTGGGGGTGGCCGACCCAGAGCTGCAGCAGGCCGCCACCGGGGTCCTGGCGGCGGTCGGCGGTCAAGACGTCGAGGCCTTTCTGGAGTGGTTCACCCTTCGCGGTCGCTGCCCGGCCGACGACCTGCTCTCGCTGGTGTGCGCGTGAGGGAGCGGCTGGCGGCCGAGCTCCTCGCCTCCCGAGCCCGGTCCCTCGCCCTGCTCGAGCCGCTCGACGACGCCGAGCTGACCCGGCAGGTGAGCCCGCTGATGTCGCCGTTCGTCTGGGACCTCGCCCACATCGGCAACTACGAGGAGCTGTGGCTGCTGCGCGAGGTCGGCGGCGTCGCTCCGCTGCGCCCCGAGATCGACAGCCTGTACGACGCTTTCGAACACCCCCGGGCCGAACGACCCAGACTGCCAATCCTCGGCCCTGCGGACACCCGGGCCTATCTGTCGGGGGTGCGCAGCCACGTCCTGGACGTGCTGGACCGGACCGACCTCGAGTCCCTCGGGGACCGCGCGTTCCTGTTCCCGATGGTCGTGCAGCACGAGCACATGCACGACGAGACGATGCTGGCGACCCTGCAGCTACGGGGCACCGAGCGCACCTTGCCCGGCGACGCCGCGCTGCCCCCCGGTCGCACCGTCCTGCAGCACGACGACGTCCTCGTGCCCGGCGGTCCCTCGGTCGGCGGCACCTCCAGCGACCCGTGGGCCTTTGACAACGAGCGCCCCGCGCACCCGGTCGCGCTCCCGTCGTACCGCATCGACCGGTTCCCGGTCACCACCGCGATGTACGCCGGCTTCGTCGAGGCCGGCGGGTACGACGAGCCGCAGTGGTGGGATCCGGCCGGCTGGGCGCACCTGCAGGAGTCCAGGCGGCGCGCCCCGATGACCTGGCAGCGGTCCGGCGACGGCTGGACCTGCACCCGCTTCGGCGTGGAGGAGGACGTCGCGGGCGACGAGCCGGTGCAGCACGTCTGCTTCTGGGAGGCCGACGCGTATGCGCGCTGGGCCGGCCGGCGGCTGCCGACCGAGGCCGAGTGGGAGAAGGCGTGCGGCTGGGATCCTGTCGCCGAGCGGCTGCGCCGCTACCCGTGGGGGGACCAGGAGCCCACGACCGAGCTGGCCAACCTCGGCGGCCGCGCAGCCCGGCCCGCCCCGGTCGGCGCCTATCCGGCAGGGGCGTCGGCGTACGGCGTGGAGCAGCTCATCGGCGACGTCTGGGAGTGGGCGAGCTCGGGGTTCGAGGCGTACGCCGGCTTCCGGGCACACCCCTACCCCGAGTACTCCAAGGTGTTCTTCGGCGGGGACTACCGGGTGCTGCGCGGCGGATCCTGGGCCACGCATGCCACTGCTGTGAGGACCACCTTCCGGAACTGGGACGTCCCGGTGCGCCGGCAGATCTTCAGCGGCTTCCGCACGGCCCGGTCGCTCGGCTGATGTGCCGGCACGTCGCGCATCTCGGCCGGCCCACGTCCCTGTCGGCGCTGCTGCTCGACCCGCCGCACGGCCTGCTGCACCAGTCCTACGCGCCGCGCCGGCAGCGGCACGGCCGCATGAACGCCGACGGCTTCGGGGTGGGCTGGTGGGTGGACGGCGTGGTCGCCCGGTACCGCCGCGACCGCCCCCTGTGGTCCGAGGCCTCGCTGCCGTCCTTCGGCCCGACCGTACGCAGCGGGTGCGTGCTCGCCGCGGTGCGTTCGGCCAGCGCGGGGATGCCGGAAGGGGAGGCGGCCTGTGCGCCGTTCCTGCTCGCCGGCCGCGTCCTGCTGTCGCACAACGGGTTCGTCCCCGATGTCGGCGAAGCGCTTCGCGATCTGGTGTCCTCGTGCGAGCTCGCCAGCATCGGCTCGACCGTGGACAGCGCGTTCGTGGGGGCGCTGGTGCAGCAGCGGCTCGCTGCGGGCGCGCCGCTCGGGCAGGCTTTGGCCCAGACCGTGCGGCTGGTCGCGGACCGGGTGCCCGGCGCGCGGCTCAACCTGCTCGCCGCCGATGGGCAGGAGCTCGCGGCGACGCGTTGCGGGGACACCCTCGTCGTCCGCGCCGGTGCGGGTGGCATTGTGGTCGCCTCCGAGCCCGGGGACGACGAGCCGGGCTGGCAGGACGTGCCCGAGCACAGCCTGGTCACCGCCACGGGGGACGGCGTCGCGGTCACGACGCTGTAGAACCGCTGGGAACGAGCCCGTCTGGAGGAGCTGCGTGCTGCAGGGATGGGTCGACGACCGGTTGCCGACCAGGCGCACCCACCTGGACGTCGCCGCCAGCGGGCGGCTGTCCAGGACCGCCTTCGATGAGCAGGGCGCCCACCTGCGGGCCGAGGCCGACGGCGCGTACGCCGCCGAAGCCGAGGCGGCCGGACGGATCGATGCCGGTCGTGCGGCGGTGGCGGCGATGGTCGGGCTGACCGCTGGTGACGTCGCCTTCAGCGAGGGCGGCGGTGTGTCGTTCGCGACCCTGCTGGACGGCTGGCCACTCGGACCGGGCGCCCGAATCGGCACCGCCTCGAGCGAGTACGGCGGGAACGCCCTCGTCCTGCGCGATCGCGCGGACCGGCGTGGCTGGGTCCTGGTGCCCCTGGAGGTCGACGGCCTGGGTCGCATCGCCTCGATCCCGGACGGGCTCGATCTGGTGACCTTTCCTCACGTGGCGAGCCAGCGCGGCATCGCCCAGCCGGTGGAGCAGGTACTGGCCAGCGGCATCCCGCTGTTGCTCGACGTCGCGCAGTCCCTCGGCCAGAGTCCCGTGCCGCCCGGCGCCGCGGCCTACGTCGGCACCTCCCGCAAGTGGCTCTGCGGCCCGCGTGGCGTCGGCTTCTCGATCATGCCGGGTGCGTGGCAGGACCGGCTGACGCCCCCGCCGACCCTGAACGCCGGCGCGTACGACGACGTGCGGCGCTGGGACTCACCGGAGGCGCACGTCGCCGGGCGGGTCGGCTTCGCCCGTGCGGCGCAGCAGTGGTCACCGGCGCTGCTGCCGGTGGTGCACGCCGCTGCCGCGGCGGCCCGCGTGCTGCTGATCGGCGCCGGCGGGTGGCGGGTCGTCGAGCCGGTCGAGGAGCCGACGGGCATCACCACCTTGCTCCCGCCGGACGGCGCCGACGTCGTCGCCACGCGCGCGATGCTGCTGGCCGAGGGCTTCGTGACCAGCGCCGTGCCGGCCACCCGTGCCGCCGACATGGTGGGGCCGGTCCTGCGGGTGTCCACGGCCGCCTGGGTCACCCCAGACGACCTGGACCGGCTGGCGGCCGCGCTCGCCCGGCGTACGGCGTAGGTTGCCCCGTCGTGACAGCGCTGAGGACCGGTCCCCTGCACGACCGGCACGTGGTCCTGGGCGCCAAGCTCGCCGACTTCGGCGGCTGGGAGATGCCCATCGAGTACCCCGGTGGAGGGGTGCTCAAGGAGCACGCGGCCGTCCGGCAGGCCGTCGGCGTCTTCGACGTGAGTCACCTCGGCAAGGGCGTCGTGCGCGGCACCGGGGACAACGGCGTGACCGCGGTGGAGTTCGTTAACGCGCGGCTCACCAACGACCTGCGGCGGATCGGGACGGGCCAGGCGCAGTACACCCTGTGCTGTGACCGCGAGAGCGGCGGCGTCATCGACGATCTCATCACCTACGTCCGCAGCGAGGACGAGGTCTTCCTCATCCCCAACGCCGCGAACACGTCCGCCGTCGTCGGGCTGCTCGCTGCGGATGCGCCGCCCGGCATCGAGGTGGAGGACCTGCACACCACCCTCGCGGTGATCGCCGTGCAGGGCCCGCGCAGCGCCGAGCTCGTGGGGCGGCTCGGGCTGCCGACCGATACCGAGTACATGAGCTTCACCCGCTCGGACAAGATGATCGTCTGCCGAACCGGCTACACCGGAGAGCTGGGCTACGAGCTGCTGCCCGACTGGGCGCACGCCGGCGAGGTCTGGGATGCGTTGCTCGAGCACGGCGCCGACCTCGGTGTCCTGCCGTGCGGGCTCGGCAGCCGGGACACCCTGCGGACCGAGATGGGCTACCCGCTGCACGGTCAGGACCTCTCGCTGGAGATCACGCCGGTCCAGGCGCGCTCCGGATGGGCGGTGGGTTGGGACAAGCCGGCGTTCTGGGGCCGGGAGGCGCTGCTGCGTGAGAAGGCGCAGGGCCCCGCGCGCAGCCTGTGGGGCCTGGAGTCGCAGGACCGCGGCATCCCCCGCAGCCACATGCAGGTGCGGCGCGACGAACGGATCGTCGGCGAGGTCACGAGCGGGACGTTCTCCCCGACGCGGCGGCTCGGGATCGGCCTGGCCCTGCTCGAGAAGGGGACTGCTGAGGGCGATCTGGTGACGGTCGACGTACGCGGCAGGGCCAGCAGCATGCGCGTCGTCCGGCCGCCGTTCGTGCCCAGCAACGTGCGGTGAAGGTCCTGCTGGTCGGGATGATGGGCACGGGCAAGACCACGGTGGGGGCCGCCCTGGCCGCCTGCACCGGCTGGCCCTACCTCGACAACGACGTGCTGCTTGAGCGGACGTCGGGCAGCAGCGCGCAGGACCTGCTCGCCAGCCAGGGCGAGGCCGCCCTTCGTACGGCCGAGTCGCAGGTGCTGACGCTGGTCCTCGGCATGCCCGGCGACCTGATCGCCGGGGTCGCGGCCGGCGTCGTGCTGTCTGCGGCAGACCGGGCCCGGCTCCGGGACAGTCCCGCGCACGTGGTCTGGCTGCGGGCCCAGGTGGCCACCCTGGTACGCCGGGTGGGCCGGGACACCGGCCGGCCTTGGCTGGGCGCGGATTCGGCGGCAGCCCTGCGCGCCTTTGCCGCGGAACGCGAGCCGTTGTTCGCCGAGATCGCCGACCAGGTGGTCGATGTCGACACCACCCCGTCGCGGCAGCTCGCGCGGCTCATCACCGCAGCGCTGTAGGGACCTGCAGGCCCATCACCACCAGCGAGACGGTCGTGGCGACCTCGAGGACCGCTCCGAGCACGTCGCCGGTGAGGCCGCCCACCCGTCGTACGGCGTGGGAGCGGAGCGCGCGGGCGGCGAGCAGCGAGAGTGCCACGGCGAGCACCGGCCGGAGCGCGTCGGCCACGGCAGAGGAACCGGCGTGGCGGTTCACCAGCTCGTACGCCGCACCCAACCCGGCAACGGCCAGTGCCCAGGCGGCGGGCACCCCTCGGCGCACGGTGGCGGCCACCAGCGCCCCGAGCCCCTCAGCGCCCGCCGCGGGCGTGTTCCGGCACCCGGCGACGACCGCCACCCGGCCGGTCACGACGGACAGGACCAGACCAGCCGTGCCACGCCCGTGGACCACGCACCCGAGCACGGCGGCCACCTGGACGGCCAGCACCAGCACGACCGTGACCAGGCCGAGCGCGCCCACGTCCGGGCGCTTCATCACCGCTCGTGCGCCCTCGGGGTCCTGGTAGGACCCGAGACCGTCGGCGAGGTCACTGAGGCCGTCCAGGTGCAGGCCCCGGGTGACGGCGGCGAGCGTCGCGACGGCCAGGACGCAGGCCAGCAGCGGTGGCCCCTGATTGCCGTCGAGCAGCCGGAAGGCGAACAGCACGGCGGCCGCCACCAGACCCACCCCGAGACCGACGAGCGGCGCCAGGGTCATGGCCCGCCCGGCCGCGCTCCGGTCCAGCCGGGCCGCCCCGCGGACCGGGATGACCGTCAGCACGGTCAACGCCAGCCGCAACCCGTCACCCATTGCGGTGCGCACCGTCGGGGTCGTGGCCGGCGGTCTGCTCCGGCGGCCCGGGCGCAGGCGGTCCGGCGGCCAGGTCCACCACGCCGCGCAGCAGCCCCAGAGCCAGCGGCGCACCACCGACCTGCACGCCGAGGTCGAGCAGCGGCTCCAGGCCCAGGGCGCCGAGCGCCGCTCGCCCTGCCTCGGTACTGGGGCGCGAGCCGGCGAGCCACCAGGTCGAAGCCTGCGTCGACAGCCGCGCGGCCGTCACGGCCGCCGCCAGCACCAGGACGTCACTGCCCAGCAGCACCGGCGTACGGCGTTCGCCGCAGCGCTGCAGCAACCCGGTGAGCCGACCGAGCACGGGGTCCGCGACCAGCAGGGCGGGGTCCTGCGCACCCGGCCGGAGCTGGCGGACGAGCTCGCGCACGGCGACGACCTGGGCGGCCCAGCCGGGACCGCCTGCGGTGCCGACGGCCCGCACCGGCTCGAGGTCGAGCAGGATGGCGACGACCGCGAGGCCTCGGTCTGGCCGGCCGGACCCCTCCAGCACCAGCAGGTCCACGCCGCTGTCGACGAGGGCGTCGGCCTCGGCGCGGCCGGCTGCCAGACCCTCGCCGGCGGTGACCAGCAGCGAGCGCACCTGGTTCGGGCCGGTGGGCGGCCAGCCGTACAGCCGCTGCACCTCGGCGCCGAGCCGGCCCAGGTCGGCCGGCCTCATCGCAGCCGTCGCGGCTGACCTGCGACGACCTGCACGACCTCGTCCGAGCAGCCGGCGAGCGCCTGCGTCGCCCGGCCCAGCAGGTCCGCGAACAGCCGCCCGGACGACGTCGCGGGGACGACTCCGGACCCGACCTCCGGGGCGACCAGCACGACGTGCGCGCAGGTCGTCGTCCAGGCCTGGAGCAGCCCGGCGAGGCCGGCGTCGAAGACGGCCCGAGCGCCGGGGGAGTCCCAGTGCCCGTCGAGCAGGCGCGCCAGCCACAGGCCGAGGTCGTCGACGAGCACCTCACCCCGAGCCACCTGCAGCACCCCGGCGACATCGCCGGTCTCGACCGTTGTCCAGGTGGCCGGCCGCCGGCCGGCGTGCGCCGCGACCCGGTCCGACCACTCGGCGTCACCTGGCCGCGGCGGGGCCGTGGCGACGTAGGTCACCCGCACGCCGAGCCGGCTCTCGGCGTACGCCGACTTGCCCGAGCTCTGGCCGCCGAGCACGAGCACCCGCCGTCCGCCGCGCCCAGTGTCCAGCAACTCGCCGTCACGACCGGCCCGCGCGCCCAAGGCCAGCAGCCGTTGGTCGAGCTCGTCGGGCGGTGGATTGCCGTGACCGAGGTGCACCGCCAGAACGCGGGTGTCCTTCGTGATGGCGCCGGCCGCCCGCAGCCGGGCGACCTGCTCCGGCCAGGTGGCGAGGGTCAGGTGGGAGGACCCCGGCGCGCCGGCCAGCTCGAGCAGCACCACATCGTACGCGCGGTCTCTCGCCAGCTCGACCGTCTGCCGGGGCAGGACGCCGGTGTCGGTCGCGTACAGCAGCCGCCCGCCGCCCGGCCCGGTGACGTCGTACAGCACGGCGTCCTCGGAGTGCTCGGCCGGCAGCACGCGCACCCGGTAGCCGTCGACGGTCAACTCCTCGCCCGGCCGCGCCGCGACCGTGGTGATGTCGCTCGTCAGCCGGTACGCCGCGTCGGCCAGCACCAGCGGCGGCGCCACGAGGGTGAGCGGGTGCCGCCCCTCGGCCCGACCGCGCCAGTGCCACAGCGACGGGTCGTGGTGGTCGAGGTGTCGGTGCGTGACCAGGGCCGTACGCACGCCGGTGAGCGACGCGCCCTGGCGCAGCGCCGCGTGCGCGCCCCCGCAGTCGATCAACAGCCGGTCGTCGACGAGGGCGCTGGTGTGACCGCGCAGCACGCCCTGCGCGGCGGCCGACGCGCAGGAGCCGCAGGAGCACCACGGGTTCGGCCAGCCCTCGGCCGAACCCGTGCCCAGCAGCCTGATCCGCATCCGTCTAGCCTGCCAGCATGAGCTGGCAGTGGCGGTACGAAGGACCTGACGGCGCGACGGTCCAGGCGGGTGCCGACGCTCCCGAGCAGGAGGCCTTCCCGACGCAGGCCGACGCCGAGTCGTGGGTCGGCGAGGTCTGGCGCGAGCTTCGGGACGCCGGCGTACACGCCGTCTCGCTGTTCGAGGGCGACCGCAAGGCGTACGGCCCGATGGGCCTGGACCCCGCCTGAGCCGCTCCCGGTGAGGCGGGATCGGCGCGTTCCGCCCGCGGGGGCGGGGCGCTAGGGGCGCCTGGCCGGAGAGGACGTCTTGGCCGGGTCGTCCACCACGACCGGCGCGAGCACCTCGTCGACGCGGGTCTTCAGGTCGGCGGGCAGGGCGGTCGCGGCGGCGTTGTCGCGCACCTGCTCCGGGCGGGAGGCGCCGACGATCGCGGAGGCGACGTTGGGGTTGCACAGCACCCAGCCGACAGCGAGCTGCGCCATCGACATGCCGGCCTCGGCCGCGAGGGGCTTGAGCTCCTGCACGCGCTCGAGCACCTCATCCTTGAGCAGCGACTTCATGAAGCCGCTGCCGGTCGCGTCGGTGGCCCGCGAGCCCTCGGGGACCGGCTGGCCGGGCAGGTACTTGCCGGTCAGCACCCCCTGGGCGATCGGCGACCAGACGATCTGCGACACGCCCTCGCGCGCGCAGAGCGGGACGACCTCGCCTTCGATGACCCGCCACAGCGCGGAGTACTGCGGCTGGTTGGACACCAGCTTGTCCAGGCCCATCTGGTCGGCGAGGTGCAGCGCCTGCGCGATCTCGCTCGCCTTCCACTCGCTGACCCCGATGTACATGACCTTGCCCGCCCGTACCAGGTCGTCGAACGCGCGCAGCGTCTCCTCGAGCGGCGTCGCGTGGTCGAACCGGTGGGCCTGGTAGAGGTCGACGTGATCGGTGCCGAGGCGCCGAAGCGAGGCGTTGCAGGACTCCAGGATGTGCTTGCGGGACAGCCCGCGGTCGTTCGCGCCATTGCCGGTCGGCCAGAAGACCTTGGTGAACAGCTCGTAGGACTCGCGGCGCACGCCCTTGAGCGCCTCGCCCAGGACGGTCTCGGCCTTGGTCCCGGCGTAGACGTCGGCGGTGTCGAAGGTCGTGATGCCGACCTCGAGCGCCTCCTTGACGCACGCCGTGGCCTGCTCGGCCTCCACCTGTGATCCGTGCGTCAGCCAGTTGCCGTAGCTGATCTCGGACACCATCAGACCGCTGCGCCCGAGGCGCCGGAGCTCCATGGCAGAATCCTAGTAAGGCCGTGCCAGCGCCGCGAAACGGCGCTCGAGCCCGCGCGCCACAGCCTTCGGGAAGCTGATGCGCCCGGGGTCGCCGTCGCTGACGTAGGGCCGGACCGCCCCGATGAACAGCCTGCGCAGCCAGTACGTCGAGGTGAACCGCTGGTCGTCGGTGCGGCGACCGGACCGGATCCGAGGGAGGGCCTTGGGGGCGAACCCTCTCGCGTACGGCGAGCCGGCGGGGCCGGCCCCTACGAGCAGCACGGCCCGGAACTCGTACGACGTGCCGGCCGACGCACCAGCGTGCGCGAGCGCACGGTTGTGCGGTAGCACGCCGTAGGGCAGCGCCATCGTCGAGACGGTCGCCCCGCGCACTGCACTGGTGATGACCACCTGTCCCCGGGCGAGCTCGCGCTGCACGCCACCGGCGTCGAGCCGGCCCAGGTCCGCGTGGGACGCGGTGTGGTCGCCGAGCTCCATACCGAGGTGGGCGAGCGTGCGCAGAGAGGCGGCCCTGCTGCCGAACGGGTGGGCGTTGACGTAGAAGCTCGCCACCGGGTGGAGCTCGCCGTACGCCCTGGCGACCGACAACAAGATGCCCACCGCGCAGTTCGGCGCGACGCGCCCGTCGGGCAGCTCGGCGTATTGGGAGAGGGTCGAGTCGTCGAAGGTCAGCACCATCGGGCTCGTCCCGGCCGGCAGGTCGATCCGGCGGTCGGCCAGGGCGCCTGCGGTGATCGTCCGGAAGTGGTGGGCGTAGAGCTGCGTCAGCTCGGTCCGGAACTGAGCAGGTGTCTGGTCGTAGTCGCCTGCTGGGTGGGCAACCAACTGGTGGTACATCAGCACCGGCACCACGCCGAGCTCGTCGGCATGCACGCGGGCCGGGTCGACCACCGGCGCCGGACGGGCCGCGGCACCCGGCCGGACGGACCGCACGGGCGCAGGGAGCCTGTGGGCGGTCGCGGCGCCGGCGCTGCACGCCGCCAGACCCAGCGTCAGCGTGACCAGAACCGCTCCCCAGCGCGCCCGACGCCGATCACCTGCGCGCACGTCCTCGACCCTCCCGATCCGCCCGCGCGCAGTCTTGCCCACTGCCGGCGCCGCCAGGAAGGGAACCCATCTCGTGCCTCGCCGCCGGGAGGGGGACCTCCGCCGTGCCTCGCCATGGAGCCTGTCTGCTGCGGGATGAACGACTCTTCTGCGCTGCTCACCCAGCGAGCGGTTTGTCCTGATCTGTACGACGCGAGAGCAGACACGTTCCGAATGGATCAGACACGATCCGGTTGGAGCAGACACGTTCCGGTTGGATCAGGCACGTTCCGAATGGATCAGCCACGTCGGCTGCCCGGCGGCATCCGGCGGGTATCCGGCGGCATCCGGAAGCGCCCGAAAGTCAGCCCGGGCGGCGCGGCGGCAGCGTCAGGCGGAGCGCCCGAACGGACGGCCCGGGCGCACCCGCGCCGGCGGCATCCGAAAGCGCCGGAACACCGTGGAGCGGAACAGCCCGTACATGATGTGCTTGGGCAGCTGGTCCGCCTTCGGGAAGTCCTGGCGCAGGCTGCTGCGGATCTTCAGGGCGGTGACGACCAGGTCGAAGGCGACACCGAGCACGGTCGCGGTCCACAGGGCGAACACGATCGAGAAGAACACCGTGCGCGGCCCCAGGAAGGCTCCGATGACCAGCAGCAGGGCGGCCGGCAGTAGCAGGATGCCGAGGTTGCGTCGTCCGTCAACGACGTCCCGGACCGTACGGCGGACCGGGCCCGCGTCGCGGGGGAGCATGTTGGCCTCGTCGCCGGTTTCGGTGCCCTTGCGCAGCCGGCCCCGCTGCTCGGCCTGCTGGGCGCGCAGCCGCGACGCGGCCTCCCGGCGGGTGGCCGGCGGAGGCGCCACCGGCCCGGTGCGCCGCCGCTGGGTCTCGCTGCGCTTCGGGGTCGGGCGGCCCTTGCCGGTGCTCTCAGTCACGGAGGAAGGCTAACCGTCAGGGCAGCGCGAGCATCTGGTCCAGCGCGAGACGGGCCCAGCGTGCTGTGTCCGCCTCGACCACGATCCGGTTCGCGACCGAGCCGGCCACCAGCGTCTCCAGGCAGTGGACCAGGTGCGGCAGATCGATGCGGTTCATCGTCGAGCAGAAGCAGACGGCCCTGTCGAGGAAGACGATCGTCTTGTCCGGGTGCTCCTGGGCGAGCCGGCGGACCAGGTTGAGCTCGGTGCCGATCGCCCACGACGACCCGGCGGGGGCGGCGGCGACGGTCGCGATGATGAACTCCGTCGAGCCGACCAGGTCGGCGGCCTCGACCACCTCGTGGCTGCACTCGGGGTGCACGAGCACCTGCACACCGGGCACCCGGACCCTGACCTCGTCGACGCTGCTCACGGTGAACCGGCCGTGCACGGAGCAGTGCCCCTTCCACAAGATCATTGTGGCCTCGCGGAGCTGCTGGACCGTCAGGCCGCCGCCGGGCTTGTGCGGGTCGTAGACGACGCAGTCCGACAGCGACAGGCCCCTGTCCCGTACGGCGGTGTTGCGCCCCAGGTGCTGGTCGGGCAGGAACAGCACCTTCTCGCCCTTGTCCAAGGCCCAGCCCAGGGCGCGCCCCGCATTGGAGGACGTGCAGATCGTGCCGCCGTGCCGGCCGGTGAAGGCCTTGATGGCGGCGGAGGAGTTCATGTAGCTGACCGGGACGACCTCGTCCGCGACACCGGCCTCGACCAGCACGTCCCAGCACTGCTCGACCTGGTCGAAGCTGGCCATGTCGGCCATCGAGCACCCAGCGGCTAGGTCGGGCAGGAGTACGGCCTGGTCGGGCCGCGTCAGGACGTCGGCGGACTCGGCCATGAAGTGCACGCCGCAGAAGATGATGAACTGCGCCTCCGGGCGACCGGCCGCCTGCTGCGCGAGCTTGAAGCTGTCGCCGGTGACGTGGGCGAAGGCAATGACTTCGTCGCGCTGGTAGTGGTGACCAAGGACGAACACCCGGTCGCCGAGGGCCGCCTTGGCCGCGCGGGCCCGTTCGACCAGCGACGGGTCCGACGCCGCGGGCAGCTCCCCGGGGCAGTCGACCCCGCGCTCGGAAGCCGGGTCGCGCTGCCTGCCCAGCAGCAGCAGGGCGAGCGGGGTGGGCTCCACGCCGGGCATCAGTTCCAGATCCACGACGATATCGTCGCACAGACGAGAACCTCCCGCTGGGGCAGATCGCGGGGTGCGCGCACGGCCCGGCTGCGGACCCGGCCACACTGCAGCCGTGCGTGTCCTGATCTGCCCGACTCCTTCGGTGGCACCTTGTCGGCCCCCGACGTCGCCGAGGCGCTGGCCGCGGGGTGGCAGGCCGCTCGGCCGGACGACGAGTTGGCCCAGCTGCCCCTGTCCGACGGCGGCCCAGGGCTGCTCGACGTGCTCGAAGCCGCGCTGCCCGGCAGCCGGAGGCACGCCTGTAACGTGCAGGATCCGCGGGGCCGGCCCGTATCGGGTCACTGGCTGCGGCACGGCGACACGGCGTACATCGAGAGCGCCCAGGCGTGCGGGTTGCACCTGCTGGCCGAGCCCGAGCGGGATCCCGGACGCACGACGACGTACGGCGTCGGCGAGCTCATCCGGGGCGGCCTCGACGCGGGCGCGCGGCGCGTCGTCGTCGGGCTCGGCGGCTCAGGGACCAACGACGGGGGAGCGGGCCTGCTGGCGTCGCTCGGCCTGACGGGGTACGACGCGGCCGGCGCACGGCTCCCGCCGGGCGGCCTCGCCCTGGCCGAGATCGCGGCCCTGCTCGGCACGCTCGACCCGCTCGACCCGCTCGGCACCGTTGCAGCGCTCGACCCGCTCGGCACCGAGGCAGCCGATGTCGAGCTCGTCGCCGCCACCGACGTCGACGCGCCGCTGCTCGGGCCGTACGGCGCGTCCGCCGTCTTCGGTCCGCAGAAGGGGGCATCACCAGCGCAGGTGCAGGCCCTGGATGCCGCCCTGACCTGCTGGGCCGATGTCGTCGAGCAGCAACTGGGCGTCAGTGCCCGCGAGCTGCCGGGCGCCGGAGCCGCCGGTGGCCTCGGTTTCGCCCTGCTCGCCCTCGGCGCCCACCGCCGAGCCGGGATCGACGTGGTGGCGGACGCCATCGGCCTGACCGCGCGGATCGCCGCTGTCGATCTGGTGATCACCGGTGAAGGATCCTTCGACGCCTCGAGCCTGACGGGCAAGGTCGTGTCCGGGGTGGCCGCGCGGGCGGCCGGACAGTGCATGCCCTGCGTCGTACTCGCCGGCCAGGTGTCCGTCGGCGCCGACCAGACGACCAACGCAGGGGTGGGGGCGGCGTACTCCCTCGCGGCCGCAGTCGGGCTGGAACGGGCGCTGGCCGAGCCGTACGCCGGCCTGGTCCTGCTAGCCGGGCGCGTCGCCGGCCAGTGGCCCCGGCCATGACAGCGCGATCTCGAACGGGCTGCACGTCGGAGCCACCTGCCTGCGCGGCCGGACCCGTGTGACACTGGAACAAGCGCCGTCCGAGCCCGCGTTGTGCGAGACGGACCCCGAGACCCACCTGGAGACGCCACGATGACCGAGACGACCACCGAGACCCCCACTGCCACTGAGACCGGCGTCGTCCTGACCGACCCGGCCGCGGCCAAGGTGCATTCGCTGCTCTCGCAGGAGGGGCGGGACGATCTGGCGCTGCGGGTCGCGGTACAGCCCGGTGGCTGCTCCGGCCTTCGCTACCAGCTGTTCTTCGACGAGCGCTCGCTGGACGGCGACGCGGTCCAGTCCTACGCCGACGGCACCGTGAAGGTCGTCGTGGACCGCATGAGCGTCCCCTACCTTGCTGGGGCGACGATCGACTTCGTCGACACCATCGAGAAGCAGGGCTTCACCATCGACAACCCGAACGCCGGCGGTTCCTGCGCCTGCGGGGAGTCCTTCCACTAGTTCTGCCTCGTCGCCTCGTCCGAGGGCGCCGTACCCGTGCATGAGGGGTGCGGCGCCGTCTGCGTCGTAGGCTGGGGCGATGGTTGAGGTGTACCTCGTAGGTGGTGTCCGGACCCCTGTTGGCCGCTACGGCGGGGCGCTGGCCTCGGTCCGAGCCGACGATCTCGCGGCCCTGGTCGTCGCCGAAGCCGTACGCCGGTCCGGTGTGGACCCCGAGGCGATCGACGAGGTCGTCCTGGGGGCGGCCAACCAGGCAGGCGAGGACAACCGCAACGTCGCCCGGATGGCTGTACTGCTTGCCGGGCTGCCGCTCACCACACCCGGCTACACCGTCAACCGGCTCTGCGCCTCGGGTCTGAGCGCCATCGCAAGCGCCGCGACCACCATCCGCGCCGGCGAGGCCGACGTGGTCGTTGCGGGCGGCGTCGAGTCCATGACCCGAGCACCGTGGGTGACGGCCAAGCCCGGCACCCCGTGGGCCAAGCCCGGCGACATGTTCGACACGGCCCTGGGCTGGCGCTTCACCAACCCGCGGCATGACACCGAGCACACGATCACCCTGGGCGAGACCGCGGAGCGGGTGGCCCAGCTCGACGGCATCACCCGGGAGGAGTCCGACGCCTTCGGCTTGCGGAGCCAGGAGCGTGCCGCCAAGGCCATCGCCGACGGGCGGTTCGACGCCGAGCTCGTCACCGTCGAGACGGCAAAGGGTGCGGTCGGCGCCGACGAGACGCCACGGAGCACCACGATGGACAAGCTGGCGGCGCTGAAGCCGGCCTTCATGGCCGGCGGCGTGGTCACCGCGGGCAGCTCGAGCCCGCTGTCCGACGGGGCGAGCGCGCTCGTCGTGGCGAGCGAGGACGCCGTACGACGGCACGGGCTCGTGCCGCGGGCGCGGGTGGTGACCAGCGCCGCGGCCGGGGTCGAACCGCACCTGATGGGGCTGGGGCCGGTCCCCGCGACGCAGAAGGTGCTCGCCCGCTCGGGCTGGTCGGTCGCCGACCTCGACGCGGTCGAGCTGAACGAGGCGTTCGCCGTGCAGGTGATCGCCAGCGCCCGCCGCCTCGGGCTGGACGAGGCGAGCCTGAACGCCGACGGAGGCGCCATCGCCCTGGGTCACCCGCTGGGCTCGAGCGGCAGCCGCCTGGTCGTCACGCTGCTCGGCCGGCTGGAGCGCGAGGGCGGCAGGAAGGGCCTGGCGACTATGTGTGTGGGCGTCGGCCAGGGCGCCTCGATGCTGGTCGAGCGCGTCTGACGGCTCCGATCGCCGGGCCCATGTAGGGGCTGCACGTGCCTATCCCAACGGCCACAAGGCTCGTGGCAGTTGGGATAGGCACTCCAGTGGTCACTGGGAGCGACCAGTCGGTGCGCCGGCGGCGGTAGTGTCCGCGCAATGCGCATCGCCGTCACCGGGTCCATCGCCACCGATCACCTCATGACGTTCTCGGGGCTGTTTGGCGAGCAACTCCTGCCCGATCAGCTCAGCAGCCTGAGCGTGGTGTTCCTCGCCGACGGGCTGGAGATCCGCCGCGGCGGTACCGGCGCGAACATCGCCTTCGGGATGGGGGTGCTCGGCCAGCGCCCGCTGCTGGTCGGCTCGGTGGGTCAGGACGCGAGCGAGTACGTGCGCTGGCTCGCCGACCACGGTGTGGACACCAGCGGCGTCCGCACCAGCGCCACGCTCGCGAGCCCGCGCTTCACCGTGACCACCGACCAGGCCCAGAACCAGATCGGCACGTTCTACCCGGGCGCCATGGCCGAGGCCGCGCAGATCTCCCTGGACGCCCTCGAGGTCGACCTCGTCGTCGTCAGCCCCAACGACCCGGGCGCGATGCTGCGCCACACCGCGCAGTGCCGCGAACGGGGGCTGCCCTTCGCGGCCGACCCGAGCCAGACGCTGACCTTCTTGGACGGCGAGGCGATCCGGCAGCTGGTCGAGGGCGCCGCCTACCTGTTCACCAACGAGTACGAGGCGGGCCTGCTCGCCGACAAGACCGGCTGGTCCGACGCGGAGGTCCTCGCCCTCGTGGGCACGCGGATCACGACACTCGGGGCGGCCGGCAGCACGGTGTCGCGACGAGGCGAGCCTGCCCAGCACGTCGGCGTCGTACCGGCCACGCACGTCGCGGACCCCACCGGGACCGGCGATGCGTTCCGCGCCGGCTTCCTGTCGGCGACCGCCTGGGGCCTGTGCCTGGAACGGGCCTGCCAGGTCGGCAGCCTGCTGGCCACCCACGTCGTGGAGACCGTCGGCACCCAGGAGTGGTCCTTCTCACGCGCGCCCTTCCTGACGCGCTTCAGCTCGGCATACGGCGACGGGGCCGCCGAGGAGCTTGCGGCGCACCTGCCCTGAGCCCGCGCCCCGCCTCCGACACGACGATCTTCACGACCCGCGCGGCCCGGTTGTGAAGATCGTCGTGCGGGACGCGGCGCGGTTTCGAGCGTGCGCCGACCCGGCCACGTACACGACGATCTTCACGACCGCGGACCCGACCGACCGTCAGTGCAGCCGGCGGACCAGGTGGCTCGTGCCGTCCACGCCGAGCCATTCCTGGGCGCGCATCCGACACCAGGCGGGCACGTCCACGGCGGCGGCCGGGTCGTCGCTGAGCACCTCGAGGACCTCGCCGATCCCGACCGTCGGCAGTGCCCGGGCCAGCTCGATCACCGGGACCGGGCACGGCCGGCCGAGGCAGTCGACAGTTTTGCTGACCTGTGGTCCGGTCACAGTCCACCGACCCCGGCCTCGGCGCGCAGCTGCGCGACGGCCGCCGGGACCGCGGCGAGGAAGTCCTCGACGTCCTGCTCCGTCGTGGTGCGCGACAGCGAGACGCGCACGTTGCCGTGCGTCAGCGCGCCCATGGCGACCAGCACGTGGCTCGGCTCGAGGGTGCTGGACGTGCAGGACGAGCCGCTCGAGACCTCGAAGCCCCGCCGGTCGAGCTCGCGGAGCAGCGACTCGCCGTCGACGTACAGGCAGGAGAAGGTGAGCAGATGGGGCAGCCGGCCGTACGGATCGCCGACCACCTCGACATCCGGGACCGCTGCCGGGACGGCCGTACGCAGGCGGTCGACCAAGGCCCGCAGCCGTGCGTCCTCAGCGGCGGCCTCGCCGGCGGCGGCCTGGAGGGCGACCGCGGCCGCCAGGACGTTCGGCAGGGCGACCGCGCCGGGCACGCGGCCGCCCTCGTGCTCGTCGGCGGGTCCGGGGGAGTGCCACCGCGTCCCGGTGCGCACGACCAGCACGCCCACCCCCGGGGGGCCGCCCCACTTGTGGGCGCTGCCGGTGAGCACACTCCAGCCCTCGGGGACGGCCATCCGCCCGAGCGACTGGGCCGCATCGACCAGCAGCGGAACCCCGCGCTCGGAGCAGGCTGCCGCGACCTCGGCCACCGGCTGCGTCGTACCGACCTCGTGGCTGACACTGATCAGGCACGCCAGCGCCGTGTCCGCACGCAGCGCGGCCGCGAACGCGCCGGCGTCCGTGCGCCCCAGCCGGTCGACCCCGACGGCCTCGGCCTCGGCCCCGGCCACGGCGTGCAGGACGCAGGAGTGCTCGACCGCGGAGTGCACGACGTGAGAGCCCGTACGCCGGCGGGCGGCGAGCGCGCCGAGCACGCCGAGGTGTGCAGCGGTGGTGCCGTTCGAGGTGAAGCTGAGCTCGTCCGGGCGGCAACCCAGCTCGGCCGCCACGGCCTCGCGGGCACCGTCGAGCAGCACGCGCGCGCGGCGGCCGGAGCTGGACAGTCGCGCCGGGTCGGCCCAGCCGTCGTCCAGGGCCGCCAGCAGCGCCGACCTGGCCGCCGGATGCAGGGGGACGCCGGCAGCGCTGTCCAGAAGCACGCGGCGCACCACGATGATGACGCTAGCCCCGCGTCTCAGCAGGAAGCGCCCGCGCGGCTGGGATACCCTCGGCGGCGCCGCCGACAGACGGCTTTCACCCAGTCACGAGAGGTCAAGAGGTTGCGCCAGACCCCCTCGAGGGCGCCGGGTGGTGTCCGCCGTACCGGCCTGCGTCTCGCGCTCGGTGCCGGCGCTGCCGGGCTGCTGACCAGCGGATGCGATGCCCGGCAGGCCTACGAGACGACCTTCGGGGTCGGCTTCCCGCACCCGGTGACCGAGCAAGGCAAGGTGACCTACGACCTGTGGCTCGGCTCGTCCGCCGCAGCCGCCGCGGTCGGGGTCTTCGTCTGGCTGCTCATCGCCTTCGCCGGGTTCCGCTACCGCAAGAAGAGCGAGGACCTGCCGCGCCAGGTGCGCTACAACCTGCCGATCGAGGTGCTGTACACGGTCGTGCCCTTCGTGATCATCGCCGTGCTGTTCTTCTACACCGCGGTCGGTGAGAACAAGGTGAACAAGCTCAGCCCGAAACCCGACGTCACGATTGGCGTGGTCGGCGAGCAGTGGAACTGGCAGTTCCACTACACCGACGCGCACGTGCAGACCACCGGCGTACCGGGGCGGCCGGCGCAGCTGATGCTCCCGGTCGGCAAGAAGATCCGGTTCGTCGAGACCTCACCGGATGTCATCCACTCCTTCTGGGTGCCCAAGTTCTTGTTCAAGCGTGACGTGGTCCCGGGCCGGCAGAACACCTTCGAGATCACGGTGACCAAAATGGGCACCTACGTCGGGCACTGCGCCGAGTTGTGCGGTGAGAAGCACGACCGCATGGACTTCTCGGTGAAGGTCGTGTCAGACGCGGACTACCAGAGCTACCTGAGCTCGCTCAGGGCAGACCCGAGCGCCGCGGACAACGGCGTGACCGCGGCCATCCCCACCGGAGCCAACTGATGACCCTGATCTCCAACGCCGCCCCGCCGATCGCCGATCGGCGCCCGCGCCAGTCACCGGGCGCCAAGGTCGTCAAGGTCCTCACCACGACCGACCACAAGACGATCGGCATGCTCTACCTGTGCACCTCGTTCGGGTTCTTCCTGCTGGCCGGTGGCATGGCCGAGCTGATGCGGGTCGAGCTCGCGCGCCCCGGGCTACAGCTGCTGTCCAACGAGCAGTACAACCAGCTCTTCACGATCCACGGCACCATCATGATGTTCCTGTTCGCGCCGCCGTTGGCGTACGGCTTCACGAACTTCATCATGCCGCTGCAGATCGGCGCGCCGGACATGAGCTTCCCGCGCCTGAACGCCTTCTCGTACTGGCTCTACCTGTTCGGCGGCCTGACCGTCGTGTCGGGCTTCCTGACACCGGACGGCGCTGCCGGGTTCGGCTGGTTCGCCTATGCACCGCTGAACGACATCATCCACTCACCCAGCCTCGGGTCCGACCTCTGGATCATCGGCCTGATCACTTCCGGGCTCGGCACCATCTTGGGCGCGGTCAACTTCATCACAACGATCATCACGCTGCGTGCGCCCGGCATGACCATGTTCCGGATGCCCATCTTCACCTGGAACATGCTGGTCACCTCGATCCTGGTGCTGATGGCCTTCCCGGTGCTGACCGCGGCGCTGTTCGCCCTGGAGGCTGACCGGCACATGGGCGCCCACGTCTACGACGCCGGCACCGGCGGGGCGATCCTGTGGCAGCACCTGTTCTGGTTCTTCGGCCACCCCGAGGTCTACATCGTGGCGCTGCCCGCGTTCGGGATCATCACCGAGATCATCCCGGTGTTCAGCCGCAAGCCGCTGTTCGGCTACAAGGGCCTGGTGTTTGCCACCATCGGCATCGGTGCCCTGGCGATGACCGTGTGGGCGCACCACATGTTCGCCACCGGCGCCGTCCTGCTGCCGTTCTTCTCCTTCCTGTCCTACCTGATCGCGGTGCCGACAGGGGTGAAGTTCTTCAACTGGATCGGCACGATGTGGCGCGGACAGCTCACGTTCGAGACGCCGATGCTGTTCTGCATCGGTTTCCTCGCGACCTTCCTGCTCGGCGGCCTGACGGGTGTGCTGCTGGCGAGCCCGCCCATCGACTTCCACGTCACCGACACCTACTTCGTCGTCGCGCACATGCACTACGTACTGTTCGGCTCGGTGGTGTTCGCGGGCTTCGCCGGCGCGTACTACTGGTTCCCCAAGCTGACCGGCCGCATGCTGGACGACCGGCTCGGCAAGGTGCACGCCTGGACGCTGTTCGTCGGCTTCCACCTCACCTTCCTGGTACAGCACTGGCTCGGTGACAAGGGCATGCCGCGTCGTTACGCCGACTACGGCGCGAACGAGGGCTTCACCACCCTCAACACGGTGAGCTCGATCGGGGCGTTCGTGCTCGGGGCCTCGACCCTGCCGTTCATCTACAACGTCATCGTGTCCTTCCGCCGCGGCCAGAAGGCCGTCGGCGACGACCCCTGGGGCTTCGGCAACTCCCTGGAGTGGGCGACCTCCTGCCCGCCGCCGCGCCACAACTTCGTCACGATGCCCCGCATCCGCTCCGAGCGGCCCGCCTTCGATCTGCACTACCCGGCCGCGGCCGGGCGGATCGACATGCACGCCTCTCCCGAGGCGAGGTAGCGCCATGAAGGTCGAGGGTCTGCTGTTCGCGCTCTACGCGTTGTTCCTGTTCGCCATCTCGTCGATCTACTTCCTGCTCTCGCAGGACCCGACCGGCTTCACCTGCATCCTGCTGTCCGGTGGCCTGGCGTTCATCATCGGCTACTACCTGCTGTTCACCGCCCGGCGCCTGGAGGCGCGCCCCGAGGACCGCCCCGACGCCGAGATCAGCGAAGGTTCGGGGGAGATGGGGTTCTTCTCGCCCCACTCGTACTGGCCGATCCTCACGGCAGCCGCTTTCACGATCACGACGCTGGGGCTGGTCTTCGGCCGCTTCATGCTGCTGATCGGCTTCGCCGCGCTCCTTGTGACGGTCAGCGGTTTCCTGTTCGAGTACTTCGTAGGGATCAACCGCACCCAGGGCCAGACGCTGTCGGCCCTTGACGCGACCGGTGAGCAGCCCACGAGCCTGCACAAGTTCCTGGGCGACTAGCTCGCCGCGCCGCACACCTGGTCGGATCCAGTGGTGGGTCGTCGACCTCGTCGAGCACCGCCAGCAGCAGGCGGTGGGCGGTCGGAGGCGGTGGGGCTGAAGTACGGACAAGCTTTGCAGAGCGCGGGCGCTCACGGCTTCCAGGAGCGGCGGGTCGGTCGCGGCCTGTCGCAGGAGCGACGTCACAGCGATCAATCTGATGGTTAGCCAGCTCGACCCAGATCCATCCGCTGACAGGGGCTGGAGGGGGAGTAGAGGCACGGTTGGTTACCGAGTGGGAGCGGGGGAGCCACAGGTCACAGGGTGAGCGACAGCTCGTGGGGGAGCGAGAGGTCACGGGCGAGCGACAGGTCACGGGCGAGCGACAGGTCACGGGCGAGCGGTCGGCGTTCGACACCATTGCGCATGTCGCACGTGCGGCCAGTACGGTAGTCAGCGCCGGTCCTGCCGTACTCCCCGTAAGGAGACGCCACAGTTTGGTCGTGGAGATCGTCGTGCAGCCGCAGTGCGGTCGGCGCGCGTAGTTGCGAGGTCAGTCCTGCACAACGATCTTCACAACGACCGCTGAATGGTCTCTCGCGCGTTGTGAAGATCGTCGTGCAGGGTGGGGTGCGGGTGGGCAACGGCGACGGTCCCTCAGCACGCCGCCCGCTCCCCAGCAAGCGGGGACCGGGCGGTGATGCGTGTGGTTCCGGCTAGTCGACCGAGCCCTCGAGCTCGGGCAGGGTGGACTCGGGCCGGGGAGCTGCTGTGGAGCCGTTGGACCGCTTTTCCCGGAAGAAGCCACGGGGCTTGGCCGAGCTACCCGTGACCTCGTACTGCTCGCCGTACCCGGGACCGGTGTGTCCGTCCGCCCCGGCCAGAGCGGGTTGGTCGTCCCGCTCGACACCGGTCATCAGGATCCGGTAGGGGACCGGGAGCGCCACGGTCTCCTCGACGAACTCACCCGAGGGGAGCCGGCGGATCGTGCCGGACTCGACGCCGTGGTGCAGCAGCTCCTCGTCGCTGTGCTGCAGCGACAGGCAGACGCGCTTGGTGATCCAGAACACGAGCGGCGGGATGAGGAAGATGCCCGCGCGCAGCGTGTAGGTGATCGTGTTGATGCTGACGTGGAAGACCGACGCGATGATGTCGTTGCCACCGGCGATGATCAGAATGACGTAAAAAGCGATGGCCATGGCTCCCAGGCCGGTCCGGAACGGTACGTTCCGCGGCCGGTCCAGCAGGTTGTGGAACGACCGGTCCCCGGTGAAGCGCGCCTCCAGGAACGGGTAGAGCGCCAGCAGCGTGAACAAGATACCCGGGAGCAGTACGGTCGGGAACAAGATGTTGAACGACAGCGTGTGCCCCAGGGCGTGGAACTCCCAGTTGGGCATAAGCCGCGTCGAGCCGTCCAGGAAACCGATGTACCAGTCGGGCTGCGAGCCGGCGGAGACCTGAGAGGGGTTGTAGGGGCCGTACAGCCAGATCGGGTTGATCTGCGCCAACCCGCCCATGGCGGCCATGACGGCGAACACCAGGAAGAAGAAGCCCCCGGCCTTCGCCGCGTACGCCGGGTAGATGCGGCTGCCGACGACGTTGCCCTCGGTGCGGCCAGGACCGGCGAACTGCGTGTGCTTCTGGTACCAGACCAGGGCCAGGTGACCGGTGATGAGCGCCAGGATGATGCCCGGCACCAGCAGGATGTGGATCGGGTAGAGCCGGTCGATGATGTTGGCGCCGGGGAACTCACCACCGAAGATCAGGAACGCCGCCCAGGTGCCGACCACTGGGACCGACAGCGCGATGCCGTAGGAGATGCGCAGACCGGTGCCGGACAGCAGGTCGTCCGGCAGGGAGTAGCCGGCGAAGCCCTCGACCAGGCCGAGCACCAGCAGGCCAACGCCGAGCAGCCAGTTGAGCTCTCGTGGCTTGCGGAAGGCGCCGGTGAAGAACACCCGCGCCAGGTGCACGACGATCGAGGCCATGAACAGCAAGGCGGCCCAGTGGTGGATCTGGCGCATGATCAAGCCGCCGCGCACGTCGAAGGAGATCCGCAGCGTCGACTCGTAGGCCTGCGACATCGACACGCCGCGCAGCGGAACGTAGCTGCCGTTGTAGATGACCTCGCGGGTGGAGGGGTCGTAGAACAGCGTCAGGTAGGTGCCCGACAGCAGCAGGATGATGAACGAGTAGAGGCAGATCTCGCCCAGCATGAACGACCAGTGGTCCGGAAAGACCTTGTTCAGGCTCTTGCGGATGTACCGGGCGCCGCCGATGCGGTCGTCGACCCAGTTGCTGGTGCCCTCCAGGCCCTTCGCGAGCGGTGACGTCATGAGCTGCGCTCCCAGTAAGAAGATCCAACCGGTTCGGCGAAGTCGCCGCGTGCGATGAAGTATCCGTCCGCGTCCAGGCTGATCGCCAGTTGGGGCAACGGGCGCGCCGCCGGTCCGAACAGCGGGACCGCGCCCTTGCTGGCGTCGAACGTCGACTGGTGACAGGGGCAGAACAGGTGGTGTGTCTGCTGCTCGTAGAGCTTGACCGGGCAGCCCAGGTGCGTGCAGATGATGGAGTACACGAGGTAGCCGTTGACGGCCCAGTCCTTGTGCGCCTCCGGCAGGTCCAGCTCGTCCGGGCGCATGCGGATCAGCAGGCTGGCGGAGTCGGCGAGCTTGGTGCCGTCGGGCACGTCCGGGAACACCGTGAGGACGCCGCCGACGTCGAGCTGGTCCGGCCGCACCGGCATGCTGTCCTGGTCGATCAGCCGGACACCCTTCTTCCAGCCGGTCTTGGCGAGCACGCGCTCCTTGTGGGCGTACGGGCCGAAGCCGAACAGCAGCGGCACCGGCAGGACGGCCAGCGATCCGGCGCCGAGCAGCAGCGTGTTGCGCAGCAGCGGGCGCCGGGCGATCCCGGTGTCGGTGAAGCCCGCGGACAGCGAAGCCTTGGTGGACTCCCGCTCCTCCGCCGAGGAGTACAGCGCGTGCCGCTGCTGCACCGCCTCCTCGTCGACCATGAGCGTCTTGGCCCACAGGACGGCGCCGGCGCCGATGCCGAACAGGGCCAGCGCCATGAACGCCCCGAGCAGCGGGGTGTAGAGCTGGTTGAAGGGATCCACGGCGAACTTGTACGGCGCGAAGGCGAACGTCACGACGAAGCCGACGACGCCGACGAAGGAGGACAGGAACAGGGCGGCGACCTTGCGCTCGGCCGACCGGGCGACGCTCTCGTCCAGATCGGCTGCGCGTCCCGGCTGCAACTCCTGCTGGATCGGGGGCTTGCTCTCCAGCAGCTGCCGGTCGCTGCGGCCCTTGGCCTGCAGGTCCCCGCCGCTGTCGGTCTGCACGAAGTGTTCCGCACCGAGGTTGGAGCCGCGGGTGTCGCGGTTGCCGGCCTGCTCGGGGCCGGTCGGTGAGCTCAGCCGGTCGCGGATCGAGCCGGACCCGTCGTACGCCGTCTGGCCCCCGCGCGGCTCGTTGGTCGGCGTCTGGCCGCCGGTCGAGCCCTGGCCGGGCACTTCTGGTGTGTCGCTCATGCGCGAGCTCCGATCCACAGCGTGACCACGACGAGGGCGCCCATGCCCACCAGGAAGATGACGAGCCCCTCGGGCACGGGGCCGAAGTGGCCGAGGGCGGAGCCGCCCGGATCCGAGGCGTGGGTGACGAACTGCACGTAGCGGGCGATGGCGGCCTTGTCCTTGGTGTTGAGCTGGCCGTCGGAGAAGCGCGGCATGCTCTCGGGCCCGGAGAGCATCGCGCCGTAGATGACGCGCGCGCTGGCCGGCTTCAGTGCCGGGGCGTACTTGCCGTAGGTCAAGGCGCCGCCGGCCCCGGCGTAGTTGTGGCAGCTCGAGCAGTTGGTCCGGAACAGCTCGCCGCCCTTGGCCAGGTCGCCGTCGGTGAGGTTGCCGCTGGGGATCTGCGGGCCGCCGCCGAGTGACTGGATGTACACGCCGAGCTGGTCGATCTGCCCGATCGTGTACTTCACCTTCTTGCGGGGGGCCTGCACGCTGGCGTTCGACAACGGCATGCGCCCGCTCTCGACCTGGTAGACGACCGCTGCCGAGCCGACCCCGATCAGGCTCGGGCCGCCTGCACCGCCCTGGTTGTTCAGGCCGTGGCAGGTCGAGCAACCCTGCAGGTAGAGGTTGCGCCCGTCCCGCACCGCGATCGACTGGTCGCTGCGGGCCGGGACGGCGGCATGGCCGCTCGGCGCCAGCGCGGTGGACACGCCCCCAAGCAGCGCGAGGCCGAGCACGAGGCTGCCGTAGTTGCTGGTCCTGCGCCGCAGGCTGGCCTTGATCACGGATGCTGTTCCTCTGCTGGTACGGCCATCAGTGGATGAGGTAGATGGTGGCGAACAGACCGACCCAGACCACGTCGACGAAGTGCCAGTAGTAGGACACGACGATGGCAGTGGTGGCCTTTTCGGGCGTGAACCGGCCCACGGTGGATCTCACGAGCACGACGACGAAGGCGAACAGACCGCCGATCACGTGCAGGCCGTGGAAGCCCTCGGTGAGGTAGAACATCGACCCGTAGCCGTCGGTGTGGATCGTGTTGCCTTCGGCGTATTGGCTGCGGAACTCGTTGGCCTGGCCGAGCACGAAAGCCAGACCCATCAGCAGCGTGATGAAGAACCAGCGCCGCATGCCGTAGACGTCGCCCTCCTCGGCCTTGAATACGCCCCACTGGCAGGTGAAGGACGAGGCGATCAGGATCGTGGTGAAGACCGCGGAGTAACCCACGGCCAGGTGCACGTCCGGCGGCGGCCAGTGGTCGGCTCCGGTCACCGAGCGGATCGTGAAGTACATCGCGAACAGCGCCGCGAAGAACATCAGCTCGGAGGACAGCCAGACGATCGTCCCGATCGACACGGAGTTGGGTCGCGTCAGGGAGCCGTGCGACGGCACCTTCTCCAGGACAGAAGCAGTGGCCACGCAGGCATTCTGGCAGTCGCCGGCGAACTCCACCACGCGGGGGCTCCCGCCGCGCCGCGGTAGGGCCGGCGACGTACGATCGAGCCATGATCGGCGCCGCAGCCCCGTTGTTCGCGGGCCCCGGGGGTCTGCCCCGTTTCAGCCCGGGCACGCTCGTCACCCAGACGTCGTTCCCGCCGCTGCCCACCGCGGCGCTCATCCTGACGGGCGTGCTCTACCTGTGGGGTGTGCAACGCCTCACCGCTCGCGGCGACGCCTGGCCGATCGGGCGCACGGTGGCCTTCGTCGGCGGGGGACTCGGGATCCTGGCCGTGGCCCTGCTGTCGGGCCTGGCGGCGTACGACGACCTGCTGTTCGGGGCGCACATGGTCCAGCACATGCTGCTGTCGATGGTCGCCACGGTCTTCCTCGCGTTGGGGGCGCCGGTGACGCTGGCCCTGCGCACCCTGCCGTCCCGCCCCCGGACCTGGCTGCTGGACCTGCTGCACTCCAGGTTCGCCCGGCTGCTGACGTTCCCCGTCATCCCCTGGCTGCTGTTCGTGGGCAGCCCCTTCGCGCTGTACTTCTCCGGCTGGTACCCCGCGACGCTGGACTCCTCGCTGCTGCACGACCTGCTGCACCTGCACTTCGTGCTCGTGGGCTGCCTGTTCTTCTGGCCCCTGCTGGGCATCGACCCCGTCCCGGGCCGGGTGGGCCACCCGTTCCGGATGCTGATGCTGATCGCCGCGCTGCCCTTCCACGCCTTCCTCGGCATCGCGATCATGAGCGTGTCCGACAACGGCTCGGGCCTGATCGCCGCGCACCAGTACCTCCCGCTGCTCGGGGCGGCGCAGGCCTCGTCCCAGCAGCAGCTCGGCGGAGGCCTGCTCTGGGCCTCCGGCGACCTGGTCGGCCTGTTGTTCCTCGTGGTGGTGCTCACCCAGTGGATGCGGGCCAGTGAGCGGGAGGCCGCGCGCGAGGACCGACGCCTGGACCGGTTGGACGCCGCAGCCGCCGGCCGGTGAGGCTGCTGTGTCGCCGCAAGGCCGAAACTCCCGTCGTGTACGCCGACGACGGTTCCCTGCCGGTGCTGCTCAGCGCTCCCGACGCGGCCCGCGCGGACTCCTCGGTGCTGGCCGAGGCGGCTGAGCGCGGGATCGCGCTGGACGGCCGGCTGCTGGTGCGCCACCACCTGCAGCTGCCCGACGCGGCCGCCGTCGAACGGGCCCGCGCCCTGCTCAGCCAGGACGGCTACAGCCTGACGGTGCTGCCGGGCGGCCAGGTGCGGGCCTGGCGCACCCAGCTGCTGACAGCCATGTCTGCGGCCCAGGAACGCTCCCGGATGGCTGGGCTGGCGCAGCGGCTCGGCGGGGACGTGCAGGGCTGGGACGCGTGCGGGCTGCCGGCCGTCCCCGGCTACGATCCGGCCCCATGAGCACGCCCATCGCGCCTTCCCGCACCCATGTCGTCGTGCTCTACAGCGATGATCCCGCGGTGCGGGACGGCGTGCGCGGCGCCGTCGGACGCCGCCCCGCCCCGGACCTCGGCCGGGTCGAGTGGATCGAGTGCTCGACCGGCGCCGAAGTGCTCAAGGCCGTGGGCAGCCACGGCTCGGCCCTGGACCTCGTCGTCCTGGACGGCGAGGCGTGGCCGACCGGCGGCATGGGGTTGGCCAAGCAGCTCAAGGACGAGGTCGCGGACTGCCCGCCGACCCTGCTTCTGGTGGGTCGCCAGGCAGATGCCTGGCTCGCGAACTGGTCGCTGGCCGACGCGGTGGTCCCGCACCCGATCGACGCACCGGAGCTGACGGCATCGGTCGCCACCCTGCTGCGCTCGCGCGACCGCGGGCTGCCGGTGCGCCTGCACGGCGGCTAGGCCCGGTGGCGACGCAGTCCTGGCCGCTGCTGCTGACGGCGCTGCTGGCCGGTGAGTCCCTGAGCTCGTCGGACACGTCCTGGGCAATGCGCGAGGTGATGAACGGCGACGCCTCACCGGCACAGGTCGCGGCCTTCGTGGTGGCACTGCGGGCCAAGGGGGAGACCGCCGAGGAGGTGGCCGGTCTCGTCGAGGTCATGCTGGCCGAGGCCCCGCTCGTGCAGGTCGAGGGTCGGGTCGTGGACACCTGCGGGACCGGTGGGGACCGGTCGGGCACGGTCAACCTGTCGACCATGGCCGCGCTCGTCGTGGCCGGAGCGGGCGTGCCGGTGGCCAAGCACGGCAACCGCGCGGCGTCCTCCGCCTGTGGTTCGGCGGACCTGCTCGAGGAGCTGGGGGTCGTCGTCGACCTGCCGCCCGGCGCCATCGGCACGTGCATCGCCCAGGCCGGGATCGCCTTCTGCTTCGCCCCCGTGTTCCACCCCGGGATGCGGCACGCCGCTGTCCCGCGCCGTGAGATTGCGATCGCGACGGTCTTCAACGTGCTGGGGCCGCTGACCAACCCGGCGCGGCCGGCAGCCCAGGCCGTCGGGGTCTCCGACCGGCGGCTGGCGCCGGTCATGGCCGGAGTCCTCGCCCGTCGAGGCACCGACGCTCTGGTGTTCCGCGGGGACGACGGGCTCGACGAGCTCACGACGACGAGCACCTCGACCGTGTGGACCGTTGCGGGGGGCGCTGTGCGGGAGCAGAGCTTCGACCCTTCGGCGCTCGACCTGGCTCCGGCGACGCTGGAGGACCTGCGCGGTGCTGGCGCCGCGCACAACGCCCGGGTGGCTCATGCCCTGCTCGCCGGCGCAACCGGTCCGGTGCGCGACGCCGTGCTGCTCAACGCCGCGGCCGCGCTCGCCGCGTACGACGGCGGCGACGGTCCGCTGGTCGCGCGGTTGGCCGCCGGAATGGTCCGGGCCGCCGGTTCTCTAGACTCGGGTGGGGCGCACGATGCCCTCGAGCGTTGGATCGCCGTGAGCCGAAGCCTGCACTGACCCCGCCGGACGGCCTGCGCTGACCTGCGTGGTCGCCTGCGCTGACCCAGGGGCGCGCCCAGCGGCTGCGTCCGGCACGGACAGCTCGCGGGAAACCCCGTCGCACCGAACATCCCCCGCTGGGCAGGATGGGCCCGGTGACCGCCCCCGCACCTACCACCGCTGCGCGCGCCGCCCTGCCGCCGACGATGACCAGGCTGCTCATTGGGCTCGCCCTGTCCAGCCTCGGCACGGGCCTGACCCTCCCGTTCACCCTCATCCTGCTGCACGAGGTTCGCGGCATCGCACTACAGACGACGGGCCTGCTCCTGGCCGTACCGGCGGTGGTCGGGCTCGCCGCCGTACCGGTGTCGGGGGCGCTGGTGGACCGGGTCGGCCCACGCCTGGTGCTGCGCGTCGCACTGCTGCTGCAGGCCATCGCCCAAGCACTGCTCGCCGTCGCCGGGACCCCGCTGACCGTCCTGCCCGCGATGGTCCTGCTCGGCCTGGGTCTTGGACCGTCCTTCCCTGCTTTCTCGGCGCTGCTCAGCGGCCTGGTGCCGGAGCCGGCCGCGCAGGCCCGCGCCTATGGTCTGCAGTTCACGGTGCTCAACGCCTGCATCGGCTTGGGCGGCCTGACCGCTGCTGCAGTCGTGGACGTCTCGCGGCCGCTGACCTTCGAGGTCCTTTACGCCGTGAACGCGCTCACCTGCCTGCTGTACGCGGCGTGCCTGCCCCGCACCACCCCGGCCCCGCCCGAGGACCAGCCGGACGCGGCCGGGCGCCCGTCCTACCGCGAGGTGCTCGCCGACCCGGCCTTCCGGCGGGTCTGCCTGGTGTCGCTGCTGTGCGCCTTCACCGGGTACGCGGCCTTGGAGGGCGGCCTGCCCGCGTACGCCCGGGTCGTCGGGCACGTCCCGCCCTCGGTGATCGCCCTGGCCTTCGCCGTCAACACCGCGGTGATCGTGGCCGGACAGACGTTGGTCGTTCGCCTGCTGCGCGGACGCCGCCGCTCCCGCGCGCTCGCCGGGTCCGCGGCGCTATGGGCCGTGTCGTGGGGCGTCCTGCTGCTCGTCCCGGGCGCGTCGAGCACCGGGCGCACGACGGTCGTGTTGGTCTTCGGCGGCCTGTTCGGGCTCGGCGAGATGCTCCTCGCGCCGACTCTCAGCCCGCTCGTCAACGCCTTGGCAACCGACCGTCTGCGGGGTCGCTACAACGCGCTGTCCGGCGCGACCTTCTCGATCGCGTTCGTAGTGTCCCCGGCCATGTCGGCAGGGTTGGTCGCCGCCGGGCTCGGGGTCGGTTGGCTGTTGCTGGTGGTGCTGGGCTGTTGCGTCAGCGCGGTGGTGGCCCACCGGCTGCCCCGCAGGCTGACCGACCAGCAGGACGGAGTGACGGCGAGGGACAGCGCCGGACCGCTCGATGCAGGAACCGCGCTGGTCATCTGAGGAGTTCGGCACCGATCGGCTCCGCGCGCGGGTAGGTTCCGCGCTCATCTGCCCACTCCCCGCATCGCGGGAGACGCCGTGACCTTCGACCCGAGCTCGCAGCAGCCCTCCGGCCAGCAGCCGCCGCAGTACGGGCAGCAGCCGTACGGGCAGCCCCAGTCCGGGCAGCCCCAGTCCGGGACGAGTGTGATGACGATCCTGGGTCTCGTGTTCGCTTTCGTGTTCCCACTGATGGGCTTGATCCTGAGCATCATCGCCCGGGTCAGATCAAGCGCACCGGTCAGCGCGGCAGCGGGCTGGCCTTGGCCGGCCTGATCCTCAGCGTGGTGTTCCTGGTCCTCGGGATCATCGCTGTGATCGTCGCGGTGTCCTCGTCCTCGGGCACCAGCACGGGCGGCGGCGGCGGCTACTAGTCCCCGGTTCCGCCCCGCTGATCACGGCGGACGCGGGCTCGCCTGGCCGTCCCGGGGCGGGCGCCTGTCTTGCGCCGTGCGAACGTGTCTGCTCCCGTGCGCAGCGCCCGGCCGGAGGAGGCGCTGGGCACGCTCAGCCTGAGACCCCGCTCATGCACGACACAAGACAGGTTCGTGCGACACAAGACAGGCTCGTACGACGCAAGACAGGCTCGTGCGACGCAGGACAGGCTCGCACGACGCAACGCGACAGAGGCTGGTACGACGCATCGCGAGTACGACGCGACGCGACGCGACGCGACGCGCCGCTCGTACGACGCGAGACCGACCGGTCTAGCGGAGCGCCTCGCGGCCGTGCGGGGCGCTCCAGTCGGTCACCGGGCCCTTCGGAATGATCCCCGTCGGGTTGATGGCCTGGTGCGTGCCGTAGTAGTGCGCCTTGACCTGCTCAAGGTCGGTGGTGTCGCCGAACCCAGGGGTCTGCCACAGGTCCCGGGCGTAGGCCCACAGCGCGTCGTACTCCGAGAGCTTGCGCTGGTTGCACGTGAAGTGGCCGTGGTAGGCCGCGTCGAACCGGGCGAGCGTCGTGTACAGCCGGACGTCGGCCTCGGTCAGCTGGCCGCCGACCAGGTAGCGCCGGGAGCCCAGCAGCTGCTCGAGCTCGTCGAAGCGGCTGAACAACGCGTCGTACGCGCGCTCGTAGGCGTGCTGGCTGGTGGCGAAGCCCGCCCGGTAGACCCCGTTGTTGACCGCGTGGAAGTTGGTCTCGGCGACCTCGTCGATCTCGCGGCGCAGGTGCTCGGGGTAGAGCTGCGGCGCGTCGGCGCGGTGCAGGGCCGACCACTGGGTCGACAGGTCCAGTGTGATCTGGGGGTAGTCGTTGGTCACGACCCGTTCGGTCGCGCTGTCCCACACGAACGGCACCGTGGCGCGTCCCTCGAAAGTCGGGTCGCTGCGCTGGTAGAGCTCCATGACGTACGAGGCGCCGGTCACCGGGTCGACGTCGCCCTCGTCGAGCGTGAAGCGCCAGCCGCGCCCGTCGCGCAGCGGGTCGACGACGCGCAGCGCGAGGGCGTCCTCGAGCCCGAGCAGGCGCCGGACGATGACCGAGCGGTGCGCCCACGGGCAGGCCAGGCTGACGTAGAGGACATAGCGGCCGGACTTGGTGGGATAGCCGCTTCTGCCGTCCGCGGTGATCCGGTCCCGGAAGTGGTTGGGCTGCCGGACGAACTCGCCGTGCGTGCCGGCCTCTGCGGTGAACTGGCTCGTCACGGGCGGTCCGTCGGCTCGACACCGAGCGAGAACGTCGCGTCCAGGTCGTGCCGACTGTAGGCCTGGAAAGAGATCAACGTCTGCGTCGCCAGCACGCCCCGCACCTTGTTGAGCCGCCCTGCGATGACATCGGCGAGCTCCTCGTGCCGCCGGACGCGGACCATGGCCACCAGGTCGACGTCCCCCGCGACGGAGTAGACCTCGCTGACGCCGTCGAGGTCGGCGATCGCCTGGGCGACCTCCGGTATCTGGTCCACCGCGGCGTTGATGGTGACGATGGCAGTGATCACGCGAGCAGGGCCTTCAGGTCGGCGCACAGCTCGGCGTTGGCTGCTCTCGCGGCGTCCGAGAGGTGCCCGAGACCGAAGAAGCCATGGATCATCCCGTCGTAGCGGCGCGCGACCACCGGTACGCCGGCCTTGGTGAGCGCGGCGGCATAGGCCTCGCCCTCGTCGCGCAGCGGATCGAACTCGGCGGTGGCGATCACTGCCGGCGCGACACCGGACAGGTCGGCCAGCAGCACCGAGGCCCTGGGGTCGCTGCGGTGGGCCGCATCGGACAGGTACTGCTCGCCGAACCAGCGCATGTCGGACTCGGTGAGGAAGAAGCCGGTGGCGTTGTCCAGCCGGGACACGTGCGGCGCGTCCTCGTCGAAGTCGACCGCCGGGTAGAGCAGCAGCTGGCCGGCGAGCGCCAGGCCCTCGTCCCGGGCGGCTAGGGCCACCGCCGCGGACATGTTGCCGCCCGCGCTGTCACCGGCCACCGCGATCCGACGGGGGTCCCCGCCGTACTGCCCCGCCCGGTCGCTGACGTGGTGCAGGGCGGCGAGGCAGTCCTGGAAGCCGGCCGGGAACGGGTGCTCGGGCGCGAGGCGGTAGTCGACGCTGACCACGACGGCGCCGACTTCGTGGCACAGCAGCCGGGCGTGGTCGTCGTGGGTGTCCAGGTCTCCGATGACGAAGCCGCCGCCGTGGAAGAACACCACGGTCGGCAGGACGCCGTCGACGTCGGGCCAGTACACCCGGATCGGCACCGGACCGGCCGGTCCGGGCAGCGCGACGTCCTGGACCGAGCGCACGGTCGCCAGGGTGGCCGGGTCGCGCATCCCGACGGTCATGAGGCGAAAGCCCTCCCGGGCCTGCGTCGGGGTGCCGTCGGCGAGAGCGGGCGCGCCGGCCGCCTCGATCATCTGCAGGAGTCCGTTGATCTGGGGGTCGACAGCCATGCGCCGACGGTAGGCGCCGCCTCAGGCGAAGGCGCGGGCGGGGCGCTCCGTCGGGCGCAGGCGCCGCCGGTCCTCGAAGGGCCGCACACTGTCCCGGCTGTGCTCGAGTGCTGCCAGCCAGCTGCGGTGCCGGCCGGCGCCCCCGGCCGGGGACGCGAACGTCCCCGACAGTCGCACCAGCCGCGTCCCGGAGGTCTCCAGCCAGCGCAGGACGCACTCGACCTCCTCGGCCGTGGCGGCAGGCAGGGGACCTGGGCCCGGCAGGACGGTCTCGCCGGTGGCCAGCAGCGCGTCGACGAACGGCCCGGGCTGCGCTCCGCGCGGCACGACGCCGGCAGCGACAAGGCGGCCGTGGCGCACCACCGTCACCTCCCATCCCAGGTCGGCGGTGGGCCGGGCCGCCACCAGCTCGGGCACGCAGGTCAGCGCGGACAGCCGCTGCACCTTGGCGGTCGACCGCACGAGCGTGGCCAGACGATCGCGCTGCGCCGCGGCGTCCTCGAACCGCTCGGCCGCCGCGAGCCCGGCGATGCGCTGCTGCAGGACGGCGACCACGGCCGACGGGTCGTCGAGCACGGCGCGGCGAAACGCCTCGACGTGCCGCCCGTAGTCCTGGACGGACTGACCACCGGCCTCGACGCCCAGGCACGGGGCTCCGCACCGGCCCATCTCGGCGAGCACGCAGGCGCTGCTCGGCGTCCGCACACTCAGTCGGCGGGTGCACTGCCGCAGCGGCACGGCTTCGTGCACCGCAGCCATCGCCAGCTCACCGCCCCGGGCAGTGCCGAACGGACCGAGGTACACAGCGCCGTCGTCGGTGACCTTGCGAACCAGCGACAGCCGTGGGAAGGCCTCGACGGTGAGCTTGAGCCAGCTCGCCCGCTCGGGGAACTTCGAGCGCCGGTTGTAGCGGGGCCGGTGCTCGGCGATGAGCCGCAGCTCGCGGACCTCCGCCTCGAGCGCCGTCGCGCAGACAACCGGGTCCACCCGCTCTGCCAGCCCCACCATCTCGGCCATCCGCGAGCGCATCTCGCTCGCCGTGAAGTAGGTGCGGACCCGCGAGCGCAGGTCGATGCTCTTCCCGACGTACAGCACCCGCCCCTGCGCGTCCCGGAACAGGTACACCCCTGGCGCTGCCGGCAGGGCGTCGGCGAGGTGGCGCTTCCGGCGCTGGGCCGGGGTGACCTGGGCCGAGAAGGTGCGCAGCTCGGCCAGGCTGTGCACACCCAGGCCGCCGAGCCGGGCGATCAGGCCGTGCAGCACGTCGACCGTGGCCTGGGCGTCGGCCAGCGCCCGGTGGCAGGGCGTCACCTCGGTGCGGAACAGCCACGCCAGGGAGGACAGCTTGCAGTCGGGCGCCTCGTCGCGGGTCAGCACGCGACGGGCCAGGCGAGCGGTGTCCACGACGTCGGGCGACGGCCAGGCCAGCCCGAGCTGCTCGCACCCGGTCCGCAGGAACCCGACGTCGAACGGCGCGTTGTGCGCCACGACCACTGCCCCTCTGGCGAACTCCAGGAACGCAGGCAGGACCGTCTCCAGCCGCGGGGCGCCCGCGACCATCGCATCGGTGATGCCGGTGAGCACCGCGATGAACGGCGGTACGGCGACGCAGGGGTTCACCAGCGTCTGGAACTGGCCGAGCACCTCACCGCCGCGGACCTTCACGGCCCCGATCTCGGTGATCGCGCAGTCCCGGTGGGAGCCGCCGGTGGTCTCGAGGTCGACCACGACGAAGGTCGTCTCGCGCAGAGGGGTGCCCAGCTCGTCGAAGCTCGTCTGGACCATCTCGCTCTGGAACCCCTGCTGCACCGGCACGAAGGCGAACCTAGGGCGGCCCACCGACAGGAACGGCGCGACGCGCGGGACGGCTCGGACCGCCGGCCCTGCAGGCGTCACAGGGCGGTCTCAGGACCGCGCACCTAGGGTTCTCGGGTGGGCAGCGGACGCAGGCGGTGGTACGCCGTCGGGGCCGCCGTCGTGGTCCTGCTGGCCGCCGGGGGCGTGGCTGCGGCCGCCACCGGCACCGGATCCGGCGTCCGTACCCAGGCAGAGCTGGTGCAGGTGCCGGGTGGCCCCACAGCGGCCGGTCCGGTCACCCTCGACACGACGCTCTACCTGCCCTCCTCGGCGTCCCGGGACCACCCGGCGCCGGCCGTCGTGGTCTCGCCCGGCTTCGGCCAGAGCAAGCGCGCGGTCGACGCCGACGCCCGCGACCTCGCCTCCCACGGCTACGTCGCCCTGGCCTGGAGCCTGCGCGGCTTCGGCCGGAGCACGGGCAAGATCGCGCTCGATGCCCCGGACACCGAGGTCGCCGACCTGCGGGTCCTGCTCGACCGCCTGTCCACCCGCACCGAGGTGCTGCAGGACGGGCCCGGCGACCCGCGCGTCGCGCTGGTCGGCGCGTCGTACGGCGGAGGGGTGTCGCTCCTGGGCGCCGCCTACGACCGGCGGGTCGACGCGACCGTGCCGGTCATCACCTGGAACAGCCTGGACTCGGCTTTCCTGCCGGGCGGGGTCTTCAAGGCCACCTACGCCTCGGTGTTCTTCGCCTCCGGTCCGGGCGGGGTCTGCGCCCGGTTCGCCGCGCGGGTGTGCCAGGCCTACAGCCGGCTGGCGACGACCGGCCGCGGGACCCCCGCCGACCGGGCGGTGCTCGCGGCCTCGAGCCCGACGGGCGTCCTCGACCGAATCACCGCTCCGACGCTGCTCCTGCAGGGCGAGGACGACACCCTGTTCCCGCTGCAGGAGTCGCTGCGTACGGCGGCGGCGCTGCAACAGCGGCACGTCCCGGTGCACCTGGCCTGGCTCGAGGGCGGCCACGACAAGCCGTTCGACAGCGCCGGCGAGGCCGCGATCCGCTCGCGCACCCGAAGCTGGCTCGACCGGTACCTGCGCAGGGACAGCTCGGTCGACACCGGCCCGGTGTTCACCTGGCACCGGACCACCGGCGGGGACGGATCCTCGCAACACCTGCCGACGGGCCGCGGTGACGTCCTGGCGTTGCAGGGCCCGACGACCCAGCCGCTGGTCAACCCGCCCGGCGGCCGGCCGGCCTCGGTCAGCAGCGTGCCCGGCGCGGGCGCGCTGGCGGGCGCGGCCTCGGCGCTCGGCCTGGACGTGCCCGGCCAGACGGTCGCCTGGACCAGTGCCCGGCTGCCGCACAGCCGAGAGCTGCTGGGGGAAGGGCACGTGAGCGTGACGGTCCGCTCCTCGTCGGGCGAGGCGGTGCTGTTCGCCAAGGTGCAGGACGTCGCCCCGGACGGCACGACGACGCTGCCCGGCGGCCAGGTCGCGCCGCTGCGGCTCACCGCCCTGCCCGCACAGGGCCGCGCCGTGACGGTCGCGCTGCCCGCGCTGGCACACGTCTTCGCCGCCGGCCACCGGGTGCGGGTGTCCTTCGCCTCGACCGACCTGGCGTACGCCGGACCGCTGGCCGAGGCCTCGTACGCGGTGACGCTCGACGGTGGGCCCGTGCTGCCGCTGACCGCGGTGACCGGCGGCGGCGGGTACCTCCCGCTCGGTCTCGTGGCGCTGCTCATCGCGCTCGCCGTGGCACTGGTCGCGGCCCTGGTGCTCGCGCGCCGCCGGGCCAGGCGCGGCAAGGACCTCGGCGACGACAGCGTGCCGCTCGTGGTCATCAGCGGGCTCGCCAAGAGCTACGCCGACGGCTTCCGCGCGGTGGACGGGGTCGACCTCGTCGTCGAGCGGGGCCAGGTGCTGGGCCTGCTCGGGCCCAACGGGGCGGGCAAGACCACCACGCTGCGCATGCTGGCGGGCCTGATCGCGCCGACCGAGGGCGAGGTACGCCTGTTCGGCCGTCCGGTGCGCTCCGGGGCCGCGGTGCTGTCGCGGGTCGGGCTGTTCATCGAGGGCCCCGGGCTGCTTCCGCACCTGACCGGCATGGAGAACCTGCGGCTGTACTGGACCTCGACCGCACGGACGATGGAGGGCTCCCAGGTGGAGGAGGCGCTCGACATCGCCGGGCTCGGCGATGCCGTGGACCGGCCCGTGCGCACCTACAGCCAGGGCATGCGGCAGCGGCTCGCGATCGCGCAGGCCATGCTCGGCCGGCCGGACCTGCTGGTGCTCGACGAGCCGACCAACGGGCTCGATCCGCCGCAGATCAAGCAGGTCCGCGAGGTCGTTCAGCGCATCGCCGCGACCGGGCGCACCGTGCTCGTCTCCAGCCACCAGCTGGCCGAGGTCGAGCAGACCTGCTCGCACGTCGCGGTCATGAGCCGCGGCAAGGTCGTCGCCGCAGGCACGCTCGCCGAGGTGCTGTCCGGCGACGGACTGGTCCGCCTCGAGGTGGCCTCCGTGCAGGACGCACTGCCCGTCGTGCGGGCCGTGCCGGGCGTCCGCAGCGTGGACGTCGTCGACGGCGGCCTGGTCGTGGACCTCGACGGGGCACCGCGGTCGGCTCTGGTCGCCGCCCTCGTCGAGCACGGCGTCGCGGTCGAGGGGCTGTCCAGCCGCCGGCGGCTCGAGGACGTGTTCCTGGAGCTGCTCGGCCAGGGCTCGCCGTGATCGGGGTCGAGGCGCGCCGGCAGGCCAAGCGGCGGCGCACCCTGTACGCCTTCCTGGCCCTGGTCGCGATCCCGGTCGTGGTCCTGGTCGCCCTGATCGTCAACGGCGGCCCGGGGAGCTCCGACCGGGGCGGCTCGCCGGGGCTGGTCGACGTCGTTTCCTCGAGCGGGGTGAACTTCGCCCTGTTCATGCTGCTGGCCACCTCGCAGTTCCTGCTGGTCGTCGTGGTGGCCCTGTTCGCCGGTGACGCGGTGGCCAGCGAGGCCCAGTGGGGCTCGCTGCGCTACCTGCTGACCCGGCCGATCCCTCGGGCGCGGCTGCTGAGGACCAAGCTGGTCGTCGCCTCGGCGTACGCCGCGGCCGCCGTCGTGCTCGTGCCGCTCGCCTCGCTCGCGATGGGCGCCGTCGCCTTTGGCTGGTCCTCGGTGCAGACGCCGCTGGCCGGCGCGCTGGGCGTCAACACCGGGCTGTCCCGGCTGACCCTGGGCACCGCGTACGTCGTCGCGACGCAAGCGGTGGTCGTCGCGCTGGCGTTCTGGTTCTCCACCTTGACCGATGCACCGCTCTCGGCCGTGGGTGGAGCGGTCGTGCTGATCGTCGTGTCGGAGATCCTGGACCAGGTCTCGGCGCTGGGGACGCTGCGCAACGGGCTGCCGACGCACTACTGGCTGGCGTGGCTGGACCTGCTGCGCGACCCCGTCGACACCGGGCAGATGACCACCGGGCTGCTCGAGCTGCTCCCGTGGGTTGTCGTGCCACTGCTGCTGGCGTTCCGTCACTTCGGGCGCAAGGACATCCTGAGCTGACCGGTCGGGTCACCGTGGGGCTAGGCCAGGGACGCGAGGGCCTTGCGGGCGACAGGTGCCTGCAGCACGTTGAAGTGCGGGTTGACCTTCAGGGCGGCGGCGAGATCGGCTTTCGCAGGCGCGGGCCGGCCCATCGCCTTTTCGATCATGCCGCGGTGGAACAGGAACAAGGCGTTGTGCCAACCGGTGGCCGCTGCCTTGTCCGACCAGCCGAGGGCCGCCGGGTAGTGCCCGTTGACGTACTCGGCCCACGCGTAGGCATCCGCCATCTCCAGGAACGGCCGTACCTTCCAGCCGGCGGCGGCATACTGCAGGGCCTTGGCGGGGCTGCCGTGATCGGCCTCGAACAGCGTCGGCTCGACGTCGAGCGTCACGCCGTTGGCGGTGAACAGCTGCTCCTCGGTGTGGAACAGGGAGTACTGCTTCGTGGCATCGCCCAGGTGGCGGGCCTGCTCGAGCTCGGCGAGCTCCAGGACGTACTGGGGCTGGGGCACCGCCGCCACCACGGTCCGGTAGTCGGTGAGGGCCTGGTCGACCCGTCCGAGCGCAGCCTCGGCCTTGGCCTTGCCGGCGAGCAGCACGAAGTCGCGTGGATCGGCGGTGAGGCCGGCCTGGAAGTGCTGCAGCGCCGCTGCGGCGTCGCCGCCGTAGTTGAACGACAGCTCCGCGAGGTAGTTCTGGGTGAAGGCCATGTTGCCCGGGTCCTTGCTGTCGCTCAAGGCCCGGTCCAGGGCCGCCCGAGCCTGCGGCACGTCGCCGCGCAGCTCGAAGACGTAGGACGCCCGCGTGAAGGACGGTACGCCGGGTCGCAGCTGGTTCATCTTGTCGACGGCCTTCGCGGCCAGGTCGTACTCGCCGAGCTGGGTGTAGGCGTCGCCGAGGGCGCCGTACAGCACGCTGTTGTAGCCGTCGATCCTGATCCCGTGCAGCGCGGCGTCGCGAGCCGCACGGAAGTCGTGCTCAGCGGCCTTGAGCGCGGCGCGCGCTCCCCAGCCCTTGAAGTTCTCGGTGGTGTTGAGCTTGAGCGACCGGGCAACGGCGCCCTCCGCCTTGCCGTAGTAGCTGGGGTCGACGGTCGCCTTGGCCTGCTGGACGTAGCCCAGCCCCAGGTCGGCCCAAGTGCCGTAGTCGTTCGGGTTCTGCGCGAGCCTGGTCTGCGCCGCCATGATCCCCTTGGCCAGCGGATCGGCAGGGGCGTTCGGCTGGGCCGGCGCGCTGCTGGGGGCACCGCCGCTGCCCCCGGTGCGGGAGCCGCCGGGCGAACCGACCGTGAACAAGCCGACCGCCAGGGCGAGGGCGGCGGAGCCGGCGAGCACCAGCTGGGCGCCGCGCCTCACACCGTGCCGCCGATGGCGCGCAGGACCAGCCCGGCGCCGACGGCGAACACAAGAAGGGCGGTGAGCACCGGCAGGGCGGCCAGGACCTTCTCCATGCGGGCCAACCGGGGGCTGTCGGCGTAGCGGTCCAGGCGTCCGCGCAGCTTGACCAGGAGCAGGCCCGCGGCCGACAGGGCGGCCGCCATCCCGAGGCCGTAGCCGAGCACGAGCACGACGCCGAACACGGTCCGGCCCAGCGCGGTCGCGGCGAGCAGCACGAGCAGGGCCGACGGGCTGGGCACGAGGCCGCCGGCGACCCCGAGGCCGACCAGGCCGCCGCGTGAGAACCCGCCTTCTCCGGGGGAGTGACTGTGCCGGCGGCCCAAGCCGTGGCTGTGCCCTCCCGGTCCGTGGTCGTGGCCGCCGGCGACGGGCGGGGCGTCGTGCGGGTGGTCGTGGCCGTGCGGTGCCTGCTCGTGCGGTGCGTGCTCGTGCGCCGCGTGCTCGTGCGCCGCGTACTCGTGTGGACGGTCCTGCTCGTGCTCGTGCGGGTGCGGGTGACTGCGCGCCGGTGCGAGGACGGCGACATCGCCACCGCCTTCGGCCCGCAGCACGGCAGCGGGCGGCACCGCGCCGCGGTCGTCCAGGTGCAGCTCCTGCACGACCTCGCCGACATCGGGGGCGACGCGCAGCGCGCCGGCCACCCCGGGCCGGCGGCGGCGCCGAAGGGCGGACACCAGCAGACCGACGCCGACCCCGGCCACGATCAGCCCGGACACGATGCCGAGGTACTGCTCGGCCGCGGTCGGCGCGAAGGCGGACGTGGTGGAGATCGCCAGTCCGAGCAGCAGGACGCCGGCGGTGTGCGTGATGGTCACGGTGGCGCCCACGGTCACGACGTCGCGCAACCTGCCGCGCCGGCCGACGAGGTAGGCCGCCATGATCGTCTTGCCGTGCCCCGGTAGGAAGGCGTGCCCGGCGCCGAGCAGCACCGACAGCACGACGGCCAGCAGCCCGACGCCGACCGTGAGGTGCTTGGTGCCGACGGTGTCGTTGAAGGCGGTCGCGAGGCCGTTCAGCTTGCGGACGAGGAAGCCGGCCACCGGCAGGTCCTTGGCGGCCTGGTAGGTGGAGGTACCCGCCCCCGGCGTGACGTCGAACGTTCCGCTGCGGACGTCGACCGGTGAGCTGAGCAGGTTGTTCGGGTAGGCGCGCAACTCGTCACTGATGCTGCGCGCCTGGAAAGGGGAGCGGTCCAGCGCCACGCCGCTGCCGACCGCAGTGATCTCGTGCCAGCCGACCCCGGCGCCGTCCCACGAGCTCTCGACCTGCACCAGCGCCTTGCCGGACACCTCCACCGGCCCGGCCAGGTCGCACTCCAGGCGGGCCGCCGTCAGGTGGATGGCGCCGGGTCGTTCGGCGTAGCTGCTCGCCGTCACCGACAGGGGCACCCGCCGACCGCCGACGACCACCGAGACGGCCCGGGCCATGTCGCGGCACTGCCTCCCGGCGTACGACGCGCGCTCGGTATCGCTCAGGCGGCCGTTGCCATCGGTGTCGATCAGGCCCTGTCGCTGCAGGGTGGGGATCTCCGCGACGTCCTCGACTGCGTGGTCGCTCACGTGGTCGGCGTACAGGTGCAGGCCGTCGTAGTGGTTGACGGTGAAGTTTCCGAGCGGGTGCGCGCTGGCGCCGGGTGCCGTGACGAGCACCAGCGCCGAGGCGGCCGCCAGCACACCGAGGCCGCGCCACAGCCGACGCCGACGAGGCCTGGACGGCCGTGCCCCTGTGCCTCGCACCTGCACTCCTCCGGCTCTGCGATGTCGTCCTACCAACGCTCTCACGTGGCGTTCGGTCCCCGGACCAGGACGGCTTGCTCCGGGAGCCGGGTGTCGCAGACTGCGGGGCGAGCACGGGACGCGCGGCCGCCGACGACCAGGCCGGGCAACAGGTCCAGATCGCTAGGCTCCGGACGTGCCTGTGTCCCAGCCCGACGCCGCCACGCGCTGGCGTTGCCGCCACTGCGGCAACCTGACGCGCTTCGACGTCACTCGTACGACTCGGGCGCAGGAGTACGTGCACGTGGACCTGTCGGGCGAGCAGGTGGTCGAGCAACGCGAGCTCGTCAGCGACGTCGTCGAGCACGTCTCCTGCCGCTGGTGCTCGGCGGTCGATGCCGTGGAGGTCGTGCCACGACCGGGCCTTTGACCTCGCTGCCCGGTGCGGTGCGGGACAGGGTGATCGCGATGGCAGCGACACGCTTGAGCGTGCTCGCCGTCGACGACGTCCCGGTCTCGTTACGGGCCGTCGCCCGCTTCACGCCGGGTCGGCGCGCTCGGCTGGGCGCCGCGGCACTCGCGGTGGCGCTGGAGCGGGACCAGGTGTTCCGCCAGCAGGTCGGGCAGGGGCTCCGGGCGACCCGTCCCGAGCTGGCCCAGGCGGTCACGACGGGCACCGCCCCACCCGCAGCGCCCGTCGAAGACCTGGCCGCCGCCGCCTACCTCCTGCGTCCGCCGGGCTGGACGACGTACGTCGACCGCGCCGCCGCCGAGCTGTCCAGGCGAGCAGCGCAGATCGCCGGTGAGGCCTCCGTCGACGCGGTGCAGCGCCTCACCGAGCAGCTCGAGGCCGTCCGCGCGTCCAGCCGCGACGAGCGTGAGCGGACGAGAGCGCAGGCGGCCGCCACGGCCGACGAGACGGCGGTCCTGCAGCGCAAGGTGCGCGAGCTGGGCAGCCGCGCAGGGCGCGCCGAGGTGGGGCAGCGGGCCGCCGAGGCAGCGCTGGCCCAGGCCCGGGCCGAGCTCGCCGTGGCAGCGGCGTCGGGAAGGGCCGAGCGGGAGGACCTGCGCGGCCGGCTGGCCGCAGCCGAGGACGCCACCGCAAGTGCCCGCAAGGCGGTGCGCGAGGGACGGCGCGACGACGAGCTGCGGCTGCGGCTGCTGCTGGACGCCGTGCTGGGCGCCGCGCAGAGACTGCGGCGCGAGCTGGCGCTCGCTCCGACCGATCGGCGCCCCGCTGACGCGCTCGCCGAGCAGTACCTGCGGCCAGAGCAGCCTGCGGACCCGCCGCTGCAGGGCCGCAGCGACGACGACCCGGCACTGTTGGACGCCCTGCTCGCTGTCCCGACGACCCATCTGCTGGTCGACGGCTACAACGTGACGAAGGGCGGCTGGGCGAACGTGTCGTTGGAGGCCCAGCGGGGCCGGCTGCTGTCCGGGCTCGGCGCGCTGGCCGTGCGCACCGGTGCGGAGGTGACGCTGGTGTTCGACGGCGCCGAGCACGTTGCCCCGGTACCGGTCGCGGCGTCGCGGGCGGTGCGCCTGCTGTTCAGCAGGGCCGGGGAGACCGCGGACGACGTGCTGCTCCGGCTCGTCCGGCACGAGCCGCGGGGTCGCCCGCTGGTCGTGGTGTCCAGTGACCGCGAGGTCGCCGACGGGGCGCGCAGCTGCGGTGCCCGCCCGGTCCCGTCAAGCGCTCTGCTGCGGCTGCTCGACCGCACCTGAACGGTTTTGTCGGAGCGGCTCCCTAGCGTCCTGGCATGTCGGCAGCGGCCGACCCGAAGCCTTCAGGAGGCAGCTGTGCTCATCGACTGCGACGGGTGCGCCATGCGCGACCTGGCGTGTGACGACTGCGTCGTGACTGTGCTGCTCGGTGGACCACCGGGCGTCGTCGAGGTCGACGACGCCCAGCGCCGCGCCCTCGACGTGCTTGCCGACAGTGGCCTGGTGCCCCGACTGCGCCTGGTTCCTCTCGGGCTGCCGCCCGGCAGCGATCTGTCCGGGGCCGCTGCCTGCTGAGCTGCTCCCGGGCCGCTTGTGGTTGCCGTGCGCAGTGGGCAGACTCCGCACTGTCGCGCCTTCCTGTCGCGGCGTGGGAGACGGAGGAGTACGTGCGCGAGCTGCACGTCGTCGCACTCAGCGAGGACGGCCGACACGTCGTGCTCGCGACGAGCCAGGACGCCGCGTCCGGTGAGTTCATGGTGGCTTCAGATGCCCGGCTAGCGGCGGCCGTACGGGGCGATCTGCAGCAGCCAGGATCAGCACCGCGGGCGCCCCTCACCCCGAGGGACATCCAGTCACGCCTGCGGTCAGGCGAGTCCGCCGAGCACATCGCCACCTCGGCCGGCGTGCCGCTGTCGAAGATCGAGCGCTTCGCCGGCCCGGTCCTGTCGGAGATGGCGAAGGTGCTCCAGGCCGCCAGAGCGACGGTCGTCGCGCGCGCGCGCCTCGGCCCCTCAGCCCTGCCGCTCGGCGAGGGCGTGGACCTGGCGATCGGCCGGACCGCTGGCCTGCGGCCGGACAGCGTCCGCTGGGCGACCTACCGCGACGACGAGGGCCGCTGGGTCGTGCAGGTCGAGTACGCCGCGCGCAACCGCACCAAACACGCCTCGTGGTCCTACGACCCGGCCACGCGGCGGGTCACGCCGACGGATCCGTTCTCGGCTGCCCTGGCTCACGTCGAGGTGGCCGAGCCCGTCCCCCCGCGTCGACGGTCGTCGGAGCGGACGAGAGCAGTGCCTGAGGCGACCGACGCAGAGGGCCGAGAGCAGGCCAGAGCCGGCGCAGGCACACCCGAACCGGCTGCGGGGTTGCGCGTGGTCCCCGACCAGGAACGGCTACCGGAGCCGGGGCCCGAGCTGGACCCGGACCCGGTACAGAGCGAGCCGGTGCAGGGCGAGTTGTCCGTTTCGGCGCCAGCGGCCGAGCGGGTGGCCCGACCGGACACGAGCGAGCCGGCAGTTCCTCCGGCGGCGCCCGATCAGCCAGCGACCGCCGAGCAGCCCGTGGCTGAGAAGCCAGCGGCTGAGAAGCCAGCGCCCGAGCAGCCGAGCCGCGCGCCTCGACCGGCCCGACCGGGCCGACCGGCAGCGCGGAGCCGGGCGGCAGTCCCCGGCTGGGCAGACGTCCTGCTGTCGACCTCTCGGCACGGGGACGAACCGGACGAGCACTGAAGCGGTCTCCGACCCGGCCGCCTCGTCGGCTGCTCCTGACCGCCGGACTGACCACGGTGCTGGTCGGCTGCGGCGGGACCGGACCGGCAGCGCACCCGGGGACGAGGTCGGTCCCCGGTCCGAGGGTCAGCACGGCTGCGGGCCAGGCCAGGCTCGCCATGGCAGTGCAGGGCCTGTCGGCCGCCCGGGGACCGCAGCTGCACCGGGTCGAGGCCGTCCAGGCGGCTGCGGGCGCCCTGGACCAGGCAGATGCGGTGTGCCTGCGCGGCCAAGGTCCGCCGGCGCGTACGTCGCACGGCTTGGCCGCCCCGCTCCTGGCTCCCGCTCAAGCGGCGCTGCCTGGACTGACAGCTGAGCTGGCGGCCTACCAGCGGGCGCTGGCCGCGTTGGAGGCAGCGGCACAGGGGCTCGCCGCACCGAAGCAGAGCGCGGTGCAGCGCGTGGTCGCCGACGGGCGCACCGAAGCGCAGGCACTCGCCGGCTTCCGGGCGGCAGCGGTGACCGCGCTCCCGGCGTACGAGCAGCTCGACAGGGCTGAGGCCACGTGGGTCGGCCGGGCGGTGACGCCGTGGTACCGCTCGGCCCAGGAGGGCTCGGACGCCTATGCCGTGCTGGTGTCCGACGGCCGCCCCGGTCTGACGGTGGCCCGCCAGCGACTGGGCGCAGCCTCAGCCGCGGTGAGCACCGCTGTGCGGAAGCAGTCGGCCGCCCTCCGCTCCGCCGACGTTCTGTTCGCCGCGCCCTGAGCCGTCGGCTCGTCCGGGGACCCCTGTCGGGCGCCTATGCCAACTGCCACGAGCGCCGTGGCAGTTGTGATAGCGACCGGACCCCCCTGTCTGGGGCTCCCGGGATCGGTGCGGACCGGGGCTCCGGGGACCACCCGAGGCTGGGCGTCGTGGTGCGACCGTCAGCGGGGCCTCCCGCGTCGACTTACGATCGGCGACGTGTCGAGCTCCGTCCGCGTGCTGAGCCGGCCGGTACGGCTGCTTGCCGCCGCGATCGTGCTCGAGCTGGTGTTGGGCCTGTTGACCGCCGCCCACGGCAGCGACGCCGCCGGCCCAGCTGCGGCGTCGGTCCAACCCCGTCCGCGTCCTGCCCTCCGCCTCATCCGCCACCGGCCGGTGGCCATGGATCGCGGTACGGCGGTGCGGCAGCTGCTGACCGTTCGTGCGCGGGCGGTCCAGCAGCACGACACCCGGGCCTTCCTGGCGACCGTCGACCCGACGGCGACCGCCTTCCGGCAGCGTGAGGCCAGGCTGGTGGCCGCGTTGCGGGCTGTGCCGCTGGCGTCGTGGAGCTATGACCTGGACGGCGCGCACTCGAGGGGCGCGCACCCTGCACTGGACCGTCGGTACGGCATCTGGTGGGCGCCGGACGTCGTCCTGCACTACCGCCTGGCCGGGTTCGACGCCGCTCCGACCGAGCAGCGGCAGTTCCTCACCTTCGTGCAGCGCGGCGATCGGTGGTACGTCGCTGCCGACGACGACTTCGCCAAGGAGAACCGGCGCACCGCTCGGGACCTCTGGGACGGTGGGCCCGTGGTCGTCACGCGAGGCGCGAGCTGCCTGGTGCTGGCCCACCCGGGCAATGCGACGCTGGTCGGCACCCTGGTCCGCGAGACCGACGCAGCCGTGCCGAGGGTCACCGCCATCTGGGGGGCCGGGTGGGCGCAGCAGGTGGTCGTCCTGGTGCCGAACACGCAGGATGAGCTGGCGCGGGTCGTACCCGACGCCGGGAACCTCAGCCAGATCGCCGCCGTCGCAACCGCCGAGCTGACCGGTGCCAACCGCGGCTACCACCCGGTCGGTGACCGGGTGCTCGTCAACCCCGCCACGTTCGGCCGGCTGGGACCGCTGGGGCGCCGGGTCGTCCTCACCCACGAGGTCACCCACGTCGCGAGCCGGCGGGCGACCGGACCGCAGGTGCCGACCTGGCTGGTGGAGGGCATGGCGGACTACGTGGGCTACCGGGACGTCGACGTGCCGCTGGCCGTCTCGGCCCGGGAGCTGCAGGCCGATGTCCGCGCGGGACGGCTTCCGGCGGCCCTGCCGGCTGACACGGAGTTCAACGGCAGCTCCAGCGAGCTCACGCAGACCTACGAGCAGTCCTGGCTGGCTGTCGTCCTGCTCGCCCGGACCTACGGTCAGGACGGACTGCTGCGTCTTTACCGCGAGGCCGGCCTCGGTTCGACGCCGGGCAGCTTCGACCGAGCGCTGGCCTCCCAGCTGCACACCTCGAGGGCTGCCTTCACCGCCACCTGGGTCGCGGACCTGCGCCGCGAGCTCGGGTGAGCCGACGGGCTCCGGCCGCAGCCCTGCTGCTGCTGCTGATCGGGGTCGTCGCGGTCGTGCTGGTCACCGTGCCGTTCCCGGTACTGCCCGGCGCCCACCCGCACGTCGACGTGGCCCGGGACTTCACGCCCGCCCAGCTCGCGCACGAGCGCGACTTCCACCATCGGGTCCACCCGCCGGCGTACGCCGCACTGGCCGTGTCCCTGCTCGTGGCCGCGGCGCTCGGTCTGACCCGGCTCGGCGGCCGGCTGGTGACAGCGGTCGCGCGGCCCTTCGGTGGGGGCTGGGGCTGGCAGGTCGTGCTCGGCGCCACCGCGGTGCTCGCCGTCGGGCGCCTGGTGACCCTGCCGCTGGACGCCCGGGCCGAGCAGGTGCTGCGCGACTACGGCCTGTCGACGCAGGCGTGGCCGGGATGGCTCCTGGACCAGCTCAAGGGGCTCGGGATAGCCGCGGGCACGACGGCGCTGGTCCTGCTGTTCGTGGTGGCGCTGGCCCGTCGGGCTCCGCGGACCTGGTGGGCCTGGGCGGGCGCCTCGGCGGCGGCGCTGGTGTTCCTGGGTTCGTTCGTCTACCCGGTCGTCGTCGAGCCGGCCTTCAACTCCTTCACACCGCTGGCGGCAGGTGGCCTCCGTACGGACCTGCTGACCCTTGCCAGACGCGACCACGTCCCCGTCCGGGACGTGCTGGTCGCGGACGCGTCCCGCCGTACGACGTCGCTCAATGCCTACGTCAGCGGCTTCGGCTCCACGCGCCGGGTCGTGCTGTACGACACCCTGCTGCGCTCGGAGTCGCCGCGTCAGGTCGAGCTCGTCGTGGCGCACGAGCTGGGGCACGCCAAGCGGCAGGACGTGCTGCACGGGACGATCCTCGGCGCCCTGGGCGCGGCCGCCGGGATCTGCGGGCTGTACCTGCTGTTGCAGTGGGGCGCCTTGCTCCGCCGGTCCGGCGCGAGCGGACCGAGCGACCCCCGCGTCGTCCCGCTGGTCCTGCTCCTGGCCGCCGTGGCGACCTTCGCGACCTCGCCGCTCACCGACCTGGTGTCGCGGCACATCGAGGCCCGGGCCGACATCCACTCGCTGGAGCTCACCGGCAACGTCCCGACGTTCATCAGCAGCCAGCAGCGGCTGGCCACGGCCGACCTGTCCACGCTCGCACCCAGCACGCTGGTGTACGCGCTGTTCTTCGACCACCCCAGCACCCCGCAGCGCCTGGCCCTGGCCCGGGCCTGGGCCCAGCTGCACCCACGCCGGTGAGGACCCTGGTCGTCACCAACGACTTCCCTCCGCGGCCGGGGGGGATCCAGGCGTTCGTGCAGTCGCTGGCCGCCCGTCAGCCCGACGGCGAGATCGTCGTGTACGCGCCGGCGTGGAAGGGCGCTTGCGCGTACGACGCGGCGCAACTCTTCCCCGTGGTGCGCCACCCGGGGTCGCTGATGCTGCCCGTGCCGGACGTGCTGCGGCGGGCCCGCCAGATCGCGGCGGCCGAGGGGTGCGACCGGGTCTGGTTCGGTGCGGCTGCCCCGCTGGCGCTGCTGGCCCCGCGGCTCGGTCTCACTCGCGCGGTCGCCTCGACCCACGGCCACGAGGTCGGTTGGGCGGCGCTGCCGGTCGCCCGACAGGTACTGGGGCGGGCCGGCCGAGGTGTGGACGTCATGACCTACCTGGGGGACTACACCCGGCGGCGGCTCGCTCCCGCCCTGCCCGGTACCCGGCTCGAGCAGCTGTCCAGCGGCGTGGACACCTCGGCCTTCCGGCCCGGTGCGGGCGGCGACGTCGTACGCCGTCGGCTTGGCCTTTCGGACCGGCCGGTCGTGGTCTGCGTGTCCCGGCTGGTGCCGCGCAAGGGCCAGGACGTGCTCCTGCGGGCGCTCCCGCTGGTGCAGCGAAGGGTCCCGGGTACTGCCCTGCTGTGCGTCGGCGGCGGACCGGATGGCCCGCGGCTGCTTCGGTTGGCCGCTGAGCTGGGCGTCTCGGACGATGTCGTCCTCACCGGCTCGGTGCCCTGGGAGGACCTGCCCGCGCACTACGACGCGGGGGACGTGTTCGCCATGCCGTGCCGCAGCCGCCGCGCCGGGCTCGAGGTCGAGGGCCTCGGCATCGTCTACCTGGAGGCGTCGGCCACCGGGTTGCCCGTCGTGGCCGGGCGTTCCGGCGGCTCGCCGGACGCGGTGCAGGAGGGGGTCACCGGCGTGCTGGTCGACGGTAGGTCGGTCCCGCAGGTGGCGGCTGCCGTCGGCGACCTGCTGGCCGACCCCCCGCGGGCGCGCGCCATGGGGGTGGCGGGCCGCGCCTGGGTCGAGCGGCAGTGGCGCTGGGAGGTCATGGCCGGCCGCCTGCGGGAGCTGCTGGCCGGCTGAGACGGCTCGCCGCCGCCCGGACAGGGCACGACCGGAACGCTGCACGATGATCTTCACGACCGCCCGCTGCGCTTCACGGGACCTCTGGCGCCGGTTGTGTAGATCGTCATGCGCACCCAAGCGGTCGAGCCGCGCTCAGGCCGGGCCCGGACCCTGCACGACGATCTTCACGATCATCGGACGGCAGTCGGAGGGGCGTGAACCGATCGTCCTGGGCGGACCACCGTCCGGACGGCCCTCGCGCCGGTTGTGTAGATCGTCGTGCGCACTCAAGGGGTCCGGCTGCGCTCGGCCCGGGCCCGGGGGCTGCACGACGATCTTCACGATCGCGGGCAGGGCTCGCGGGCAGGGCTCGCGGGCCGGGCCGGCTGCCGGCTGCGGGCTCAGCCGGCGGAGACGACCGCGACGATGCGGGCGCGTACGACGGGGTTGTCGTACCGCGACAGGGAGCGACGGGCCGACCAGGCCGACAGCGCGAGCACCGGGAAGGCGAGCAGCAGCGGCAGCGCCCAGACCCCCGTCCGGGCGGCGCCCTCGAGCGCGAGCCCGACCAGTCCGGTGGGCAGGGCGAGCCGGGCGCTGGCCAGGGCCAGGGCGCCGGAGGGGGCCACGGCGTCGCGCGGTCCGGCGAGGTCGGCCCGGTGCGGACGACGTACCGACAGCGACAGGCAGGTCGCGACGACGAGCGCGGTGCATGCGACGCCACCGCTGATCACGGCAGTGAGCTCGGCTGTGGTCGGCAGCCCTGGGCTGCGCACCGAGCCGGAGACACCCGCGAGAACCGCTGCAGCGGCGACGGTCTCGGTCAGGACGACCGTCTTGGCACGCAGGACCAACCGCGGGTCGTGGGGGAGCGAGGCCAGCCACAGAGCCCCTGACCCGTCCAGGCAGAAGGCGTTCACGCCGAACAGCAGCCCGGCCCCGGCAGCGACCAGGCCGGGCAGGACGACGAGCGACTCCCACGGCACCGCGGCCCCGGCGGCCACGAGTCCGGGCAGGACGGCGAGCACGAGCGCCCCGCGGCGCAGCGCCGGCGCGCGCCAGGCGCTCGCCCGGTCGACGGCGACGAGCTCGCGCAGCGCCGAGCGGTAGGCCCGGCGCCGGCGTACGGCCCGGGTGCTGCTCGTGGCTCCCGAGTCGCCGGGCCGGCGCAGGGCCCAGGCGCAGGCCCGGGCGCCGAGCGCCAGGCCGCCGACGACGAGCAGCAGCAGGACGGCGGTCGTCAGGGCCCAGCGCCCGGTCGGGCCGTCGGCGACGGCACGGACGACGGTAGGGGTCTGGCTGTGCCGGAGCAGCGCGGGTCCGCGGCCGGCCTTGACCACCACGACGGCCGCGACCAGCGCCAGGCAGGCCAGCACGGCGACGGACAGCCGACCGCGTCGGGTCTGCCGGGAGCCGGCCACTGCCCAGGCGATGGCCTGGCCGACGACGGTGAGCGCCACGACGTACGCCGCACTCGTCACGGCGCCCGACCAGCCGGCACGTCCGGTCGTGAGGGCGCCGGTGACGGCGACCAGGAGCAGCAGCTGCAGGACCCAAACGAGGTTGACCGGGGCGAGCACCAGGCCGCCGAGGAACTGGGTACGGGGGCGTACCGGGAAGGCGACCAGCTGGTCGGGCGGGACGACCTCGTGGCCGCCGCCGGCGGTGAGCGGGGCGATGACGGCGAGCACACCGAAGCCCAGGAAGGCCTGCGGGGCAAGCTGGCGGACGGTCGCCAGCGCCGGGGCCGGCAGCGAGCCTGAGCTCCCGGCGGCGAGTACGAGCAGCTCGACCAGCGCCAGGGCGCCGAGGCAGATCGCGAGCTGTACCCCGGGCGTACGGACCATGCGCCAGCGCAGGGCCAGCAGGCCCCGCAGCTGTGCCGGCGCGCCAGGAAGGCCGACGGCGGTCACCGGACGGGCGCCCGGCGAGCGACGGCGGTCCGGACGGGCCCCCGACGAGCGACGACGGTCACCGGACGGGCGCCCGGCGAGCAACGGCGGTCCGGACGGGCGCCCGGCGAGCGACAGCGGTCCGGACGGGCGCCCGGCGAGCGACATGGGTCAGCGGTCATGTGATCAGCGCGCGGTAGCGGTCGCGGCCGGCGTCGCCGGTCAGCTCGACGGCCGGCGCCGTGCCGACGACCCGGCCGCCCCGCAGGACCACCGCCTCCTGGCAGGCCTCGACAGCCAGGTGCAGCAGGTGCGTGGAGAGCAGGACGGCGGCTCCGCCGGCCAGCGCCTCCCGCACCACGAACAGCGTCGCATCGACGCCGAGCGGGTCCACGCCGTCGAACGGTTCGTCGAGCAGCAACAGCCGGGGGTGGTGGAAAGCGGCGAGCACCACCGACATCCGGCGACCCATCCCGTGCGAGAAGCCGGCCGTGACGCGGTCGGCCGCGCCGGTCAGGTCGAAGCGCTCGAGCAGGTCCTCGGCCCGGTCCTGCCAGTCGGTCATCCCGCGCAGCCCGGCGGCGAGCTGCAGGTGCTCCCACGGCGTCGCCCGCGGCACGAGGCCGCCGCCGTCGGGGCAGTAGCCGACCAGGGCGCGTACGCCGGCGGGGTCCCGCGCCGCCTCGATGCCGCCCACGGTGACGGTCCCCGCGGTCGCCGGCAGTACGCCGGCCAGCACCCGCATGGTGGTGGACTTGCCGGCACCGTTGCGCCCGACCAGGGCGACCGACGCGCCGGAGCCGACGGACAGGTCGAACCCGTCGACTGCCCGCACCTCGCCGAAGTCGACGACCAGCGCGGAAGCCAGCAGCACGGGTTCCACAGCAGGAGCCTCGACGCGCTCGGCGACCGACTTCAGTGGCGGCCTGCGCCGGAGTACAGGGCGTCGACCTCGCCGGCGTTCTCCTTCATGACCACGGCGCGCTTGAGCTTGAGCGAGGGTGTCATCTGCCCGCCCTCCTCGGTCCAGTCGACGGGCAGGATCGTGAACTTGCGGATGGCCTCGGCCTTGCTCACGGCCTTGTTCGCGTCGTCGACGGCGGCCTGCACCTCGGCCCTCAGGTCCGGGTCGTCGACCAGGTCGCCGACGTCGGCGGCCTTGCCCTTCGCCTTCGCCCAGGGCGAGAGGGCCTCGGCGTCGATCGTGACGAGGCAGGCGATGAAGGGCTTCTGGTCGCCGACCACCAGGCACTGGCTGATCAGCGGGTGCGCCCGCAGGCGGTCCTCCAGCACGGCAGGTGCGACGTTCTTGCCGCCCGCGGTCACGATGAGCTCCTTCTTGCGACCGGTGATCTTGACGAAGCCCTGCGCGTCGATCTCGCCGATGTCGCCCGAGTGGAACCAGCCGTCGCCCTTGGTCTCCTCGGTGGCGTCCTCGTTGTGCCAGTACGCGCGAAAGACGTGCTCGCCGGTCATGAGGATCTCGCCGTCGTCGGCGATGCGGACGGTGACTCCGGGGGAGGGCCGTCCGACGGTGCCGATCCTCAGGTGCGCCGGCGTGTTCACCGTGCCGGCGGCGGTGGTCTCGGTGAGGCCGTAGCCCTCCAGGATCGTGATGCCCACCCCCCGGAAGAAGTGGCCGAGCCGGGCGCCGAGCGGTGCGCCTCCGGAGACAGCGTACGCGACCCGGCCGCCCAGGGCCGCACGGAGCTTGGAGTAGACGAGCTTGTCGTACAGCGCGTGCTGGGCCTTGAGGAAGATGCCGGCGCCCCCGTCGTCCAGGGCCTTGCTGTAGGCGATGGCGGTGGACTCGGCCAGGTCGAAGATCTTGCCCTTCCCGTCGCTGTGCGCGCGCTGCTTGGAGCTGTTGTAGACCTTCTCGAAGATCCGTGGGACGGACAGCAGGAAGGTGGGCTGGAAGCTTGCGAAGTCCGGCAGCAGGTTCTTGACGTCGTTGGTGTGCCCCATGCGGGCGTGGCTCTCGACGCAGCCGACCTGGATGAGCCGGGCGAACACGTGCGCGAGCGGCAGGAACAGCAGGGTCGAGCCGCCCGGGCGGAACAGCTCGGGCAGCACCGCGCTGGCGGACCGTCCGGTGCCGATCAGGTTGCCGTGGGTCAGCTCGCAGCCCTTGGGCCGCCCCGTCGTGCCGCTGGTGTAGATGATCGTGGCGAGGCTGTCCGTGGTGAGCGTCGCGCGGCGGGCTGTGAGCTCGGTGTCGGGGACGTCACGGCCGGCGGCGCCGAGCTCCTCGAGGCCGCCCGCGTCGATCTGCCACGAGCCCGCGAGGTCGGGCAGCTGCTCGCGCACCGCGTC
>JAABUX010000350.1_pt1 | contig 78703 bp, 54 predicted proteins | sample 5561851 | NCBI WGS metagenome assembly JAABUX01 (sample SAMN10711883, study PRJNA513361) | rock metagenome | isolation source: Antarctica rocks | place: Antarctica: Victoria Land, Richard Nunatak red sandstone | collected 2016-01-03 | reverse complement strand
TCTTTTTGCGCTAACTCCGTTTTGAGTGCCGCGTTCTCTTCTCTCAGTTTCCGCGCTTCTTCTTCGGTCATATCCGCAGTTTACCCGTTTTCACTACCCCTCGTAAAGGGGGTCCTGGGCAGTTACTGGATAGAATAGTAAAGAGAGCAACACGGCATGAAAAATTCTCTTGACGAACGCGACGATAACTTCGCATCGGTAGACTACTCCTCTTTATTTAAATCTATTTCCTCCATCGTAAAATCACAAGCGATAGCGTTTCAAGTGAAGAAGCAGGACGAACAGGTCTGTCTGCAACTCGATTTGGATGCTATTGCACTAGCAGTAGCAGGGAGGGCAAAACAAGATAATCCTCCATTTACTAATTTGTACGGCACGACCTTTGCTACCGTTAATTTTGAAAATCTCCTTGTGGTCAAAGACTTCAACAAGCACATTGATACTATTAAAGGTCTAGTACTAAATCATCTCGAACAAGCTTTCGGGAAGGCGTTGCAGGGTTCCTCTTTGGAGGACTTTGTAAAGCCTTTGTTAGGCAATGCAACATCGTTTCATAGTGATGCTGCTAATCGTCTCCATTACCCGTTTAACGAAAAGAAGATACTCAGCAAGCGTCGCTTACACCTTCGTCCAGTAAAAGCTGGCAGTTCAGATGATGTGCGGCTCAAGGGCCATAAGCTTACAATTACTGTGAAAAACATTCGCGAGTTCGAGGGCGAGTTAGTTGAAGGTCTATGCAACAAGCTAGAAGAGGTGTGCGACTGTTCATCACAGAAGATTATAGTCGCGCGTGATGTCCTCAAACGCCGTCTCAATGATAGTGCTAGCGAGTTACGTGTCTTAAGCCGCGTACTTCGCAAAGAATCGCTCGGACGATTACATAAAGAGGCGAAGATACGTTACCTGGAGTTTCTGCGTACTGGTATGGAGCAGTGGCAAGAGCAAGATGGAAAGAAAGAGGATGGTTTGCGTGTGCTTCGTATCTTGATACATCGTTTACGCCTGCTCGAAGCCTTTATCAATGATGAAACAAAGGACGATGCTGAGTACCAGGTAAGCTATAGCGAATGCAGCGTAAACTACCGCGACCTGTTTGCACGTGCCGATGCTTACGATACACTACCCATTGTACCTGAGATAGAGGGTTCGCTGGGTGAGACAACGAATAAAGAGAAGGGTGAGCAGACCTTTATCACAGGACTCAAACTCAAACTTAATGGTCACGTTCAATCGTATAATTCCGTCCTTGACTACTACGTTGCCTTGATAGACCCAGACAACGAGATGCACCAAGAGCAAATAGATAAAGTGCATGGGAGACGACAATTTTTCGCCGAGAAGGTTCTCAAGGTTGCTCTACTCTACTATTTTGTTTTTAGCAAGCCAGACGATGAAGTCTATGATCCACGTCAGGATATGGAGAGGGAATTGCTTGCATCTTTCCGTTCGGGAAATGAGACGCTAGAAATAAGTACGTTACGTTGGCTGAGAGACGAGTTAAGCCATTTCACAGAAAAGGGAAATAACGACTCTCCTGCAATGCACGTACTCACCACACTGAAAAATGCTCTCGAACTGTTTGTGAAAGTAGCACATATTGGCCCAAGCACAGAAACATATGCACTTCATCTCGTTGTCGAAAACGGTTTGCTGGACGAAGACCCGAATCGCATGGAGATGGAAAAAGAGTTCTTCCGCACAGATGCTTTACAAGATGGTGGACGAGCGGCGCTCAAATACATCTCTGTCCAAGATGCCAACGCCGCCGAAAGTGGCTTTTGCACCCTGCCAGTCTCGATGAATATTGAGCCAATGTACTACTTTTCACCGGAACGGGAGGCTATACAGCAGTTTGATATGCAATACAAAGTAAACGGCTATCGTATGCTGCCCACCATCTTCGTTCCCTCTGACAGCAGTAGCAAAACGCTTTGTGACAACTACTACAAGAGTTACTCGCGCATCGTCATCTATTATAGTAGTAAGCTACCTTTCAGATACGATGATCCAGAGGCGTTTGTCTATCGCTTTACGCTGCTCTTCCTGAGCTACATGTGTCTGAAGCTGCTCTGTGATAGTGTCAGACCACATATTCTTGCAGAGCGTCAACGACTCTTCGTGCCCATGATACGTATTCACAAGAACAAGAGAACGGAAAAAGAAGCCCAGACCAACGAAGAAAGCACGATTAGTTCCATCTCCAAAGTTGTATCACATATGCTCGCTGGTGAATATTTCTCGAACGCTCAAGGTTTTCATCTTGATGTACTAAGAGGAGGACCGGGAGCAAGCTATAAGCTCACCAATGGCTTAAGTTCGCTTTATACTGCACTTCCGAAAGTGTTTACACTAAAGGATATGCCTACGCTCGATAAAATCGCGGTTATTCTCGTGTCAAGTCGTAAATGTGATGCTAATAGTACTTCTAGTAACTACATTGCAAGTATATATGGCGAGGTGATAGGGATAGGTAATCGGCGTAGTACGAAAGGCGAGAGGTATGTCGAGACACTGCGTACTTTTTCGGATTATGAAGACTCGAAGAAGATATACCGCTCGCCTATTGTACTGCGTGATGAAGTGAAAAAATGCTACGATGAGGGCTACCGACACGTCCTGTACATCGCACAGGCTCCGTATACCAGCACGTTGCATATCACAAGTGCGGAAGACGATGAAGAGCAGTTTTTTATGTCTAAAGAGGTCATTCAGTTTCTCACTGATGGACTAAGCGACCTTAACGTCTATCCAATTTATTGCGACAAATACTATGTTGTTAAAACAACTGGTAGCAAAAATGCAAATGCAGAGTCGCTTTACGTTGATGATCTGAGCGAATTGAGAACGCTCTTCTCCGACCCCAATCATAGCTCTATTGTCTTCTTTAACTTGTTCAATGGTTATACCCTACCTGATACAGGGCAAGTGAAGCGCACATACTACAATGGTGTCCTCTCATATGCGACACTCGTTAATGTGTACGACAATCCAATACACGATCAGGCTATTCGCAATAATCTCCTGGATGGTAAGCAAACTGGGTCCCTCAAACACGATTTTTTGAATTTTCTCACATTGTTACACTTCTCACGTTATGAGAAGAGCGAAAAGGATGGGAAAAGAATTTTCTTCAAGCTGGAACCCTATCAGAACATCATTGGCTCAGAGGCGGTAGGGCCACTCTCACTGCTTGCACATCACACTATACGGGGCGTGCGCTTCAATTCACTTGCCTTTCTGACGGCTGTTCGTAAGTCCCTAAACAAGGAGTATGTGGGCTACAAGTCGCTTCCATCTAATGAGGAAGACCAAGAAAGCGAGTAGTGCGATGCAAAACAATACGCTGGCCGAAGATTGTGGCAGACTGTTTGAAGTGGGCTTCAATATTGGTATTCTTACCTGTATCCGCCAACGGACAGATACTGTGATTCATCATCTTGGAGAGTTGTATGTCAATGACCTACGCGAACTGCATTTCTCAGAGATGATGCGTGAGGCATTTAAGCGCACGAAGTTCTCTCTCTCACCTCACAAACGACAGGTAGCGAAGCAGTGGTTCATGTTTTTCTTGCAAAAAGGCTTTCTTGCGGGACTCAACTTCTTCCAAGAATATTTGGCGTCGCTTCATCTTTTAGAAGGCATGAAAATAGAGATTGTGTATTATCAATGCAGTTTTTCCCGCGAGAATAGCATCTCTACGCTTGCCAAGACAGATGAGAACGAGTGGCGCGAAATTCTGTCGCAGTTTGTCACGCGTGGCCTCGATGTACAACACCTGGACCTGCATGCATACAAGGGGAAAGGGCGTTTTCTTCGTGCTGACTGTCTCATGCTTTTGCGTTCCGAGGAGCAGTGGCATATCCTCAGTGTTGACCTCTCCGTGTTCTCCGTCACTTCTCCAGACAATATGAAAGACACGAACGATATCTCTGTTGTGCGTCGGCTATTACTTAACGATCTGGGTTATCTTCGCTCGAAAAGCGTCTTCTCTAATCTAAGTATTGACACGACTGGAGACGCTCCTGGCTTCGTTTTCTCTAAGGGGCTAGAAACGTACTTCACCGCTTTTAAGTTGGAAGACAAGGAGAGCGTCAAACTCATTCAAGCTGGTAGCTATGCCTACGACTTCTATGCCTTTCTTAAAAAGCACAATATTCTTGCCTCTAAAGATGACATTACATTAAATGTTGTTGGCTACACAGATCGCGGAATGAATGCGATGTCAGTGAAAAAAGAGAATATCGAGGTGTTAGAGACGTGTGCCAAAATCTACCAACACGACTCGAATAAGCAGGAAATTCAGGCAGCACGACAAAAAGTGTTAGAGATGGTGAGCAACAATGCAGCCGAGAGTTTTCACGAGGGAACATCTTTTACCTCCGCAGTACTAGACTTGGCTAACAACGGAGAAGACGGTGTGTACTGGCTCGATGCATATCAGGAATGCGAAGATCAATTTGTCTGCCCTTGGGACCCAGTTCCGCTCGAACGAATTCGGCCTGAGCTAGTGCAGCGTATTGGAGAGTCACGAGCTAAGGAAGTACATTTGTTGGATGCACACAAAATACTGGTGCAGCAGGAACTGGAGTCACGAGGTGTTAAGGCAAGCACATATCTATTTCTTACAGGGAATCCTGGTATTGGCAAAACAACTGCTATTGCAAACTTTCTGCTTGACCATCGTGATGAAGGATTCCTCTTCTTCTACATTAGCCCACGCAAGCAAGTGAACCTGGATATCATCAATAAGTTCCGTGTAGATGAGACTGGCCCACTGCATGATAACGTCCTTGCACTCACCTCAAACTCTATTCTTATTCATAATAATCAAGGTAAAGCAACGGTTCAGTATTACTCTCCACGCCAACATGGAGCATTGTGTCGCCATGGGGCCGACACAATGGTCTACTTCCAAGAGGCTGAAGAGGAACACGAGATAAGACATTGGCCTGTTCGCTCACGTAGCCTGGAACAGTTTCAAGAAGACCGTATTCGTGCATTGGATGTGCAGGGAGCGGGGGTCATGAATAGTATCTGTAACGCACTACATGCCAATATACAAGAACCTATCTCCAATCAAATTGTTGCGACTGTAGCCATTCAATCACTTAAAAAGACGAGCAGTGGTGATACACTCAAGCACCTTAACAAGATATTTAAAAGTGTCTACAACAACAAGAAAAATAAAGTTATTCCAGAGAAGATGAAAGAACTTTCTCAACGCATTCGTCACATCTTTATCATGATTGATGAGATCACAGGCGACGAAGGTGGGGTTGAGTTCTTGGCAGGTATTGACAGGTTTATTGAACGTTTTCATCTGACTTCTCCTGACTATGGCTTCAACACGAAAATTATCGTCGCTGATGCCTCAGTCGTCGATCATAGAGTTATTGAGCAGCATCTTGCTTCCACTGACTATTCGCCGGACAAAATCTATTTCCGGCATGTTAAGCCTAGCGAGTCAGCAGAACCTTTATCACATACAGAGTTTACATTTCGCAACCGCAATGCAGTGATGGTTAATGCAAACTCATACCCAGCACGCCGCTTACACCTGACTTACAATATTGGCATTGAGTTCTCTCGCTATCAAGAGGCACCAGCACTAAATGCAAAAGATCATCTTGTTGACTCGGTACAAGAGAAAATGACAAGGGATATGGTTGCACTCTTGGATAATCCTGAAGTACCGCAAGTAATCGTGTATATTCAGGATAAGCGGCGGCTGGTGCGCCTGATCGCAGCGTTACGAGATCATTATGGTGATTTTCAAAAAGACAGTCACTATTTAGAAATTCATGCGAATATCTCAGAGCAGGAAAAGGAGTCTATTCGCAAGTATAAAAATAGGGTGCGCGTCGTCTTTATGACATCTTCTGCAAGTCGTGGTCTTTCGTTCCCGAATACGACACACATCTTAATAGACATTCCCCGCTTCGAGATAGAGCAAAATCTGATGGAGATTATTCAAGTCATCTACCGTGGGCGCGGCGATAAAGAGAAGGACCAACGTGACAAATCACTGTCATTTTACCTTACAGATCACGCTGTCTACTACGATGACGAAAACCGTCAGCTTGCAAGGCGTGAAAGTACGCTCAATCTGCTCAATATCTTGCTCATTCTTAAAACGTCGATTATGACACGTATTGTCGGTTCTGGAAAAGTGGGTCGGCAGCAGTTTGCGATGATACCCATTGGAGGCAAGTCCGTCGTCGCAGCTGGTGATACTTTTGCTAACAAAATGGCGCGTTTGATCGCGAGTCTGCAAAGCGAGTATTACCGCAAGCCGCAGCAAAAATGGTTAGAGGAAGTTTATGTTGGTCTGCGCGAGCTAATGAGCGCAACATACTTCTCACTCGGCAGTGCTTCAAGCGACGAATCACGCACTACTCCAACGTCCTATCTCTCGCTACTCACAACCTTCTCGTCGCGCTTCGAGGATGCGGCTTACAACGGTTTTCACCGCTTGCTAGATTGGGAACCACTTCAGTTTGGATACATTTCGGGTGGTCTGCTTATCGTTCCCCTTGCCGACAAGAAACTGCAAGAGAACTACCTGATGCAACTGGCAACAAAGCTTGTTAACGTCCGCGATAGCGAACTGTGGCGGAAGATGATGCGTATCGCTGGCGATGCTGACTATTACGAGAACTTGCGTACCGCTATTCAAGAGGCTATAGAACTCATTGAACTACTCGCTAAAGCTCCTCCTGATAAAACACAGCAATTAGTACAGGATAGTCAACAGGGCGATCTCTACTATGCCATTCCAATTCTCTCGTTCATGTATCGAGACGTGATGAAAGATTACTTCTTGCACACACCTACGAATATTGAGCAGTATGGCTTCCGTATACTTTTGACGAGCTACCTGCGCGGACTCTATCCTATCTCAACAGCACTACCAATAGGAGATGGCTATGAAAAGTTTCCCTTCATTGTCTTCCGTAGCTTTACGCTTCCAGAAGCCCGAAGTAGAATGTTCGCCGACAACTATCTACTTATTTCACATGAGATGAACGTGTTAAATATGCTGCTTTCCTATCGAAAATGAGGGCACACTGTGAGACTGCAAAGGACTGTACTGATTTACTGACGATAGTTTACTTATACCTTATTCGCATCTATCTCCGCTGCATGTACTATCACTCTTCTGCTAGGAGGCGGAAATAGCTGTGTCTCATACGGATTTCCCGTCTCAGTAGCGCATACCATCGCATCGTACAACAAGATTACTCGTTTCGTGCGATAACCATATTCCTTCTCGTCTTTATGCTCACAATAGTAAAGGTCTCCATATCCATATCATCACGTACAATATTGTAGAGGTGGAAACAGACTGCATCTAGCTCGCAGCGTAACAGGAATCGTCGCTCCTCATTCCATTGAAGTAACCCCATGTATGCTGTATAAAGCATCCATAAAGCAACTCATCATATGCGAATGGACTCAATGACATCAATTTCTTCCAAAGTTAACTCGTAATGGTCATAAATTACTCGATTTATTTCTTGCTCCAAGCACTTAACTTCTAAGGTAAGAACTTCTTTGTTACACAGTCTATCAATATCTCGTAGTTGTTGCAAAGAGCATTTCATGCTTTGAACTAGTCCGACTAACTTACTTTCTGCTTGCATAATATTTAAGTTAATGGGTATAGATTGTATGGTAGACTGATTAAGTTGTGGAAAGATATCCTTGTACGACGTGAACGTTTTGTAGAGGTAGTAGCGAACGAGATGGCTGTTAAGAAGAGCTAAGAGAGTTTCATACGCCATTTCACGAGTTGTAGTATGTAAGTTATACACGGACTGCATAGTAACATATCCGACTTCATCTAACCCAGCGATACATTTGTTTCCTGTTTTAGGTATTACAATTTTTGGAGCCTGATAAAGTGATGCATTTTTCTTGATCGAGTAAAGGAAACGTGTTGGCTGTTGAATAATATAGCGAGAAATATTATCTCCTGCAATAACAGGAATAGTTCCTTCGAGAGATGTATCTTTTTTACCAATTTCCTCCCCCCGTGAAATTTTTACGAACGTTTGTAATGGGACACATCCCTTTTCCAAGCGAAAGAAAATACTAGCATCTCCCTTAGGAACGTTGATAAGGAATCTACGTTTTGGCTCTGCTAAAAAGCTTTCTCTGGTATGTCTACCTTCTTCATAGATAGTATTACCTTGAAATTTAGCACTAGTAATTTCTGGTTGTTTGCTTTCCTTAACAACAACAAACGTAATAACAGCAACGTTAGCCTTAAACACAACACCATGACTACATATGTTCTCTAAGCCCTCTTTTAGAAGGAGCTCTCGCACACTTTGAGTCTCATCACGTGCTAATAATGTATCGGGGACGACTAAAGCAAATCTTCCGCCACGCCTGATTAGCCTCAAGCCTAGTTCTATAAAAAGCCAGTAGATATCAAACTGTCCTTTAGCTAAACGAAATACTGATTGAAATATCGTTTTCACTCGCTGATGATTTTCCCCAAAAATGTAAGGTGGATTTCCTAACACGACATCGAAGCCTTCGCTCCATCCTGCTTGTTCGTTTTCAGGTTCCTCACTCCCTCGGGGTAGGCGGAAAATATGAGGAAAGGCGACGTGCCAGTGGAAGAACTGATGTTGTTTAGCGAGGTGCGAAATTTCATTGTGTGTTTTCTGCATGTTGTATTGTTCAACAAGTAGTCGCTCTGGATCTGCTGACTCGCCCATCTTTTTATAGATTTCTTGTAGAATGGGAGGTGGCTCGTCTTTTTGCTTCACTTGAATAAAAGTAGCACACCATGCATCGGCACGCAGTTTCTGGCTGTGATATGTAGAAGAGTTTAGATACTCCTCATACTCCTCTTGTTTGCGGTGGATATCCGTAAAAGTTCCATCTTTTAATGTATTGACGCTATTCATTTGTATTTCCAATACGTTCTGGTCTTTATGTTGCTGGCTTTCTACATCCCATAGCGATTGATTGCCTTCTCGCTCTAGCTTGTTGCGTTTCTTGTATGTAAGACTAGTATCTTTATTGTCACCATCCATCGGCTCAAAGGCACGATTTGGTATGCCTTCGGAGAGCAGGGCTGGTGTTGTTCCTAACAAACTGTTCCCGCATTGAATACGATGGTCAAGGAACGAGAGCGGTTTTCCTGGTTCAATGGATTCCAGCCATAGTCTTACCTTGCATAACTCTACAGCCATCGGGTTAATATCTACACCATAGATGCAGGAACTGATGACCTGACGCAAAGCGTGGAGTCGCGCATGCGAACTCGGCTCGTCTTCGCCTGTCTGCACTATTGCGAGGCGTTTCGCAATACGATACGCGGCGAATACTAGGAAATTTCCACTACCACACGCTGGATCGCACACTTTGAGGTTGAGAATAGCCTGGGCCGCATTGGGTTGCGTGCATGCCTCTTCTAACACAGGATCAAGGGCCGTATCGAGCAGGCTGCTAATAAGGCTGGTTGGTGTGTAATAGCTTCCGCTTGTCTTACGTGCGTTACCACTTGTACTTTGTAGCTCGAAGGTCGCCGTATCTATATGCAAAACAGGGTGTAGTTCGAGCAATGATTCATAAACACTGCCCAGTTCTTCGGAGCCAAGATTTTTGTAGTCAATGGCACGCCGTCGCTGCCCATCTGTTGTGAAGGCGAGCGCACGTATCGCGTCGAGCAAGTCGTGATTGGCAAGCATACAATCGTTGAGATCAGGTGTAGCCTCTTTTGAAAAGAGAAAGCCGTTGAGGGCAGGTAACCCTAGTTCAGGACAACCTCCAACATCACCCAGCTGCTCAATCACGAGGTGTAACGTGTAGAATAGGTCTATGTGACGTGTGCCACTACGTCGTTGTGCAAGATGACGTAGACGCTGTGTTGAGTAATAGTTGCGGTAGCGTTCGCGTACGTCTGTACTAGCCTCTGGATGAAAGAGGATGTCACGATCTTCTGCCACAAATAAGACGATCAGGCGGTAGACGAGGCGAAGTAGTTGACGGTAGTAGTCCTTTGTTGAAAGTAGACCAGAGCGAAGTTTCTCACGCAGTAACTGATTTGCTGGGTAGTTCATGTAAGAGAGAAAACCACTTCCTAAGTATTTGATCGTTTCTCTGACACCTTCATACATCTGATCAAGGGCGCGTATTCCCTGCTGTTGCGCCTCACCCATCCAACATTCTAACCAGCACTCGGCAGGTCTCTCTCCCTCGACACGTGATTGATGACAGAGCAGCCAGAATAGTGCAAAGTCTGTATAAACCTCCCCTTCCATCATGGCCTCAAAGTCAAATTCCACATAAGATTGACGCATCATGCTCACATTATTTCGCAATAGGCGTAAGCGTAACCCATTAGAAACCATGCCCCAGAGATACCTTGGATCACGGTTCACCACCTCTTGTACAAGACCATAAGGACTGGTACGTAGAATGCCACTCTTACTATGCGGTCGCTCATCAAGGTCTAACTTGCAACTAACCAAATGCAAAGGTGTATAGTTCCAGCGATGCGAAATAGGATAGTGCTTCTCATGTATTTCAATGGCGGGTGTAGGCGTGAGCCGTCCATAGTCTAATTCTGAGAAGAGTGGAAGCAACCAGCGATCTCTTGTTAGTGCTGTGCCCGACTCGCTCATAGACAACTTCATACGTGTAGTCTGAAAACGGCCCCAATAGCCTCGCAAGCGATTCCAACTTTGATTAATAACCTCGTTGAGTCGCTCGCCTTCAAGGTGATAGGCTGCGGCGTTCAATCCGTCAAGACGTGAGCTATTCGTGCCACTCTCAGGAGTTGCTATTCGTTGAAGCAAATCAATTGGAAGCAATGCTCCTTCGCTACGGATTGTTGTAAACCATTGAGACTTCTGCATAGAAGTCTTCCCCCTCTCATCTACTTAACTGTGGGCAAATAAATATACACACCCAATATATCTACAGGAAATTGTGGTTCGACACGCTGGCGAACTCCACGGACTGCTATTGCTGCACGGACACGGCGATGTGCCTCTAACAATGCCTCTCCACGTCTCCGAGCAATTTCATGCAAATGTGTATCGAGGGCACGCATCTCAGCGAGTGTGACCTGCAGGAAATGTGTGGCTTGCTCGATATAGATGTTCGCCTCTGGCTGTGCCTTGAGTAGAGTGTCTATCAGCATAGTATCATCGAGCCAACGTGCGTTCTGCGGCGTTCCCTCGAAAGCCAGAACTTGGCACTCTTCAGCAAGCATTGGCTTTGAGGTCTCATTGCACATCGTGATAATGTGGTACCGTAAGCGTAGAAGTAGAAGCGTGGTACGCCGTGCAACATGACTAGTGCGAATGACACCACAACGTTTTGCAATCACTGTGTGCGGATCGGCGTCTGGATCAAGTGCTGTATCCATGACATATGTTGCCAATCCTTCAACTACAGGATGAGTACGGTTGAGAAAAAGTTCATTATCATGAATGGGTAACTCAAAGCGTGCTATAAAACTAGCATCTTTCGCGGATGATCGTTCCATTGCATCCTTTAGGGCACGAGGAACTTCGTTCGTGTTGTACGCAAACGCTCCCGTTGATGTAGTTGAACATGTCGCACCATAGGCTTTGAGGGCTGTTGCTGTAAAATCCTTCACCTCAACGCCGGAACCAATCGCTGCCTGCACCGCACGTAGCTCTGCTGCTACCTCATCGACTTTGATGGTCTCCTGGGCGAAGACGGTACGTGAACGTTTCTCACGTTGTGATGCCGCCTCCCACTGATCGAAGAGCTGTTGCTTCTGTTGTTCTCCGCGAGGGCTAAGTTGCACCTCACTAAGTCCTGGGAGTGACAGCTGAGTATGGTCAGTGTGATAGGAACGAGATGCATTGCTACCATGTAGGATGAGACCCTCAAAAATCGCTTCGATAACCTGATTGGCATCAACAGGCACCGGGACGGAAATGCCGAGCGAGGTACGGATGGTTTGGTGTTTGCGAATGAGGACCTCTAAGACCATACCATCAATCGGATTATCACTGCCATAGTAATTGACGACACGTACAGTAGAAGATACTTGCCCGTAGCGGTCTACGCGACCTTCACGCTGTTCGTGCCGTGTGGGGTTCCAGGAGAGGTCATAGTGAACGACGGCGTTAAAATACGATTGGAGGTTGATACCCTCACTTAAACAATCAGTGCAGACTAACACACGTTTCGCTGATTGGGCTAAATGAAGAATGCGTTGTTCACGCTCACCTGGTGGCAGTAACCCTGTTACAGCATCAACCTGTGTCTCTTTGAGCGCGGCATCTTTGGATAGCGTTTCACGCAAAGCTCTTGCAACATACTCGGCAGTCGGTATGAAGCGGCAGAAGAGAATGGGGGAGTAGCCATCAAGGAGTAGATGCGCGACAAGTTTGAGCATTTTTTGCAATTTCTCATCTTTCGCCCCCATCAAGTTCTCGGCATCATTTGCCATATCGAGCAGACGGCGACGCGCACGCTGCACCTCGTTTTTGCCCTCGGCATTGCTCTCGTCCTGTTCCCCGTAGTCGCTACCCGGTATAAGATCAAGTCCTTCAACTGTCTCGTTTTCTACCAAGTCAAGCACTGTGTGCCGTCCGATCTCATCAGCCTCATCAACGGTTGTCCCCTCTACGACGGCTGCACGGCTTCGTAATGTGGCAACAGCAGCAGCAGGGCTAGATGAAAGCGAACGTAGCAGTGCTAGAGCTGACCACCATCGCACACGCTGGTGACGCTGGTCAAGATTTTGTGGGTCTTCCACTGTTTCTCGTGCGTAGTGGAGGGCTTTGTCGAGCAATCGTTTGTAGTCAGGAGAGAGGCGATAGCTTGGCTCACTCTCTTCACGTTCTGGAAAAGGTGTTTTGACATCCAGATACGCGCGAATATCGGCACGTCGGCGTTGTACAAAATAGGTCGCAAGGTGGCGACGTTCGCCCTCATGTGCCGCACCGCTCAAGTCTTCGGACAGTGCTGTGAAGTCAGGATTAAGCAATGTGAGGAGTGAACGAAAGGCATCTTCCTTCCCACTGTGCGGCGTAGCTGTCACGAGCAGCAGATGGCGTGAGGGGTCCTTTGCCAACTGCGAAATGAGGTAATAGCGTTGGTGCTGTGTGCTACGTCCTTCACCAGAGAAGGTACAGGTATGCGCCTCATCAACGATTACCAGTTCAGGACAGGTACGCAGAAACTCATTGCGCCGTCGCTCTAACTTCACAAAGTCAAGCGAGACAACGACGTAGGGATAGCGTTCAAAAAGCGATTGACCGGGAGCACACATCCGTTCGAGACGTGAAACTGTACTCGGGAGCACTGCTTCGGCGTCAAGGTGAAACTTTTCGCGCAATTCCTCTTGCCACTGCTCTACTAGTTGCGGAGGACAAAGTACCGCCAGACGCTCGACCTCACCGCGATCCAGCAGTTCGCGTGCAATTAGTCCTGCCTCCACCGTTTTGCCAATACCAACGTCGTCTGCAATCAACAAACGCACGGGAGAAAGTTTGAGAGCCATAAGAAGCGGTACTAATTGATAGGGACGCGGTTCGACAGCAATATTGGCAAACGAGCGAAACGGTCCTGTACTAGAGCGGAAACCGAGGCGTACAGCATCGCGGAGGAGACGGCATGAATGATAGTCTCCCAGTTGCGATGGGTCTGGTGGTGCAAAGCTTGCAGCTTCAACAGGTTCAAGAGGTAGGTAGATGCCCGTTACCTCGTCCTCTGTCCCTCCGAGTGGGCGCACCATCAATAATTGTTTCTCTAATGAGGGCAAGACGACCCATTCGCGTCCACGTGCCCTTACCATCGTCCCAACAGAATAGCTCATAGAGTACTCCTACTTCCCAAAAATATGTGGATAGCGTGCCAGAATTGCGTGCCAGTCGTCCTTGACACCAAAGCGAATAACCATATAGCCCATATCTTCCAGACATTCCTGTTGCGTCACATCACGCATACGTCGCTCTGAATAGTCGTGATAGGGACCATCGATATAGATAGCAACCTCTTGTTCCTCATATACAAAGTCGGGGCGCGTCTCACATGACGCAATGAGCTTTTGTGCATGTGAAGGTAGCCGATGACCGTGCTCTTGTAAAGTGGTGAGCCAATCGCGCTCCAAATTTGACCCACAGAGGCGTAAGAGTGTAGCCAGATGTTCGGTGCGCGAGGCACTTGTGGGTGAAGCCTGTACCTGTGCGTGTGCCAGTTGTTGCAGCAGGGGATAGATGGCCCTGCGGTCAAGCTTACGGTGGTCGCGCTGATTGTAATAGGTGAGTAGACAATCGTAGCAAGCCGTTTCGCAGGTCTCCTGAGTACGTTCAGCATGTCCCCAATCCTCACCAGTATCAGGATCAAAGTGGCAAAGTCGTAATGCCTCACGAGCAACTTCGCATAGCGCATTCGGTTCATCGAGCAAGTGACGCAATACGCCCGCACCACCCTCAGCGGACTCATAAATGAGCAGCAAGCGGCGGTGCTCATCATTAGGTAGTGGTTCGGCTGCGAGTTCGTTATCCTCTAGTTGATAGCGTATCTGAATGGCACGTTTGAGTGCCGATTGTAACGAAGCCATGACAGTGGTATTCTCTTGCTGCTGAAGTTCAAACAAAAGGCAGTTGCGTTGGTCCTCCACATAGGGAATAACCCGTTTTATACGCAGCGAAATGGGATCGGAGGGTTCATCTATTTCCTCCACTTCCGGCTTGTCTTTCCCCCAATAGCCGCGTTCAATGTCAAGATGGAAGCCGTATGTTGCCCGTTCTTTCCGTCGTAGCCAACCAAGGTTGATACGCCAGAGAGTCGCTGCATGTCCATAGGTCAGAGTGGCGACGTGCTGTTTTTGCTCTAGAACCTGAGCCACACGCACATCCATACGTCCCTCGTGCAGAGCAAAACGCATAGCCGTCCGTAGCTCATAGCCTAGACGCATGCGCTCCTCCTCGTCGGAGTTAATTTTATCGCGCCGCTTTGTCGCAACGTTTTGTAGACGAAAAAGGTTGACCAGTGAGGACCCAAGTTTGGTACCGCAACGTTCGCAGACATCGACATTGGCACTAGACAAATGTAGATAGCCGCACTGCTCGCACTGCTTGACCTGTCGCGTCGCAATATCTTCACGGTCAGGATCGACTGAGAGAATGACCCGATTGATGACGTAGCGCGAGCCTTCGTGATAGACGATAGCCTGTGGGCCAAATTCGGAGATTGCCAGAAAACGCGGACGTGAAAGATACTCATCGCGCTGACGAGTACGGCGTGCAGGAATGTAAGCCGAGAGCGGCAGACGGGGAAAATTGTAGCCAGGAAGGAAACCTTCGCTTGCAAAGTATCGATAACTGTAAAAGTCAGATTGTTCCAGGTGTTCAACATCGGTGAGCAGCTTTAACTGTGACTCGGCTTCGGCGCGAAGACGCTCTGCTTGCCGTTTGTCATCAGAACTTCGTGAGGCATCCAACACAATTAGCGATTGCGCCTTCGACTGTGAGAGGGCAGAACGGTAGAGACCACGCCAGCGTTCACAGGTGCGATCAAAGCGTATTGCCACCTGATCGAGAGCTTCGTTAAGCCAGTTTTCGGTATACCAATCTGAGGAGAGAAGTTCATTCTGGATACTTGCTAGTGCTTTTTTTGCACGAGTATACGCTGAGCGTCTCGCGGTAGGGTTGTCAATCGAGGTACGCACAGAATCGAGCAGTTGCAGGCTTGGGGCATCGCCGGAAACATCTAGCACATCCCTAAGTGACTGTCCAAGGCTTAAGCCCGTTTCGGCAAGCCAGATGGCATAGACGTGGGCGCGAATAAGGTCCTCGTTAGCAAGATCGAGACGTGGTGGAGTTACGGCTCCAGCAACCATCTGCTCTGGTCGCTTAAAGAAATACTGGTCGTGTGGGCTACCGATGGAGCAATAGGAGAAGACAAGGGCAGGTTGACCGCTTCGCCCTGCCCGTCCACTGCGCTGCGCGTAGTTCGCAGGTGTAGGTGGAATGTTCCGCATATTGACCAGATTAAGTTCAGCAATGTCAATACCTAATTCCATCGTTGGCGAACAGTAGAGAATGGGAAGTTTGTTCTCGCGGAATTGTTGTTCACGTTCTTCACGCAACTCGTAGGGAACCTGAGCTGTGTGTTCGCGTGCCTCCAGTCCCTCGAGCTGCATCGCTGTTGTGCGGTAGAATTCGACGAAGAAGGAATTTGTGCGACGACCACCAACTGGCATGTGAGGAACTGTGATTGGATCGTGAAAAGCCTTTGTGCCATCCCCGAACTTCCAGATGAGTGCAGAGGCAGGCAACTGATAACCAAAATCTTTTTCGTTCTGCTGCTTGCCTTGTGGCTCGGACACACACTCGACCAATCCGGCAGTGCGGAGTCCGTGCAGAAGGTGCAGAATAATCTGCTCGGTATCGTTAGAGCGAATGCGTTCATGATATTCAGGAAAGGTTGTCGAGCGACGCAGGTATTGCCCAAAGCCTCCCCGCGCCGAGAGATAGACGTAGCTGCGATCCGAATCTTGCCCACGTGGTCGTGCAAAGAGCGTGGTTGCGTAGGTCATCGGCTCGTTCTCGTCGATGGCCCACGGTGCAATTAGGCGTTGACTGCTCTGTTGTTGCATGTTCTCTTGGTAAGTCCCAGAAAGATAATCCACCTTGATAGCAAGTTCACGACGCATATAGTCCAACAGGACGCGTGCGATGCGCTTTCGTGTCTGTGGACTTGCCGAGACTAGAGCGAGATGTCCGCCCTGTCTCATCTGCCAGACCTCTTCATCTTCACATACCTCATCCAATGAGAGATAGTCGATAACGAGCAGGCCGCATTGCTCAAGGTTAGGTGAGGTGATACGCCAACCACGTTTGAGGTCGCGGTAAAGACGATAGCCTATGACGTTGCGAAGAGCGCGTTGTGTCTCATGAAGAGCCTGATATTTGACGGTGGAATCAACCGCGTAGCTTTTCAAAGGCAAATGTAATGCCTCAAAAACATGTTGAGTCAACTCAGCGTGATGAATTCCTTCATCTCCTGCATGTTGAATAGCCTGATAGAGAGCGGAACGTAACAGCCCAACCTCGATAAAATCGTTGAAATGGCCCGCTTGCAGTGAAGCATCCTGGCGATTGTCTGTAAAGCTCAACATCTTTTTAGGAAGTGTTTGCAGCGGGTCTTCTTTAACGCGCAACATAGCAGAGAGGCTCAGAATGGTGGTAGCAGTACTCCGCCCTTCCGAACTGAGCGAGGCGAGTTTCGAGAAATCGTTACGCTGGCGTGAGCCATAAGACACACCACAATTAAGGCAGAAACGGAACGGCGTAGATACAAAATGCATATCAAGAGCTATCTCGTCACGCTTATCCAAATCAATTTCTACGCCATCTGGTCGTACACGCACTGCCTGAGGCAGTATTTCACGCCTATTACGGCGTACCCTGAGTGTGCCGCGAAACTCCTCCAACCACTCTTCGGGGAGTCGCTCAATAAGAGTATCTTCGTCTGTGGGCCAGGGAATGTCCTGCGAGTAGTAGAGGAAGCCCGCCTGTCCCTGCTCTTCATCCGGTACGTTGAGAAAGCGGTCGATGTACACCGTCGAAAACGAAAGGAAGTCCTCTTGCCGTTGAGCACGTCGCACTGAATAGTACTCCTGACCACACTCACGACAGAAGATAAGTGGGAGAAGGACACGCGAACGATCCCCTGGCACGAATTGCTGTCCTTGAAAGGTCAGGTGTGGATTGGCCTCAAGCGAAGCATAAACAGTATCACCTTTGCTAATGAATTGATGCAGGCGAAAGGCAAATGGAGGACGACCTGTGATAGGGTTGGGTGAACATGTATAGCCTGCTAGCAAGCCCTCTTGGATAACATGAATGCATCGCTCTAATGAAATGCCTGTGAGCGCACTTAAACGATGAGCAGCACCTCCTTTTGCACCATTATGTTCTCCGTGTTGAAGCCCTTCAATACTTTGTGGCTCCGTGCGAACAAGACGTCCTTCCCGCGTTGTGATACCAAAGGTATCCTCTAACCAAACGGAGAGGGGATCACGGAGAAATGCATTGTAATCCAACGGTGGTGTGCGTGTGGTGTCGTTTACACGCTCAGTTAACGCTTGTCGGAAAGCCGGACTGTATGCTCCTTGCACATCCTGTATATCATCTTCGCCCTCGCGCAACGTCGAAGGGACAAGTGTCTCGCCAATAACATGCTGCGGTGAAACCTCTGTCCCAAATAGTTGTGAGGCCATGCCTGCGACGATACGATGTTGCTCATCATAACTGCCCTCACTCGCTAGAGTTGCTGAGGTACCAACACACTGCAAATTGCTCATTGCTAGTCGCTCACGAACACGACGCACGAGGAGGGCGACATCTGCTCCTTGTCGCCCTCGATAGGTATGAAGCTCATCAAGCACGAGAAAGCGCAACGATGCTGATGTAAGTAGGGAACGCTCAATGAAACGGGTCAGGATTAGCTCTAGCATCACATAATTAGTCAGGAGAATATCTGGTGGGTTCGAGAGAATACGGTCACGCTCTTCGCGTTTTTCCTGTCCTGTATATCGCTCAAAGGTGACAGGACGTTGTCCATTTGCATAGCCATAACTAAGGAACTTCTCTAACTCCTGACGCTGACTGTTAGCGAGAGCATTCATGGGATAGACCACAATCGCTTGTACACCATGCCCAGTCCCACGCCGTAGGATGGCATCAACAAGTGGGATCATGTATGCGAGACTTTTGCCAGAACCTGTACCAGTAGTCAAGACATAACTCGCTCCACTACGCGCAACACGAATAGCTTCGTCTTGGTGCTTATGCAATTGTAAGGGGTGTCCCTGTAAACCTGTTATGGTTTTGCCAACACGAAAGATACGCGCACACTCTAGATGCAAAATACCCTCAGCAACGAGCGTATCGATACTTGCGCCGGTGGCAAAGAGTGGACTGAGTTGAATAAGTGGGTTGGGCCAAAGTACACCTTGCTTGAGCTGCTCCTGAACATATGCTTGTATCTGCGGATTACGAATTTGAATGAAACTTTGTACGTATGATGAATAGTCATCAATCAAGCGATCCCGAAAGGAAAAAATATTCACGAGCCGTCTCTCTTCTAGTGTATTCTCTTCACGGACAGAGATGTTAAGGCAGCAATGTCTGTTTTTTCTTGTGTTACAAACTCACTTACTAATTTGCCTGTATTTATTAATAGTACCCGAAGAGAAAACGAATTTGCAAGGTACAAACGTTCTTATTTATGTAAATTACACAATAAGAGATTATATAATTGGCTATATATCAAAATACATTGATGTAATACAGAAGCGTGTATTTTTGTGGATTTGTTTAGACATTGTTATAACATTTGGTCACCAAAGGCAGAGGTGTGTAGTGAAGCTTAATGGAGTGTAGATGCGGGATGTCAATGTAAATCTTGCGGGAGATTAAACTGCTAATGAAAATGAGGTGTATGGGCTACCTAAGGTAGTCTATAGTTGTATCAGAGACGATTGTAAGGAAAAATTTATGGGTGTTAATGGAAGGTAAGGCTTGGCACTTCTCCCTCTCTACGAGCAGCTTGTATTTTAGGAATAAAGGTGTTCCAGTAGTAGTCAAGCGCATCCTCTATTTTCTTCTCATTGAGACCAGGAGGATACAATCTATAGCGAGCTTCGTCTTCATCGTATGATACAAGAAAATCTTGATAGGACGGGATACCTTCTGTTGTATGGTAAGAGTTCGCTTCCTTGCCTCCTTGCCTCTTCTCAAAGGAGACGTAAAGAGCCTTGAGTGTACCTCTGCTCAGAAACTTAGCAAGAGGTTCAAGTCCTTCACTTGTATGAAGGTGTTCAATTTCAAAAATCCTAATATCCTCATCGTGAATCTTTGTTTGGACAGCATGTCCTGCATCAGCCAACTCGGTCACGAGTTCGCAGAACATTTCTACATTCGTCTCAATGGAAGAATGAACCTCAAACAAAGCGTCATCAATATCCTCAATCACTTGGTCGTCAACAACAAGGTTCTGCTGCGCGTTTACCTCTACTTTCTTCCATATCCTAAAGTAGACCTCGCTGGGTCCGGCCTCGAAAACAACGACTTCAATCCCTTCCTCGTCTTCCTCAGCATATTCGTCCATCTCTATTGTCGTATTTATGCCTACAATTGCTCCTACATTGATAAGTCTCTGGAGAATATCAGCAAAGATATTCAGTGTTGTCGTTCGCATCTTTTTCCCTTCAATAGCTTTTTCAGAACCACATGCAAAAGGTCTTATACTTACTTTTTTCTCCTAGCGAGGCTAGTTCCAAAGAGTAGAGATTTTCTTCTATAATAGAACATTTATCCTATCTTTACCAGTAGTATATTCAAAAAAATCGCTTTCTTCTGCTCACAACCTCGGAGGATTCTTGATTCGGCACCGTCTAGGATGTATGGATGCTGTTGGTATCCTCTAAACGTATACGCTTCTGTTGAAAAAGCATACATACGCTGAGGTTCGATTGCACCTGCTATTATAGGTGCCAAATGGTTATCTGGCTGACTGTTATATATTGACAAATGGAACATACGTTCAGTATACTGTACCTATGCTAGTACAATCGCTTCCCGATACTATGACAAAGCTTGTCCAAATGAGTGATGCAACACAATTTGAGCCTGCTGGTGATCAACCCCAGCAGGAGCGTCGTCATGCGGCTTATCAATCACGAAGTCTTGATGAGTGTATTACGCATGTGTCAACTCCTACAGGGAAGCGAAAAATTCTCAAGGCTATGGTGACAACAGCTTGCCAGATGAACTGTCACTACTGCCCCTTTCGTGCTGGACGTAGTAAGATGAAACGCCTCACCTTCACACCCGACGAGTTGGCAAGTGGGTTGAACACTTTACAGCAGGCAGGCAAAGTAGAGGGCATGTTTCTCTCGTCGGGAATTATCAAGGGAAGCGTGACAACGCAGGACAAAATTATTGACACCGCTGATATCGTTCGCAACCGTTACCACTATCAGGGCTATCTACATCTTAAAGTCATGCCCGGAATAGAATACGACCAACTTTATCGGCTTATGCAACTGGCAGATCGCGTTTCCGTCAATTTGGAAGGTCCGACACAAAAACGTTTAGACGCGCTAGCACCAAAGAAGGACTTTCAGCGCGAGCTTCTTGGTATGCTACAGCTAGCAGAACAAATACGACAAACTCACCCTTATGAGAAGCTTGCTGGTACTGTCACACAATTTGTTGTTGGAGCAGTAGGCGATACCGATCAAGAGCTACTATCACTCAGCAACACTCTCTATCGTAAATATGGACTGACGCGTGCTTATTACTCCGGCTTTAGTCCTGTTATCCAAACTCCCTTTGAAAACTTGTTAGCTACCGACCCTCTCCGTGAGCATCGGTTGTATCAAGCCAGTTTCTTGCTTCGTGATTATGGATGGAACGTAGAGGACTTACCCTTTTTGACAGACGGAAATATGGAACTTGCACTTGATCCCAAACGCGCATGGGCAGAACAATATTTGCGAGAGGCTCCACTTGAGATCATGACCGCTCGTCGTGACCAACTGCTACGCATTCCCGGAATTGGTCCTGTAGGAGCGGATGCTATTCTCAAGGCACGCCGTCGAGGTAAATTGACCTCTTTTACAGACTTACAGAAGCTTGGTATCCATGCTCCTGAACAGGCATCCCCGTATATCTTATTAGACAGTCATACACCAATAGCACAAATGAAACTGTTCTAACCTTTAGTTGCTGTACCTTCTAAGAAGAATATGTATCCCTGCAATTTTTGGATATTGATTGTTGTCAAAACAGTGTGGACTGAAACTATCCAAGTATTTAAAGTTAGAACCTTCTTAATCTTAGTAGCTGATCCATTCTTGTGGTATCAAAGCCTTCCCATTTCTCTATTCTTCATCAATAACATACGCTTGAAAACATGTAGTGACTCCTTTACCTTGGGCACCTAACAAAGAGAAAATCAGGGCGTATACTATCGTCAAGAAGAAGGTTTATTAGGAAGCAACGACGAACGTTTTCAGCACAGTTCAAAAGCCAAGCTGTCCTTGATCTATTATACGGAGCGCATACAACCGCTGAGATATATCGTCAGCATCAACTCAAACCACAACTCCTCTCCCGATGGAAAACTGAGTTTGTGGAGCAAGCCTCACTCGTGTTTGACTAAGAGCAGACGCGAAGTGTTGAGCAGGAACGAATTGCTGAACTGGAGCGATTGGTTGGCCGGTTGACGATGGAATTAGATATTGCAAAAAAGTCTCATCGCTGTTGGTCTCACCATCGAGCAAAAACGTCCGATGATTAGCCAGTTCGCTCAAGACTACTTACTGAGCTTGGTATGTGCAGGAGTGAATGGTGCTCGAAGCAGCTACTATCATCAACCTGTTGTGACTAACGAGCAAGCGGTACATTAGGTCATTGAACGCATTGCTGCTGAATTCCCGACCTATGACTATCGAATTACACTAGCCATACTCATCATAGAGATGCTCCTACGGCAAAATCCCAATGATGATTGTCCATTCGCATGTGATTTCTACTTGAAGGTATACGGGCAGTAGGGGAAAAGCGCTATCAGTGTAAACCTTTCGGCTTCTGTGTTATACTGAGTCACAAGGCAATAAACGTTGTTTCCCAAAGATGTGACTATGTAGTGAGGAGTTGTAGAATGATTCTTTCTGGCCTTGAAGACTTCCCTTATTTTCTTCAGTCATACGAAAACTTATCTGAACATCTCCGCGATTTATTTGATGAACAACAGCTTACCCCAAAGGAAAAAGGTGATAGGTTTGTAGAGTTCGTCACGAAAATTATTCCTTTCACAGAAATTGGTATTCACGTTCAGTTTGAGACGATAGAAGTTCGGAAACATAGCCATGATGAGGGTGTTGATATTGTCTGCATCAATGCTGAGCGAACCCACATTCTCTACGTCCAATGCAAACTCACCATAAATAAGGTAGATGATGTGGCTGGTGTTTTTTCAAAGTGGGAGCATTACATGAAAAAATACCATCCCGCACCTGAATTAGGTTTATGGGCAACAGAGGTTGATAAGAAGCAGTATCCTGATATTTCCTTTATGCTTATTACCTTAAGCAAGCTCGACAATATCATGCGCCTTTATGGAAAAGAATATCAAAGCTCACAACCATTCTATCGGCAACTGAAAGATGCAGGTCAACTGGAGCTTTACGGTGGAATTCGATTATTTCCTATCCTTCAGAATTGTTATCGAAAAATGCATATTCTTCCTACCAATGTTGTTCTTCGATTGGATTCTCGTCCGATCAGTAGAGATGGTGTCTATATTGGCATTATTTCAGCGACAGAGTTGAAAAAGTGCTATGACCAATTTGGTGACGCGCTGTTTCTTGAGAATATTCGCAGCTTTCTGGGAGCCACTAGTGGCAAAAAGAAAGTAAGCGAGAAACGGGAAAATGTGAATGAGGAAATCTTAGCTACAGCGCGTGAGGCACCTAGACAGATGCTGGCTCGTAATAATGGGATTACGTTTCGTGCAAAAACAATAGAACAGCTAGAAGAAACCGTCCTACGATTAGATGAAGGTAGTATTGTTAACGGTTGTCAAACTACAATGTGTCTCATTCAAGAACCATCTCCCCAAGCTTTTATTCTAGTAAAAATTGTTGAGGCTCCAAAGGCATGGGAAATTGCGAAGACCGCTAACTTCCAAAATAAAGTAGAGCACATTCAACTCATACTTGCGGAGCATATTAACATACCGTTAGCGAAGGATACAGGAATGAAGGGAGGGGTGCATATTCATTCCTCGCAATACACCTCAGTGTTGGATGTCTTCTCAACGTTCTACCAGCATGAGGTCGCTTACGACGAAATCGAATATCTTTTCCTCGGCCTCTTCAGCCGGAATATCAGAAATATCATTGACGCGAACTATACCGAAATTCGGGATGATTTACTCAAAACCATTCAGGGACAAGAGGAGACGCGAGGGGGTGTTTTCTACGCTATTTTCGAGCTCTACCTAGCTGCAAGTAAAGCAGCCGAAATCGTAAGAGAGATGCAAAAAGACGATGAGTTAGGGGAAGATGAACCCGAGGGAGATTTGTTTCAACGGTTTTGGAACGATAATAAACCTTACTACCGTTCGTTCCTAGCTATTCTCACTGCCTGTGAGTTTGTAAATACCAACATATATGCAGACAAAATCAAGGCAGATGAGTTTAAAATGTTCCTTTCACGGTTACGGTTAGCATTGAAAAATGATCGGGACAGGTTCATAAGGTATTATCAATACGCGTTTGATGTAGTGGCAATGCAGGTAGTAAACACTGAAAAGGAAGAGCGAGAAGTAAAGCAGCGTATGTACGATTGGTTCAAGCGAGTGAACTTTGACACGCTGTATACATCGGTACGCAGATCAATAACTAGCCGAGAGAGACAAAGGCAGCGTGATGTTTAAGTATAGGCAAGGTTCAAATCTTACTAAATTTGGCTATTTTTATGAACTAGACATAAGCTGGTTGTCTTCGTGCTTCTTACTAAATCTCTGCTCTAATATAAAAATGGTAGCAGTTTGGATATTTAAACAAGCATAGCATATATCCAACAAACCAATGCTTTGTAATGTTTGCCGAATAGGAAAGGCGTTATGAGAAGATACTCTAGCCTTAGAACGTTATGGTGGTAGGACTTGTGAAGACAGAAATGGACCAATTTTAAGACAAAATTCAACAATTTAGAGAAAGGATGTTTTATGACGCAGGACGGGATCGAGAGCCTTTCACTACTTCTTGGACAGCTTCTATGAATTGAGAAGCTCTCCGACCTGTTCCAGAGCCGATTTCTCTTCTTTTATTTTATTGCTGAGCAGGGAAAGTGATACTGGTGGCGAACCCCAAATGATGAGAATTTCTCTCGAAAAAGATACCCTTTTCATGACAAGGTATGGCTTTTATCTCCTTTTATGCGCTCGTGTGATCTTCAGAAGGGAAACAGTTCTTAGAAAAGAGGGTTCGCCACCAGTATCGAAAGTGCGGAAGAACTTGGTTCTTGCCACCATTATACTACTGTAGAAGGGTACATCAAAAAAGCTAGATCAACGATTGATCTAGCTTATATAATAACGTTAGCAATTGTGCTAATGCTTATATTGTTGGAGGATGATACGCGTTTCATATATCAGTTTTGTTAATTCTTCCACTGTTGAAACGGCGTAGGCTGAACACGAGGGGCGTTATGAATAATGGCCCCTACGAGAGAACAGACAGCAAGCAAATGGAGAGAGGGAACATATATATGTTACGTATCGTTTATATGGGGACGCCATATTTCGCGGTGCCTGCGTTGGAGGCTCTGCTAGCAGGTGCGGCTCCGGGTAAGATTGTGCCGGAGGGGTTAGAGATTGTGACGGTGGTAACGCGACCGGATAAGCCTGTGGGTCGCGGGCGTGAGATCGTCTACTCACCCGTGAAGCAAACCGCCTTAGCACATGACATTCCAGTGTGGCAGCCCGGCTCGTTTAAGAAGGCCGAGCATAGCACGGCACTGGCGGCGTATGCGGCAGATTTGTATATTGTGGCGGCATTTGGGCAAATTTTGCCGCAGGCAGTTTTGGATCAGCCACGCTATGGTACACTCAACATTCATGCCTCGCTGCTGCCTAAGTATCGTGGGGCGGACCCTATTGCGGAGGCGATTCTGCAAGGAGAGAGCGAGACAGGCGTTACCATTATGTTGCTTGATGCAGGTATCGACACGGGACCAACGCTGCTCAAGCACGCTATTCCATTGGCCGCTGATGAAACGACGAAGAGCCTGACACCAAAACTCGCCGAGTTGGGAAGCCAGGCACTACTCGCGGCATTGCCACAATGGGTCGCAGGTACTCTTACGACCGAGCCACAGGACGAGTTACATGCTTCACATACGCGTATGTTACGAAAAGAGGATGGGCACTTGCAATGGGACAAACCGGCCGCCGTCCTCGCACGCCAGATACGTGCCTATACGCCGTGGCCCGCTGGCTATACGTATTGGAGTGGCAAACTTCTCAAAATTCTTGTGGCCCAGCCGTTGTCAGTCGAGATAGACACATTAGAGCAGCAGCAGGTACAAGCAGGTCTGGTTACGACGCGTGAAGAGGCTGGACATCAGGTAATGGCGGTGGTAACGGGTTCGGGTTTTCTGATCGTCAAGCAAGTGCAGTTGGAGGGAAAGAAGGCTATGAGCGCAGAGGAATTTCTGCGTGGCAACAAACATATTGTAGGGGATGTGTTAGAATAACAAGCAATATATTTGTAGGGACCAGATTGATGCTATTTAAGAAAATAGTGTGGCAATGAAAAAAACAACGGGCGACCACATGAAAAAAACAACGGGCGACCACATGAAAAAAACAACGGGCGACCACATGAAAAAAACAACGGGCGACCACAAGGGTCGCACCCTACTATACACGTATATAGTAGGGTGCGACCCTTGTGGTCGCCCGTCCTAGATGAAAAATTTAAACAGCATCATCTGGTCCCTACGACAGAGACGATTTTTATTTAGTAGCGTGGGGTAGCGGCGCGTGGGCGATTGATTACTGCGGCGAGAGCAGCAATGACAGCGAGAGCAGCGAAAGCGGCGGCGTGCTTGTAATGGGCTACCATTGGTGGACTAGCAAGGACATGGTAGACGCCAGGGATGACATAATAGATGGCGATAAGGAGAGCGACAACGGCGACGCCGATGCCTGCATAAAAAATTGTGGTCTTGCTCATGAATGAATAAACCTTCCTTCTTTACTTATAATGATTGAAATGCATACAAATTGTTTGCAAGGGCTTAATTACAAAAGTACGTATTGTTCTATGTTGTTCATAAGTAATGAACGATATATGTGTGGGATATGTAACAGAGAGAGAATGAATTTATCTGACAGCGGCTGGCTTCGTAACAAACATGCCAGCGACACCGGCGATAAGGACGATGACACCAAGGGCGATGGCAGCGTATGCTTTGCCGTGGAAGTGCATACCGACGAGCATATAAATACCAACAAGTGCAATAATAACTCCGAGTGCAATGGCAGCATAATAAACGGCTGGGTTCTTCACAATGATTTTCCTCTTCTTAATGAATAAATATTTTGTAGATGTTTTGGGATGTCCAAAACTCCTTCACTATAATAAACGCTTATGGGTTTTCATGCAATGTATAGGGGGACAAATTAGCACTTTTGGGTATTTATTAGTGTAAGAATGCTTGTGGTACACCTGTGTTGAGCGCGGGAACGGTGAGAAACAGGATTAAGGCTATGATGCCAGCACCCCAGCAATAGTAGGCGAAAGGGTCAAGGCGGCCTGTCTCGAAGTACTTCATGAGAAACTTTGTGCTGAGATAGGCGGCAATGCCAGAGAGAACCATGCCTAGTAGAATAAACAGGAGTTGCGAGATGGGTTGACCGAAGAGTAACGGTATCTCGATCAGTGAAGCGGCAAGAATAATGGGTGTGCCGAGCAAGAACGAGTAACGTGCGGCATCTTCGTGAGAGAGACGCACACCTAGCCCTGCTACAATCGTCATACCTGATCGTGAGAAGCCGGGAATTAAGGCGAGTGCCTGCGCCAAACCGACGAGTATAGCCTCTTTCCAGGAGAGGGATGCGAGAGGGCGAAAACGCGCCTCTCGCTCTTTTACATTCATTGCTGCCATGTTTTTCTCGCTGCGGCGGCGCATCAGTTCTCCGACAAAGAGAACGGAGCCATTGACAACGAGGAAAGCGGCGGCAATCAAGGGCGATGCAAAGAGTTGGCCGAGTGGCTTCTGTAGGAAGACACCAATCAAGCCCGCTGGAATACAGCCGATGATGATAAGCCAGCTTACCCAACTCTCTGTGCCCGGTTTTACCTCACCCTCTTTTACACTAGTGACAATGGTCTGACCCACCTGCACCCAGTCGCGCCAGAAGTAGATAATCAAGGCGACACTCGTACCAAAGTGTAAGGCGGTGATGAGTGGGAGAAAACAGCTATCGCCACCACACGCGGTACCATTCTGGATATTGCCCCAGCCGAACAAACCGGGGAAGATCACAGTGTGACCGAGACTGCTGATAGGAAATAGCTCTGTTACGCCCTGTAACAAAGCCAGGAACAGTATCTGAATAATATTTGGTTGATGCGGTTGCGGAGTAGCCACAATGCTTGCGATAGTCAGTAAACTCATGAATATAACGCTCTCTTATGATAGATATTTTTGCTCGTCTTGCTGAAATTCAGCACTTGTTTTCGCGAAGACGGCATAACCATCCTTCTTCGTTAGAAAGAAGTAATACTGTGTATTCGACGGTGCCGCGGCAGCTTGCAAACTGGCAAGGCCAGGGCTACAAATGGGTGTCGGAGGAAAGCCTTTGACGACATAAGTGTTCCACGGACTATTGGGAACTATTTTCCCACCGGAGTCGGCCAGCGGTGTCCAATATTTTATTGGTGGTGATGTGGTATCGCGTGCATATTGCACGGTCGGGTCGGCCTGCAAGAGTCCTACCGTTTCGTCGTTCTGTTTGTAGACACGATTCCAGTACACACTGGCGATATTTCCACGCTCAGTAACATCATTTTGTCGTCCGGCCTCACGCTCGACGATGGACGCGAGGGTCAACATCTGGTAGAGCGAGAGGTTATGCTGTTGCGCGGAAGTATCAAGGTGATACTGCTTCACCGTATTCGCCATAGTTTGTAGCATCAGGTCAATGACATCGGTGGTGGTCGCATCGACAGGCACCTCATAGCTCGATGGGAAGAGCAAGCCCTCCATGCTACTACCCTGCGGCACACTTTTCAGAATGGGGTATTTAGCGCCATCGGGAAATTTGTCGATATGCTTCGTGTATTCCAGGAAGTCGCTAGACTTGAATTTCACGAGTCCGACCGCCGAGAATTGGCGTGCGAGCTGTTCCAGTCGCCAGCCTTCGAGAATAAGGACGCGTACTGCATCGGGTTGAGCATTGAGCAACTGGTCGATAATGTCACTGATCGTCATGCTGGTATTCAGTTTTTTGTAGATACCCGCTTCGAGGTGCGTATCCAGTCCCTTGATGCGTGCCCAGACGCTGAAGGCCGTTGCATTGCGGATCAAGCCTTTGTTCTGCAAATCGGTGGCGATCTGGCTCGTGGTTTCGCCGTGAGAAATCTCAATGGGAATAGATTTGCCATTGCCAGCCGAAGTCACAGGCTGAAAGATATCAGCGGCAGTATTCCAGGCATAGTATGTCACGCTGAAGATGATTGCGCCGACGAGAAGTACCGCTATAATTGCTAAACGAGGTCCTCTTTTCATATTGTTCCCTCTATTTTCCTGCTCTGAGAGTCCAGATAGTCCTGGAGGATGACGGCGGCGGCTAAGGCGTCGATCTCTTGAGCACGATTCTGCCGTTTTGCCTTGGTACGTCGTCGAGTAGAACGTGTTTGTCTTGTACGACCTACATCCTCACCCCACTCACCATCCAATGGTTGATATCTTTGTGTCAGGAGACGCCGCGCTTCAACGGTAGAGAGGCGTTCGTCCCAGAATATGAGTGGAACATAGATATGCAGTTTCAGCCGTTCCACAAACTTCTGCACATGTTTCCCCTGGCTGTGAATCTGTCCATCCATACTAATTGGCAGTCCTACCACAAGTCCTTCGGCGTCAGTTTCGTCTACAAGTCGCTGAATAGCGGCAAAGGTTTGGGCTTCGTCGCGTGTGACGTGCAACGTGGTATACGGCGAGGCGAGAGCTTCTCTCGCATCACAAACGGCCACGCCAATTCGCGCATCACCCACATCAAGTGCCATCAATCGCGCCATAGTATTTTGCTCCGCCCCTACTTTATACGCTTTGCTTTCTATACGTAAAACGTTTCACTGCGTTGTTTTCTAACCAATGTGGCTATATTAGGTCATGTGTCAAAGCAGTTCACGGAAAATCCATGCATGGATTTTCCGTGAACTGCTTTGACTTATTATTTTTTTTGAGGAGTCGTTATGGTATCCTCTGGTATCTGGTGAATGGTGATGTGTCCCGTCCAGAAAGCAATCCGTCCGGGGGTCCAACCATTTACAGTTGGGCCAGTGCTGATATCTACATGCTGCACGCCAGGAATACTCATGAGAGTAGTGCGTGCATCCTTTACATCTTTGCCGCTAATCAAGCTGCGTACATGCTGTACATCGAGTGCATGCACAACCTTCGCGGCGGCTGTATATGCCAGGGTTAGTGTTGCATTGCCATTGCTAGTTGTTTTGAGCTTCTGCACCTGAACGGGCTGTTTCGCATCATCTACTACTGTGTATCCCCCGAAGGCTTTGTCCGCGCTAACAAACGTGTTGAGTTGCGCGATTGAGGCACGCTGTATGGTAGCGGCACGTACTATGAGTACAGTGACGCTCAATTTGAGCTTCGCCGTAAAGGTGCCATCGGTTGTAGTCTGTCCGATGGTGGGAGTATTTTCTAATGTTTCGGTGGTCGTCAATGTACCAGATTGATCGCCAGGAGCAAGTTTTTGCGTCAACCATGTGTTGAACTGGCTCTGCAAAGTTGTATGCAATGAGGCTTTTACCGCATCTATGTCTTGCTGAGCAATGGCGGGTGTATTGCCGACGCCACCACTGGCCGTTGCCTGCTCATTCGTGACTGTCAGCTTGAGGTCCGAACTATTCATTTTGTTGTACATCACGATGGCGTTCAGGCTATCAGGTGGAATAGAGTTAATGCTACCTGCTGCAACATTGCCACTGGTACCAGCCGTCTGTGCCTTGATCGGCACCTGAATAGATGATCCGACGTTACTGCTAGCTGTATTTACAACTGCTTCGGCCTGTGTCGAGAAGGCGGTGCCGCTATTCGTAGTGACAATCGTGCCTGATGGAATCGTCACGAGGACATTTGCGTTATTTGTGAAGGTGACTTCGCCCGTTGCGGGGGCGGTGCCGACCTGTGCGCTACTGGTTGCCTTGCCCGCCCCTGTCGCCTCGAAATTATTGCTCAGCGAATCGGCGGGAACGATATTTGTAGCGTTACCCTGTACACCATTGGCAACGGCTTGCAATGTAATCGCATGCGAATAATCCTTCGCGGGCAATTTCAGGGTAACATCGGCGGTTGGTACCAAAAACGCAATTAAGCCGATAGCTAAAGCAAGCAAGACTACGAGACCTATAATGATGCCACTGGACCGACGTGAAGACGGCTCTGGTAGTTTTCTTGTCGGTGCAGCAGCGCGTGGTGTAGCGGTGCGGCGTTGGCCCGCGCTGGTACCAGCACGTTGGGGTACATTTGCTTTTGGACGTACATTGCCTGTCGGAGTGCGTGGAGGCGTGCCCAATATTTGCTGAGACGCACGCTTACTGTTCGGCCTCTTCTCTACAGCAGGTGTCTCTGGTGTCTCTAGTGGGTCAACGAGTGGTATGCTTCTGACTTTAGCGGCAGGTCGCGCAGTGCTACGAGACTGCTGTGCGAACTCTTCTGGTGGCATGATTACCGTTGGTTGATCTGGAATTGGCGGCAGAGCAGCAGAATCATCGAGACGCGTAGCAGGAGGCACATTCCCTCTATTTTCGCGCCGACTGTTACGCGACGTATTCGCCTTATAGAGACGCGATGGGCCGGAGCTTTCCGGCTGCTCCTGCTCTAATGGTAATGGTTCATTCCAGGAATGGGGAGACATGTCTTCGGTGATAGGCGGTACATCGAACAGATTTACGTTGGAGCTGGGGTCATCGCCGAGGTCCTCAACCTGAATATTTCTAGCGCGTATGTCAGCATCGTGTGGCTCACCATTGCTATCGTACACCTCATACTCACCCGAACTCAGAGTATTGACATAAGCCGAGCCGCGCTGCTCCGACAGAGGTGATTGAGGAATCTGATCATCCATCATTTGATAGAAGTCGTTAGGAACATCTTCTCCATCAGCAGGTTGCGTTGGCAAGGGAGTTGTTTTATAAGGTTCACCATAGACTGAAGCAAGTGGTGTTTGCTCGTCTTGCGGCGGAGTGCGCGGTGCCGAGGGTACAACAGGCGGAGGTACACTTATATCGTTGTATTGAGCCGCGTTCCGAATGTCCTCAGCCTGCCTGTAGTCGGCACTATCGGCCCATCCCATTGACTCTTCATCTTGCAGGTCCGGTGATGGACGATACATAGAGGAGCGATTCTCAGGGTGCAGATCAAAGATTTGACCTGGTTGCGGCTGCTCAAGGGGAGACGAAAAACGCCTCTTCTCGCGAAATTTGCCCGTCGTGTTCGGTTCAAAAGAGTATTCTGTATTCTGCGGTGCAGAGGGAGCAGCCTGTTCTTGTGGCTGTTGATCGTGCCACGGATTGAACGTAGCATCCTTGCGCGATGTTGTATTTTTGGTGGGTACGGCATCAGCGACGCTTTCGTCGTCGGCATCAGGGGGTAACTGTACAGAAGGTGACTTCTTTGCCGCCTGCATGCGAGCTTGAGAAGATGTGAGCCGACTTTTAGTTGCGTTGGTACGCCCCGGCCGTGTGGGAGGGCGTGACTTGTTAGTAATCGACGATGCCTGCGAATGGGAAACGCGAAATTTGCCCGCGAGTGCTAACGAACGGATTTGTGGGTCTGTACTCACCACCAGCACATCTTTGCCCATGCTGCGAGCATCGGCATGTAGCACGCGCCACGCAACCAGGCTTCGCAGTTGCGTTTGCACAGGTATAACTAACGTGACTTGCCGATTAGGTGTATTTTTCAGGCGTTCGCGTACAGTTGTTACATCATCCTCTGGACTAATATAAATTTGTATTTCATCAGCCATGAGAAGCTTTTACCCCCTACAGCGCATGTACGTCTTCTTTAATAACAATAAACTTAGATATGCATTGTGTCGATGACGCGGTTGAGCGCTCTTTCCAGAACATTGTTTTCATTTTGTAGTTCAATGGCCTGATACGCAAGGGCCATCGGAGTGATATCCTGTGCATTGACCAGGAAGCCCTCCTGGTCCGCGATAGAGCCTACCATTTCAGGCTGAACGGTGCGAATGATCGGCTGACGCGAGAATGGGAGCCGCTCGGTCCACTGAAAACTCTCCATACGGTCGAGCAGGTCGGGTAGGGCAGAGCCACCGCCTACCATGTAGATGGCGGGTGGCAATAGTTCACCCTTTGCTAGTTCTTCGATCAGCAATTCGACACTATCCATCCATGTCTGACATTCGGGTGCAAGAATAGACTGTATTTCGTCGAAGCTACTCCCCTTGATATCTCCGTTACTATAACCTACTTTAATACGCTCTGCATCTTTTATCGAGATACCCTTACTTGTGGCTATACGGCGTGTGAAAGTGCGCCCACCAAGCGCGAACATGCGAGTCTCTTCGATACCACCCTGTCGTACAAGAGCAATGTCGGTTGTACCGCCGCCGATATCAATGAAGATGGCACCACTGTCCGCGCTTGCATTTGAGCTAAGGCAGCGTGCCAGAGCGTATGGCTCGGCAACGATTGTGACGAGCGTCAGGTCCAGCCCTTGCGCGACGGTCTCCAATGCTCCTAGCTGCATCAAGGGCGCAAAGGCACTGAAGAGCGTGAGCGAGAAGTGGCGACCACGAAAGCCGATGGGATTAGAGACGATCTGGCCGTCGATGCGTGCGGTGATAACAGCGGCATTGGTGAGGCGCACCTCGATATTTTGATAGCCGGTTTCGGCAGCGATGCGCTCTTTCGCGGTCTTCAAGAGTTTCTGCTGCGCGTTGGTTATCAGAGCTTCTAGCTCTTCCGCTGCAATAGGTTTCGAGGGAGATTGCCTCTGCCTACTTACGGTGGTCGAGCTGCCCTTGACGAGTTCGCCCGCAATACCAATGACGGCCTGTGGCGCAATGACACCACCAGCCGCTTGCTCTGCTTTAATCAAGGCTTCGTTACAATTCGAGATGACACCCGGAATGTCTGTGACGATGCCATCGGACATGTGTGAGTAGCTTTGTGCGTGACGGCCTACTCCAAGTACATGCGCGTGGTCCCCTTGCACTTCGACGATAATAGCCTTTGCATAGGCTGTTCCAATGTCAAGTGCGGTAAAGAGTTGACGTTCGCCATTGCCACCGCCTACAAACGGAGCCTGCGGTTCTTCGTCGTACTCTTCTTCATCATATTGTAGCTCATCGTCGTATTCTTGCTCTTCCGGTCTTCGTGCCAGGAAGCCAAATAGACGTTGAAAGAGATTCACCATTTACTTATCCAAACTTTGTTGATCCACGTTATTTTGTTCGATTCTATCTGAATTTTCGCGAGTCTGATTTTACAACGAGCGGATGTCCAGAACGGGCGACCACAAGGGTCGCACCCTACTACATTACCCATAGGCAATGACATCGTGTATGGTAGGGCGACCCTTGTGGTCGCCCGTTCCTTAAACATCATGCCACACCTACGCTTTGATGTTGTCTTTGACGAATTCTGGTACGAGGTCGAGGGCAGCACCGAGGGCGGCCTTGTTCTTGCCACCGCCCTGTGCGGACTCTGGACGGCCACCACCTTTGCCACCGAGTAATTCGCCGACCGCGCCTGCGAGCTTGCCAGCGTGCAGACCACGTTTTGTTAGCGAGGCGTCGATGTTGACCTGTACGCCGATGCGCTCACCAGCGTTGTTTGCCAGCACGACGACTCCCGGATGACTAAGTTTACTACGTACCATGTCGCCCATTTCACGCAGCACTTTGTCGTCAGGCGCATCCACCATTGTCGCAACCACTGGAACGCCTACGACCTCATGTGCCTGCTCGACGATGGCGTCCGCCTGACGCAGAGCCGCATCACGCTGGAATTGCATGATCTGGCGACGCGCGGCGGCAAGCTCTTGTTGCACCTGCTCCAGGCGAGCCTCTACCGTATCGGGCTGTGTTTGCAGTTTCGCTGCGAGACGTTCGACAGTTGCAGACCGATTCCGTAGATATGCCTCGGCAGCACGTCCTGTAAGTGCTTCGATACGTCGAATGCCTGCCGCGACGCTCGTCTCCTGCACGGTGATGTAAATGCCGATCTGTCCTGTTGCGATGCAGTGAGTGCCACCGCATAGCTCAATGCTACTACCCATCGACACGACGCGCACGAAGTCGTCATACTTCTCGCCGAAGAGTGCCATCGCGCCCGTTTCCATGGCATCTTTTAGTGGCATAATCGTCGTCTGCACGGGGAGGTCTGCCCGTATCCAACGATTGATCTGCTCGTCTATCTGCGCCAGTTCTGCGTCACTCAATGGGTGCGGACAGGTGAAGTCAAAGCGGAGGCGTTCCGGTTCGACCAATGAGCCACGTTGCTCGACCTGTGGGCCAATCAAATTACGTAACGCTTTGTGCAGCAGGTGTGTCGCGCTGTGATTACGCATGGTATCTTCACGGCGTTGCTCAATGACATCGGCCTGGACGGTATCGCCCACGCGTAGATGCCCCTCGTTCAGCGAGCCGTATTGGACGATCAAGCCTTTGAGGGGGCGGCGTGTGTCCTGCACATTGAAGACGCCCGTCGTACTCACAATGGTACCACGATCACCAATCTGGCCGCCGCTCTCGGCATAGAAGGGCGTTTCGTCGAGCAAGACGAGTGCCTGTTGCGGCGCACTGATGCTCTCGACCGCAGCACCGTTCACAACCAGACCCACAACCTTTGCACTACCCGTGATACCCTGATAGCCCGTAAACTTTGTGGGGCCAAGCCGTATGAGCAGGTCCGCCAACGCGCTATCATCCTGCGCCTGCACAAAGCTACTGGCGGAACGGCTACGCTCCTGCTGTTTTAGCATCGCTTGCTCGAAGCCGGAGATATCGATGGTGAAGCCTTGCTCGGCAGCAATTTCCTGTGTCAACTCGACCGGAAAGCCGTGCGTGTCATACAGCTTGAAAACTTCTTCACCAGGAATAACCGTTCGTTCTTTGTGTTTTAGGCCATGCAGCAGTTCGTTCAATAACAGGAGTCCGGTGGTCAATGTCTGGCCGAACTTCTGCTCTTCAAGATTGAGAATATCAACGATGCGGTCGCGTTGCGTATGCAGCTCGGTATAGTGGTCGCCCATCAGGTGAATGACGGTATCAGCGGCCTCGGCGAGGAATGGCTTGTCCAGACCCAGCAATTTGCCATGGCGCACGGCGCGGCGCAGGATACGGCGGAAGATGTAGCCGCGCCCCTCGTTGCTTGGTAGCACACCATCGGCGGCGAGGAAGACGAGGGCACGCGCATGATCGGCGATGACACGCAACGAGGTATCCGTTTTGCCATCTTTGCCGTAGAAGGTGTGGGCGAGACTAGCAAAATGGTCGATGACGGTGCGGAACATGTCGGTGTCGAAGACCGACTCCTTGCCTTGAATAACCATCGTGAGACGTTCCAGGCCCATACCCGTGTCGATGTTCTTACGTGGCAGTGGAGTGCGGCTGCCTTCGAGGTCCTGGAAGTATTGCATAAAGACGAGATTCCAGATTTCCAGGAAGCGTTCGCACTCACAGCCAGGGGCACAATCAGGCAAGCCACAGCCATGTTCGATGCCGCGATCATAGTAGATTTCAGAGTCGGGTCCACAGGGGCCAGAGGCACCGGGAGGTCCCCACCAGTTATCTTCGAGGCGCACAATCGCCTCATCGGGAAAGCCTGCGATCTCACGCCAATAGACAGGGGCTTCATCATCCTCTGGATGGACGGTCGGGTGCAGACGGTCGGCTGGTAGTCCCACAACACTCGTTAGAAATTCCCACGCGAAGCCAATAGCCTCGCGCTTGAAATAATCGCCGACCGAGAAGTTGCCCAACATCTCGAAGAAGGTCAACGTGCGTTCATTGCCCACCTTGTCGATGTCGGTGGTACGGAAACACTTTTGCGCCGATGTCATGAGTATTGCTGGCGGTGTCTCGCGCCCCAGAAAAAAGGGAATCATTTGTTGCATGCCCGCAGTCGTGAGCAGGACCGTCGGGTCATTATGTGGCACCAGCGAAGAGCTTGGCATCTTATAGTGCCCCTTGCTAGCAAAGTAATCAAGGTATCTGGCACGCACCTGGGCGCTTGTAATAGTAATATCTACAGACACAACTGCCTCCTCGATGTGAGCATTCAACTGCTCTGGCACGCGCCCTCTCGTTTTGGGGTGCCGCATCGTCAAACGTCTTTAGTGTATAGGAGAGAACACGGTGTGCGTGTTCTCGTGAGTGTTGTAATATATGTACAACGATAGCTTCTATTATACCCCATATGTCTATATGACATTCGGTGTATTCATGCATGGGCATTATAACAAATGAAAGGGCGTACCGCAATGGATGGCATAGGACAGCTTGTTCTGCCACAACGTACACTTCTCGTTTTATGTGGATTAGCAGGAGCGGGCAAGAGTACCTTTGCTCGTACTTTCATAGAGGAGCATTACGAGCAGGGCTTACGAGAAACGTCGATTGTCTGCTCTGACTAAGCCATACTTCTCTGTGCCACGCTCCACCTGTTGCATACGTTCATCGAAGATAGTTGTGTACAGTCGTGTACGTGGTGAGAGGCCGCGCACAACTCGACCTATGGGCGATTGTATAAGTGGTTGTATAAGTCGATAGAGAGCAAACAATGCCGATTGACGACCGAGTTTGAGCCATGCACTAATCCAGCCAACAATCTCAGTTGGCGAGAGTGTAGTAAGGGCGAGTGAGTAAATACGGGCATAATAGCCAGGAGTGTTAAGTACGACGCGTGTATAATCCAGCCATCCAATGCGATCTTTGAAGAAAGCGTTGGTGATTTCTGGTCCTAATCTGGCGAGTACATGGCAGAAGACATTGAGCGTTTCATTAACCTGCCACGCGGCTTCGGTATTCTCTGGTTTCGCTATCATGAATTTGCTAAAGGCACGTGCAACGGCTGGTACCGCTTCAGAAGCGCGTATACTATTGAGGTCGGCAGCACTAACACAATCGGTTTCGAGTGCCACATTCAATAGCGTTGTGATACGACGCAGATTGCGGACATAGGAGCCGAAGCCACAAAAAGTCAGAGGAGATTGAAACGCGGCGGCATCGCCGAGCGAAAGGACGCGCTCATAGGCCAGTACCTTCGGCTCTTTTTGCCAGGGGAGCGAGATGTTGTAGCCCGCTGGAATGAAGCCATAGACAGGCTTGAGTATCTCGACGTTTTCAGTATCCTTATAACCGGGCAACAGCGCAAAGAAGTCATCGAACAATTCAAGTAGGTCAACGCGATTCCCTGTTTCTGCGTAATAAAAGAGGTAGATTGCCACCTGATCGTCTGCGCCAGGAAAAGCTTCCCAGATGAGTTGGTGCCCCTTGCGTGCATCCTCGGTCGATACCAGCACTTCTCCAACTGCAAGGTCTATCTCTCTGAGTCCTGTGCCTTGCTTGTAGCCTCGTGCAACGGTGCCGACGGTTGGACAGACAAGCGAGAAGGGACGACCACAATTGAGTTGACAGGCAATCGGCGAGGTTGACCCCATGCCATCAATCAAGAGACGCGCCCCGTAGCTATGCTGCTCCTCTTCCGCATTCGTTACATCAATGGTGACGCCTCGCGCTGGCTGTACCGCACAGCGCACAAAGGTTGTGCTATGTAGAATGACATTGGGTAACGAGCCGTGGGGTTGATGGGAACGAATCTTCTCGACACACAGTGCCGTCAGCTTCTCCGCATCGACCGCGATATTCAGCACGTTTTTCAAGTGTAGTTCGGCTGGTTTGACCTTGATATTCGCTGCATGAAAGCGTACCAGACCATCGCTATACTCACGCTGTATCACGCTCTCAAGTTCGTCAGGAGTCAGTAGACCTACATCAAGCAGTTCGCGCAACTCTTCACGCGAAATATTCCATTCACGATGGACCGCGCCAACCGTGAAGCGATCAAAGACGAGGACGCGCAGGCCATAGCGCACCGTCATCACCGCTGCATTGAGCAGGTTGAGACCACCACCAGCGTAGATGACATCGAAGGTATCCACTGCAGGCAGTGAAGAACGCTCCTCCGTCACTACTACCTTTGCGTAGTCGCGGCTATCGCTCGATTGCAACATATTCTGCCATGTCGTATTGAGGTCCTGCAAACGGCGTAGGTGTGCCTCGCCCTGTGGAATACGTGCAAACGCCTCGGCAAGATGGGGATAGTCTGTAGCTAGCTGTTCAATGTATGTCTGCATAATGAAAGTTTCCTCTTTTGTGAGAACCCCCAAAGGGCGACCACAAGGGTCGCCACTACTATATACGGTGTAAGGTTGCATCAAGGATGTATAGTAGGGACGACCCTTGTGGTTGCCCTTTCACCTGTGGTCGCCCGTTCGTCTCCACATCGCATTGCTCTTACTGAGTCGAAGGTTTCTCCCCAATCGTCATGTAGACCTCCCAACGAGGGCTACGGATGCGTTCGGAGCGACGTTGTAGTCCAACCTTCTCTAATGGTATGAGGCGACCAAACCATGCATCGGGTAATACCTCTGTGACGACATCAGAGGTCTCGCTGGCTCGGCTCCGCGCAACCTCTTCCTGTAATGTATGCTGTTTACGTGGACCGAAGAGTGCTGCTGGACCATAAACCAGTGCTTGTATAAGTACGAGGAGCGATTGTACAAAACCAACGGGCAACAGGTTTGAGCCTTCTATAATGATGACACGACCACCGAGACGCAACACGCGTGCAACTTCAGCGAGAGTGTTGGGATCATAGATATACTCCGACGGGAACGTGCTGACAACAGTATCAAATGAGTCATCACTGAAGGGCAGGTGTTGAGCTTCGCCCTGCATAATCCACGCTGCTTGCCCAAGCTTACGTTTTTGTAGTGTATCACGTGCCGCCGCTACCATCTGTGGTGAATGCTCTACGGCGCGACAGGTATAGCCCGCTTCTAGCATATCCACGAAGAGATCGCCAAGGCCACAGCCCAATTCTAACACATCGCTCCCTTGAATGCGTGGCAATACAAGACGCTGCCAGACACGCCACTGCCCCGCGAACGGGACAGTGCTGGCAAAGCGATAAAGATAGCGATTCTTGTACAGCGTCTCAAAGAGCAATTTCCGCAAATTTGGTGTCATCTTAGTAGTGTCCCACTTCCACAAAAACATCAAGCAGTTCACGCAAATGCTCAATAATCAGGTCCGGTACGATATCCTCTGGAATAGGACGACCTCGCTTTTGCTCGTTTTCTCGTCCCAACCTAAGAAGGATGCTCTCCAACGATTGCAGAGGCGGCTCTTGCTTTTGTATAGCTCTTGCTTGCGCGAATAAACGCGGAATGGGTTTCCATACCGATGCTATGTTCAGGCGCTTTGCGCCAACTACATCGGCTCCTAATAAGTCGCCTACCATGACAGCTTCTTCTGGAGCAATATCAAGAGCATTCAGCGCATATTGAAACATATAGGCATCCGGCTTACTACTTCCCAGATCAATTGAAATAGCTATTTTCTGTGGATCAAAATATGTTTGTAAACCAACTTCACGCATGCCTTCTCTGAATAATTCTCCTCCATGAAAGCGATTACTTACGATATTCAGCAAAAAGCCACGTTCTTGCAGAGTAGTTAATGTGGTAAGTGTGTCTTCAAAGAGAGTGCGCGTGCCTGGAATACTATCTCTTAATATCTCGTATACTTCCTCTGCTACGCTTCTTGCGACGGAAGGAAAGCCAAGTGTTTGTAATGCTGTTACCACAGCCACTATTATGTCTGGTACATCTTTCATATTGGAGCGTGACGCATACATATGTTGCTCTATAGCCTCGAAAAACTGATCTGTAAATGTCTTATCATTTATGAATGGGAAAAGGTGCGAGTTTACATGTTGATGCAGAAGAGCAATTGCCTGTTGTTGTGCGACTTGTTCCTGTGCAAGTCGCGTAGTATTGTTTTTATACATCCAAAGCGTATTACCAAGGTCAAAGAGGATACAACGAATGTCACGTCCTGCAAGTGCTGGCACAATGTGCTGCGACACGTATCATCTCCTTATTTAAGAATCCATGATAAGAAACAAAGAAATAGCCATGTGGCAGGGCTAGCCCTACCACATGGCTATTTCTTTGTTTCTTAACGCATGACATCTTCTTCGCTGCCGAGAACCTCGTCAACGAGACCGTACTCCACTGCCTGCGGAGCAGTGAGGTAGTAGTTGCGGTCAGAGTCTACCGTGATACGCTCGACAGACTGGCCGGTATGCTTGGCGAGAATGTCGGTCAAGCTACGGCGCAAGCGCAAGACTTCGCGTGCGGTAATCTCGATATCAGTTGCCTGACCTTCGGCACCGCCGAGTGGCTGGTGGATCAGCACCGTCGAGTTTGGCAGTGCGTAACGCTTGCCCTTTTGACCAGCGGCCAATAGGACCGCACCCATGCTCATTGCCATGCCCATACAAACCGTCGATACCTCTGGGCGCAGCCATTGCATCGTGTCATAGATGGCAAGGCCAGCGTAGATCACGCCACCAGGGGAGTTGATGTACATGTTGATGTCTTTGGTTGCGTCCTCACTCTGGAGGTACAGCAACTGTGCGACAACGCTATTGGCGACATTATCATCAATGGGGGTGCCAATGAAGATGATGCGCTCCTTCAGCAAGCGCGAATACAGGTCCCAGGAACGCTCACCACGTGGCGTTGACTCGATAACAGCAGGGATCATTCCTCTTGGTTCGAGGAACTCTCGTGATTCTTTCATCCACTTTGGATCGCGCGGATTGAATATACTGCTCATTTTTGCTCCTTTTTATCATTCACGGGTCTTCTTTCACTTTTTAGTGGAAGAGCTAGATTACCGAAAAACTGTGTGCAGAGGTTATTCCTTACAATGGGAATTCGTACTGTTATGATAGCACTTGCACGAAACAAACGCAAGCAGAAAAAAGAAAGAGTGCTAGAAGTAGTTCTGCTCATGAACAAGCTAAGCTTATTCATGAGCAGAACTACTTCTAACGATTTGCTACACGGCTAATGTTGCCTCTTGACGGGCAGCGGCCTCCTCGTGCTCCGCCGCTGTTTTTGGCTGATCATGTGCTGTAGCTGTCGGTCGCTTCGCACTGCGGTAGCGCACAAAGAAAGACGCGACGATAGCGATAATGGTCAGTACGACGCTCAAACGGAAGGCATCCTGCATCGCGAGAACGGTTGCCTGTAGGCGTAGTAAGCCGCTTATCTCTTGCAATGCAGCCGAGTATGCTGCGCCTACGGACGCACCGCGAAGTACGAAAAGAGCTTGCAAGCGTGGTATAAGTTGTCCAAGCGGTGAAGCTGGTGTGACGGTTTCGGCCAGGTGGCTATAATGCACTGTGGACTGGCTCTGTACCAACGTCGCAATGACCGCAACCGCGAGCGAGCTTATCACGAAGCGCAGAGTTGTATTAACGGCGGTCGCCTGCGATAACATACGTGGCTTGATTTCTGAGAGTGCTGACACCGATAATGGTTGAAAACAGAAGCCAAGCGCGAAACTACGGATAATCAGCCAGAATTGCAGCGTTCCATAGGGTGTGTTGGTACCAAGAGATGACAACAGCCAGAGCGAGAAGGTAAGAATAATCAAGCCAGGAATGACGACGCCGCGCACACCAATTCTGTCTACCAGACGACCGCCTATCACAGACGATACCATAGACGCGAAGGCTTGTGGCAGAAGTAGCAGTCCTGCTTGATAGGCTGAGAGTCCACGCACATCTTGCAGGTAAATCGGAATGACGAAGAGGCCACCATAGAGTGCAAATGTCACGAACGTACTTGCGATACTACTCGTTGTAAATGAACGACCACCAAAGACACGCAGATCGAGTAAAGGTTGCCTCTCTTGTCGCACTGTATTCAGTTCGACAATGACAAAGAGTATCAGCATGATGATGCCGAGGCTCAAAAAGCCTAACACTTTTATCGAACCCCAGCCATCAGTGCTGGCGTCTGAGAGGGCGTAGAGGAGCGAGGCTAGACCAATCGCTGAACACAGGAAGCCAGGGATATCAAAGGTTGTCCTTCTCTCAGCCTGCACTTCACGCAGGAAGAGGATGCCCAGGATGAGGCCAATGATACCAATGGGGAGATTGATATAGAAGATCAACCGCCAGCCCAGGTAGGTCACAATATAACCACCGATGGTTGGGCCGAGGGCAGGTGCGAGCAAAATAGGCACACCAAGTGCCCCCAATGCAGTACCGCGCTCTTCGGGCGGGAACTCGGTCCAGAGTAGCGTGATTGCCAGTGGCGACATGAACGCACCCGTCGCTCCCTGCACAATACGAAAGAAAATCAACATGGGCAGATTAATAGATAATCCACATAATGCCGAACCGAGGGTGAAGCCGACCAGCGCGATCAGGTACAGACGCTTCGAGCCAAAACGCTGTGACAGATAGGCGGTTAGTGGGGTCGCGACACCCTGTACGAGCGTGTACGCTGTTAGTACCCACTGTACACTGGTAAGGTTGGCACCAAAGACATTTTGTAGGCTTGGAATGGCAATATTGACAATGGTGCCATCGAGAATTGTCATAAATAGCCCGAAGATCACAACCACCGCAACAATCCATTTGTAGGGTAAGTTGCCGATACGTCTTGGAGCGGACAACGTGGCTTGTTGCATTAAAAAAATCCTTCTTTACACTTGATAGCATTTCTTCTAATATATTTTTACGCTAAAAACGTTAATCGGCCGCAATACCCTTGAAGTAAAAGCGTATGAGGTGCGTTATCAACTCGTCAGGCGGTAGCTGTTCTGTTACAAAGGTCGCACCCCTTGGCGGTAACAACGTGAAGAACGTGCTTAGCATAACAGAGGTTGGTATCTTGCTGTCAAATTCGCCCACAGCTTTGCCCTCTTCTAATAACACAGTGATTGCGGTTAGAATATGTTCCCAGTGATGCCGCAATTTTTCTTTCTTCTCCATCAGTTGCTTCCGTATGTCTATACTTTCCGCCAGTGCAGCAAGCAACTGCATACGTTTTCCTAACACTCCCCTATACATAGAGCGCAGAATGGTCTCCAATTTTGCACGAACGGGCGCGTCAGAAGCCACGCTCTGCTCGACAACCCTGATAAATGTTTGCAGGTCGCGTTCAAAAAGTGCAATCACGAGATCTTCTTTGCCGGAGAAATGCAGGTACAGTGTACCTTTTGCAATGCCTACACGCGCTGCAATCTCATCCATAGAGGTGTCTTGATAGCCTTTTTCCAGTAATACCTCTTCCGATGCTTGTAGTATAAGTTCCTGTCGTTCCTGTCGCTGCCTCTCTTTAAGCGAACGGCGAGGTGCTTCTGTCCCTTGCATAGATTCACCTCCATAACTGATTTTCTGCGAGATAATATGACTTCTTGAAAATATCGTGACTTGTTAGTCATAATTTTAATCAAAAGTTGTGAAAATGTCAAGGGAGAAAAACAACAGACGCTTGCAGGGACCGCGGCCCCTGCAAGCGTCTGTTGTTTTTCTCCCTTGACTAATCTCTTCTTGGGTTACGGCGGCGGTAGTCCTGCGCTCCATCCATAATGATGCTATTGACGAGACTTACATCGCTCAAGCGTGAAAGCACACGGTCGTCGATGCTACCCAGACCACCCTTGTTCGCCGTAATCACCGTTGGATACTGCGAGTTGTAGCGATAGTTCAGAAGCTGAAATAACTTCTCACTGGCCCACGGCGAACTTTGGTGCGCCCCCAGGTCATCCAAAACGAGCAACTCGGCCTCACGCATCTTGGCGAACAGTTGGTCATAGCCTTCTGATGCGGTGGGTGCGAAGGCTGCACGCAGATGTGCCAGTAAGTCTGGTACGACGGCAAAAAGAACCATTGAGCCGCTATCAAGACATTTGTTAGCAATCGCTGCTGCTAAATGCGTTTTGCCACATCCGTTAGGACCAACAAGTAGGAGCCAGCCGTAAGGGTCTTGAGCATAGTCTTGTGCGACTTCAAATGCTTCTTGCACTGTGGGATGCATGCCGGGGTAGTGTGTGCTAAAGTTGGTGAGACTCTTAGAGCGGAAGGCACTCAAGTCCGACAGCTCTAGCAGTTGCTGGCGTCGCTTCTCTTTCTTTTCGGCTTCTTTACACTCACACGCGATGGGCTTACCGAAGTTGAGATGACCGAAAGGCACGTTTGCTCGCAAATAGCCTGCACCTTTACAGCATGGGCAGACGCTTTTCGCAGGTGCTGGCGGTGCGACCTGTGGTAGTGATGCGAGCGTATAAGGCATCACTGCCTGTTCGCGTACCTGTGCCTTCTGTTGTGGCACAATCTGGCGTAACGGTCGCTGCTGCATCTGCGTTTGCTCTTGTGGTATATAGTGCTCGCGTCCTGCTTCGGTGATAACGCGTGGGTCCAGTGGCTGGGTAGTACGATGATGCCGAACCTCCTGCACATGTGTTGGTGGTGTAGGCGGTGTTGGTAGTTGCGCGTTTGGTACATCCCGGAAAGAACGTGTCGCGTATGCCTGAGCCTCTGTACTCGCTGGACGTGCTAACTCTCGTGTCACTAAGGGATGATAGACTTGCTCATAGTCGTTTACCGGGCGATTGGAAACGCTCTCCCTTGTCGGTATCTTTGGCTCTACGGCGGCAGGACGTTGATAGACAACGACCTCACCCTCTTCCCAGTCACCATATTGCATACCCGTCTCTTCGTCCTCGTCGTCGTTCCAATCTTCCACGACATCTGCCTGCACAACAGGTGAAATTGCATATTCATCGGCATGACGATAGCTATGCATCGGTTGTGTGTGCAATGGATGTACGACCTGCGTTTGCTGTGCAGCTTGTCGCTCTGAACGTTGCGGCTGATAAGCGGCAGGTCTGTTCGTGTCTAAGCGTTGTGACGGATTAGGTTGTTGCGGCGGACGTGTCGCCTTTGGGCGTGTGCCAGATGGAAGTCCATAACTGCTATGTCCTTCATAACTGGTTGGTTCTTGTGAGATGCGCGTAGGCGCGGAAGGCGTCGCCTGGCTCTGTGGCGCATACGGACGCTGCTGACCCAGACGCGCGTTCTGCTCACGGAGAGGTGGACGCGAATGTGGTTGCGGTTGTTGTTGTGACGCTGGTCGTTGTCCTTGCTGACTCTGTGGCATGTGCTGATTAGGTGTAGACGACCGTTGTTCAGAATAATGGTGGCGTCGTTGCGCCGACCTACCCATGATATCATTCAGGCGTTCCATGCGTGCCTGCCTTCCGTTTCCCAACGCCGTAAAATGGCGCGAATATAACTCCATTTTCGCTTGTTCTGCTGCACTGCCTCACGGAATGCCGCTTCAATCCATTCCGCAGGATAGTGATCTGCTGCATCTTTGAGTTCCTCCGCAATCAACGGAGAGAGTAGACTGATATTTTGCTCATATAATACAAAAATATTAGGACGTTCTATTTGTAGCTGGACATTGTGTGTTTGTCTTGTCATATGCTCTGAATTACTACTACTAGTATACGCTCTTTCAAGAGATTGTTCTATAGTCTGGAGGTTTTCCTGACTATCCTCCAGCTCATGCGCTGGCTGCTGTTCCTCGACTGGGTTGAGCAGACGCACGGGAATCATCTCGCCTCCCTGTAGTTCCGCGACAACCTTACGACTGCGTGGCGTGTTAAAAAAATACCACGTAATCGTTTCAGCTCCGTCTCTGCCTTCGCTCACCAATTTCAAATGGATGCGAAGGACGGTTCCACGCGCCACTGCCTGCTCTAGCCCCTGTCGCAGTCTCTCTTCGGCTGGTCGTGGGTCGCCGCGCCGTTTGAGACTGTGTAACAGTGTAGCATCCATGAGCAATTCGCGATCACTGGTACAACGTGGGTTGCCCTGCTTTTGTGCCAGCAACCAGAACAGGTGCAGCGTGATTTTCAACTCCGCACTGTCCTCAATCTCCGGTAGTACCTGTGTAAAAAAGACCTCCGGTATCGGCACAAACGGATTTTTCCCCGATGGAAAGCCCGCGAAAGAAGCTGTGTCGTCATGGATATTATTTCTATTATGCATATGTGTTCACCCCCGCTATTCTGTTGGTGGTGAGACTTCCAGATCGCGAAAGCGCGTCTGGCTGGCCTGAAAGAAGAGACTGACTTCGCCAACAGGTCCATTACGATGCTTGGCGATAATAATGTCGGCAATGTTCTTGCGCTCCGACTCCGGGTTATACACGTCATCTCTATAGATGAACATCACGATATCTGAGTCTTGCTCTATCGAATTGTGAAGTATAACTTCATTTGCAACAAAATTATGATTTTCTTCTACTGTTAGATCATACACGTTTTCTTCGTCATCTGCCTCTATAGATGTTATTGCATCCCAATAGACATTGCTTTGCGCAAGTGTTGCGAGTTGCTCACTTGAAACAACTTGTGCAAGTTTCAACGCACGCTCTTGACTCAAGTTCTGTTTATAAATACCTGTACCGCAATAGGCGTTGCCTAAACCTTCTTGCATCTTTCTTGTCGTTACGCCAGCAACTTGCATGGCTGGTACTGCAAGAAGTCGCCATACCTCGCGCGGTACTACATCTCGATTTGTGTTAGCGGTACGTAAAGAAAGATGCTCAACTATTGTGCCATGATGTACTGTCTTGTTTTGCCCAAGACCTCCAACAAGATGTAAAAACTTTTCAATCTCATTTTTTCCGCTTACCGTGACATAATATTGGTCGCGTCCCTTACCTACTTGAGCATGTCTTGACAGTGTTGCATTGATACCCAAACGCAGTAAGAGAGATTGCACATTTTGTGCTAACACACTACTGCTGGAAGCATAATAAATACCTGCATAATGCTTCTTGCCATGACTTAGATGAATGCATCCGTCGGTAGACCAGAGATGCTGCAAGAACAGGGCGATGCTTTCGGCAGGTTGAGCAAATACCTTATCTGGTATGTACTTCTCGTAGGAGCGAAGTCCGAAGACACCTAACTCATTTAACCAATTTACAATCGGATTATGTGTATTATGGGTGAGCTTATAAGTGGGTGGCAAGTACACCTGATACCAGTCGCGCTCTTTTTGAATGCGTGGAGCTATCTTGTCTCCAAAAACTCTGACCGCTAAATCTGCAACGATGTCGGCAAGCGTTGGGTCATTCGTTGTGTATTGCATGGCATGCGTGGGTAACGTGCAACCATCACCAATCAAATGTCCAAGCAAGGCTAGCTCGTCTTTGCTCATGGTTTCTTGTGTTGGTCCCTGTAAAATGCGTGGTAGTGCTATTCGCTCATCCTTTGTAAGCTCGTCGAGACGCTTCCATCCGTGTATCGTCAAGAACTTGTGATTTGCTGTTGCACGAATAGTACGTCCTAGGCGCGTCTTCATTTTATACACTGGCTTAATCCCAGTTGCAAAGGCGTTTGTTACTGGTTGCGGTTCAAGTTGCCATGTTGCTTCGTTGAGTGCCAAGACACGGAAGCCACTTTTGCCTACTAGCTGCTCAATTGGTCGGTAGATGCCTTCGTCTGGCAGGTAAATGAGCGAGTCTCCAGTGATGCATCCACTTTCTCTCAAGTCTGAGAGTTGCGGTATCTTAGACGATCTACTCTCAACCGCACGTGACAACTGTGCCAGTGCTAGCACTGGCACGTTAATCTCACGCGCCAAGCCTTTGAGGTTACGGCTGATCTCGGATATTTCTTGCTCACGGTTCCTATTACGTACTCCACCTGCCGTTGATTGCATAAGCTGTAGATAGTCAACGATAATCAGGTCAACACCGTGTTCTGCTTGCAACCTGCGGGCCTTACTACGCATCTCCATTGTAGAGATACCTGCCGTATCGTCGATCCAGATACTCGCCTCCGACAGTGTACCCATCGCGAAGATGATGCGCTCCCACTCGTCGTCTTCGATCCATCCTGTACGCAACCTTTGCTGGTCGATACCTGCATCCATCGACAGAAAGCGTTGCACCAACTGCTCTTTACTCATCTCAAGACTGAATACTGCTATAGATTGTTTGTGCTTGATAGCGGAGTTGTGAGCCAGCGATAGAGCCAGCGATGTGTTATGTACAAATACATCTTGTGCCACAAAGTTTGCACCGTCAGGGACGGTTAGATCGTAAACTTGATGCTCACCAGTAGACTCGATAGCTGTAATCTCGTCCCAATAGATATCAGGGCTGGCGGCACGATGTAGAAGAGGATCATCTAATACTTCTGCATAAGCAGACAGTCTATAACGGGGAATACCTCTATTTGTATGAGGATTGTATCCCGCATACTTACCGCTCTTCGTTGTTTCACCACATTGTCGTGCAAGTTGTATAAATGATAATTTCTTCTCTTGAATGGCATTGCGAACTATTGCCCAGGTTTCTTGCGGAGCATGACCAGTGTTTCCTAAGCGAGAAGATATGATGTGAGTATACTCATCAAAACGGTTACACTTTTCTCCTATCCATCCTATCTCGTCTTGATACTTTTTTATGCTCTCAGGATTCGTTATTTCGACACGCCATGCGTTATGAGACGTTTGGTAGCATTTTGCGGTAATACCAAAACGCACAAACGCGTGATGCACGTCGAAAGCTAGTTGCTGTGATGCTATGGTAAAATCAATGCGAGGACAACCTTGAAACGAGTAAATACTTCCATCACAACTCATAAGCACACGTAAGAACTCGGCGAGATAACGTTTACTCCATGTCCATACGCAAGGAGGCAAGAACTTATCTTTTGCAAGCTTACCCATCAACCCTAGTTCGTGTAGCCATTGTGTGACAGGATTTTTTGGCAAGATTGCTATGCCCTTTTGTGTGTATACCTTTTTTTGCTGAGCAACGGTATATGTAATGCGCTCCTGTCGAATCCTGCATTCAGAAAAGTGTGTTGCGATAATTCGCTTGAAATCCTCGATGATAACAGGGTCAGTGTTCGTAAATGCGGGCGAGTTTCCTGTAAGTCCACCTTCCGCGATAAAGTATGCTAGCAGCCGTACTTTGTCTAAGGGGATGCTCTCATCCGTACCAAAGATAGGGACAGAAATAGGAACGCCGATACGTTGTCCTATATTCAAATCATGCAATGGTTTCCATCCCTGCACCGTGAGAAAGGGGTGATGTCCAGTGACTTCGACCATTCTACCTAAACGTGTTTGCACACGATAACAGGGTTGTATGCCACTATCTACCCAGTGCGAGATAGCGGCAGAACGCACTTTACCCTCTTCGGAAATATTCAGCACCTGTGGTATTTGACGTTTGACGTATTCTTCGATTGTGATACGTTCTCCTGTTAAGGGATTATCAATCAACGTCCAGTGAACTAGACACTTTCCCATGGCTGGTCGCGCAGCTAGAATAATCAAATCGGAGCGTTGTAGCCCACCTGTGAGACGGTCGAGGTCGGCGAACCCTGTGGGGACGCCGACGATGCTGCCTCGTCGCTCGTGTAGCTGGTCCAGCTTGGACATGTATTCAGACAGGATATCGCGCAGAGGCGAGAAGTCGGCGTGGGCATGACGCTGGCTAATATTGAAAATAAGTTGCTCGGCCTTTTCGAGGGCAACATCGGCATCGCTCTCCTGATACGCGGTTGCGGCAATCTCGCCAGCAGCGTGAATCAGGCGGCGCAGGATGGCGGTACGCTCGACGATGCGTCCGTAGTATTCGACGTTGCCACTGGTCGGTACCTGGTTGATCAGCGAGGTGACATAGCTGGGGCCACCTACATCCTCCAACTTGCCGCGCCCCTCCAACTCGTCACAAATCGTGATGAAGTCGGCTGGCTGCTGTTGCTCATAGAGTTGAATGATAACCTCGTAGATGGTACGGTGCGCGTCGCGGTAAAAATCCTCGGCTTTGAGGAAGTCCGCGACCTGCACTATAGCCTCCGGGTCGATAATGATGCTACCGAGTACGCCACTCTCGGCCTCGATATTTTGTGGTAACAGCTTTTCCACGTTTTAAGCTCTCTCCATCTACAAGTACATGCTCTACTAGAAAGTAATACAGTATTCGCTTGCTTTTTTATACATTCATTTTGACAATAGCATAGACGGGTTCAAAGGATAAACGCTATGGATATCAGGAAACCGAGAACATATGTACTTTTATTTGCTCTTTGCCGTGCATTATAGCACGTTTATTCGCACATACGTTCGATAATAGGGCATAGCATCCTACGGCGTTGATTGATGTGTTGCTCTCCACTTTTGCGTGTTCACAAAGTGTAGACTAAAAGGACAATTAAATCAACCGTCCCTCATTTTTAGGTAATGTGGATAAGTGGATATCTTTCATTATGCGTTGAGCGTAAATGGCTGCTTCAGACAATACCTCTTTGAGTTATCCCCCACTTATCCACCGTGATAGGCGACTTATCCACAGCAATCCACAAAGTTATCCACGTAGTTATCCACGAAAATTGATCCTGTAACGGAGAAAAAAGGGCTATTTCTCACTTATACTTTCCTTAAAAATATCTACGTATATCTATTTGGTGTCGGTCTCTATACTTCAAATGAGTAGACGAACACAGAGCAACGAACGGACATGAATGCCTATTTACCGCTTGCTTGTGCATGTACGTCTAATAAAAATAGTTTGTGCGGAACAGTAAGAACGCTGTTCTCCCACACAAAACACATGGAGGAAAAATACTCATGGGCACAATTCATATTAATACAGACCTTCTACGTCAACTCGGACAGATTTTCGTTCAATTGAATGAGCAGATCAATCATAGTATCGAGCCACAAATTCAGAACGTTACAGGTCAGGTCGAGGGCGACTGGCAGGGCGTGAGCCGTCAGCGTTACGAGCAGATGTACCAGGACTGGCGTGCTGCAACAGAGCGTGTCGTCGCAACTGGCGAAGACCTGGGCCGTCACCTGCAAGATACCGCAACCCGCTTCGAGCAGGCCGACCAGAGCATGTAAGCGCGTTGAACCATTTGTAGGGGCTATAATTTATTACGCCCAGGTCTCCGATGAACATGTTGGGGAGGCGTAATAAATTATAGCCCCTACATTTTATTTCATAATTATAGATAAAGCAGAAGGTGGCTGACATGCAAAAAACACAATATGTAGACCCAAAGGTGGTAAATGCTACAAATGCAGTGTCAGAGGTGTTCAACCGTCCTCCGCGTATCTTCAGCCTTCCACCGAAAGAGACGATTGAAGTGCCGAAACCACCTGCGAAGGAGCAACTTCCTCCTCCTGTAGGTCTACTACCAATTCTTATGCCTTTACTTACCGTAAGCATCATGTTTGGTATCTATATATTTGTGTCCCATGCCTCTTTTCAACAACTCGCGTTCCTGTTACCGATGGCGGTCTTTTCGGTGATGGGTCCACTCACTGCTATCATTAGCACCCGTCAAAAAACGAAGGCGGTGCGACGCAACAATCGCAACAATGATAAGAAATATAGAAAATTATTGGCGAAGCTGCGTATACAGCTACAAGCACAGGCTGATGAACAACGTCTCATCGCACTCCTTACGGACCCGGACCCCGATATACTCGAAGAGCATATCCAGGATCGTGCCCATCTCTGGGAACGCCGACCCGACGATCCCGACTTTCTGACAGTGCGCGTTGGCAAGGGCAAACAGCCATTCTCAATAACACTGAGCATACCAGAAGTTGAGTCGGTTGACCCGATAGCGACAGAGGTACAACGCTTCAAAAATGAGTTCACGCTCGTCGATGACATTCCTTGCGGTATCTCACTGACAAAGGTGAAATCGCTGGGTATTACGGGACGCCGACAAGATGTCGCCTCACTCACGCATGAAATGCTGTGCCAGATTGCCACACATCATTCACCAGAGGATGTACGCATTCTTGGTATTTATCCGCTCTCGCAAAAGCAAGACTGGGAATGGATTGCCGCCCTGCCCCATACTGCTCCTCTAAAAGGTTGTAAACTGCCGCGACTGACGGCAGTTGGTGAGGATGAAGCGATTCAACTGTTGAACTTTATGTTGGAAGAGTTAAGTCAACGTGCCTCTAAAATAGCCGAGCAGAACAACACTCCCGGCGCAACCGTGCTACAATCCGTTGCACTGCCACACCTTGTGGTGCTGGTGCATGATTATGTGGATGTGCGACAGCATCCCGCCCTGACACATGCCTTTAAGCTCGGTGAACAACTTGGCGTCTCGGTCATTTATCTTGTCGCGCAACAACAGGCGATTCCGAGTCAGTGTCGTGGCATCGTGCGTCTTGCGGATGAAGGAATGCTTAGCTATGCTGGCATTGGTGTGGAACGTGATACGCTTGAGGGCGTCACTGCAGACAAGATACAGCTTGAGCATGCGCGGCGGATTGCGGGTATGCTAAATGCTATTCATGTGGTGAGCGACGATGATGATGCCGCCGACATTCCAACCAATGTACGCCTGCTCGACCTGCTCGACATGCCCTTCGCTGATCAGTTCGACCCCGAAAAATGGTGGGGTGATGGCAATCAACCGCGCTTCGGTATGCTGCGTGTCCCCATCGGGCGCAATGCAGACGAAACCACCTGGCTCGATCTCAACGACAATGTGCATGGACCACATGGTATTATCGCGGGCACGACAGGTGCCGGTAAAAGTGAGCTATTGCAGTCTATAATTGTGGGGCTTGCCACGACGCACCACCCGTATCTGGTGAATTTTGTGTTAGTGGACTTCAAGGGCGGTGCTGCATTCAAGCCTTTTGAGAAGATACCGCACACCGTCGGCATGGTGACGGACCTGAGTGGGAAATTGACGGAACGCGCACTGGTAGCACTGAAAAGTGAGCTAAAGCGGCGTGAGCATATCCTGAGTGGTGCGAACGCCAAGAAAATATCTGAATACCTTACGTTACGAGCGCAGAATCCAAAGGGACTCGAACCACTACCACATCTCTTCATTATTATTGACGAATTCGCGGAACTGGCGAAGGAGCACCCAAGCTTTATGGAGGGTCTGGTAAGCGTGGTGCAGAAAGGTCGTAGTCTGGGTGTTCACCTGATTCTGGCGACGCAAAAACCAACAGGCTCGGTCAATCCTAATATCTGGTCAAACCTCAAGTTTCGTATCTGTTTGCGTGTCGCCTCGTTGCAGGACAGTCGCGATATGCTAGGCCGCTCCGAGGCTGCACTTCTGCCCAGCACTATTCCTGGTCGTGCCTACTTCCAGATCGGCTCGGAAGTCTTCGAGTTGTTCCAGAGTGCGCGTATCTCGCTGCCTGCACGAGTAATGAATGAGGCCGCACTTGCCGTACAACAGGCGACGATAGGGAGCGGCGAAATCATCGACCAAACGGTGTTGATGGACCTGATCGAACCATTTCGGGAAACGATAGGGACACAACTCTTCAAACCGTGGCCTGCCCCCCTGCTTCATCGTACCAACCTTACTGAAATTTATAAAATGGTACGGCGCACAACTGCTGCACAATCCAATGATGGTAAACAACCTATCTACGGCTGGTTGACCTGTCCCATCGGCATGATCGACCTGCCAATGGAGCAGCGACAAGAACCCTGGCTGCTCGATATGCCGCGCTCTGGTGGTCATGTTCTCGTGGGAGGTGCCTCCGGTTCGGGTAAAAGCGTCTTCTTGCGTACACTCATTACATCGCTGGCACTGACACACACACCAGCACAACCGCACCTATATCTCATAGACTTTGGTGGGCAGGCGTTACGTGTCTTCGAGAAGCTACCTCATGTCGGTGGCGTCTTCGGCGAGGGCGATGCCGAGTATATCAGTCGCCTTTTACGCAAGCTCGATGGCATCATTGAGGAGCGTAAGACGTATTGCACAACGCATCAAGTCGATGATTTCCTTTCCTACCAGCGACGGCGTGCTGAGAAAAGCGATTTGCCAGAGATGCCTGCCGTCGTGCTGGTGATCGACAAGTTTGTGGATTTCAAGCAGGCGCATGAGAAAGAGCTCGAACGCTTGCTTATGATCGCGCGGCAAGGGCGGACATATGGCGTCTATCTCGTGTTGTCGGTTGATCGCCCCGTCTCTGTACCTATGCAACTGCTTAGCTTGTTTGAATTGCGTATCGGGTTGCGCTTATTAGAATACACCGACTCGCTCATCCTGGTTGGCAAAAACGATGCCTCATACATTGACCCTGCTATTCCTGGTCGCGGCTATAAACGTGGCAAGACGCTTGAAGAGGTACATATCGCTCTACCTGTCCCCGGCGAGGATGACGACGAACAGACGAGCCAGCTTGATGAACTGATGACGAGCTTTACACGTGGAAACAAAATTGCGAAAGCGGTACAAGCACCTCCTATTCGTCTTTTACCGGAATATGTGCGTGCCGACTACTTCCTGATGGATGCCGTTTCTGGTCCGGGGACGAAAGATAATATCGTCGATAGTTTGCCGCCCTCACATGCGCTCTCGCTTCGCGTTGGTATGGAAGACTTCACCTTGCGTCCTATTGCCTTGGACCTGAATTCCGATACGCCTCATGTGCTGGTCGCGGGTGGTCCTGGTAGTGGACGTACTACTGTGTTGCAGACATGCCTCTTGATGCTGGCAACACCTATCAATCGTCACGCCCAGGTTATTTTCGTAGATTTTCGTCGTAGTTCGCGTCTTATGCGTCGTCTGCCCAATGTATGTATCTATGCCGACACCGAGGAACGGCTCAATCAGGTTATGGAGAAACTCAAAGAAGAGTTGCGGAGACGAACAATACAATTACGCGAAGAATTGGAGCAGACGCAGGACGATTTCAACATGGTGCTTGGAGCATCTATGGCACCGCTCGTACTGGTGATTGACGACTACGATCAATTAAGCGTGCTGTCCAGAAATCCGCTCAACGATCTGAAAGAATTTATGCCACAGGCGCGTGATTTGCACTTCCATATCATCGTCGCAGGGCCGCCAAGCGACCTTATGAAGAGTGATCCTCTCCTTGCCGCTCTCCGCGCGTCACGGCTCGGCATCGTGCTTGGAGGCGACCCTAACGACCCACAGGTACTGGGAGTGCGGCTCAGCGACATGGCTCAAGGTCGTGGTCATCTTGTCAGGCGCAACCAGAAATACCTTGTCCAATTAGCGCACCTTGCACCCAGCGAAATGGTTCCCTGGGTCTATCGTCTCGCGCAGTCTACGCCCCTCAAAGGCCCTAACACGCAGGCATCCACCCTATCAATTGCGTAAGGACTTGACCCAAGCAGATGAGAACGGTATTATAGCGAAAACAACTATACGGGTCAACGTGAGTCATAGGACCGTCGGGCTTTTCAAATGTCGCTAAAAGTCCACTGGTGAGCAAGGGCGCCCGCAAGGGGACGCCCCTCCCATATGACGCTGTGTCATCGGCTCGTTCGTGTATGGGAGGGGCGTCCCCTTGCGGGCGCCCTGGTTTCGACAAGAAGGAGCATCTGTAACATCTTATGCCAAAGACGACAAAACGAACCGCGACAAAACGTGTGGAACGCATAGCGAAGGCTCACGCCACCGAACTACCAAAAATAGAGGTGAAACCATCGCCGATACAACGCTCAGCAGGTTATAAACGTCCTGCACGTGGCCTCGCACGCTATCCCTGGGCAACTGTATTGACGCTACTTATTATTGGCCTCGGCATCTCCACACTCTATTTTTATCATGTAGGGCCGTTCGCGTTGCCAAAACCAAAGCCAAAAGCGACGGTGGTAGCAACACCCATTGTGTTGGCCTCCGCCTGTTCCGTGCCAAGTATGGTCAGCAAACTCACCAATACTGCACCAGCACCCGACGCGGCAACCTTCAATGCTACAAAACATAGCTACGCGAAGGCACCCGCGCTGAGCATCGACACCAAGAAAATCTATTGTGCGGGCATCAACACCAATCGTGGCCTGATTGTAGTTGAGCTAAATCCTACCCTGGCACCAAAAACCGTCAATAACTTTGTGTTCCTGGCACAAAACAAATTCTTCGACGGCACGGTTTTTCACCGTGTGCTATCAACAGGCGCGTTGCGTATCATTCAAGGTGGCGACCCATTGGGCAATGACCCAAACAAACGCGGTACGGGTGGCCCCGGCTACAAATTCGCCGATGAGCCTGTACAGGGTAACTACTCTCTGGGAGCGATTGCAATGGCGAATTCTGGAGCCAACACGAACGGTAGTCAATTCTTCATCTGCACTGGCGACGATACAGCAGCCCTGCAAAAGTCGTATAATCTCTTTGGGCGTGTTGTAAAGGGTATTGAGGTTGCACAAAAAATCCAAGGCCCTGGCGACGACGCAGCCACCAAGAATATCACCCCGGACACAATCAATAATGTGGTGATCGTGGCAGCATAACGTCCACTTGTTGGGGCAATGTAGTAAGTGTCCCAGACATGTAACAGTGTGTTACATATAGTTAGGAGAACATCTTAATGGCAAAACAGTATAACGCGCAACCAGAGATGCAGATTGACCCGGCGAAGAAATACACGGCGATCATGCATACGAGCAAAGGTGACATGCAAATCGAATTGTTTGCACGTCAGGCTCCCGTAACCGTCAACAACTTCGTCTTTCTTGCCCGCGAGGGCTTCTATAACGGTACCACTTTCCATCGTGTCATCAAAGGTTTCATGGTGCAGGGCGGCGACCCAAACGGCACTGGCACCGGAGGACCCGGCTACAAGTTCCGCGACGAGCCGGGTGCCCTCGCACTCAAGCACGATAAGGTTGGTATCCTGTCGATGGCAAATTCCGGCCAGAACACCAATGGTAGCCAGTTTTTCATCACCTACGGCCCAACGCCGCACCTGAATGGTGTTCACGCTGTCTTAGGTCAGGTGACGCAGGGTCTGGACACTCTCAATGCCATTCGTGAACGTGACCCACAGCGCGACCGTCAACCCGGCGACACCATCATTGCCATTGATATAGTCGAAAGCTAATAACAGCTTATTGATATGGAACAAGGGCGCCCACAAGGGGACGCCCCTCCCATACACGAACGAGCCAATGGCACAGCGTTATATGGGAGGGGCGTCCCCTTGCGGGTGCCCTTCATCGGAAGGAACACGCTATGAGTGCCATCGACACCGTAAATACATTTTTGACCGCCCTTCAATCGGGCGATATGGAGCTAGCCGCCAATACCATGTCGGACGACTTCACAATGAGTGGTTTCGCACCTCAAACGCTGAACAAAAACGAATTTCTTGTGACGCAAAGTAACTTGCTCGCCGCCATGCCAGATTTCTCCTATAATATGACTCATGAGCAGCTCGAAGAGAACGGAGAAGTGCAGACAGAGCTAGAGATTACCGGAACACAACTAAACCCTCTTACACTCTCCGCACTTGGACTGCAAACAATTCCAGAAACAGGCTTAGCAGTTACGCTTGCCCAGATACAAACAACGTTCAAGGTGAACAGCGAAAATCAAGTAACAAGTATGGCGATGCAACATGCACCTGGCACTGGTCTTGAAGGTCTCTTACAGCAAGTCGGGGCCGAGCTGCCAATAGAACCTCGTAAGGGGTATTTCAACGGATAAAATTGTAAGAGGGGTATGTTCATGTTGCCGTTCTACGTGTTATTTCTTTTGCGCTTTCTCTCTTTTATCGCGGGCTTCGCTCTTGTGTTCTATATCCTAATCTCGGTTATCCGCACGTTTGTTTTGCCACGTAGCGCACCCGATAAATTGGTGCGTATCGTCTTTATAGTGATGCGTAAAATCTTCGATTTTCGTATCAGGTTTGAACATACCTATGCGCGGCGCGACGAAATTATGGCTCTCTATGCGCCACTCACGCTCGTTCTTCTACCTGCTGTATGGCTCGTCTGCGTCCTATCGGGCTATATTGCGATGTTCTGGGCGACGACAGGCCAACCTCTTTATGCCTTGTACAAGGTTAGTGGGTCGTCGCTCTTCACATTGGGCTATGCCACGCTCGATGATATTGTGACGACCTCGTTGATCTTTACCGAAGCCGCCATCGGTCTTTTTCTCGTTGCCTTGTTGATTGCTTATTTGCCAACGATGTACGCTGCGTTCTCCAAACGTGAGGCACTGGTAACGATGCTTGAGGTACGCGCTGGCTCTCCACCCTCGGCTATTACGCTACTGACACGCTTTCATACGCTGAACCGCTTGAACTTGCTCAACGAACTATGGACGACTTGGGAACAATGGTTTGTGGACATTGATGAAACGCATACATCCCTTGCAGCTCTGCCTTTTTTCCGCTCACCTCAGCCTGATCGTTCGTGGGTAACGGCAGCCGGTGCGGTATTGGATGCCGCCGCACTTGCCTCCTCAACATTGGATATCCCAAAGGATACACAGGCAGAACTCTGTATTCGCGCTGGCTTTCTCGCTCTACACCACATTTCCGATTTCTTCGGTATTGCTTATGACCCAAATCCACATCCCGATGACCCTATCAGCATAACGCGTAAAGAGTTCGACGATGCCTACGAAGCGCTGGCTGGGGTCGGTGTACCGCTCAAGAAGGATCGCGACGATGCATGGAAAAACTTTCGTGGTTGGCGCGTCAATTACGACAAGGTGCTTATTCATCTCGCGGGCTTGACGATGGCACCGGAAGCTCCTTGGTCCTCCGACCGCGCCGTTCGCGCTCACGCGTCGTTCCGATTGAGCCGAAAGAGAGCGGCATAATCAAGAAATGGGCGTGGCATGCATGCCGCGCCCATTTCTTGATTATGCTGTGTAATATGGATGCTTGCGCGTGGCAAGCCATGTTCCAAAGAGGCTGATGAGGCCACCGATAAGCGCAGAGATGAGCAGGAAGAGTAGTGCTATACCAAGCGTACTAGCGTTTGTCGCTCCACTTGTTACTGTATTGCCAGGATAATTGGGAATGTAGCGCACCAGGAAGCTGATAAGATAGGCAAGGGCACCGATCAATGCACCCGCTAAAAAGCCGAGTCGTCGTCGCACCGCAATTTTGCCTACAATGTAGCCCGTAACAGCGAAGATGATTATATCAATAATAAGGCTGAGGCACAACAGACTAAATACCATTGTGGCGGTACTAAGGGTAATGTTTTTTCCTTCACTCACGACACGTTGATAGGTCGCGCTATTCGAGAGCGTAATGGCGATGTTTAGTAACACATCAAGGATACCTGCAATACTGCCTGCGATAAGCGCGTACCAGAGGCCGCGTTCTGGCAGAAAAGATGTAGCTGCAAACTGGCGAGGCTGTCGTCTACCTGGCGTTCTCGATGCTCGTGCTGGTACCTCTTTGCGCTTCGCTCTTACAATAGCATCGTCTGCTGTAGACCGTTGGGCACCGCTGCGACGAGGTTGGCGCGATGAATATTGCTCTTCTGAGTCTTGCATCCCCAAACCTTCCTTTATGTATGTCAGCACTACGAACATGTGCCACTTGCGGTTGTTGTAGGTGCCTTCACCTGTGAATAGACAGCAGAGTAAGTGGGTATAATCTCCCAGCGGTTGATAGGCCAGTAGACCGCGACCGCTTTGCCTACCATATAGTCTTTAGGCACATAACACCAATCGCGCGAGTCGTCGCTCACAAGCCGATTATCGCCCATCACAAAATAAGAGTTGGCTGGTACCTTCCAGCTTATACCACTGGGATTGTATCTTTCAGCAATGTACGGCTCGTTCAGCTTTACACCGTTCACCCACACATTTGCGTTATCTGTTTGAATCACGTCGCCAGGAAGACCAATGACACGTTTGATATAGTCTTTGCCAGTGTCGCGCGGAGCATGGAAAACGACCACATCGCCACGCTCAGGGGTGCGAAAGAGATACGCCGTTTTATTCACTAACACATACTGGTCACTGGTTAAACCCGGCCGCATACTCGCACCCTCGACGTGATAGCTTTGCAGCACAAAACGGATGGTCAGGAAGATTAGGATGGTCAATACAACCGTTTCGACTATTTCTCTTGCTAGATGTGAACGTTTCAATGTAAAAACCTCACTGTATTTTCTTAGCAGGCACTCTATAGCACAAAGAGCCTCTCTATCTACGGTCTCATCATATGTCACCTGACATTATAAACGATATGTGGCCGAGTTGCACCTTTTTACCGTACCTATGGGGCATATTGTCTATATTTCTCTCAACTACTAGAGGGACCAGGGCGCCCGCAAGGGGACGCCTATGGGGCGTCCCCTTGTGGGCGCCCTGGCTTAGGGTCACATGAACTTTAGCGGACTACTACGCTCTCGTTGTACTGTAAACTGCATAACGGTAGGCTTCCTGACATTTCCCCGTACCTATCTTGCTAATGTACTGCAACCTGCTCTGGCAAGCACTCTAGCAGGTCCTCGACTGCTTTGACAATGAAGTCTGCGCCACGCTGCTTGTACAGCTCGACCTCTGATGAATGCACCACAAGGACCGCGGCGAGAAAATCTGGCTCTGTCTCAGCCTTTCCTGTACGGTAATTCTTGATAAGGTCGTAGTCGTCGGCGGTATCACCGATGTAGAGGCCACCCTTTGCACCTGTCGCATTTATTGCCAGGCGGAGCGCACGTGGATTGGGCTTGGGGCAGATTTCGGCGGAGATGACGACCTCCCACCACTGCTCGCCACTGTGTGCTTGCATGCGCTCTAACGCGCTCTCAACCTCGGCTCCTACACGTCCAGTAATCATGCCGAAATGCTGTATACCTGCTTTACGTAAGCGAGCGAAGAAGTCGGGGCGATAGAGCATTTTTTCGTGCTGCACAAAGCCCTCGAAGGTCGGGAGATAGCGTGGTTCGCGTCCGAAATAAGTACGAATGTTTGCCGCGCCCCAGTAGTATTCATGGTAGATATCGCCTATGGTGTTATAGTCAAGCAGTGTGGTTGCTGGAAAGGTCGTATCCACCCATGCACGACCGCCGTGTCCTTGCAGGTTTGCGGCTCGTGAGAGATCGGCCCATTCCTGACTTGTACGTGTGGCGAGCGGTGTGCCGTGCCATTCGCGGAGGCGAGCGGTAGCAAGTGCTGCAAGTAGATAGCACATATCCCAATCGTTGTTGTAGCCGCCGGCACGCTTGAAAGCATCAACGTCGTCAATAGTCATGAGTCGCATTCCCTCGTTCTGGCCCCAATCGAGGGAATGCAGGGTGCCCGCGACATATTCAGCGACGGCGATATCGGTGGCATGAAACGAGGCAACAGTGTCGATGAGAACGCCATCGACATCGAAGAAGAGAGTGTCGAATGGCACTGGAAATTGTAGCTCTGGTCGCTGCCAGAGAAGTTGTATATTATTGTTCATCTATATGATAAAGCCTTTCGTAAGTACATACATATCTGTATTATAACAATAAAAAATTCTGTACCTACTTTGATAGGTACAGAATTTTTTATTGTTACACTACGCTTTCTTATTTTTTGGCCTCAGCGAAGGCAAGAAGCGCAATATATAGCCCGTCTCTAAGATCGAGAGGATGTCGATACCGAGGGCACGAGTCTTGAAGCGTGTACGCGAGAGCAGAGTTCGCACGGGCCGCATCTCCTGGTCCCATACGCCGTTATCGAATGCCTTTTGTAGGTGGCGACGGCTCTGCGCGACAATCTCCTCGCTGGTATCGTTATTGTAAAAACTTGCGTACAACATCTCGTAAGGGCAATAATATGGGTACGACTCTAAAAGTGGCAGGAGCATGCTCATCTCACCGCGTGTGAATTGCTGCTGTCCCTTGAGGCGCGGAATACCATCGCTGCTAGACAGGTACGAGAAGGTGCCCAATGTTATGTTCAGGGCGAACATGTGACCCTCTGGCAAGGCGTCTTGTAGCGAGAAATGCAAAATTGTGTCATTATCGTACTCTCGCTCAACGATGACAGGGGGTTCTACACGATAGACCATATGTTGCATTACGTCACTCCTTGCGCTGGCTCGTTCTTTTCTGTACGGGTCTGATTTGTACGGGTCTGATTTATCACGCCCTACAACTTACTATATTAAGTATGCCAGAAATTATGTACATAGAGAAGAACTTATGTTATCATTACGTTTAACAGATTTATCATTTTCTCGATTACACTCCGAGAAAGGGGATGATGGATGGCAATTCAACATGAAACGCATAACACACCTCGCGCCCTTCTCGTGGAGGCACGCACACAAAAAAGATGGTCACAGCGTGAGGTAGCCGACCTTGTTGGCACAACTTATGTCAACATCAGCCGCTGGGAACGCGGCCTGACAAAGCCGAGTCTATATTTCCGTCATAAGCTCTGTACCCTGTTCGGCAAAACCGAGGAAGAGCTAGACCTCGGACCCCCACGCCAGAGCATATCAGTGCTTACCGTCGTTGCTACCCAAGATACAGCAAGCACGTCCGCTGCTCTCTCCAGCGTTACGCCCAACGTACCCATCCTTGACCCGCTCATCCCGCAACGTTCAATCGCGCAACTCATTGGACGTGACGACGTGTTTGCACAACTCAAGATGCGCCTTTGCTCCGAGAGCTTACCTAACCTTGCTCTGACCGCCCTCAACGGACTCCCCGGCGTCGGCAAGACAACGCTGTCGATAGCTCTTGCACACGATGATGACATTCGCGCACATTTCTACGATGGTATCCTGTGGGCTGGTCTCGGTCCTGATCCAAACCTACCACAGTTATTGAGCCATTGGTGTACCCTGCTGGGCATAGCGAACAATGAGGCGGGGCAGGATACGCGTGCAGCGGCACAGGCATTGACAAAGGCCATTGGCAATCGTGCCATGCTGCTTGTGCTTGACGATGCGTGGACGATTGAGGACGCTCTCGCCCTCAAAATCGGTGGTCCCAACTGCACTCATCTTGTCACCACGCGCTTTCCCACCATCGCCTACCAGATTGCTCCTGACGGTGCGGTTCAACTCCAGGAACTCAGCACGGCAGATGGCATGGACCTGCTCCAATATCTTGCTCCGCGTGTCGTCGATCAGGAGCATGAGCGAGCGGCTCAACTCGTCGAAGCCGTTGGTGGCCTACCGCTCGCGCTCACCCTGATGGGCAAATTCCTGCATGTGCAGTCCAACACCAATCAGCCGCGCCGCATTCGTGCCACACTGGAACGCCTGAACGATGTGGAGCAGCGCATGCAACTCACAGAACTGCGTGGCCCCAACGAGCAACATACCAGCCTGCCCAACGATAACAGCCTTTCGCTACAATCGGTCATTGCTGTCACTGAACAGATACTCGATGAGACGGGCCGTAACGCCCTCTATGCCCTGTCCATCTTTCCAGCCAAGCCTGATAGCTTCTCGGAAGAGGCCGCACTTGCTATTATGAATGCTCCCGTCGAGATACTTGACACGTTGGGCGATATGGGACTGCTAGAGACAAGCGCGGCGGGTCGCTATACCCTGCACCAGACTATCGCCGACTACGCACGTCTTCGCCTCACAAAGCAACGCGGCAACGCAGCGTATGACGGCTACCTCACCTACATACTCGCCTTTATCACCGCGCACCGCAAAGACTACGAGCAGTTAGAGCAAGAAACCAACGTCATACTCGCCGCCCTCGATGCCGCACACGCACACCGCAAAACGCAAGCTCTCATACAAAGTGTCATTGCCTTTGCCCCCTACCTGCTCATGCGCGGCTTCTACGTTCTTGCCGAACAGCACCTACAACGCGCCTTGCTAGCAGCAAAGGCACAACAAGACCAGTACGGCATTGCCAGCACCCTGCTCTACCTCGGCGAAATCGCACAAAAGCAGGGTAACTACGCCCTTGCCGAAAACCATTTCAAAGAGGGACTCGCCATCGCCCGCGCCATCAATCATCCCGAAAGTATTAGCACCCTGCTCAACGACCTCGGCTGGGTCACATGGAAGCAGGGCAACTACACCCTCGCCGAAACCTATTTACAAGAAGGACTAGCACTTGCCCGCGATATCAACGACGACGAACACATATCCAGCATCCTCAAAACCCTCGGCTCCGTCGTTGCCAATCAAGGAGACTTTGCGAGATCTGAGGAATATTTAAAAGAGGGACTCAACCTTGCACGTCAAATTGGAGACCGTGAGCAAATTTGCCTTCTACTTATTAGTTTAGGGGCAACGGTAGGTGAGCAAGGAAATCATACGAAAGCAGAAGCATACTTCCTGGAAGGTTTAAATATAGCTCGTGCAATTGGGCATAGAGAGTGGGTTAGTGCTTTACTTAGCAATTTAGGTGGGGCAGCAAGCGAACAAGAAAATTATGAAAAGGCAGAAGAATACTTCTTGGAAGGATTGACTGTTGTAGAACAAATTGGACATCTTGAATGGAAAAGTCTTTTGTTAATCAACTTAGGAATCACGACACGTAAACAGAAAAAGTATGATAAAGCTACGATATATTTACAGGATAGTTTGGTTTTAGCTAAGCAGATTAACATTCCACAAATGACATCTAATGTGCTTTACGAATATGGTAGCTTAAACCTTGACCAGAAAAAAACAAATGTTGCAGAAGATGTTTTTCGCGAAATGCTTACGACTATTCCAGAAGGTGGACAAGATTTACTTGCATTAGCTCAATTTGGACTAGCACGTACCATTGCTCTTCGAGGACAGAAAACCGAGGCTATAGCGTTGGGAAAAGCTAGTATGACTGTATTGGAATCGATAGGTAGTAGCAAAGCGCAAGAAGTCAGAAATTGGCTAGAAACTATTATGAATTAAACCCTAGATGAAGGTCTGAAGTACAGTGCATAAAAACTACTGTCGTTTGACCTTCATCTTAGTTATTGGGTTGCTAGGGATGCCAGTAGAGGTTCGGTGTTGCATCTTGACCTTGCACATGTATAGTGTGGCTGTTGCTTTGATGGAGGGCAGCGGCATGACTGCTCAGGATCGGTGAGAAGAGTAGTGTAAGTGCGATAAGGGTGAGTGCAAGCATGGCCGCGAACCAACGAGCGATCTGTTTCAACATGAGGATGTTCCTTTCATTCCATTGTTTTTCTTGCCTTGCGGCTCTTTGCCGTTCCACAAAAAACGTCTTTTTCTTGTGCCTTCCTACTTGTTTATCTTATGCATCAGCTTGAAAATACCGTATAAGACAAAATGGACACAAGGGAGGACTATACTAGACTTTTTTGCGTCCTGCATGTTTGCAAGTACTTTTGGAAAAAGGTACTATCGAGTTGAAGAAAATAGGGACAAAAACAAAATTTCGCGAGGCCAGAGGATACCATTTGGAAACGCACGACGTGTAGGGGCTATTATTTATAACGCCCTGTGAGCGATCCAGTACGCGAGCAGAATTGAAGAACATCTCCAACAGTCGGAGAAATGGTCGATAGGCACGAGGGCGTTATGAATAATAGCCCCTACATTTTACCAGCGACCCGCCAGCAAGCGGATAAATTGACGCACAATCACAACGGCAACCGTCCACACAACAATAGCAACGAGGGTGGTCACGTCGATACTGAAACCGTTCCATGGTATAGCAGGCACAAGGTTCTCGAAGGGGTAGACGATTGGAGCGGTGAGCAACTTGACCCAGCCTGTGAATACGCTGGTTGTAATCTCGAAGAAGTTCAGCAGCAAGCGCGTACCGAGTAGCAACAAAAGTACCACCAGTCCCAGGCCAATAAGCTGATTGAGTTTGCGAAAGACGGCGGCAAAAAAGTTCTTGACGACACGCTGAAAACGTTGCCCTCGCGTCTCACGTAGCACGAATGGCGTAGGTGCCGGAGCTGTAACACTTCTCATCATTGGATCGGTGTTCTGATTATGCATGCTACCGCTCTGTACTAGCGCATTGTTGTTTCGATACTGTTGCTGGCTCATTGCTCATGACTCACTCTCTATACACATATAAGAAAGACATCCACATTGCTATTATTATAAAGAATGCTTCCTTATTATACTATGTTCGCCGTGTTATTGCATCCATCCAGAATACAACCCAGGGTGATTTAAAAGTCAAGGCAAAGGTGGCGAAGATGAACGGGCGACCACAAGGGTCGCACCCTACCATATGACGTGTCATATGGTAGGGTGCGACCCTTGTGGTCGCCCGTCGGTTCCCCATTTCCGCAAAGAATTCTTATTTGAACAGGATTGACCCTTGTGGTCGCCCGTCCCTGGATGAAAAATTTAAAAAGCATTATCGCATAATATTCTTCATAGGAATAATAACGCGCACATTTTCTGTTGTAATAATAGGAACATGAGTCCTTATTTGTTGTACTTTTTTAGATGCAATGTTATATTCTTCTCAATCTTAATGTAGGAGTTCTCTTTTATGAAATTCTCGACAAAGGCTATTCACGCGGGGCAAGAGCCTGACCCGACAACGGGTGCAATCATGACCCCGATTTATCAGACCTCGACCTATGCTCAAACAGGTATGGGTGAACATAAAGGGTTTGAGTACGCACGTACAGGCAACCCAACCCGAAGCGCATTGGAAGAATGTATTGCGTCGCTCGAAAACGGTACGCACGGTCTCGCCTTCGCGAGCGGCATGGCGGCGGAAAACGCGGTGTTGAGTTTGTTGAGTGCGGGCGATCACATGGTTTCTTGTGATGATCTCTACGGTGGCTCATATCGTATCTTTGAACGCATCATGAGTCGCTACAACATCGAAACAAGCTATGTACCAGCAGGTACTATTGCGGAGTATGAAAAGGCCATTCGCCCCAATACAAAGCTCATCTGGCTCGAAACTCCTACAAATCCACTGTTGCGTCTGGTCGATATTCAAGCTGTTGCAGAGATTGCACATCGCCATAATCTCCTGCTCGTCGTAGACAACACATTCTCTAGCCCGTACTTTCAGCAGCCACTGACGCTGGGTGCGGACATCGTGTTACATAGCACAACCAAGTACATCAATGGACATAGCGATGTGATCGGTGGTGCGGTGGTTACAAGCAACGAGCAGGTGTATGAGTCCCTCAAGTTTTATCAAAACGCTGCTGGTGGTGTTCCTGGCCCCTTCGATGTATGGCTCACGCTGCGTGGTATCAAGACGCTCGCGGTACGTATGCGTCAACACGAAGAGAACGCGCGTTCCGTCGCTCGTTTCTTAATGGAACATAAGCGCGTAGAAAAGGTCTATTATCCTGGCCTCTCTTCTCATCCCGACTATGAGCTAGCCAAACGGCAGATGAGCGGCTTCGGTGGTATGGTCTCCTTTCAATTTAAGGGCACATTTGCCGACGTAGAGCAGATAGTACGTCGCTTCAAGGTTTTCACCTTCGCCGAGAGCCTCGGTGGTGTCGAGTCGCTCGTTTGTCATCCTGCGAGCATGACGCATGGGTCCATTCCAAGAGATATTCGTGAGGCACGGGGCCTGAACGATACACTGCTTCGCCTTTCGGTAGGCATCGAGGATATCGAAGATATTATCGGCGACCTCGAACAGGCATTGGCGTAATCCTTATGCAAGAGAAATGGTTGTTGCCCATATGTGCGGCCCACGTATGGGCAACAACCATTTCTCTTTTTTTGTTACTTTCATGTGACAAAACCGATGTATATTGTGAGCGATATATTCCTTGCTCTATACGTTCTATTTTCTATATGTAATTTTTTTATTGGTTGCTTATCCTCTATGGAAGGCTCATATTATAATGACTCATGTCTCTTATAAAAAAGGGGGACGAGGCTGGCCGCTTGTCGCCACCGTCGCACTCCTACTATCACTCCTCCTGAGTGCGTGTGGTGGTGATAACCAGATGCAGCAAAAGGCTAATACGAACAAGGCCGCCCTCAATGCCGCATTGACGCAAGCAAAAAATATTGGCGTATCTGGCACCATATTGCAGCCAATCATACAGCAGGAAACACAATTGAATGCAACCAATGCGCCAGTCACAGTGTTCAGCGATCAACCCGCGACCGACTACTATACAAATATTTCACAACGCTATCATATGCTTGCAATTCAGGTAAATGGCCTGATGACGCAGGCAACACAACACTACGATTATCAGTCAACACTTGATTTGCAGGCATTTGAAGGGGCACTGGCACAGCGACAAGGACAAGGATTTGTGGAGACAAAAGCATTTGCCGACCAACTTACGCAGGACCAAAAGTTACAGGCAAAGGCGCAGTATCCTAAAGATTACATGGCAATTAGTGCCAATGCGAAACGCGCGACTACAGCACTGCACCTGATGGGACCAGCATTCGATAAGCTTACTGTGTTGCAAAACACAATTAAGCAGTTGCAAGGCTCACACCTCGATGTTACCGCACTCAACCAAGAGGCATTATTCGATATTCAGCAGTTTCGTAGCGCAACTAGCCCCGATGAATACACACAAATTATCGACCAATTGAATGCTCAACTACAAGAAACGAGTACCTTCTCAGCACAGGCCATACCGTATATAGGGGCCGCAAAACTCAAGCAATTTGGCATTGATATTGACCAGATAAAACAATATGGGCAAGATGTGAGTAGCTATCAGAAGCTTTTGGCGGCAGACCAGACAGCGTTGAACAGCGCGAAATCATTGAGCGATTATCTAAAGGTATCAACGCAGATAGACACAGACACATCCACCATGCAGATGTCTTTGATTAAGGGGCAGGCAGCCTACCTGCTGAATCAATTTCATCAAGAGGTTACAACATGGGGCACTGCCCACATGTATCACGATGCATTCAACAATCAGGATTATACGCAGGATTATGAGTACGACCAGCAAGAGGGCTTTGGCTCCAATGCTGATATAGCGGTGCAGTCTGCACAGACGCCTGACGACTATCAGGCGGCCATCGACCTTATCAACAACGATATGACAAGCCTCAAGGCAATGGAGGCCGACTACACCGACAAAACGGCATGGTCACAATCACATGCAACCGACGCACAGATGATGCAGCATTATGGGGCGATGGCCGGGCAAACCGTTGTTATATCACTTATTGAACAAACGATGCGTATCTACCAGGATGGCAAGTTTGTACAGTCATACCAGATCACCTCTGGACAATTCGACAAGCCATCGCCTCCCGGTTTCTGGCATATATTCGACCGTGAGTCACCCACCAAGTTCAAGTCGAGCGAGCCGAAAGGATCGGCATTCTGGTACCCCGACACGAACATCAATTTTGCGATGGAGTATCATGATGGAGGCTATTTCTTGCACGATAGCTGGTGGCGTATCAATTATGGTGTCGGCACCAACTACCCACACAATGATACCGGTGGCAATGAGTCGTTCGCAGGTACAGGCAGTCATGGCTGTATCAACATGCAAGAGGATCAGATATCCTGGCTCTACTCGCATAGCAGCTATGGTATGGCGGTTATCATTTATTAGAAAAGAGAGAAAAACGGTACTGGTGTCGCAGCGGCATGCCGCGGCGACACCAGTACCGTTTTTCTCTCTTTTCATTTGACATATGAGCGGCATTTCTGCTATAATCGTTTGGCATTCAAGACCGACAGAGTGTCGGCATTTTTATACGCAAAAGAAAGCCCGTAGACAGGGCGAATGTTTCGGGGAGGTTCGATACCACATGCCCAATAATGCTGCTGCTGAAAAGCGCATGCGTCAAGAACACAAGCGCCGCGCACATAACCGTAGCGTCAAAACGATTGTAAAGACACAAATTACGAAGGCTCGTACAGCCATTGCAACACAGACGGTCAACGCGGAAGATACCGAAGCCACAGTACGTGCTGCAGTAGGCGAACTTGATCGCGCCGCCAAAAAAGGCGTTATTCACAAAAACAATGCTGCTCGCCGCAAATCGCGTTTGATGAAGCAGCTCAACGCAAAGTAGGTACTTGCGTCCATTGCTCTCCGGCCTATCTTTCGTTCGCCGAGCACTGAGCGCACCAGGAGGTTTTTAGGGATGGCTGATAAAGCTGACAAGAAGGTTATCACGAAGCCAGCAGGTCACGCATTGATTGCTGCTGTCGAAAGTGCTCAGTTACGCAGAGATGTGCCAGAGCTTCGTTCCGGCGACACCGTTCGCCTACAAATCAAGGTTGTCGAGGGAACGCGTGAGCGTCTGCAGCCGTTTGAAGGCGTCGTTATGCGTCTACGCAGAGGCGGCATGAGCGAGAATTTTACCGTGCGCCGTATCACCAATGGCGTTGGGGTTGAGCGTACATTTCTCATAAATTCTCCCCGCATTGAGAAGATTGAAGTTCTGCGCCATGCACGAGTGCGCCGCCAGCAGTTGTATTACTTGCGCGGTCTCACAGGTAAGGCTGCTCGCTTGAAAGAGTTACGTCCGTTGACAGCAAAGCAGGTCGCGGCCAAAGAAGCAGCCAGGGTTGTAAGAAAAGCCGAGCGCCCAACACCAATCGCGACGACTCCTGCTCCGGCACCAACCACAACAACCAATGCAGGCGAATAAGAAATATTCACCGACATTAGAAGAAGAAATGGCCCTGTATGCACAGGGTCATTCTTATATTGCTGGACTCGATGAGGCTGGACGAGGCTGTCTAGCTGGTCCTGTGGTGGCTGCCGCGGTTATTTTGCCGCTCGAAGACGATATACCTGTACGTCTCACAGGTGTCAATGACTCAAAACAATTGACGATGCTCACACGCGAACGATTGTATAATGTGATATACCAACATGCGCTAGCGGTGGGTATTGGCTTCGGCTCCGTCGAACTTATCGACGAGCGCAACATTCTTCAAGCCACCAAGCAGGCTATGCGGAATGCTCTAACACAACTCTCTATTTCACCACAGGCACTACTACTTGATGCGCTCCTGCTGAAAGATATTGCGCTTCCACAACGTTCGCTCATCAAAGGCGACTGCCGTAGCCTCTCAATTGCCGCCGCCTCAATCATCGCCAAAGTCACACGTGATCGCTTCATGCTGCAACTCCACGAGCAATATCCCTGCTATGGCTTTGCCCAGCACAAAGGCTATGGGACCGCTATGCATCTCGCTGCTTTACAAGAATACGGCGTCACACCCCACCATCGCAGAAGTTTTGCACCTGTACGCGAACGGGTAGAACAGCTCAGCCTTTTTGCCAATGACATAATGCTATCATAGAAGCCTCTCCCTTGGAGCAGACCGCTGAAAGGCTCGGATGATGAGCAATATCCCTTATTGACCATGTGACCCGACTAATGGAGACGTTTCATTATGAAGGGGTGCTGCTTACAAGATAATTTACAGCATAGGCTCGCCAGGGACGCCATATCTCGGCACGCTCTGCAATGCTTTCAGGGTTGAGATCGTGTTGTGCAAACACTTGTTGTAGATGGATATCGGGTACAGGTAGGGCATCGGGATCGCCTAAAGCTCGCATGGCAATGTAGGAAGCAGTGTGTTGGTCTACTCCTGCTATAGCTAAAAGTTGTGTCATCGTTCGCTCTCTATCCGCATCTCGCTCAAGCACCAGTTCATTGTGAGCAACGGCACTAGCAAGGACGTGTAGAGCCTCGCTACAAAGCGGTGGCAAACCTAAGGCTGGCAAATCTGCATCCACAATTTGTTGAGGCAATGGGAAAAAGTGTGTAAGCGTCCCCTGCGATACTGCAAGTGGCTCACCGAGAGTTGCAACAAACTCTTTGAGTACATTCCCTGCTTCGTCTGCTGAAACATGTTGACGTACAATGGTGCGTACCGCGAGTTCAAAGCCATTGATCGCACCCGGCACTCTTCGCCCAGGTTGGGTCATTACGAGCGGAGCCAGTAGAGGGTCTATGGCAAGCATGGAGTCAATTCCAGATGAATCGGCGTCGAGGTCGAACAGACGCCGACAGCGTTGCACAATCAGGCTGATATCGCTGAGGTCGTCAAGTTGCAGATGCACACGAACGGCATTTTTTGCCATCGGCTCTAGCTCGATAATGCCTTTCGAGCGTGGAAAGACGACGGTGCGTCGATAGCACCCATTATTTACTACTTCGATGCCTGGTATTGCTTGTTTGCTAAAGTATGTAAGTAGCGTTTCTGCATAGAAGGGTGGACGATAGTGCAGACGTAGGGTAAGTCTTCCATCACCTACGCGTTCTGGCTGCACACGACGACGTAGTTCCGAGGGAGCGCACGCGAACACCGTTTGCATTGTCTCATTGAACTGGCGCACGCTGGCAAAACCCGCTGCGAATGCGATGGTGGTCAATGAAAGGTTAGTCTGGTCTATGAGCAGGCGTGCTGTCTGGGCGCGTCGGCTCCGAGCCAGGGCTAGTGGACCTGCTCCTACCTCCGCCACGAGTTCACGGTGTAGATGCCGCTCGCTTACAGCCAGACGACGCGCGAGTCCAGCGACGCCCTCTGTATCTACTACACCATCAGCAATTAAATGTAATGCACGCGCCACTAAATCGGCCCGCACATTCCAATCCGGTGAACCTGGGCTGGCTTCTGGATGGCAACGCCGACAGGCACGAAAGCCTGCCGCCTCTGCCGCAGCCGCACAACTATAAAAACGCACATGCCGCGCCAATGGCGTCGTTGCCGGACAGATAGGCCGACAATAGATACCAGTTGAAGAGACCGCTGTAAAGAAGCGGCCATCAAAGCGAGCGTCACGGCTACATACCGCTCGATAGCATAGCTCAAAGTTTGTGTAGATGTCTGTTGTTGTTTCCATGACTCTATATTACACAATAATTTCCACAACAACTAGCGGTTTTCGGACATCACCATATGGCGTGCATGTCCGAAAACCGCCAGACATTGTAAGGGTTATCAAGTATCATGTGAGGTATAAAAACTGTAACGATGAAAGGAACAAACATGAAGACACTACATATTGATCGCATAGACTCACCTATCGGGACTCTTCTGCTTGTCGTCGATGGGAATAAGCTGTGTTCACTCGATTATGAGGAGTACGAACAGCGCATGATGATGCTTCTTGAGCGACGCTATGGTTCTGTGCAATTGATACCTGAAACGAATCCCAATGGTTTCAGCAGTCGGGTTCGCGACTATCTCACGGGTAACTATGGCAGTCTGGATGATATTCCAGTCAGCACGGGAGGAACACCATTTCAACAGCGAGTATGGCATGCGCTCCGCACAATTCCTGTTGGAACAACAAAAACATATGGCGAATTGGCGGCACAACTTGGCAAACCAACTGCTTACCGCGCCGTCGGTGGCACCAATGCCCTCAACCCGATAGCAATTGTCCTGCCTTGTCATCGCGTCGTGGGGGTGAATGCAGTGTTGACTGGTTACGCAGGTGGCCTAGAACGCAAGCAATGGTTACTTGAGCATGAGGGGTATGTGACAAAAAGAGAGGCTAATCTAGTAGTGGCAGGCGGGCAAGTATGAAGACGAGGGATATAGGAGAACTATTGCTCCTTTCAGCATTGTGGGGCGGCTCATTTTTGTGTATACGAGTGGCAGCTCCTGTGTTCGGCCCTATTGTTCTAATAGAGTTACGTGTACTCATTGCAGGGCTGGTCTTACTTCTCTATACATTACTGACAAAAACGAGCCTGAACCTACGCAAACATTGGAGATACTATCTGATCGTAGGCATCCTCAATTCCGCGGTACCCTTTACACTAATCGCCACAGCAGAGTTACGCTTAACGGCTGGCCTTGCAGCTATCTTGAACGCGACGACACCCTTATTTGGGGCCGTCGTCGCGGCAATCTGGATTAAAGAAACGCTCACGGTGAACAAGACTATTGGACTAGTGTTAGGACTGCTAGGAGTTGCAGTCCTAGTGGGTTGGAGTTCGCTCCCGTTCACTACAATAGTTGTGCTTTCAATACTTGCATCCCTTGCAGCAGCAGCATGTTATGGAGTAGCAGGGGTCTATACAAAAGTGATGGCGCGAGGAGCGAATTCGGTAGCGGTCGCTACATGTAGCCAACTAGGGGCAAGCCTGTTTCTTTTGCCATTCACATTCGCCGCACCAGTCCAGCATGTGCCCACATCCACTACATTGCTTGCGCTCCTGATCCTAGCACTATTTTGTACCGCCGTAGCATACGTCCTCTACTTTCGACTCATCGCGAATGTAGGTCCGACCAGAGCTTTGACCGTTACATTTCTGTCGCCAATATTCGGTGTCCTTTGGGGCGTGCTACTGCTCAGAGAACCGCTTACGTGGAGTACCATCGTTGGGTTCGCGATTATTCTCTCTGGAACGGGCTTGGTAACAGGTATTCGCCTACGGAGGGCAAAGCTCGCTTGAAGTTCTTACACAATGTTCACCTATCTCGCACAAACCCTTAACTAACCCGTTTGTAAGCGCGATTTGCCCAGCAGAGATAGTCTTCATGCTTGTTCAAGCCTTTTTCAAATATATTCTATTCGCACACAAAAAACAATCCTATCACGTAACATTCTCGACATGGTAAGATACAAAGAAAAACGTTGGAGGAACAGCTATGTCTGCTATGTCTCATACGCCTGATACGTTACAAGGTGAATATTTTTTCTTGCCACAGGAGCATGTTGTATTTGGTGCTGGCAGTCTTGCGCGTCTGGCAGATGAGGTGCGACGTGTTGGTGGGCAACGTGCCTTTCTTATTACGGGTAATTCGCTTGCGACACAGAGCGATGTGGTCAAGCGCGTGGAACAAGCACTTGGCACAATGCACGTCGGCACCTTCTCTGCTATCCGCCAACATTCGCCAAAAGGGGATGTAGCGCAGGCGGCAGAGCAAGCTCGTACACTTAATGCTGATGTGTTGATTAGTGTTGGTGGTGGTAGTCCGATTGATGCAACAAAGGCTGTTGCGATGACACTCTCACCAGAGCAGGAGAACTTTCTGCCGCATATCGCGATTCCAACGACGCTTTCTGCCGCCGAATTTTCACATCTCGTTGGCGTCACCGATGAAGAGGCGAAGAGGAAAAGCGGCTTTGCCCATGTATCACTTGCACCACGAGGCGTTGTTCTCGACGCTACGCTGACACTTCCAACGCCGATGAAGCTATGGCTCTCGACGGGCATTCGCTCACTCGACCACGCCGTTGAGTCACTGTATGCTCCTGGCATCCATCCCATCAACGACGTTTTAGCTCTTGAAGCTATTCGTAAGCTCTTCGAGTACCTGCCAAAAGTGAAGGTACAGCCTGACGACCTGAATGCTCGTACCGAACTACAACTTGCTTCGTGGATGAGTTTCTTTGGTGAGGTTAACACACCGATGGGATTGAGTCACAACCTCGGCAGGCGTATCGGTGCCAGCTACGATGTACCACATGGCATTACATCGTGTATTATTTTGCCGCACGTCATGCGAGCCTTCGCACCGATCCACTCACAGCGGCTCGCCCGTATCGCAAACGTGCTAAAGTTACATTATCAGGATGATACAAGTGCAGCATTAGCTGCCGCCGATGCTGCTTACAGGCTGATCGGAGAGCTTGGCTTGCCACAACACTTACACGATGTAGGAATCAGTGAAACGCAGCTTGCCGAGATTGCAGCGACAACGCCATCCCGTGAATTGACAGCCGAAGAGGTGGAGAAACTTCTGCATACGATGTTGTAGTGACAAGCTCTTCACTGCGATGTATACTGATGAGCGAACTGAACATCCATTAAGAACGGATATATAAAGCGATGCTCAACATTAAAGAAAATAGCCAGTCGGAAGAGGTTAAAGAAACGGGACGTATCGAGGCGTTCAGCGACGGTGTGTTCGCAGTAGCAATTACGCTGCTTGTACTCAATATTCAGCCACCAGATGCACATAATCTGACCGATTGGGACTTGCTCAAAGAGCTAGCTGGCAAATGGTCTATCTATCTGGCTTTTATTACGAGCTTCGCAACTATAGGAATCATGTGGATCAATCATCACAGGTTGTTCATCCATATCAAACGTTCGGACAACACACTGCTTTTGCTAAATCTGCTACTACTACTAGCAATTATTTTTATCCCATTTCCTACTGCACTGATGGCAGACTATATTAACCAGCCGGGTCAACATGTTGCGCCGCTCTTGTATAGTGGGACATTCTTATTTATGGCGATCTGTTTCAATCTACTCTGGCACTATGCCTCGTACAAAAATAGACTTCTGGACCCTAAGATCAATCTGCAGGAGGTACGAGCAATCACGGGCCAATACAAGTATGGACCTCTGCTCTACATCGCTATCTGCGTACTTATCGTGATCTATCCACCAGTGGGTATCGCTGCGAATTTGTTGCTCTCAATCTTCTTTGCTATTCCGGGACGGAAACCCAAAGAGGAAGAGGTATCATCTCTCTAAGAGGTTTTAATGATTATTTTTGATAGACAATTCAGCACTAATAAAGAACAGTTACTAGCTTATTTCAGGGGTCGAGCAATTGAGTCAATAGGAGGAATAAGAAGGATTTATGGAACAGAGCAAATAAGAGAACAGGCATCCGCTATAAATAAAGCTATAGTCGAAACAAAAAACACGTTAGTTAAAGCACTTGCACAAAAATTCACTATAGAGAAATGGCAAAACGAAGAAATTTTACGAAGCGTTCTGATGATAACCTACACCAGCTATGTAGTGATGATAGATGCAAGAAATGAAATATGGCCCTATGACTTCATGTCGTTCTCTTGTAGAAAGGTGAATTGTGGGAACCTTTTTGTAAGCTCTGCTTTGAGTTCCCTTTGAGTGATGCTACGTTATTTGTTCCGCCTCTCTTCTCGCACGTAAGAGAGAAGCTGACAAAAGAGATCGATGATTATATCAACCAATTAGAAATAGCTACAGAGCAAAAAATAGCAATGAAGAGGTATTACGATAAAGTTTGGGGCTTAGTGACCTCTGGAGAGATACAACTAGAGCTTGATTTGCATTTCTCATTAAGTGGCAAGAAGTATGTTGTTGACTTCAAGAGCGGTTTCGGTTCAAATGAAAAAGGCAATACAAATAGATTGCTATTGGTTGCGACAGCTTATAAGATTTTAGAGGAAGATTACAACTGTTTGCTTCTTGTTAGAGCAGAAGAAGATAAAAACAATAATTATTTCAAAACACTTAAAAACTCTACAATATGGAGTGCATACTGTGGAAAAGAGGCTTACAGTAAGATCAATGAATTTTCTGACTTTCCTCTAAAGACGTGGATTACGAATAATGTAAACTGGAAAGATGATCTTTTACCTGAAACGATAGAACATTTGGGAAGGAATAAGCTAGATCAATATCTGGTTTGGTAGAACAAATGCAAACGAAAGAAATTTATAAGTCTTTTTACACAAAATCACACATGTTAGTAGATTATATGGTAAGTATGCTTCAGCTTGAGGAGGGCATGCGTGTCCTTGAGCCGTGTGCTGGTGATGGAGTGTTCATCGAAGCCCTTTTAAAGAAAGAGCTTGAACTCTTCATAAACTCATATGAACTAAATCCAGAAGCATTTTCATTTCTGGCAATGAAATACGCAGATTTCAAAGATGTATGCGTGAAACACGCCGACACTCTCATTGATGAAGAACTTACGCTTTTCTCGAGTCTTGGAGGAGCCTACAATAGGATTATAGCTAATCCTCCCTACGGTGGTTGGCAAGACTATGATAAAAGGAAAAAACTAAAAAAACTATATGGCGATATATATGTAAAAGAGACCTATTCACTATTCTTAATCAGATGTATTAAATTGCTACTAGAACATGGAAGATTGGTATTTATTATTCCAGACACCTATCTAAATCTTCATATGCACACTGAGTTAAGAAAGCTATTGTTAACGAATACAAAGCTTATAGAAATAGCTCTTTTCCCATCGGCGTTTTTTCCAGATGTAAACTTTGGCTACTCGAATTTATCAATAATAACTCTTGAGAAGTCTGACAACCTAAATGACTGTCTAAATAACGTGAGTTCTGTTTAAGTCAAGCCGATCAAGCAGCCAGGAGCGCGTGTTGATCGAGATGTAGGCCCGGTTTTTTGTCTTGATGGCTGTAGGCAATGAGCCCAGCAATCAAATGAACGACA